>Ga0070681_10006154_pt1 | contig 11657 bp, 11 predicted proteins | sample KBSC83BmetaG_FD_65650 | JGI IMG/M metagenome (GOLD analysis project Ga0070681, IMG submission 65650) | Corn rhizosphere microbial communities from Kellogg Biological Station, Michigan, USA - KBS C8-3B metaG | ecosystem: Host-associated > Plants > Roots > Rhizosphere | place: USA: Michigan...
AATTCACCGAGCCGGTTGCGCTTTTGTCCACCTTCCCCGTGAACCTTCGGCTTCCGCCTACGGCCCTCGGGAGCGGCTTCGACCTACTCGCGCTCCGTGCTCGGTGCAAGAGGGAACCTACGGGGTGTGGGGACGGCGTGCAAGTGACCCCGGAGGCGGTTTGGTGCAATTTGCGGCGAATTCCGTTTGCGCTGCGCCGGCAGTCTTTCGTGCCGTGCGCTCTATGGGTCCACGCAAAAATTCACCGAGCCGGTTGCGCTTTTGTCCACCTTCCCCGTGAACCTTCGGCTTCCGCCTACGGCCCTCGGGAGCGGCTTCGACCTACTCGCGCTCCGTGCTCGGTGCAAGAACGAATCTACGGGGACGGACGTGCCCAGGCAAGCCGCGCCGACACACATTTGCCGCATTTTGCGCGCGCGAAATTGTCCACATTTCCACGACTTTTGAGACCGCCTGGGGAGAACCCTGTGGATCAGTGGACAGGGCGCGTGACGAGGCGGTGACGGCTGCGTCGCGAAGCCGCAACCCTGCCCAACCTGGTTGCCCGCGGCGCGGAGAACGAGGTTGATGACTGTGCGTTCGTCAGCTCGCCGCGGCTCGAACGCCCGCAACTCGCTTTCGTGAACCGAGTTGATCACGAGAAACGTGCGCGCTCGATGGGGCGCAATCCCTGTGTCCATGCGGCCCAGGGCGGATGAAGCGCAGTCGGCGCGTTTCTCCTCTGACTCACCATAACGTTCATTTGCGTGCAGGCATGTGGATCTGCGGGAAATGGGTTTGAACGAAGCCAGATGCGGCTATGAAGGGCGCGAGTGTCTGCGACCGAGACGGACATCCTCACGCTGAGTGAGGAGTTGCGGCAGCTTGTCGACGCGTCGGAGGAACGCGGCACGCTGTTGCAGTCGGAGCTGAACGACGTGCTCGAGCCGCTCGGGCTCGACGCGCTCGAGATCGACGCGGTGCATCGCGAGCTGGAGACGCGCCAGATCGAGCTCGTCAACGACCTCGAGGACGACGACCGCCCGCGCGAGCCGGCTCCGGAGCCGCCGCCGCTCCAGGTCACCTGGGAGACCACGACCGACGCCCTGCAGCTGTTCCTGCGCGAGGCCGGCCGGCATCCGCTCCTGACGGCCGCCCAGGAGGTCGAGCTGGCCAAGAAGATCGAGGCCGGCGATGCCCAGGCCAAGCAGCGGATGATCCAGTCGAACCTCCGCCTCGTCGTGTCGATCGCCAAGAACTACCGCAACCAGGGCCTGCCGTTCCTCGACCTGATCCAGGAAGGGACGCTGGGCCTGATCCGCGCCGTCGAGAAGTTCGACTGGCGCCGCGGCTACAAGTTCTCGACCTACGCCACCTGGTGGATCCGACAGGCCGTCGCCCGCGCGCTCGCCGACAAGGCGCGCACGATCCGGATGCCGGTCCACATCGTCGAGCGGCTCCAGAAGATGAACCGCGCCGAGCGCTCCCTCTGGGCCGTTCTCGGCCGCGAGCCGACGCTCGAGGAGATCGCCGACGAAGCCAACCTGCCGATCGCCCAGGCGCGCGAGGTTCGCGCTGCCGCCCGGGCCTCGACGTCGCTGGACGCACCCGTCGGCGACACCGACGACGCCGTGCTCGGCGACTTCGTCGCCGGCGACGGGCCGCTTCCCGACGAGGAGGTCGAGCACTCGCTCCGCTCCGAGACCCTGGCCACCGCTCTGCAGGCCCTCCCCGAGCGCCACCGCCATGTCGTCGTCCTCCGCTACGGGCTCGGCGACTCCGACCCGAAGACGCTCGAGGACATCGGCCGCCGCCTCGGCCTGACGCGCGAACGCGTCCGCCAGATCGAGGTCGAGGCGCTGAAGCGCCTCGCGACGCTCCACGAGATGGAAGCCGTCGCCTACACGACCTAGGGAGCGCTAGCTGTGCAGGTAGTGCTGGAGCCCCGGCGCAACCGTGCGCAGCTCCTTCAGCGCCCGCGACTCGAGCTGCCGCACCCGCTCACGCGTGATCCCGAGGTCATGACCGACCTCTTCGAGTGTCTGGGGCTGCCGGCCGTCGAGCCCGAAGCGGCGCAGCACCACGTGCCGCATGCGCGGGTTGAGCCGGTCGATCGCCTCGGCGAGCTCGGCCGAGCGTGCGTGGTCGGCGGTCGCCGCGTCGGGTGACTCCGACTTCTCGTCCTCGATCAGGTCGGCGACCATGCTCTCGCCGTCCCCGACGGGCGTCTCGAGCGAGACCGGGTCCTCGACAAGGTCGAACAGCTCGCGGACGCGATCCGGGGTGAATCCGGCGTCCGCCGCGATCTCGTCGACCGACGGGTCGCGGTTCAGCTTCTGCGCGAGCTGGCGGCGCGACCGCTGCACGCGGCGCACCTGCTCGGCGACGTGCACGGGAAGACGGATCGTCCGGCCCTGGTCGGCGAGCGCGCGCGTCACCGCCTGGCGGATCCACCAGGTCGCGTACGTCGAGAGCTTGTAGCCCATCTTGTAGTCGAACTTCTCGACGGCGCGGATCAGCCCGAGGTTGCCCTCCTGGATCAGGTCGAGCAGCGGCACGCCGGCCTTCGTGTAGTTGCGCGTGATCGACATGACGAGCCGGAGGTTGCACTCGATGAGGCGCCGCTTGGCGCGCTCGTCGCCGAGGTCCTTGCGCCGGGCGAGCTCGCGCTCCTCGGACGCCGTGAGCAGCCGTCCGTCGCCGATCTGGCGCACGTACAGCTTCAGCGGGTCGGCCGTCTGGAGGCGCTCGTCCTCGCTCAGGCGTGCGTTCTCGGGCTCATCGTCGTCCTCTTCGACGTCGACGAGGTCGAGGACGGCATCAGGCTCGCTCTCGAACGCCGCGTCAGGAAGCGGATGCTCCACATATCCCCTATCGGCGGGAGGAAGCGCGAGCTTGAGATGTAAAGAATGCGTCGGTTCGAGCAACTTTTCCGAACCGACGTCCGTCTTGATTCATAGGATCGATTTATGTGCGGTATAGCGGGATACAGCGTGCAATCCGGGTCGGCGCTCGACCGGACGCTCGCTGCCCAGGCGCTGCTCGCGGCGATCGCCGAGCGGGGCGCCGATGCCGTCGGCTACGCCTACCGCCGGACGGAGGACACCTACGCGACCGTGGTCAAGCAGCGCACGCCGGCGTCGCAGCTGCTGGAGCGGATCGCGGTGCCGGGCGAGGCGACTCAGCTCCTCGTCCACGTGCGCGACTACACGAAGGGCCACCCGTCGATCAACGCCAACAACCACCCGGTCCGCCACGGCCCGGTGATCGGGATCCACAACGGGATCATCACGAACGACGACGAGCTCCTCGCCCCCCACTCCTGCGCTCGGGCCGAGGCGAAGATGACCGTCGACTCCGAGGCGATCTTCGCGCTCGCCGCCCACTCGCGAAACGACCCGCACGCGCTCGAGCGTCTGCGCGGCGCACTCGCCACGGGCTGGCTCGACGAGCGCGAGCCGGGCGTGCTGTTCCTCGCGCGCGGCAGCGGCCGCCCACTCTGGCTCGGCGAGGGACGCGGCGGCGTCTTCTTCGCGTCGACGAAGCTCGCGCTCGAGACCGTCGAGCAGTACTGCCGCCTGAAGCTGCGCAAGCGTGAGGTGAAGGCGGGCTCGTGGTTCGCGATCGCAGGCGGTGAGGTCGTTCGGCGCGAGCGCTTCCGGCCCGACCTCGACTACGTCGAGCCCGATCCGCTTCCCGCCGTGCGCGCGCCCGGCGAGCGCGACTTCTGCATGACGCGCCTCGCCGCGATCGCGGCGATCTAGCCGACCGAGCCGTCTGCGTTCACGGCGACGCCTTCGTCGAGCAGCCGCTCGCGCACGAGGTACTGGAACGTCCCCCACGCCCCGCGCCGCGCGTCGAAGAGCCGGTAGACCTGCCACTCGGTGAGCAGCGACTCGTCCCGGCGGCGTGCCTCCTGCCAGTCGCCGAACTTCGGCAGGCGCCCGACGGCGCGCGCCAGCTGGGCGCCCTGGGAGATCGCGCGCTCGAGGCGCTCCTCCCCGACGGCGACGTCGAAGCCGGCCTCGCGAAGCGCGGTCGAGAGCGAGCCGAACGTGTGCCAGTAGAGCGACGCGGACGGCATCGTGCCCCGCCGTGCGCGGATGTCCTGCGCCGTCGGTGTGCGGCCGAGCTCCTCGCCGAGCCTTCGCAGCTGCGTGACGAGCTCGTCGCGGGTCGCGAACCGGCGGGGCATCAGACCCGCGGCGCGCTTGGCCGCGTTCCACGTCCCGAAGTGCTCGATCACCGTCTGCGGGTGCATCCCCGCCTCGGGATCCGCGGCGAACTCCTTCATCGTCGGCGAGCGGCCGAGACGCGCAGCCGACGCCTGCAGCGCGGCCAGGATCTGCTCGTCCGAATAGCGGCGGCGGATGCCGGCGCGGAACTCCGCGAGGGCCGCCGGGTCGATGTTCGCGACGGCCCGATAGGGCTTCCGGGCCATCCAATAATGGTAGATCAGGCTGAACGAAGCGCAAGTAGAGCCTAGTCCGTTACCGTGACCCGATGCGCGCGCTGCTCCCCCTCGTCCGTGCCGCCGGCTCGCTGTCCCGGCTCGCCGGCCGAGGCGGCGGCACGACGCTCCCCGGGAAGCTGCTCTGGAAGCTCGACCCGGCTGCAATCGACCGGCTCGCCGCGCGGCTGCCGCAGGGCTCGGTCGCCATCTCGGCCACGAACGGCAAGACGACGACAGCGGCGATGGTCGCCGAGATCCTGCGACCGCAGGTGCGCGTCGCCCACAACGACTCCGGGGCCAACCTCGTCTCGGGCGTCGCCTCGGCGCTCCTGCACGCCCGCGATGCCCAGCTCGGGCTGTTCGAGGTCGACGAGGGCGCGCTGCCCGAGGTGGCCCGCCGCGTGCACCCGAAGGCGCTCCTGCTCGGAAACCTGTTCCGCGACCAGCTCGACCGCTACGGCGAGCTCGAGCTCGTCGCCGGACGGTGGCGCGCGGCGGTCGCCGGCCTCCCCCACGCGCAGCTCGTGGTCAACGGCGACGACCCTCAGGTCGGCGCGCTCGCCCGGCCCGGCGGGCGCGTGTTCGGGCTCGACGACCCGCGGGTCGCGCGGCCTGCGCTGCAGCACGCCGCCGACTCCAAGTACTGCCTTCGCTGCGGCACGCCGTACGACTATGCGGCCGCCTACGTCGGTCACCTCGGCGACTACCGCTGCCCGAACTGCGGGCACGCGCGTCCGCCGCTCGACGTCGTCGCACGCGACATCGACCTGCATGGACTCGACGGCGCGTCGTTCGCGCTCGTCGCGCCGGAAGGGGAGGCGCGCATCGAGCTGCGGCTGCCCGGCCTCTACAACGTCTACAACGCTCTCGGGGCCGCGTCGCTCGCGCTGACGATCGGGATCGGCCTCGACGTCGTCCGCGACGGACTCGCGCGCTTCTCGGCGGCGTTCGGGCGCTTCGAGCGAATCGCGATCGGCGATCGGCGCGTGCTCGTGCTCCTCATCAAGAACCCCGCTGGTGGAAACGAGGCGATCCGGACTCTCGTCGAAGGCGCGCCGCCGAAGGTGGCGGTGATCGCGTTGAACGACGGGATCGCCGACGGCCGCGACGTCTCGTGGATCTGGGACGTCGACTTCGAGCCGCTGCTCGAGGGGCTCGACCGGCTCGTCGCGAGCGGGTCACGCGCGGCCGAGCTGGCGCTGCGGTTCGCCTACGGCGGGCTCGACCGCGACCGGATCGAGGTCGTCCCGTCGCTCGACGCTGCGCTCGACCGTGGTCTCGAGCTCACTCCGGCAGGCGGAGAGCTGACCGTCCTCCCCACGTACACCGCGATGCTCGCCTTGCGCCGGACGATGGCCGAGCGCGGGCACGTCACGAACTACTGGGAGCGCGCGGCATGAAAATCCGCGTCGGGCACCTCTATCCGGACTACCTGAACATCTATGCCGACCGCGGCAACATCGCGGTGTTCGCCGCGCGGGCGAGCGCGCGCGGGCATGAGCTCGACGTGCGCGCGATCGGGATGGGCGACGCGGTGCCGGCCGGCGAGATCGATCTCTTCTACGTCGGCGGCGGGCAGGACCGCGAGCAGGAGCTCGTCGCGCACGACCTCGCCGCCAAGAGCGGACCGCTGCGCGCCGCGGTCGAGGACGGTGCCGCGTTTCTCGCCGTCTGCGGCGGCTACCAGCTGCTCGGCGCCTACTACCGCGACGTCGCGGGCACCGAGCTGCCCGGGATCGGGCTGCTGCCGCTGCACACGGTGGCCGGCGAGCGGCGGATGATCGGCGACGTGCTGCTCGAGTGCGACTGGGCGGGCGAGACGCTCGCCGGCTTCGAGAACCACGCCGGCCGCACGATCCTCGACGACGGCGCCGAGCCACTGGGGCGAGTCGTCTCGGGCTTCGGGAACGACGGCGCGTCGGGGTTCGAGGGCTGCCGCTACCAGCGCGCCTACGGCACGTATCTCCACGGCCCGCTCCTGCCGCGTAACCCGTGGTTCGCGGACCGGCTGCTCGAAGAAGCGCTCGCGCATGCCGGTGTCGAGGAGCGCTTCGACCCACTCCCGGACGAGCTCGAGCGCGAGGCGCATGATGTCTCGGCGGCACGCGCCCGGTCGCGCGGCGGGCGGTACTGACCGACAAGTAACAGACTGTTACTAGCTCTCACGGCGTCGTGACCCACGCGGCCCGGGGCTTGTAACAGACTGTTACTAGCGGGCCCAGAGCGCGCCGAGATACACCGCCGGGTCACCCGGCTGCCAGCGCTCGAGGAACCGCTTGATCGGCGGGTGGACGACGACCTCGTCGAGCTCGTCGTTGGAGAACAGCCGCGCGCCCTTCACCGCCGCGTCGTGCGTCTCGACATCCGACAGCGAGCGGTGCGAAAGGTCGGCCGAGAAGATGATGTGGACGACGTGCTTGCGCGACGGGACCATCGTCTTCGGCGCGATCGAGTCGACGATCGCGACCGGCCCTTCGAACTGTACGTCCGCCTCGATGCCGAGCTCCTCGCGGAGCTCGCGGCGCAGCGCCTCCATCAGCGTCTCTCCGCTCGCGACGCCCCCGCCCGGGAGCAGCCAGTACTCCTTGCCCGGCTTCTCCTGCCGGCACAGCAGCACGCGCCCCTGCCAGCGGAGGATCGAGCTGACGCGGATGCGCGGCTCCATCAACCCGACGACCCGAACCCGTCGGCGCCGCGCTCGCTCTCCGGCAGCTCGTCCACCTCGACGAGCTCGACGGGCGGGACCTGGAGGATCACGAGCTGCGCGATCCTCATGCCCGGCTCGACGACGAACGGCTGCTCGTCGTCGTGGTTGACGAGGTTGACGAGCAGCTCGCCGCGGTAGCCCGAGTCGACGAGGCCCGGGGTGTTGACGATCGAGATCCCGTGCTTCGCCGCGAGCCCCGACCGCGGCTGCACGTAGCCCGCGTACCCGTCCGGGATCGCGACCGCCAGCCCGGTCGGCACGAGCGCCCGCGCACCCGGAGCAAGCTCCACCCGCTCACAGGCCGCGAGGTCCATTCCGGCATCACCCGCATACGCGCGCGCCGGGACGACTGCGCTGTCACGGACCTTCTTGACCTCCAGCCTGACCGTCACGCGCTCTCGCGATGCGAGCGCGACTCGGCGATCAGATACGGCGCGAAACGCGGCAGCTCGCGCCGCGGCAGCCGCGCGACCACGAGCACGCCGTCCTCGGTGTCGTCGCGCTCCTCGACCGGCGCCCCGAGCGCGTACAGCTCGGCGAGCCGCGCGCCGTCGGCATACGGGACGAGCAGCCGCACGCGCTCCCAGCGGTCCTCGAACCGGCGGGCCAGATCGCCCTTCAACTGCTCGAGCCCCTCGCCGGTCAGCGCCGACACCTGCGGCGCGTCCGGGAAGCGGTTCGTGAGCCGGCGGCGTCCGAGCGGATCGACGCGGTCGATCTTGTTCAGCACGATCACGATCGGCAGCTCCCCCGCTCCGATCTCGTGCAGCACGTCAGTCACTGCCTCGCGCTGCCGGTCCTGCTCGTCGTCGACCGCCGACGCATCGACGACGTGCAGCACGACATCGGCGACGAGCGTCTCTTCGAGCGTCGACGCAAAGCCCTCGACGAGGTGGTGCGGCAGCCGGCGGATGAATCCGACCGTGTCCGTGACCAGGTACCGGCGCCCCTCGAAGTCGAAGCCGCGCGTCGTCGGGTCGAGCGTGTGGAAGAGCTGATCCTCGACCGACACCTCGGCGCCCGTCAGCGCGTTCAGCAGCGTCGACTTGCCCACGTTCGTATAGCCGGCGAGCGCGATCGTCGGCGTCTCGTTGCGCTTGCGCTCGCGCCGTCGCGTCGCGCGCTGCTTCTCGAGCTCCTTGAGACGCCGGCGCAGCAGCGTGATCCGCCGGCGCGCCGTCCGGCGGTCGCTCTCGAGCTGCGACTCGCCCGGGCCGCGCGTCCCGACGCCGCCGCCGAGGCGCTCGAGGTGCTGCCACATGCCGCGCATGCGCGGAAGGTTGTACTCGAGCTGCGCGAGCTCGACCTGGAGCTTTCCCTCGGCCGACGTCGCGTGCTGCGCGAAGATGTCGAGGATCAGCTGCGTCCGGTCGATGACGCGCGTGTCGAGCGTGTTCTCGAGGAACCGCTGCTGGGCGGGATCGAGCTCGTCGTCCACGAGCAGGCACTCGGCGTCCGCGTCGTGGAAACGCTGCTTTGCCTCGTCGAGCTTGCCTTTGCCGACGTACGTGCGCTGCGCAGGACGCGCGCGGTGCTGCACCACGGCCCCGACGGGCTCGACACCCGCCGTCCGCGCCAGCTCGCGAACCTCGGCGAGCTCGTCCTCGGCGTCGACCCCCTGGCCCAGCACGGCGAGAACGAAGCCGCGCTCCGGCTCGGGGATCCGTGGAATCATCGGCGGTAAGTATGGCATTGGCCGACCGCACTCTCGACCTCGTGAACATCCCGTCCGAGTCGCGCAGCGAGGCTGCGCTCTACGACTACGTCCGGGCGTCCGTGCCGCTGGAGGCGATCTACGACGACGGCGAGTCCGTCGTCTTCGCGAAGCGCTCGGGCAACCCGCTCGTGCTGCTCGCCGGGCACACCGACACGGTTCCCGCGCAGGGAAACCTGCCCGGCCGGATCGAGGACGGAGCGGTCGCCGGCCTCGGGGCGAGTGACATGAAGGGCGGGCTTGCGGTGATGATCGAGGTCGCGCGTTGGGCGCACGACGCGGACGCTGCCTACGACCTCGCGTTCCTCTTCTTCCCGCGCGAGGAGCTCGGCCCGGCCGAGAACCCGCTGCCCGGTGTGTTCGAGCGGACGACGATCGTCGACGAGGCGCAGCTCGTGATCTGCCTCGAGCCGACGGACAACACGCTGCAGCTCGGCTGTCTCGGCAACCTGAACGCACGGGTCGTGTTCGAAGGGCGTGCCGCGCACTCGGCACGGCCGTGGCTCGGGACGAATGCGATCGCGCTGGCGCTCGACGGTCTCGCACCGGTCTTGACGAGCGAGCCGCGGGACGCCGAGATCGACGGCCTCGTCTTCCGCGAAGTGATGTCGGTGACGCAGCTCAACGCGGGCATCGCCACGAACGTGATCCCGGCGCACGCCGAGGCGAACGTCAACTTCCGCTATGCGCCCGACCGCACGCCCGAGTCGGCGGAGGCGCGGATCCACCAGCTCTTCCCAGGCGCCGAGATCACGTCCCACTCGCCGCCGGCCCACGTCGCGGCCCAATCGCCGCTCGTGCAGAAGCTCCGCGCGGCGGGCTCGTTCGCCCTCGAGCCGAAGCAGGCGTGGACGAACGTCGCCGACTTCGCCGCGCGCGGGCTCGACGCGGTCAACCTCGGCCCGGGCGGGACGCGGTACGCGCACGCAGCCGACGAGCGGGTCGAGATCGCCGAGCTCGAGCGGACCTTCACGGCGCTGCAGCGGTTCCTCGCCGGCTGACGACATCCGGGTGGCGGCGGAGATCGCCGCAGCGACGGACAAGCCGTGTTCCATGGCGAGGTCACTCGCTGACTTCCCGGTAGCGTCTGGGCATGCAGCTCTCCCCCGTCCTCGCCGAGCTCGCCCAGTACCCCTTCGCGCGGCTCGACGACTGGAAGGCCGCCGCCGCGGCGCGCGGCATCGACCTGATCGACTTCGGCATGGGCGACCCGCGCGAGCCGACGCCCGGGTTCATCCGCGAGGCGATGGTGGCGTCGGTCGAGGAGGTGTCGTCGTACCCGCGTGCGGCCGGGCTGCCCGAGCTGCGCACGGCGATCGCCGGCTGGATCGAGCGCCGCTTCGGCACGACCGTCGATCCCGCGAAGGAGCTCGTGCCGACGCTCGGCTCGAAGGAGGCGATCTTCTCCTTCCCGCAGATCGCGCTGGCCGAGAAGCAGCTCGTCGCGATCCCCGAGCCTGCGTACCCGGTCTACGAGCGCGGCACCTTGTTCGCCGGAGGCTCGATCGTCACCGTTCCGCTGGCCGAAGGCGAACACTGGCTGCCCGACCTCGATGCGTTCGACGCGTGGGACGACATCGCGGTCTTCTGGACGTGCTACCCGAACAACCCGACCGGGGCCGAAGCGCCGCTCGCGTTCTACGAAGAGCTGGCAGCCCGCGCCCGCCGGCACGGCTTCCTGCTCTGTTCCGACGAGGCGTACTCCGAGCTGTGGTTCGACGAGCCGCCGGTCTCGGCTCTCGAGCTCGCAGACCGAACCAACGTCGTCGTCTTCAACACGCTCTCCAAGCGCTCGTCGATGACCGGCTACCGGTCGGGCTTCGTCTGCGCTCCGGCGGAGATCTGCGACGCCCTGCGCTCGTTCCGTCCGACCGTGGGCACCGCGCCGCAGGAGTTCGTCCAGCGCGCGTCGATCGCCGCCTGGTCGGACGAGCAGCATGTCGATGCCGTGCGCGACGTGTACCGGCGAAAGCGAGAGGTGATGCTGCCGGCGCTGGAGGCAAAGGGTCTTCGACTCGCCGGCTCGACCGCGACGTTCTACCTCTGGGTCGACGTCGGCGGCCGCTCGATCCCCTTCGCCGAGCGGCTGCTCGAGCACGGTGTCGTCTGCGCGCCCGGCGCGTTCTTCGGGCCGGCCGGCGAGGGCTACGCCCGCTTCGCGCTCGTCCCCACGCAGGCCGAGTGTGAGCGTGCGGCGGCGATCATCGAGAAGGTGCTGTGAACACGGAAGAGACGATCGCCGCGCTCGACCGCGGCGAGGTTCGCGTCGCCGAGCCCGACGGCGACGACTGGCGCGTCAACGGCGACGTGCAGGCGGCGATCCTCGACTACTTCCGCCTGCGCCGGATGGAGCCGCGCGAGGTCGGGCCGTTCGAGTACCGCGACAAGATCCCACTCAAGTCCGGCTACGAGCAGCTCGGCGTCCGTGTCGTCCCGCCGGCGACGGCGCGGTACGGCGCGTACCTCTCGCCGGGCGTCGTGCTGATGCCCTCGTACGTGAACATCGGCGCGTGGGTCGGGCCGAACACGATGGTCGACACGTGGGCGACCGTCGGCTCCGGAGCGCAGATCGGCGCCGACGTGCATCTCGCGGGCGGCGTCGGGATCGGCGGCGTGCTCGAGCCGCCCGGGGCGCGGCCCGTGATCGTGGAGGACGGCGCGTTCCTCGGCTCGCGCTGCATCGTCGTCGAGGGCGTGCGCGTCGGGCGGGAGGCCGTGATCGCGCCGAACGTCACGCTGACCGCGTCGGTGCCGATCATCGACGTCACCGGCCCGGAGCCGGTCGAGCATCGCGGCTACGTCCC
>Ga0070681_10006156_pt1 | contig 11656 bp, 9 predicted proteins | sample KBSC83BmetaG_FD_65650 | JGI IMG/M metagenome (GOLD analysis project Ga0070681, IMG submission 65650) | Corn rhizosphere microbial communities from Kellogg Biological Station, Michigan, USA - KBS C8-3B metaG | ecosystem: Host-associated > Plants > Roots > Rhizosphere | place: USA: Michigan...
CGATCACGAGCACTTCCGAGGGACCTGCCGGCATGTCGCAGGCCGCGCCGGCCGGGTCGCCCGCCACCGCCTGCTTCGCGGCCGTCACCCAGGCGTTGCCCGGTCCGAAGATCTTGTCGACTTTGGCGACCGACTCGGTGCCGTACGCCATCGCGGCGATCGCCTGCGCACCGCCTACCTTGTACACGGACTCGATGCCACACAGCCTCGCCGCGACCAACACCGCGGGATTGGCCCGGCCATCGCGCGTGGGCGGCGTGCAGAGCACCCGCCGCGGGCAGCCGGCGATGCGCGCCGGCACGGCCAACATGACCACGGCGGAAGGCAGCGGCGCGGAGCCGGCCGGTACGTACAGACCGACGGCCGAGATCGGTCGGATGACCCGCTCGCAGCGTACGCCGGGCATAGTTTCCAACGTCATCCCATCGGGACGCTGTGCGCGATGGAACCGCTCTACGTTGGCGATCGCGCGCTCCAGCGCGAATCGCTGCTCGGATGTCAGTGTCCGTTCCGCTTGCGAGAATTCCTCCGCGCTTGTCTTGAGAGTGTGCAACTCCGCGCCGTCGAAACGCCGGGTGTAGGCGCGCAGCGCCTCATCGCCGCCCGCGCGCACATTGGCGATCACTTCGCGCGCGAGCGCCTCGATGTCGTCGCGGGCCGCCTGCGCGGGACGTGCGAGCGCCGCGCGGCGCTCGCCGGGAGAGAGCGATTCCCAGTCGAGGATGCGCATCGCTCAGGCCAGCATCTTCTCGACCGGCAACACGAGAAGCGCGCTGGCGCCGGCCTTCTTCAGGCTCTCCAGCGTCTCCCAGAACACGTTCTCGCGGCAGACGGCGTGGATCGCAACCCGGTCGGGAAAGCCCTCGAGGGGAATGATGGTCGGCGACTCGCTGCCCGGCAGGAGCCTGCGGATCTCCGTGAGGGCGGCGCGCGGCGCGTGCAGCATGATGTACTTGCTCTCGCGGACCTGTTGTACGCCGTCGATGCGCATGAGCAGCCGCTGCACCCATTCATCCTTGACCGGCGGCAGGTCGAGCGGCGTACGGATCAGCACCGCGTGACTCTCGAGCACCGTCTCCACCTCCCGCAGGTGATTGGCCTGCAGCGTCGATCCGGTCGAGACGAGATCGCAGATGAGATCGGCCCGGCCGAGGCGAGGAGCGATCTCCACGGCGCCGGAGAGGGTGACGATCTCCGCGGCGACGTCGCGCTCGCGCAGGTACTTCTCCAGGAGAAAGGGATAGGTCGTCGCGATACGCTTGCCGCGCAGGGTACGCGGGCCATCGAACGAGGTGCCCTCCGGCACGGCGAGCGAGAGACGGCAGCGCCCGAAATCGAGCGTGCGCACCTGCTGGAAGCGTGCCGAGTGGCCGCGCGCCGCAAGCTCCAGGCGCTTCTCCTCCAGCACGTTGCGGCCGACCAGCCCGAGGTCGCAGACATCCTCCTGCACCAGGTCGGGGATGTCGTCGTCGCGCACGAAGAGCACATCGAGCGGCATGTTCTCGCCGTAGGCCATCAGCTGATCCTTGCCGCGCGAGATCTTCAGGCCGCAGCGTGCGAGCAGGTCGAGCGAGGGGTCCGTCAGCCGGCCCGACTTCTGGATGGCGAGCTTCAGGCGCAGCTCATCCATGACGCGGCGCCTCCGTCTGCGCGCGTGACTTGTCCAACCTGGAGACGGCGAGGGCGTAACCGCCGTTGCCCGCGGCAAGAAAGCGCGCCACGCGGCCGATGGTCGTGACACTGACGCCGGTCAGGCGATGGATCTCGCGGTAGGGCAGGCCCCGTCCGAGGTAGTCCACCACGGCCCAGCGGTCCGCCATCGCCTGCAGCTCCGCCGGCGTGCAAAGGTCGCGAAAGAACGAGCGGACTTCCTCTCCGCTGCGCAGGCTGGCGATCGCGGCAAAGAGGTTGCGCTCGGCGAGCGCCTCCTGGCGGGGCGTGAGGCTGCGATGAGTCTTCATGGCGTCTCAATGTAATAGCGTGCTAGTACATTAGCACGAAAACCGGCCACGGGCCAGTCCACTTGCCCGGATCCGCAGGCAATCGTGAGCTGGATCTCGGGCCCCTCACTTGACGTGTTGCGTACGCGCACCCTAAACTGCCGCTCACTCATCGAGACCGGCTGAGGGATTAGGCCCTTAGACGCCGGGGCAACCGCCAGGACTAACCATCCTGGAAAGGTGCCAACTCCTGCGATCCGAGCCGCACGGGCGGCTGGACGATAGATGAGCGGTCTGCGTAGCCTTGCCGTGCCGCCACTTGGGCGCGACGGGGATGGACGCGACGAACCCGCCAGGTTCCTGGTGGGCGCTCCGCAGGATAACCGGTGAGCCGGGTCAGTTTTGCGGAGCCACCGATGAACGCCATTGCAGAGCCGGTCCTGATCCCTCCCGGGATTAGCGCGCCCGTGCTCCCGGCCGCCGATCCAGTCGTCCGTGAGGGGGTGCTCGAGATCCCTGGCGAGATGGCTCTGCATCATGGCGGTCACCTGAGCGGGGTACACCTCGCCTGGCGCATGATCGGCCCTGCCAATGCTCCCGTTGTGTGTGCCCTCGGCGGTATTTCCGCCGGCCGACGCGTGTGTCTCGGCGAGGAGCCGCGCCAACAGCCCGATGGCGCCGGGAACCGGCACCGCGAGCGCGAGCTCGCCGGCTGGTGGTCTGACGTCTGCGGGCCGGACCGCCCGCTCGACACGCATCGGTTCAGGATCCTGAGCTTCGATTACCTGGGTGGCAGCGGCGAGACCACCGGGCCGCGGGACTCGCAGCCGTTCCCCAGCGTCTCGACCTACGATCAGGCCGAGCTCCTCCTGCGGCTTCTCAACCATCTCGGCATCAAGGCCATGCGCGCCATCGCGGGCGGCTCCTACGGCGGGATGGTCGCGCTCGCGTTCGGTGAGCGGTATCCGGAGCGGGTAGGGCGGCTCATCGTGCTGTGTGCCACCGACCGGCCCCATCCCCTTGCCACCGCCTGGCGCAGCGTCCAACGGGAGATCGTCCGCATCACCCTGGAGAGCGGCCGCGCCGCCGACGGGCTGAAGCTGGCGCGCGCACTGGCGATGTCGACCTATCGCAGCGGCGAGGAGCTCGCCGCGCGGTTCGCCGGTGCGCCGGTGCTCGAGTCGGACCGATTCGTGTTCCCGGTGGAGCGCTATCTCATGGCCCGCGGCAGCGACTTTGCGGCGCGCCATCGGCCGGAATCCTTTCTCTGTCTGTCGGAATCGATCGATCTGCATCGCGTCGATGCGGAGCGGATCTTCGTTCCGACCCTCGCGCTCGCCGTGCGCGAAGACCAACTCGTGCCGGTGGCGGATGTGCGCGGCATGGTCGCGCGCCTGGGCGCCGGCCGCTACCACGAGATCTCTTCCATCTACGGGCATGACGCCTTCCTGAAGGAATCACAGCAGCTTCGCGGCGTCTTCGCCGCGGCGTTGGAGAGCAACTGAGTCATGAGCAAGCCGATACGCCGCCACCCCGCCGATCAGGTCACCCAGACGGTGCGCGCTGGCCTCGAATGCGACGATGCCACCGGTGCGGTGGTGCCGCCGATCCACCTGACATCGACGTTCGCATTCCGAGCGTTCGGAGAGAAGCGCGCTTACGACTACACGCGCTCGGGAAATCCGACCCGGGACCTTCTCGGCGAGGCGATCGCGAAGCTCGAATTGGGCACCGGAGCCGTCGTGACCGCGACCGGCATGGCCGCGATCACTCTGGTCGGTTATCTCATCCCGGTGGGCGCACGGATCATCGCGCCGCACGACTGCTACGGCGGCACCTACCGCTTATTCGAGGCGTGGCGTCGCCGCGGTGAGCGGGACGTGGAGTTCGTCGACTTCGGCGACCTCGCGGCGGTCAAGGCCGCTCTCGCCAGACCCGCAGCGCTCCTCTGGATCGAGACGCCGAGCAATCCGCTGCTGCGGATCACCGATGTCGAGCATTTCGCGGCGCTCGGGCATGCTGCGGGCGCGCTCGTGGTGGTCGACAACACGTTCCTTTCCCCTGCCTGGCAGCAGCCGCTCACTCTGGGCGCGGACCTCGTCGTTCACTCGACGACGAAGTACCTCAACGGTCACAGCGACGTAGTGGGCGGCGCCGTGGTGGCTCGCACCAAGGAGATGCACGAGCAGCTCATCTGGTGGGCCAACTGTCTGGGTATCACGGGGGCACCGTTCGACAGCTACCTGACTTTGCGCGGGCTGCGCACCCTGCACGCGCGGCTGGAGCATCACGGCCGCAACGCGGCGAGCCTGGCGCAGTGGCTGGTGGAGCAGCCCGGTGTCAGGCGCGTCTACTACCCGGGCTTGGCGACTCATCCGGGACATGAAGTCGCGCGGCGTCAGCAGAGCGGCTACGGCGCCATCGTCAGCGTGGAGCTCGAGGGCGGCCACGAAGCCGTTCGTGCCTTCTGCTCCGACCTGAGTTGTTTCTCGCTGGCGGAGTCCTTGGGCGGCGTCGAGAGTCTCGTGGCCCATCCGGCCACCATGACCCATGCCGCGATGGATCCGGCCGCGCGTTTGCGGGCCGGGCTCGCGGACGGGCTCATCCGTCTCTCCATCGGTATCGAGGGGCTCGAAGACCTGCGAGCTGATATCGCCGCCGGGCTGGAGCGCGCGGCGCGTGCCTGTCAGCACCCGACGAAAGTGCTAGCGGCCGCCTGCTGAGGGGCTGCAGAGCCGCAGACCGCGGCAGCGCGCCGCCCGCAGCCGGGCCGGCTCGGGACGCGGCGATTCGGCTCAGGAGGCCGCGCCGGCTCAGGCCGTGCCGATCCGGCTCAGCACGGCGTCGCCGACCTGATCCGTGCTGAGCGCGCGATCGCGGCTGGCGGCAACATCCGAAGTCCGTGCGCCGTGCTCGAGAGCTTCCGACACCGCAGACTCCAGCGCCATCGCCTCCGCCTCCAAGCCGAGCGAGTGGCGAAGCAAGAGCGCGACACTCAGGATCATCCCGCAGGGATTGGCGATCCCCTGGCCGGCGATGTCCGGCGCCGAGCCATGGATCGGCTCATACACTCCGCGCGTGCCGTCACCAAGTGAAGCCGAAGGCAAGAGCCCCAGCGATCCCGCCAGCATCGAGGCCTCATCCGTGAGGATGTCGCCGAACATGTTCTCCGTCACCAGCACGTCAAAGTCGCGCGGCCGCCGGATGAGGTGCATGGCCGCCGAATCCACCAGCATGTGCTCGAGCGACACGTCGGCGAATTCCGTCTTCATCACTCGCGTGGTCACTTGCCGCCACAGCCGCGACGTCTCGAGCACGTTCGATTTGTCGATCGACACCAGCTTGCGCCGCCGCTGCCGCGCCAATCGCCCCGCCGTCCGCACGATCCGTTCGACTTCCGCCACACTGTAAGTGCAGACATCCGTAGCCGACGCTGTGTCCCGACGCTTCTCCCCGAAATAGATTCCGCCGGTCAGCTCGCGAACGAAAACGAGATCGACGCCTTCCAGAATCTCTGCCTTCAGAGTGGAAGAGGAGAGCAGGGCAGGGTGCACCTTCACCGGCCGCAGATTGGCATATACCCCGAGCGCCTTGCGCAACCCCAGGAGCCCCTGCTCAGGCCGAACCTTCGCCTCCGGCGCCGACCACTTCGGCCCGCCAATCGCACCCAGAAGAACGGCGTCAGCTTCGAGGCACGCTTTCAGGGTCGTGTCCGGCAGCGGATTTCCGCAAAGATCAATGGCCGCGCCGCCGAACGGCAACTCGGTCAGCTCGAACTGGTGCCCGTGGATCTGCGCAACGGCACGCAAGCAGCGCAGTCCCTGTGCGGTGACTTCCGGCCCAATCCCATCGCCCGACAAAACAGCAATCTTGGCCTTCATCTGAAAGTCTCAAATATACGTTTGGCGAAATGTGCAAAGCGGAGCATCGGTCGCAAAGGCGTCTGCCGGGGGCTTCTGGAGTCAGGGACGACGGAAGAGAGCCTGCATGGATGAGTCGAGCAGCTGGGAGGCTGCGACAAAATCGCCAGGAGCGATTTTGGACGGTGCGAAGCGCCGGGCCAGAAGGGCCGAGGCCCAGGATGGGCCGAGCAAACCGTATTCACGGCGTCCCCCGGCAGACGCCTTTGCGACCGATGCTCCGGCGTTTACAAGTCATTGGTCGATTCTGACTTCAGACCGCCCGCCGCGCCTCGTACGCCTGAATCTCGTTCTCCCGGCCCAGCAAAAATCCCAGCTCATCGACGCCGTTCATCAGGCAATACCGTGCAAACGGCTCCAGCGGAAATCGCACGCTCTGTCCCGAGGGCAGCGTAAGCGTCGTACTCTCGAGATCGATACTGACATCCGCCCCCGGATGCTCCATCAGCCAGCCGTGCGCCGCCGGGTCCACCATGATCGGCAGCAAGCCGTTCTTCAACGAGTTGTTGCGGAAGATGTCCGCAAACTGCGTGCTCACCACCGCGCGAAAGCCGTAGTCGGTGAGCGCCCAGGGCGCATGCTCGCGTGAGGACCCGCAGCCGAAGTTGTTGCCCGCGACCAGGATGGTGCAGCCCTTCGCCTCCGGCCGATTCAGCACGAAGTCCGCTTGCGGCGCGCCGTCGGCGCCGTAACGCCAATCGGCGAACAGATGCGCGCCGAGTCCGGATCGGGTCGTCGTGGTGAGAAAACGGGCCGGGATGATCTGGTCGGTATCGACATCGCTCGCGCGCAGCACGACGGTGCGCGAGCGCAAGGTCTTGATCGGCTCCACTGCAAAAGCTCCTACATCAGCTCGCGAGGATCAGTGACGCGTCCACGGACGGCAGAGGCTGCGGCAGTCAGCGGGCTTGCTAGTAGCGTACGTGCACCTACGCCTTGCCGACCTTCGAAATTGCGATTGCTGGTGCTGACGGCGTATTGCCCCTTCGGTACGAGGTCACCGTTCATGCCGAGGCACATCGAGCAGCCGGACTCGCGCCACTGCGCGCCGGCTTCCAGAAACACTTTGTCCAGGCCCTCCGCCTCCGCGTCGCGCTTGACCTGCTGCGATCCGGGCACCACCAGCATCTGCACTCCGGGCGCCACTTTGCGCCCGCGCAGCAGCGAGGCCGCATCGCGCAGGTCGGAGAGACGCCCGTTGGTGCAGCTGCCGACGAAGACCACGTTGACCGGGCGCTCGGCCAGTGGGCTGCCCGGCTCGAACCCCATGTAGGCGAGGGACTTCGCGAACACGGCATCGTCCGGGCGCTGCGGAATCGTTCCAGAGATCGGCATGACCATGCCCGGGTTGGTGCCGTAAGTGACCATCGGCTCCAGACCCGAAGCGTCGATGTCGACCTCCTTGTCGAAGCGCGCACCGGGATCGGTCGGAAGCTGCCGCCACTGCGCGAGCGCTTTCTCCCATGCCTCGCCCTGCGGCGCGCGCGGGCGGTGAGCCAGATAGGCGTAGGTCGTCTCGTCGGGCGCGATCATGCCCGCACGCGCGCCGGCCTCGATCGACATGTTGCAGACCGTCATGCGCTCGTCCATGTCGAGCGCGGCTATCGTTTCGCCCCGATACTCGATGACGTGCCCGGTACCGCCCGCGACGCCGATCCTGCCGATGATCGCAAGGATGAGATCCTTCGCGGTCACACCGGCCGCGAGCTTGCCGCTGACGTTGATGGCCAGCGTCCGGGGCTTTCTTTGCAGCAGACATTGCGTGGCGAGCACGTGGCCGACCTCTGTCGTGCCGATGCCGAATGCCAGCGCACCGAGCGCCCCGTGCGTGCTCGTATGACTGTCGCCGCAGACCACGGTCTTGCCGGGCTGGGTCAGGCCGAGCTCCGGCCCGATGATGTGCACGATGCCGCGGCGGTCGTGACGAAGCCCCAGGAGCTCCACGCCGAAGCCGGCGCAGTTGACCTCGAGCTCGCGGACCTGCCGGGCCGCGGCCTCGATGGCGATGGGGGCACCACCGAAAACCTGCTCCGTGCGAGTAGGGGTGGAGTGGTCCATGGTGGCGAACGTCAGGTCCGGCCGCCGCACGGGCAGCCCGCGCTCGCGCAGCACCGCGAAGGCCTGCGGCGAGGTCACCTCGTGAATGAGGTGCAGGTCGATGTAGAGGACGGCAGGCGTATCGGGGGTTTCCGCCGCCACTTCGTGGCGGCGCCATACCTTCTCGAACAGTGTTTGCGGGGGAGGCATCGGCGAGTCTCTCCTACACCGCCGCTTGCGCCGCGCGCGCCGCGCTGCCGCGTTCCTCGCGCGAGCGGGTGCCGGCCTGGGCCAGCTCGATGCGGTTGATGACCTCGAGGAATGCCTTCGTGCTCGATTCCACGATGTTGGTGCTCACGCTCGAGCCGCGGTAGGTACGTTGGTTGTATTCGACGTAGACCACGGCTTCGCCCTGTGCGTCCTCACCCTCCGTGACGCCGCGGATCTCGAACTTCCGCAACATCACGCTGATCCCCGTGGCGGCCTCGATTGCCTTGAAGGCCGCATCGACCGGGCCGTCACCGGATGCCTTGCGCTCCATCGTCCGCCCATCGGCATGCCGCAGCTGCACCATGGCGGTGGCGGGAGCGTTGCTGGCGGCCATGGTGTCCAGGCTGGTGAGGCTCCAGGGTCCGGCCGCACTGCCCTCGGCGCGCAGCACCAGCGCTTCGATGTCGCCATCGAACAGCTCCTTCTTCTTATCGGCGAGCGCTTTGAATTCCTCGAACACGCGGTTGAGCTCGGCCTCATCGAGCTCGAACCCGAGGGCCTTCACGCGGTCCCGGAAGGCGTGGCGGCCGCTGTGTTTGCCCAGCACCAGGTGACTGCGAGAGAGACCCACGTCCTCGGGACGGAGGATCTCGTAGGTCGAGTGGTGGCGCAGCACGCCGTGCTGATGGATTCCGGCCTCGTGGGCGAAGGCGTTCTCGCCTACGACGGCCTTGTTGCGGGGCACCGGCATGCCGGTGATGCTCGAGACCAGGCGCGACGTCGGATAAAGTCGGTTCGTCTGGACGCCGGTGGTGACGTTGAAGAATGCGGCGCGCGTCTTCAAGGCCATGACCACTTCCTCGAGCGAGCAGTTACCCGCCCGCTCGCCAATGCCGTTGATGGTGCACTCCACCTGCCGCGCGCCGGCCACTACCGCGGTGAGGCTGTTGGCGACGGCCATCCCTAGGTCGTCGTGGCAATGTACCGAAAGCCGGATGCCCTCGATGCCGCGCACGTTCTTACGAAGGTAACGAAAGAGCTCGGCGAATTCATCTGGCACGGTGTATCCGACGGTATCGGGAATGTTCACCGTCGTCGCGCCGGCCTCGATCGCCGCCTCGACCACTTGCGCCAGGAATTCGAGCTCCGTACGCGAAGCATCCTCGGGAGAGAACTCCACGTCCTCGCAGAGTCCTCTGGCGAGCTGCACCCCTTCGATCGCCGTGCGCAGGATCTCCTCCTGCGCCATGTTGAGCTTGTACTGGCGGTGGATGGCGCTGGTCGCGAGGAACACGTGGATCCGCCGGCGCGGCGCATCCGCGAGCGCGCGGGCGGCGAGCTCGATGTCGTCCCGATTGCAGCGGGCGAGGCCCGCGATGATGGGACCGTGGATCTCGCGTGCGACCGCCTGCACGCTTTCCCAATCTCCCTTGGAGGCGGCCGGGAAGCCCGCCTCGATGACATCGACCCCCAGCTCGCCCAGCGCGCGTGCCACGCGCAGCTTCTCCGGGCGCGTCATGCTGCAGCCGGGGGATTGCTCCCCGTCGCGCAGCGTCGTATCGAAGATCAGCACTCGGTCAGGTTGGGGAGCCATCGGACGTCTCCTAAAATGTGGCGCCTGGTCTCAGGCACGCTTGTCGTTGAGCCAGGGCATGCGGGCGCGCAACGCCTCGCCGACTTTCTCGATCTGATGCTCGATATCGTGCTCGAGCAGCTTCTGGTAGCCCTTGCGGCCGCTGGCGTTCTCTTCGATCCACTGGCGCGCGAACTTGCCCGTCTGCACTTCCTTCAGCACCTTGCGCATCTCGTTCTTCACCCGGTCGTTGACGATGCGCGGACCGCGGGTGAGATCGCCGTACTTCGCGGTCTCGCTGATGAACTGGTGCATCTTGCGCAGCCCGCCTTCGTGCAGCAGGTCGACGATGAGCTTCAGCTCATGCAGACATTCGTAGTAGGCGACCTCGGGCTGATAACCGGCCTCGACCAGCGTCTCGAAGCCCTTCACGACGAGCTCCGTCGCGCCGCCGCAGAGCACCGCCTGCTCGCCGAAAAGGTCGGTCTCGGTCTCTTCGGCGAAAGTCGTCTCGAGCACGCCGCCACGCGTGCCGCCAATGCCGTGGGCGTAGGCGAGTGCCTTGGCGTGCGCCTTGCCTGTCGCGTCCTGCGCGACAGCGATGAGGCACGGCACGCCCCGGCCCTGCTGGTATTGCCGGCGCACCAGATCGCCGGGACCCTTGGGCGCGATGAGCACCACATCCAGGTCCTTGCGCGGCTTGATCTGCTTGAAGTGGATGTTGAATCCATGCGCGAAGAGCAGCGTCGCGCCGGACTTCAGCGCCGGTTCCACGCTCTCGTAGAGCGAGTTCTGGGCGAGATCGGGCACCAGCATCGCGACGAGATCCGCATCGCGCGCCGCGGCCGCGGGGTCCGCGACCTCGAGGCCGTCCTTCTTCGCCTTCTTCCAACTCGCGCCCGCCTTGCGCACGCCGACGACGACATCGAAGCCGCTGTCTTTCAGGTTGAGCGCATGTGCGCGGCCCTGGCTGCCGTAGCCCAGCACCGCGATGCGCGCGCCGCGCAACGCCTTCTTGTCGACGTCTTTCTGCGAATAGAGCCTCATCATCATTCTCCCGACATTCGAATATGGAATCCCGACATGCAAAACTGGAATCACAGACAGCAAAAACCCCGCAGCGGCTTTCTTGCCGGTGCGGGGTTTGGTGTCTTTCTCACTCTGCCTGGTCTGTCCTCAGGCGCGCGCGAGTTCCCCGCACCGGCTGCTCGCAGGGAGCAGCAGTCCGATCAGCAGTACCAGCAGAAAATGCAGCGTGGCGTGCGGCGCTCTGGACGCTGCGCAGCTCACGTCGATGTCTGCTTGGAGTGCCACGGTGAGGTGCCCGGGGTTAAAGGGGGTGAATGCCAAAAAGGCGAATGATGATGTGATGTCAGCACATTCGCCGCAACTTTGTCAACGTGAAGGCGCCTCCGCTATGCTCGTCCCGTGTCTCAAGAGATGTTGCTGAGCGCGGATGCGGCCGACAGTCGGCCGCTCTGGGTCGTCACCGAAGGGGAGCTGCCGGGCTGGCTGGTCAGCCAGCCGACTGCCGTGGTCGGCTGGGTGCGGGCGCACGGCTTCCAGGCGGAGCGGCACCGCGTGTTGAGCCTGCCGTCGGCGGAAGGCGGTATCGGCGGCGCGGTCGCCGGCCTGGGTCCCCTGGCATCCGCTCGCGACCTCACTCTCTGGCATGCCGCCGGATTATCCGACAGGCTGCCCGCACAATCGTGGCATCTGGCCACGCCGCTGCCGCCGCCTGCCGCGACGCGTTTCCTTCTCGGGTGGCTCATGGGTGCCTACCGGATGGACCGCTATCGGCTGGACGGGCCGCAAGCGGCGAGGGCAGCGCTGGCGCCGCCGGAGGGAGCCGACCTCGAGTATGCGGATGCTGCCGCCCGGGCCACGGCGCTTGCACGGGACCTCATCAACACTCCCGCCAACGATCTCGGCCCGGAAGAGCTGGCGGAGGCAGCCCTGGACCTGGCGCGAGGCCA
>Ga0070681_10006161_pt1 | contig 11652 bp, 7 predicted proteins | sample KBSC83BmetaG_FD_65650 | JGI IMG/M metagenome (GOLD analysis project Ga0070681, IMG submission 65650) | Corn rhizosphere microbial communities from Kellogg Biological Station, Michigan, USA - KBS C8-3B metaG | ecosystem: Host-associated > Plants > Roots > Rhizosphere | place: USA: Michigan...
TTCGCGCCATGCGGGAGGCAGGTGCCGATTTCCGCGAAGGTAAGCTGGTGGTTGTTCCGGTAGCTAGCGCGGGCAGCCGTGCGTCGACAGAGTAGGGAAGCATCATTTTCCGTTCCGGCGGGTTGGGTGGAAAGGCTTACAGGGGTGATATGAGGATGAGAGGCGTTGTTTCGATCGGATTGCTGATGGCGATGATGCTAAGTCCATGGGTGAACGGTGGTGCCCAGGAAAGTTCAGGCAACATTCAAGTCATCGTGAACATGGTGCAGCTGAACGTAGCGGTCACCGATAATAAAGGTGATTACGTGACCGGTCTTAAACCAGAGGACTTCTTGGTTACAGAGGACGGGATTCCGCAGAAGATTGCGAGTTTCGGAGAAGGCAACGAACGCAGTCGCCGAATTGAGGATCCAGCCGAAGCGAAAACGACTCCTTCCGGTCCTGGGCCGCAATCCGATGCGATGCTGCCGGACAATGCAACCACCAATGTCCTCAATTCGCTCGTTTCCGGATCGAATGTTTTCATTCTCTTTGACACCAGCAACTACATGTATCGAGGATTCGTGTTTGCGCAGGACGCGATCGCGGATTTTGTGAAATCTCTTGAAAATGCGGACAAGATCGCTTTCTATTCCTACAGCCGCGATCTGTCTCGCTCATCGATGCTGACGAAAGACCGCACCCAGATTCTGCATAGTGTTCGGTCCACGGTCGCGGGCGACGATGCCGCGCTGTACAACTCGCTCTTGCTCACAGTGAAGGATGCTGCACAGTATCAAGGCAGGAAGGTAATCGTAGTCTTCTCGAACGGACCGGACAATTCGAGCGTGGTGCCGCCAGAAGACGTCGCCGAACTTGCTCAGTCGACAGGAACTGTAATTTACATGATCAGCACGCGGGCAGCGCAGTTAGAGCCGGTGTCGACAGCAGTTTTCGAACGCATGACCGCCGCTACCGGAGGCAAGGTTTACTTCGCGAAGAATTGGCGAGAAGAGAAGGCGGCCTTTGCGTCCATTCGCGACGACCTCGCTCATCTGTATTCGGTGGCTTACTATCCGAAAGCCAACCCCAACCGCGGATGGCGAGAGATTACCGTCAGACTGGTCGGCGAGAAAAAGAAGTACCGCATTCGCACTCGCAATGGTTACCGCCCGTTGCCCGCAAGGTTCTCCGCCGACTCGCGACCAGAGCCGACGCCAGAACAAGCGATCATAGGCGCGAGTAACTAAGCTTTGCATCTTTTCAAGACGAGGCTTCGCTCGGAGCCTCGTCTTTTTGTCAGCCGTCTTCGAGAACTGTACAGCCATTAGCCGGGTAATTATATTGTTCTCACCGCGACTCACCCACCTATGGCCTACCACGAGGTCGTATCTAGAGTTCTTAATCTCTTGAAAGCCAACAACTGTTGGTATGAAACGTTTGAGCACGAGCCGGTTCGAACCAGTGAAGAGGCAGCGAAAACCAGGCCAGGTTACACGTTGCATCAAGGCGCCAAAGCCATGATCGTGAAGGCCCAGGGAGCGCAGACTCGGTTTGTCATGCTCGTGCTTCCGGCTGATCTGCGGTTCGACAACTCTAAGGTAAAACTGCTCCTGAACGCGCGCGATTTACGATTCGCCAGTGAACCCGAGGTGTTGGAGTTGACGGGTGGGGTGCAGCCTGGGGCGGTGCCTCCTTTCGGGAACCTGTTCCAGCTGGACGTGGTTGCCGATCCAGGGTTGTTCGCAAACCAGAGGATCGTCTTTAACGCTGGAGATAGAAGCTTTTCTGTTGCGATGATGGCGGAAGATTACAAACGCATCGTCGACCCCAAAATTGGTTCCATCGCGCGAGAAATTTGAGGGCTGATTCGTTTCATCAGCCGTTCCCTCGAGCAGGCGCTCGCATCACCACTGCTTGTGTATCCGCCGATCGATTCCGAAACCACCATTCTGGTCCCGGGTGATGCTGTAAGAGACGCGCGGAGTCTCGTGATACTCGATCTTGGCGACGGAGTTCTGCGTCGACGTGGTGTCCGTCGAGAAAGTCACGAAAATCTTGCCAGTCACCCGTTCTTGCACGGTAATTCGGGCGCCGGGGCTTTGTCCGTGATTGCTACCCAGCAGGGGATCGACGGAAAGCTGGGTAAGCCCTGCCACCTTTTCTAGGCGGTTCGTGATCTGACTACTCACCTGCGAAGCCACGAACTGTTCTGCGCCAAGGTTTCCCGGAGGGTTGGGTTCCGCTCTCTGGGCTTCCTCTGTTTTTCCGAAAGCAATCAACTGGATTACGTCGGAGGGAGGCAATGCTGGATCGGACGAGTAGTTTGTGTGCAGGTGGTCTACAGGCCCCCAAAAGTGCATTCGTACGTTGTACTGCTGCACAGTTGTATTTACGGAGACGTTTACCACCGGAATCGTTTGCGAGGGGTTGACGAAGTCTAGCGTTCCTCCCTGAAGTACGTAGCGGTTGCCCCGGAAAATCAGGTCGCCCCCGCCGATATTTACGCGTCCCAGCAGCACGGGTTGAGCGGCCGTGCCGGTCAGGCGCAGATTTGCCGCTGCCTGCAAGCTCATGGTCCGGCTCACAAGGTTTACGCCTGCAGTTGAGTTGATCCCGACATTGAGCCGCAGGGCTTGCTGGAATCCGCCGGCAGGTGGTGGAGTGGCGGCTCCCCCTCCGAGTTCGCTCATAAACTCCATTAAGTCGAAAGCGGGAGTGAACTGCAATTGTTCGACGTCGACCCGTCCTTGTAATTGAGCATCATCCATGTTCCCCACGAGGGTAAGCTTGCTGTTGAATGCGCCGCGGACGTCGTTGTAAAGCACTCGCGTATCCCGTGCAGAGATGGTGACGTCGCAGTGCATGGCGGGACGGTACACGACCGCGCCCGAAGCAGTAACATCTCCACCTCCGAGAATCCCCTTGAACTGGCTGATCTGAACGCGGTCTGCTAGTAAGGTGAGAACTCCATTGCCGTTCTGCAATCCCAGGGGTACGGTTCCGGTTGCGAAGTTCGCATTCACTATGTGAACTTCGCCGTGTACATTGGGATCACTACGTCGTCCATAGGAATTGATATCGAACTTGAGTTGACCTGAACTCTCTAGTTCGGGATCGAAGATCTGCACGAGGCTCAAGTCCACCGAACCCTGGAGAAGCATCGATGCAGGGGCGTTTGTGGTCACGGGAACGGTGCCCTGAAATTGCAAATCCGTTCCCGTTCCGCGGAGGGCTCCGCGCGGCACTTGGAGCGTGCCATTCACGTAATCGACGTGAATTGGCCCGGCGGCGGCGATGCTTATGTTGTTTTTGTAATTCGCGGACAATTGAGGAATGGTGACGTGCGCTTCCAATTGGTCTTTCTTCTTCAGCGGACCACGAATGGTGGCATGCAGCTCGGTTTGACCACCGATGCTGCCGGCTTGGGAGGGGGCGTAGGCCTCTATCAGGGGCTCGAAAGGAATCACCTGAGTGTCGAGTTTCGCGTCGGCATAGTAGTCATCGGTAAGCCGCACGGTGCCGTGCCCGTTGATGGCCGTGTTTACCACATCGGAACGTAGATCGAAGGTGCCTACATGATTGGCCATGGAGGCCTGAAGTTTGATGCCGCTGATTTTCTGGTCGCGCACGTTAAGCTGGGGGACTTCGATCGTTGCGTTCAAGCCCGGATTGTCGAATGTCCCTTTGCCGTCCACATTCAGGTTCAATACTCCGCTGAGCGGCACATTTCGTTGTTTGACATTTTCGAGCTCATTCAATTGAATGCCATTCGCGCGAACTAGCGCTTCGAAGTACTTCTGCTTGGGGCGCAGAGTGACCTTGGCAGTGCCGCCCCCGGCCGGGATCTGCGCATCGAGGTCTGCGACCAGCGCATCTCCCGTGCCGTGGAGCTGCAAGGTAAGTGACTTGACGACTTCGTCCTGGACCTTTCCGTTGGTGAGCGTGATCTTGCCGTTCCCCATCGGACTTTGTTGGGAGCCATGCATTGAAATCGCAGCCGCTACCGTGCCCGATACCGGGAATTGCTGGCCCGCGCTCCGCATGATCTCACCTACGTCGATCTGGGTGGCATTGAGAGAGAGCTGAAACGGACTCGTGTCGGTGAACGCCCAGTGTTGCAATTTTGCGTTCAGCCCGAAACTAACTCGCCCGCGGTTCACAGGCTCTAGCTCTCCGTTCTGGAGATTGATCTGGGAAGGATCAAGGTTGATATTGGCCCGTAACTGCCGCCAAGCTGTGCCCTTTGCCTTCAGATTGCTTGCATTGAACTGGCTGTCAATCTTCGGAGCCTCGGTCGTGCCGGTGACCGTGGCGTGCAACGAAGCTGTTCCATACAGTCCGATCGTGGGCTGGCCTGGGCGGATGGCAGCGGCAAGGGTTTCAAGTTCGTGCAAGTCATTGGCCTGAAGGCTAAGCTGCAATGCCGAGCGGCTGCTGACAGATCCATTCAAGGTCAGAGACGTCTGTGGAGTCCTCAGGAAGCTGTTCGCCATGTCAATCTGCTTGCGCCGGGCGTCGTAGTGCGCGTGCAGGGCGCCATCGAGGGGAACTGGATTGGTGTGGCCTTTTCCCGCAATCTGCGCGCTGATGATAGCGTCGGCGCGCGCCACCAAGTCGTCCATGGTCTTGCCCCAGGTGGCATCGGTCGTTCCGTTGACCACGCCGGAAAGGCCGAGCTCGCGAACTGGCTGCGAATTCTTTAACGACTGGGCGGACTTGAGAGAGATGCTATGAATAGCGGCGGTTAAGTGCGAGCGTGAATTGCCGGCAAGGTCGCGAGTGAGCAGGCTGGCGGTTAATTCGCCGCCCAGCAGGTGCGCTCGCAAGTCCGGCACTTGCAAGTTGCCATTTGCCACCTTGTAGCTGGCCGCAAGATCATCGATTGCTTGGTGAATGCCGCCGGTCTGAATTAGCAGCTGCCGGCTACCAAGATTGCCCTCGACATGGATGGAATCGAGGAAAGGCCGATTTGGGACACTCATGTAGTTGATTTTTCCATCGGCTCGGATCACTCCACTCGGCAAGGACTCATTGCGCAGAATGCGGCGGAATTCGCCGGAGTCTAGGTTGGCGCCGTATTGGGCGTCAATACGAGGGTTGGAATAGTCGCTGACCACGGCCTGGAGTGCGAGCTCCGAATTTCCACTGCGCAGTATTGCCCGCTTTAAGGTAAAGGTCGCGGGCGAAGCCACGAACTCGGCGTCAAGCTGGTGGGGCAGCGGCGCGTAATTCTGCATGATGACGTGCCCGTTGCGGTATCCCAGCGTGCCCGCATAGGTGCTCCGCCCAGCGTCGTAAGTTGAGACAAAGTTCAGCTGATGCAGGTCAGCATTCAACACTGCTTTGCGGTCGTTGTAATAAACCTCGCCATCCTCGATCTTCGCGTGCCGCACACCAAGGTCGAACAAATTCGTGTTGCTCTTGCTTCCGCTGCTCTTGGGTTTGGGCAAATTGTTGTTGCCCTTCGCGTCCACTTGCAGGCGGATCACGGGCTGGACCAAGTCGATGTCATCGACGAACCAGTTGCGATGCAGGAGTGAGGTCACGGTAATTGCAACGTGAAGGCGTTGCGCTTCAGCCAAAGGTGGCGACGTGAAGGGGGGTGCTCCGGCAATCGAAAGATCGTATAGATCAAGAACGGGACTAATTCCCGAGAAGTGCAAGCCGAAATCACGCAAGGTCACCTTGGCGCCGAGCGCAGTTGTCGCCTTCTCCTGGGACACCCTAAGTATGTAGCCATGGACGGCACGGCTGTGCAGAGCCACGTAGACAACTATGAAAATCAGGAGGACCAGGGCGGCGATTCCCCCCCCGATCCAGGCGAGGACCTTCTTCCTGGTTGCACGCCTGTCGCGCGGCGTGCGCACGACTTCCCGCGGACCGTGGGGCCGATAATCGGATGGAAATTGTGGCGCAGTGCTCAAAATGCTTGTCCTAGGGTTAAGAAGAACTGCGTTGATTTGATTCCTGGCGTCGCGTTCAAGTTGTGACCAATGTCGATACGAAGTGGGCCAATCGGGGTTGCATACCGGAACCCCAGGCCCACGGTGTTCGTGTACTGTCCGTGAAATCCGACGTGACTAAAGACGTTGCCACCGTCGTAAAACGGAACCACGCTCAATCCTTTCTTGAGGGGAACAGGAATTCTGAATTCGGAATTGATGATTAGCAGCTGCTTCCCACCCTGTGGGACTACGATCAGGGAACACGTGCTTGCCACCCCTGGTGTTCCGCAGGCGACGAGGGTTCGTGGCGGTCCTGCTGCATTCAAGGCGAAACCTCGAAGCGTGCTTCCTCCTCCAGAAAAGAACAGTTGAGTGATGGGTACATGGCTGCCTGGAAAAGGTTCTTCGATCCCAATGCGCAGGCTGTTCGCCCAGATGATCCCGGCCGGAATTGGTTTGTAGTAGGCAGCCTGGGTGAGAAGCTTGGCGAACCCGACACTCGAACCGATGCCTTTCGGATTAAAGTCGATTTCATAGCTGTGGTACATGCCTTTGTGGGCATCGAGCACGTTGTCACGAGTGTCGCGAACAAAGTTGACGGAAAAAGTCGAAAGACGAGTATGGAGGTCCTGCGGGGGGACGAGATCGGGGATGAGCAAATGCGTGATGCCGGTTTCACTGAAGGTGTAACGCAGGAACAGGGTGTTGGTCTTGTCTGGGTTGAGAGGATGCTCCATCTGCCAGCTGATCTGCCCCAGTCGGACTGTGAAGATCGGATTTTCGCTGTTGTGCTCGCCTTGAATGCTAAATTGTGACGACCAGTCCGTGTCGCGGAAGTGCGGATCGGTATAGGTAACCAACGCACGCTGGTCAAGGCGTCCCGCGAGTCCTGACATAGTGATCGTCTCCGCTCGTCCGCGAATATTTTTGCGGGTGTATTCGAAGGAACCGCGCGGGCCGTAAAAAGTCTTTTCGCTGGTCTTGAAATTCTTCGACACGCCGACGGGAGGAATTCCCGGAAGCGCGACCGTGCCGCCGGGCACGCTGCCACCGCGATTGATGACTTCGAAGCCGTAGCCGTAGGTCATGGTGTTTCGTTTTGCCTCGTGGACCTTAATCACCACGTCTTCCTGGGTTTGCGTGGTGATTGACCGCCGCGGGTCGATCTCCGACCAGTCAAAGATGCCGACGTTGTAAAGTTCGTTTTCACCTATCAGCATTTGATCTTCGCGCAGGGGTTGTTCCGTCCGCATGGGCACGGCACGGTTGATCACCATCTGTTTAGTGTGCCTTAGGCCGAGGGTCTGGACTCGGGCGATGCGGACCTGGGGACCTTCGGTGATGTGGTAAACCACAACCAACTCGTGCGGATGATGCTTATCCACCGGCGCCGCGGTGGCCCGGAAGCTGGCATTCAAATATCCGCTCGTCAGGTAATTCGCCAAAATCATGCTGCGATCGTCATCTACTCTCTTTTGTGAGTAAGCCTGGCCTTCCACCACCTTGAGGCCGTTCGGCGCAAGTTGGCTGATGGGCCGGGTCTCATTTCCTTCGACGCGCAACGACTCGACCGTATCCCTTGGCCCCTCGTCAACCCGGAACGTGACACCGATGTCGCCGCCGTGGTTGTTGACTTGGGGGGCGATTTTTACCGAGCTGTAACCTTCCGCTTGGTAAATCCTTTCCAGGTTTTTTACGCTCTCCCGCACAAGTTGCTGGCTGTAGCGTCCGTGCGAAAAGATCCACCACCGGTTTTTCTGCTCGACGGTCACACGGGAAAGCAGATCTTGATCCGAGAAGCGATGATTGCCAGCGACATCCACATCAGTGACCTTATGCCGCGGACCCTTGGTGACGTGATAAACGATCGTCTCCTCATCGGGTTGTTTCTGCACGTCAACCGCGACATTGGCATCGAAGAAACCCTTTTTCTGCAGATATGACAGGAGGTTCTGTTTCCCTTCCTGGATGATCTCGGGATTGGTTCCGGCCTGCTGATAGACCGGAAGCAGGTTGCGTCTCGTCCAACTCCAGAGACGAACACCGGTCACTCTTGCGTGCACCTTGAGGCCAGTATTGATATTGAAGTGAACATCGGCACGGTTCGTGTCGGGGTTATATTCCGCACCAATGAGTTTTACCTGTGCACCTAGAAATCCTTGCTTTATGAGCGAGGTGTTCAGGTAATTGGTAGCGTTTTGCACACGTTTTAAGGAGTATGGCTTGCCTTTGATCAGAGCTGAAGACCGCAGACGAGCCATCCAGGAATGTAGTCCTCGTTCCAGGCGTGCGGTTTCTTCCGGAGAAGCTCCTGCGATATTAACCTTCCCGAACCTGGCATGCTTGCCGACCTTCGTGTGAAAAACGACGTTGACGACCCCAAGCTGTTTGTCGACTTCGATCGTTGGGGTCACCTCCGCTTGAAAGTAGCCATTCTGTTGGAAAAAGCTCGTGAGATTTTCCTGGGCATTGTTGATGTCGATCCTTGTATAGGGTCCCCGAGGTGGGTAGTCCGTAACCTGCAAGAGACGTGAGTAGCCGAATATGTGCGTGGCCTCAGGGAAGTCGTAGATTCCAAAGTAAAGTGCTGGCTGAAGAACGAACAAGACGCGAATGCCCTCGGCGTCGGGGCGCACGTCAACTTCTACGGCCTGGTACCCCTTGTCCCTTAAACCGGCGATGGTCGCATCTACCTTTTGGCCAGAAAATGGTTCATTTGCGCGCTGCTGGATAACGGGGAGGAGGGTGTCGAAATTGAGCTCTGGTTGGCCGGCCAGTTCCACCGAGAGTACCTTCTGTCCTTCATAGGAAGGCAATATCTCTTTGACCTGTGGAGCGGTTTGCGGTGCTTGGTTAGGCTGAGTAGTTGGACCCGCCTGTGCGCGGGCGAGCGCAACAGCACAGGCCAGAGAAGCTGCCACGGCAATGTAGGATCGACCAAGCACTGCCGTGTGATGCGTAATTTTCAGGAACTTTTGTCCGCAAACCTGGCTGGAGGACGAATGTCTTTGCTCAGGAACCTGGAAGGGAATTGATCATTAGCCTATATGTGAGCGGCCTAAACGCAACGTTTGGTTGGCACCATTGCTCAACTCGGACGATGCCCTTACAATCAAAGGCGGGATTGCGGAAAGCATCGCGTTTTCGCGGCTAGCGGAGAAGCATGGCAGCAACTACTATGGCTGGCTCTGCGAGTCTCATCGATCGACAATTGCGAAACTAGCAGCTGAAATTCTGACGCGCGTTCTTTGCATACTCCCAGGTAGTTGTTGCAAGCATTACAGTCTGAGTGTGAAGATGGGCGCGTAGCTCAGTTGGTAGAGCAATGCCCTTTTAAGAAGCGGACAAACGTGGAATCAGAGAGTTAGAAGGCATTTCGGGAACGCTAGAGCACGTTTAGAGCAGTCAGGTATTGAATCCGTTCCCAGATTTGTTCCCACGAGCAGACGGGTTTTCTGGCAAAGATGGCAAGGTGAAGGCGGATGACGAACTGTGACCTGTTCAGAAGCGTGTTCCTCCCTGATCGAAAGGGCCAGACTTTTACTCCAGCCCAGATCAAGGAAATCATGCTGGCCGAGTCGGACATCGTTCCCGGTAGTATTTTGCCGAACGACCATGCTGAAGGAAACCTGAGTCCCTGCCGATGCGCGAAGAACCGGGAGAATGATCCTATTTTCGACCGCGAGCCTAACGGTAACTATCGCGTAAGGTAAGCAACGCAGCCCCATACCACTCTAGGCAATCGAAAATTAAGCTTCCCTGGAGAAGTGTGACTAGTGCCCATTCGGATCAGTCTCCTGTGGTGAGTTAGCGGCGCCGTCGAGTTTGCGAGAGCGACAAGCGAATGGCGACTCAAGGTCAACCATGGTTCTATCCGAGGCTCCTGGCCTATAGCTATTTCTGGTTATCCGAGGGGGCATAACGTGAAATGGGTGACTCGGTGCCTAAGGCACGCGGGGCCGGATCTCATTGACTGATACTTCCCTCGAACCGAGCATCTCGAGAAATCGACCACCCACTAGCAGAGGGAGCTCTTCGAATGGAAGGCTCTTCCTCAGCGATGCTCAAACTGCTTGTCGCTGCAACTGTTTGGGGTCGAAACTCACTCCTTTCTTTCAAATGATTAAAGTGATGGCGGCAATCTTCCGTGCCAGGGTGAGACGGGCCATGCTGGGCCGTATCCCTTTTGCCACCAGGGCAGCAAAAAATCCTGCAACGGTCCGGGAGGCTCGATGGCGGAGATGGCCGCCCCTTTTAAGAGATTTTTCAGATCGCCAGTGTCTCTGGTACCAACGTGATAGCGTTCCCACGGCGCTGAATCGAGCCTGCAGCCATTGTTGATGCAATCAGGCAATCTCACCACTTTGCGCTTTTCATTCGCTTTTTGTTACGGACGATGAGTGCTATCGCGATTTATCGTCAACGACCCTGAAAACGGAAAGAACTAGCCCGAGGTCGTTTGTGCGTCCGCCCTATAATTGCGATCATGAAAAGACGAGATCTCGTTCAGCTCTGGGAAGAGCACACCAGACATGAGTTCGCTACCCGCGACACTGAAGCTACACTCGCGACGATGGTCAACGATGCCTATGTGAACCACATTCCTGTCATGACTGGTGGCTATGGCAAAGACGCTCTCCGACGCTTTTATTCACATGATTTCATCCCCACAATGCCTGCGGATACAACCCTGACTCCAATCTCACGCACTGTAGGGGAGGATCAGATTGTGGATGAAATGATTTTCAGCTTCACTCACACGCAAGAAATGCCGTGGATGCTGCCCGGCATTGCTCCAACGAATCGACGGGTTGAGGTGCCGCTCGTTGCGATCGTACATTTTCGTGACGACAAGCTTGCGTACGAGCATATTTATTGGGACCAGGCTTCCGTCCTCAAACAAATTGGCTTGCTTGAAGATCCGAAGCTACCAGTGTTCGGCGCGGAGACAGCGCACAAAGTATCAAACACCAACGTTCGATCGTGATCAGGTTCAAAATCCTTTGTCCGGGTCAATGAGCGTAATTGAGATTTTTCGTCAACTACAAGCGTTCATTTCGCACAATCGACTCGCTTCGCCCGAATCGTCACGACTTCGTCTCCGCATCGAATCGTGTCACAGAATGGCTTGAGCTTTCCTGCTAGTTCATTCGACTTCAATTGCTTCAGCTTTCCTTTCCATCCTCCCATACCCCAACCAAATTGAACCATCACTCTGTTTTGCAAGGGCGACCAAACATGATGCAGACGAGCAGGCGGGGTCGCAGCTGTTTCGGCACTTAGTTGAAAAACCTCATTGCCGAAGATGGTGGCCCTGTCAGTTAATTCGAACCTGTGCGGGATGCCGCCCGCGGGCTGCTTCGGAGGCGCTGACTCCAGTGAAACTACTTCGTAGCATCCCACGAACTTATTACGCGGGGGAATTGGAGACGAGCTTTGCGGCTGTCCCTGGACGGCGACGAGCAAAATCCCAAGCACCAGCATTACCTTTATGGCGTTCCTCATCCCCCGCATTATGCCCTACACAGGGCAAGCGGCACGTGAGTGTCGAGAACAGGCATTTGCACTCAAAATCCCTGCCTCATTCGACAGGAACAGCCGAGACGCCGCAACACAACGCGCGACTGCACGGGTCTTTTTTCATGTGAATGCCATCTTTTTGTTTCGCCCCACAGAAGCAACACTGTTCCCATTGTTTCGCCCCACAGAAGCAACACTGTTCCCA
>Ga0070681_10006164_pt1 | contig 11647 bp, 14 predicted proteins | sample KBSC83BmetaG_FD_65650 | JGI IMG/M metagenome (GOLD analysis project Ga0070681, IMG submission 65650) | Corn rhizosphere microbial communities from Kellogg Biological Station, Michigan, USA - KBS C8-3B metaG | ecosystem: Host-associated > Plants > Roots > Rhizosphere | place: USA: Michigan...
TTCCGGGCGTGCTCCGCGACGAAGCCGGCGAGGGCCCGGGGCCATCCTTCCGGCGGCGGCGGTGGCCGACGCCGCCGGTGCCGCTCCAGCTCGGCGACGATGGTGTCGCGATCGAGTCCCATCCGGAAGTACCGCTCCCGCAGGTGCCGCTCGTCCTCTCTCGGATTGGGATCTCTCGGCCGGACCAGGTCGCAGGCGCAGGCCCCTACCCCCAGGTGGGCCACGGTTTGTGCCGCCGACAGCACCCCGCGCAGCCAGGCGACTTCGGCCGGCGTTCCGGCCGAGGCGGCGAGTCCGGGCGGCAGCATGGCCCGAACCTCGCTCAGGGTGAGCGGGCTCGCGAGACGAAGGAAGTAGCACATTCCGGAGACGCGGCGGGCGCCGCCGCTCAGAGGGGCAGGTCGTCCCGGACGAGGACCAGGATCGCGGCCTGGGGCACCACGAGGTAGCGCTTCTCCTCGAAGGTGATTTCCACCGAGGCCTTGCGGAAGAAGATGGCGTGGTCGCCGACCTTGGCCTGCATGCCTCGGCGGCCTTCGCGCTGGGTGACCTTCCAGGGCTCGTCGTCGAGACTGGTGAGATCGGCCACGGGATCCCCGGGTCCGGTGGCGACGATCAGCCCGGTCTGCACCTGCTGGGAGTCGATGGCCGTCGGGGGCAGATAGAGCCCGACCCGGGTGCGGTCGTCGCCGTCCTCGGGGGTGATGAGGACCCGGTCGCCGACCACGAGGAGCTGTTTCCTGGGGAATTCCATTGGCGGCTCAAGCGGGGAAAGGGGAACGGGGGAAGGGGAAGGGAGCCCGCGGCGCACGGCGGGTGAGCCCCCTTCCCCTTTCCCCCTTCACCTTTCCCCTCATCTCTCGCTCCCGTTCCCGTTTCCGCCCGCCTCGCTCTGATACGCCGTCACCAGCTCCACGATCCGGAGCTTCCGGGTGGCGGTGGGGAGACGGAGGCTGATCTCGTCGCCCACCCGCCCGTTGGCGAGCGCGCGACCCAGCGGCGAGGCGAGCGAGATGTGCCCCGCGTCGAAGTCCATCATCTCGGCGAGCACGACCACATAGGTGTCGCGGTCGTTGGTCTCCAGGTCGAGGACCGTCACGGAGGATCCGAGTCCGACCCGATCGGTCGGGGCCTCGTGGTTGGCGAGCTGCCCCAGCTGGTTGAGCCGCTGGTGCAGCTGGCCCAGCCGGGCCTGGACGAACTGCTGTCGCTCGAGCGCGGCCTTATACTCGGAATTCTCCCGCAGGTCGCCGAGCTCGACCGCCTGAGCGATGGCCTGCGGCAGAAGGACGTTCAACTCGTGGCTGAGCTGATCGATCTCACGGCTCAGCTTTTCCCGCATCTCACGGATCATGGTCGAACCAGACTCTATAAATGAGGACGCCCGGAGCCCACGACTGCTCCGGGAACATTCGGAAGCCGAAGCCGAAAGATACCTTCGGGACCGGATTCCGGAAGAGTCTTGCAGGTTAAGCCGATGCCGAGTTGGAGCTTAGCAGTTAGGTTGTGGGCATGAGACCGCTCCGTTCCTCCCTCTCCGCCGCCCTGCTGGTCCTCGCGGCGGCCTGTGGCGCCAGCCGGTCGTCCGCCGCCACCAGCGCAGAGGCACCGCCGGCCCAGCTGGGATCGGACGCCGCCGCCGATTCGCTGCTGGTGGACGTCCGGAGCGCCGACAGCACCATCCAGGTGGACGCCCGGTACGCCGGGCCCAACAATTTCACCGGCGCTCCTCTTCCCGGGTACGAGGCGCCCCGCGCGCTCCTTCGGCGGGAGGCCGCGGCCGCCCTGGCCCGGGTGCAGCGCCGTCTCCGGAGCGGGGGGCTCGGTCTCAGGGTCTTCGACGGCTACCGGCCGGTTCGGGCCACCCAGGCGATGGTGGCGTGGACCGAGCGGGTCGGCCGGCCGGAGCTGGTGGACAGCGGGTACATCGCGCGGCGAAGCCGGCACAACATGGGCGTCGCGGTGGACCTGACCCTGGTGGACCTGGTCACCGGCACGGAGGTCCCGATGGGGACGGAATTCGACGCGTTCACCCAGGCGGCCCACACGGCCAACGCCGAGGGGCGGGTCGCCCGGTACCGTCAGATCCTGGTCCGGGCGATGGAGTCGGAGGGGTTCACCAACTACGAGCAGGAGTGGTGGCACTTCAGTTACCCGGTCAAGGGGGCGGTCCCCTTCGATCGGGTCATTCACTAGGTCGATAAGGAAGTAAACCACAAGGATTTCCTTAAGGATTTCCTTGACCTAGGCCGGGGAAAGCGATAACGTGCGGCGGTTTTTGCTCCTTGGTACGTGCGCGGATCCTGTTACCCAGGACGGCCTAGTCAAAATGCCTGAACGCACCGCTGCCGCCCGGCGCCCCGCCCGGCTGGTACCGTTCCTCTTGCTGCTCGCCCTTGTGGCGGGATGCAGCCCGGAGCGATACCCCCAGACGGCGCTCCTCCCCCTGTCGGACTACGCCCGGATCGGCGATCACGTCCAGGACCAGACCTTCTACTGGGCGCTCGGTGTGTTCGTCCTGGTGGAAGGAGCGCTACTCTACGCCATCTTCCGTTTCCGGGGTCGCCCGGACGATCCGGAGCCGCCCCAGATTCACGGCAACACCACCATCGAAATCATCTGGACCCTGATCCCCGCGCTCATCCTCGCGGCGATCGCGGTGCCGACGGTCAAGGGGATCTTCGAGACCAACGCGTCTCCGACCGGGGACGTGCTCAAGATCGAGGTGATCGGGCACCAGTGGTGGTGGGAGTTCCGCTATCCCGACCTCAACGTCACGACGGCCAACGAGCTGCACGTCCCGGTGGGCAGGACGGTCGAGCTGCTGCAGAACTCGGCCGACGTGGTCCACAGCTTCTGGCCGCCCCGGTTCGCCGGGAAGCGGGACGTGTTCCCCGGGCGGCAGACCCGGATCTGGTTCAAGGCCGACTCGGCGGGACTCTTCCCGGGCCAGTGCGCCGAGTTCTGCGGGATCCAGCACGCCCGGATGGCGTTCCAGGTGAGGGCCTCGAGCCCGGCGGAGTATGATGCCTGGGCGGCCCACATGCGGACCCTGGGGCCCAAGCCCGCGGCGGCCGCGCCGAGGGGTGACTCGGTCAAGACCGCGAGCGCCGGGGGGACGGTGCAGGGGCCCAAGGTGCCGGCCCAGGGTCCCCAGGCCAAGGCCGACTCGGCCACGCCGAGCAGCCAGGACCCGGAGTATGCCAAGGGCGAGCAGCTCTTCAAGATGAAGGGATGCATCGGGTGCCACTCGCTCCAGGCGGTGGACGCACCGAAGGGTATGATCGGGCCCAACCTGGCGACGGTTGGGTCACGGGCCTACATCGCGGCCGGGTGGCTCCGGAACACCGACGAGAACCTCGAGCACTGGATCCGGGAGCCGCAGACGGTCAAGAAGGGTGTGCTGATGCCCAACCTCGGCGTGACCGCCGAAGAGGCCAAGGCGCTCCGGGCGTATCTCCGCGCACATCAATAACGGGATCGGACATGGCAACCACGGTTCTAGACCAGCATCGGGTACACGCGGCGCACGAGGAGAAGACCGGCCTCTGGAGCTGGATCACCACGGTCGACCACAAGCGGATCGGGGTCCTCTACGGCGCCACGGCGTTCTTCTTCTTCCTGCTGGGCGGGCTGGAGGCGCTCCTCATCCGGATCCAACTGGCCAAGCCGGACAACAACTTCCTGTCACCCGAGGCCTACAACCAGCTGTTCACCATGCACGGCACCAGCATGATCTTCCTCGCGGTCATGCCGCTGAGCGCCATGTTCTTCAACTACATGATCCCGCTCCTGATCGGGGCGCGCGACGTGGCCTTTCCCCGGCTCAACGCCTTCAGTTACTGGGTCTTCCTGCTGGGCGGGCTGTTCCTCAACGCGGGCTTTCTCTTCGGCGCGGCGCCGGACCAGGGGTGGTACGGCTACGCCAACCTGACCTCGCGGCAGTTCTCGCCGGGCGCCAACGTGGACTTCTGGAACATGGGCCTCCAGGTCCTGGGCGTGTCGTCGCTTGCGGCGGCGGTGAACTTCTTCGTCACCGTCATCAACATGCGCGCCAAGGGCATGACGATGATGCGGATGCCGATGTTCGTCTGGATGAGCTTCATCACCCAGGTCCTGCTGCTGTTGGCCTTCCCGGTCCTCGCGGTGGCGCTGATCCTGCTCATGTTCGACCGGTTCTTCGGCACCAACTTCTTCGTGCCGGCCGGCGGCGGCGACCCGCTGCTGTGGCAGCACTTCTTCTGGATCTTCGGCCACCCCGAGGTCTACATCCTGGTGCTGCCGTCCTTCGGGATCGTCTCCGAAGTGCTGCCGGTGTTCTCCCGGAAGCCGCTCTTCGGCTACGCGGCCATGGTCTTCTCCGGGGTGTTCATCGCCTTCCTGGGCTTCGGGGTGTGGGCCCACCACATGTTCGCGACCGGGATGGGCCCGTTCGCGGACACCTTCTTCTCCCTCGCCACCATGCTGATCGCCATCCCCACCGGGGTGAAGATCTTCAACTGGCTGGGGACGATGTGGGGCGGCTCGATCCAGTACAAGACGCCGATGTACTTCTCCATCGGGTTCATCGCGATGTTCATCATCGGCGGGCTCTCGGGCGTGATGCACGCCTCGCCGCCGGCCGACACCCAGCAGAACGACACCTACTTCATCGTGGCGCACTTCCACTACGTGCTCTTCGGCGGCAGCATCTTCGCCCTGACCTCCGGCGCGTACTACTGGTGGCCCAAGATGTTCGGCCGGCTGCTGGACGAGCGGCTGGGCAAGCTGCACTTCTGGCTGATGCTGATCGGGTTCAACCTCACCTTCTTCCCGATGCACTTCGTCGGGCTCAACGGGATGCCGCGGCGGACCTGGACCTACCCGGCCGAGCTCGGCTTCGAGACCCTGAACCAGCTGGAGACCGCGGGCGCGTTCGTGCTCTTCCTGGCCTTCTCGGTCTTCCTGGTCAACATCTTCAAGACCTGGCGCGGCCCGCGGAACGCCCCGGCCGACCCGTGGAACGGCGCCACCCTGGAGTGGGCGATCCCGTCGCCTCCGCCGGAGTGGAACTTCGCGGAGGCCCCGGTGGTGCAGGGGCGCGACCCGCTCTGGGAGACGAAGCGCGAGCGGGGTGGCCGGCTGCCGGAGCCCTCGCCCGGCACCGGCGCCGGGATCCACATCCCCAACCCGAGCTACTGGCCGCTCATTACCGCGGTCGGCGTGGCCGCCATCTTCGCCGCCATCATGCTGAGCCACAAGACCGGCCCGTGGGGCATCATCGTGGCCGTCTCGATTCTCTTCCTCGGGGTCTTCAACTGGGTGTTCGAGAAGGGGTATTCCGAGTTCACGACGCCCGCGCACGGAGGCCACTGAGGTGTCCGATCACGCCGAAGTTCTCGATACCTCTACCGGGCTCGACAGCCGCAAGCTGGCGATCTGGACCTTCATCGGGTCCGAGTGCATGTTCTTCGCCTCGCTGATCTCGAACTACCTGGTGCACAAGGAGCAGTGGATGTCCGGGCCGGGCCCGTTTCCGCACGAGGCCTGGACCGATCCAGCCACCGGCAAGGTGCTGGAGCCGATCATCGAGGTCCCGCTGGTCACCGTCGGCACCGCGCTCCTGCTCTTCAGCTCGCTCTTCATCGTGCTGGCGCTTTACGGCGCCCAGCGGGGCCGCCGGGGGATGATGCTCGGCTGGCTCGGCGCCACGATCATGTGCGGGCTCTTCTTCGTCGGCATGCAGGTGTACGAGTTCACCCACTTCGTGCACAAGGGGCTCACCCTCCAGCGCAATCTCTTCGGCGCCAGCTTCTTCACCCTGACCGGATTCCACGGCACCCACGTGACCATCGGGGTGATCTGGCTCATCACCATGTTCATCCTGGCGCTGCGCGGGCAGCTGACGCCGGAACGGTCGCTCAAGCTGGAGATGGCCGCCCTGTACTGGCACTTCGTGGACGTGGTGTGGATCATCATCTTCCCCGTCGTCTACCTGATCAAGTGAGGATCGACTGATGGCCCACGCCGCCGCGCACGAGGAGCCCGAGGCCGGTCACCCGACCCCGGGCACCTACGCGAAGATCGGGCTCTTCCTCTTTGTCCTCACGGCGCTCGAGGTCGGGCTCTACGAGATCACCTACGGCGAGCACGCCGGCGCGTTCGGGCACGCGATCATGCCCTTCTTCATTCCGCTGCTGCTGGGGCTCTCGGCGATCAAGTTCGCGCTGGTCGCCATGTTCTACATGCACCTGAAGCAGGATCACCGGCTGTTCAGCGGCGTGTTCGTGTTCCCGCTGATCATCGCGACGATCGTGATTCTCTCGCTGGTCGTGCTCATGGCCTACCACTGGGCCTTCGCCACCGGCGGATGATCCACCCGCTCGCGCTCCTCGCCGACGAGCGCGCGCGGCCCCTCGTTCCCTACGAGTGGAGCTGGTCGCTCCACCCCAGCGTCCTGATAGGCACCGGGCTTCTCGGTGCCTTGTACGTCTGGGGGATCGGGCCGCTGCGCCGTCGCCGGAACCTGGGTCCGCCGGTGCCGGCGGCACGGCGGCTCGCGTTCGCGGCCGGCCTCCTGGTCCTGCTGGTGTCGCTCAACGGGCCGATCCACGACCTGAGCGACTACTACCTCTTCTCCGTGCACATGGTGCAGCACCTGCTGCTGACCCTGGTGTTCCCGCCGCTCCTGATCTGGGGAACGCCGGGATGGCTGCTGCGCCCGCTGCTCCGGCCGCCCGCGGTGCGTGTGGTGGCACGGGTGGTCACCCGGCCGCTGGTGGCCGCGGCGATCTTCACCCTCACCCTCGCGGTCTGGCATCTCACACCGTTCTACGAGCTGATGATGCGGGAGCACGAGGTCCACATCGTGACCCATCTGCTCTTCATGGTCACGGCGACGCTGATGTGGTGGCCGGTGATGAGCCCGCTCCCCGAGCTGCCGCGGCTCCCCTACGGTCTGGGGATGCTCTATCTCTTTCTGGTGGGGATTCCGATGCAGGTGGTCGCGGCCCTGATCACCACCTCCGACCAGGTGCTCTATCCCTGGTACAGCGTTGCGCCCCGGACCTGGGGTCTCTCGCCGCTGGATGACCAGAAGCTCGGGGGGCTGCTGATGTGGGTGCCGGGGAACATCTACATGTTCCTGGGCATCGGGGTACTGTTTTTCCTGTGGGCGAGGGAGAGTGAAGCCGGGGAAAGCGGAAAGGGGAAAGGGGAAGGGAAAGTGGAGTAGAGACCGGGGTGTGTCCGGTCGCTATTCCGACCCTCCTTCCCCTTTCCCCTTTCCCCCTTCCCCGACGACGATCGTGGCCGCGATCGTCGTCTCGAACCCCTCCCACCCCGCGTCCCCGAACAGCCGCCGGGCGGCGGCGCGCTGGCGCTCGATCTCCTCCAGCTCCAGCGCCTCGAGGTCGAAGGGTTGCGGGGCCAGCGCGGGGTAACCGGGGAACTCCTCCTGGATCGGGCAGGCGTTCTCGATCAGGCGGTCGGTCGGTGTGATCATGCCGAGGCCGATGAGCCGGCAGACCAGAGGCCGGTGCCGGTAGACCCGGCAGACGCCGGCTTCGTCGAGCAGCGGACACGGCACCTCGGCGAACCGCTCGATCATGGCGTCGAAGCGCTCCTCCCCGAGGTCCGCGACCGCGTAGGGCGGCGCCCACCCCGACTCCAGCATCTTCATCGCGGACAGCAGAGCGCCGGCCTGGGCAACCACCTCCGCCCGATCGGCGGGGGCGAGCGCCGCGACGCCCTCCCGCAGCAGCTCGACGTCGGCCACGGTGATATCGAAGGGTCCATGGCAGCACGCGCTGCACCCGGGCCGGCAGGGAATCACCCCGGTCGCCTCGCGCGCCACCTCGAACCAGCGGTCGAGCCGCTCCAGCAGCGCGCGGTACGCCGCGGTGCCGGTGCGAGGAGTGGTGCTCGAGCTCATCCCCGACTCGCCCCCCACGCCAGGCAGAGCCACCCGGCCAGGAACGCCGCCCCGCCCAGCGGCGTGATCGCGCCCAGCCAGCGCACACCCGTCAGGGCCAACGCGTAGAGGCTGCCGGAGAAGAGCACGGTGCCGGCCACGAACAGCCAGCCGGCGCGCACCGGCCAGGGGCCGGGCCAGCGGGTCACCATCCAGGCGACGGCCAGGAGCCCGAGCGCGTGATACATCTGGTAGCGTGCGGCGGTCTCGAATACCGCCAGGAGGTCCGGCGAGAGGCGCGCGCGGAGCGCGTGAGCGCCGAAGGCGCCGGCCGCGACAGCGAGGAAAGCCGAGAGAGCGCTCAGGCCGGCGAAGAAGCGGTCCACGCTCATCGCGGGGGCAGGCCGGCCGCGGCCAGCTCTCCCGGGGCCGCTCGTCGGTCGACCCAGCCGGCCAGCGCGGCCAGCGCCAGGAGCCCGACGATGTCGGTCACCGCGATGGCGGTCACGCTCGGCGGCGGTGGTCCCACCACGCTGGCGGCGTACAGGGCCAGGAGCAGCAACACCAGCCCGACGAGGCGACCGGGCCGCGCGGGGTGCCGGTGCGACCGCCGGCCCACGTACACCGCGACGCCGCCACCCAGCACGAGGAGCTCCAGCGCGATCGTCAGCGGCAGGTTGCCCCAGAGGCCGAAGCCGATCTGCGGCGAGCCGTCGCCCCCGAGCGGCAGGTCGGGAAAGTGAACGATGGCATCGAGGAACCAGTGCGAGGCGGCCGCGGCCGCGACCAGGAGCGCGGCCTGCCAGTGGCGGCTGGTGTCGCGGGTGGGCCAGGAGTAGTACAGGGCGCCGGCGGCGAGCGCCCACGCGAGCGATCCCACCAGGCTGTGCGAGATCGGGTAGTGCACGAACTCCAGCTGCGCGACCGGCCCGGCGGTGGGATCGATGCGCACCTGCTCCCAGCCGAGCAGGAGGAAGCAGCCCCACAGCACATCGGCGAGCTGCACCGCGACGAAGAGCGTGCCGAGCGACACTTTGGGCTCCGCCCGCTTGAGCGCGAACGCCACGCCGTAGTGTCCCAGGAACATCGACCTCTCCTCAGGTCCCGGCCGGGGTGAGCCAGGAGCCACCGTCCACCACGAAGATGGCTCCGGTGATCCAGTCCCCCGCGGGACTCGCCAGGTAGGTGACCATCCAGCCGATGTCCTCCGGCGTCCCCCACCGGCGCAGCGGGATGGCCCGGGTGGCGTACTCATCCATGGCCGGGACGTCGGACCCGCCGCCGGGCGGGATGAAGGCTTTCCGGACCCCTTCGGTCGGAATCGGCCCCGGGGCCACCGCATTCACGCGAATACCGTCCGCCGCCCATTCCAGCGCCAGGGTCCGGGTGAGCGCATCCACGCCGGCCTTGGCGGCGGTGGCATGCGCCATCTGGGGCCACCCGCGATAGTGCAGCGTCATCGAGATCGACACGATGCGCCCGCCGCCCTGCCGCTTCATGACGGGGTAGGCTGCCTGACAGCCGTAGAAGGTGCCGTAGAGATCGGTCTCCACCACCGCGCGCCAGGCGTTGGGCGAGAGCGAAGCCGACGGCGCGTAGAAGTTCCCGGCGGCGTTGTTGACCAGCAGGTCGAGTCGGCCGTGCTCCTCGACGACCCGTTCCACCGTGCTCCGGACCGACTCCGGCTCCCGCACGTTGGTCGGGATGGCGCTCACCCGCGCGCCCCCGGCGCGCAGCGACTCGGCCGCCGGCTCGAGGTGCTCCGGCTTCCGGCTGGCCAGGACGACCGCCGCGCCGGACGCCGCCAGACAGGACGCGATGCCCAGACCGATTCCGGTGCCGCCGCCGGTCACCAGCGCGACCTGCCCACGGAGCAGGTCGGGCGCAAAGATCCCGGCGGCGCTCACGACCGATCCGCCGAGGCCGCCCCGCGCGCCGCAAAGGCGAGCAGGCGGTCGCGGAAGTCACCCCCGCGGAGCGCCTGGATCTGGGCCGCCCCTTCGCTGCTCAAGGCCTGCTCCAGGGCGCCCAGCTCCGCGGCCCGGACCAGCCGCTTGATGGTGCGCAGGCTCGAAGGCGCGGCACTGGCCAGCCCCTGAACCAGCCGGGCAGCGTCGGCATCGAGGTCGTCCTCGGGGGAGACGTCGTCCACCAGCCCGATGGCCCGGGCCCGGGCGGCGTCGAGCGTCTCCCCCGCCATCAGGAAGCGGAGGGCCTGACCGACGCCGATGAGACGGGGAAGGGTGAAGGTGGAGCCGCCGTCGGGCACCAGCCCCATGCGCGCGAAGGCCGAGGTGAAGGTCGCGCCCGCGGCGGCGATCCGCATGTCGCAGGCGACGGCCAGGTCGAGCCCGAATCCCGCCGCGGTTCCCCGAAGCACTGCGATCACCGGCGCGGAGCTCCGGACGATGGCCAGCACGGCAGACTGGAAGTCGCTCAGGCCGTGCTGAAGGGCGGCGGTGTCGGGCATCTCGCCCAAGCCGCGCAGCCAGTGTAGATCGAGCCCGGCGCAGAAGTGCCCGCCCGCGCCGGTCAGCAGGATCACCTGCGCCGATCCGGCCTCCTCCAGCCGGTCGAGCTCCTCGGCCAGCTCGCGGGCGAGCGTCGGGGTGAGGGCGTTGCGGCGCTCGGGGCGGTTGAGGGTCAGGCGGTGGGCCGGTCCCTCGGCCTGAGACAGCAGTTCCTGGGACATCCGAGGTCCGGGACGGCGGGTGAGATCACGGCCACGAGGTGTGGCCGCCAAGGAATATTACACGACCGTGAGAGACTAGGCCCCTTCCGGCACCGCCATGCCCATGGCGTGGTAGCCGTTGTCCACGTACACCACGCTGCCGGTAATGGCGCGGGCGAGCGGGCTCAGCAGGAAGGCGGCGGTGCTCCCGACATCGGTGGCCTCGATCGCGCGGGGCAGGGGAGAGTTGGCGCTCGTATAGGTGATCATCATCTGGATGAAGCCGATCGCTGTCGCCGCGCGGGAGGCCCAGGGCCCCGCCGAAATGGCGTTCACCCGCACGCCCCATCGCCGGCCGGCTTCGAACGCCAGGGTCCGGGTATCGGCCTCCAGCGCCGCCTTGGCCGACGACATCCCTCCGCCGTAGCCCGGGATCACCCGCTCGCCCGCCATGTAGGTCAGGGAAAGAAAGGCGCCGCCTTCCCGCATCAGCGGAGCGAGGCTCCGTACCAGCGCGATGTTGCTGTACGCGCTCACGCTCACGGCGGCGAGATAACCCTGGCGAGAGGTGTCCACCAGCGGCGAGCGCACCTCGGGCGCGTTCGCGAGGCTGTGCACCACGAGGTCCAGCCCCCGCTCTCCGAAATCCTGCCGCAGCCGATCGGTCAGCCCCTGGATGGTGAAGTCGCCCTGCTCCCGGTAGCGCTTGTTCTCGAGGATCTCCGCCGGAACCTCGGCCATGGTGTCGAAGGCGGCATCGAGCGGGTAGATCCGCTCGAACTCCAGCCGCCGCCCATCGGCAAGCCGGAGCGACTCCTCGATCTTTCCCCGCTCCAGCAGCTTGGTGAAGATGCCCAGCGCGGGGGGCCAGCTGCCCAGGCAGACGCTCGCCCCGGCCTCGGCGAGCGCCTTGGCGATGGCGAATCCGAAACCCGCGTCGTCGGAGACTCCGGCGACGAGGGCGCGCTTGCCCGACAGATCGATCGACAGCATGTGCAGATCCCGGATGAGAGTGCTGGGAAAGGTAGCCCGCTCATTCCTGCCGCAGAATCTCCAGTGGCGTCCGCCGGATCACCTCCCGGCTG
>Ga0070681_10006166_pt1 | contig 11644 bp, 12 predicted proteins | sample KBSC83BmetaG_FD_65650 | JGI IMG/M metagenome (GOLD analysis project Ga0070681, IMG submission 65650) | Corn rhizosphere microbial communities from Kellogg Biological Station, Michigan, USA - KBS C8-3B metaG | ecosystem: Host-associated > Plants > Roots > Rhizosphere | place: USA: Michigan...
GATATCGAAGCGCAACGCGCCGTCTTCCGCCTCGGCGACGAGGGTCGCGCGACTTTCCTCGTCGAGACCGGACCACACCGGATCGGCCGCGTTCGCCTCGGTCTCGTCCGGAAAGTAGACGCGCGTGAGCTCGTGCTTGAGCAGCCCGCGGGCGAACACGAGCACGTCGAACCGGGGCGCCTCGCCGGGCAGCGGCTCCGGCTTGGTGACCACGAACGAGAACCGGCCCTCCGAATCGGTGCCGCTCCGCCCCCAGCGCCTCCCCGCCGGATCCCAGAGCTCGACCATTCCGTCGGGGATCGGGGCCCCCTGCCCGTCGACGAGCACTCCGATCAGGCGCACCGCCGCGGGATCGCGTGGATCCGCGAGTTGGTTCTGCGGGTCGCGGGACAGGCCGATCGAGTAGAACGGCCCGACGGTCTGCGACGGCGTCCGCGGCAGCGTCACGCATCCTCCAGCGGCGTCGTGCCCGCGCCGCCGCGGCCGAGGACGATGTCCCACTGGTATCCGAGCGCCCACTCGGGCTGCGTCGTGTCCAGGTCGAAGCGCGCGACCAGCAATGCACGCGCCTTCGGGTCGCGCACCGATGTCGCGATCGGGTCGTACTCCATCAGCGGGTCGCCCGGGAAGTACATCTGGGTGACCAGCCTTTGTGTGAACTGACGGCCGAACACCGAGAAGTGGATGTGCTGGGGGCGCCATGCGTTCTCGTGGTTGCCCCAGGGGTACGCGCCCGGCTTGATCGTCACGAACCGGTAGCGGCCGTCGGAGTCGGTACGGCAACGGCCGGCGCCGGAGAAGTTCGGGTCGAGCGGCGAGGGGTGCTGGTCGACCTCGTGGCGGTAGCGTCCGCCCGCATTGGCCTGCCAGATCTCGACCAACGTGCCTCGGATCGGCCGCCCGTCCTCGTCGAGGATCCGCCCGGTGACGGTGATCCGCTCGCCGATCGGCTCGCCCGGATGCTGCCGCGTCAGGTCGTTGTCGAGCTCGCCGATCGCGTCCTCGCCGAAGACCGGCCCGTCGAGCGCGTGGAACTCCTCCGGCAGCGTGACGAGCGGCCGTTCCGCCACCCGCCAGCGGGTCGAGCGGTAGCCCGGGTAGTCGACCTGGACCTCCGGCCCTCCGCCCGGGTCGTCCGGGAGGACGACCGGGTCCGCTTCAAGCTGCGCCATCAGTCGCGTCCTTTCGTCTTCAGGGCCCGCAGCGCCGTCAGCTCGTCGTCCGACGGCGCGTCGGTCTCGCCGACGTCGTCGACGACCCGCAGCTCCCAGCCGGTCGCCGCCCGCACGTCCTCGACGTCCACGCCCGGGTGGATCGACACGAGGGTGAGCTCGCCGTCGTGCGGCTCGAGGATGCCGAGGTCGGTGATCACCACCCGAAGGTTGTCACCGAGGCTGGTGGTGAAGTCGAGCCGCTCGACGAACGCGCGCGCCGAGTGGCGCAGCATCACGAAGACCTGCTCGACGCCCAGCGCGATCTCGGGCGCGCCGCCGCCGCCCGGCAGCCGTACGGTCGGCGCGTCGTAGGAGCCGATCACGGTGCTGTTCAGGTTGCCGTGCCGGTCGATCTGGGCGGCGCCGAGGAAGCCGACGTCGATCCGGCCGCTCTGGAGCCAGTAGCTGAAGATCTCCGGAACGGAGACGACCGCGTCCGCCGTCTCGGCCAGCTCGCCGTCCCCGATCGAGAGCGGCAGCTCCTCCGGCTTGGCGCCGATCGTCCCGCTCTCGTAGATCAGCGTGCAGCCCGGCGCGTGCGTGTGACGCGCGAGGTTCGCCGCGACGCTCGGCAGGCCGATTCCGACGAAGCAGACGTTGTCGTCGGTCAGCCGGCGGGCGGCGGCGACCGCCATCATCTCGTCGGCGGTGTACGTGGCCGTGACGCTCACGGCAGTTCCGCCGCCGCGACCGACCTGGCGGGCGCGGCTGCCTTCCGGTTTGCCCGGCACGCTTCGCGTGCGGTCGCCGTTTCCCCCGCGGGAGCGAGCCGCAGGCGAGCGACAATCATGCCGGCACCGCCTGCTCCAGGCTCGCTCGATACTCCTGGACGTCCGCGGTCTCCAGCACGTGCCGCCGCATCCACGCGAGGAAGGTGTCGCGGTCGCGGCTGATCTCGTCCCAGGCGACGTAGAAGTCGTTGTCGCGCTCGTAGTAGCCGTGCGCATACGAGGGGTGAGCGCCGCGCGGCGCGAGGCAGACGGCGTCGACCACCCAGGAGGGCAGGACGACGCCGCCGGGCCGGGGCTCGAGCTCGTCGACGATCTCCTCCACGGTCACGATCGCCCGCCTGGCGGCGAGCACCGCTTCCTTCTGCACGCCGGTGATGCCCCAGAGCTGGACGTTGCCGCTGCGGTCCGCCTGCTGGGCGTGGACGACGGCGACGTCGGGCCGGTTGGCGGGGACGGCCGCGAGCTCCTCGCCCGTGAACGGGCAGGTCACCCGCTCGACGCGTGTCCGCGCGGGAAGGTCGCCGCCCCGGTAGCCGCGGAGCAGGCCGAACGGGAGGCCGGCCGCGCCGGCTGCGTACGCGGCCGCCATGCCGGCATGCGAGTGCTCCTCGAGCTCGAGCGGCACCGGCCAGCCGTGCTCGACCGCGTCGCGGAACCGGTGCAGCGACCCGACGCCGGGATTTCCGCCCCAGGAGAACACCATCTTCCGGGCGCAGCCCATCCCGATCAGCTGGTCGTAGACGATGTCGGGCGTCATCCGGACCAGCGTCAGGTCGCGCCGTTCCTGCCGGATCAGCTCGTGCCCCGCGGCATGCGGAATCAGGTGCGTGAACCCCTCGAGCGCCACGACGTCGCCGTCGTGGACGTACTCGGCGACCGCATCGGTGAGCGGGACGATCGCGGGCATAGCGCTACCGGACGCTATGGGGCCGATTGTCCACTTGTCAATACACCTTCCCGAGTATTAGAACACCGGGATGCAGCCGGGAGAACGGGCGACAACGGCGAAACGGCGTGCGCACTCGCAGTCGCTGGAGCGGGGGCTCGCGATCCTCTCCTCGTTCACCTCCGTCCAGCCGCTGCTCGGGGTCAGCGAGCTCGCCCGCGAGGTGGGACTGAACCGCAGCACCACGCATCGTTACATCGCAACGCTCGCCGCTCTCGGCTACCTCCAGCAGGACGCGCCGACGAAGAAGTACCGGCTCGGCCCGCGCGTGGTCGACCTCGGCTTCTCGGCGATCAACTCGATGGAGCTGCGGGCGATCTCGATGCCCCACCTGCAGCGGCTGAGCGACGAGACCGGCCACACGGTGAACATGGCGATCCTCGACGGGGCGGACATCGTCTACATCGAGCGCTGCCGCAGCTCGCGGCGGGGCCAGCGCGAGATCGACCTCAACCTGCACGTCGGCTCGCGCCTGCCGGCCTACTGCACCTCGATGGGCAAGGCGATGCTCGCGTTCCTGCCCGACGACGAGCGGGCGGCCGCGGTCGAGCGCGTGCAGTTCAGCCGGCTCGGCCCGAACACGCGCACCAGCCGCCAGGCTCTGCTGAAGGACCTCGAGCGCGTGAGGGCGACCGGCATCGCCGTCAACGACGAGGAGCTCGCCTACGGCCTGCGCTCGATCGCGGTGCCGGTCCGGGGCGCCTCGGGCGACGTCGCCGCTGCGATCAACCTCGCCGTGCACAGGACCATGGTCTCCCTCGACGACCTGATCGTCCGTCTCGGCCCCGCGCTCACGCGCTGCGCGGGCGAGATCTCCGCCCGGCTGGGCTACCGCCATCCGGCGTAGAAGAGGCGGCGGGTGGACGCGGGGCCGCAGGCCCGCGCCCACCCGCCACGCTCCCTCAGCTGACGGTGAAGCTGCCCCGGAGGGACGGCTTCGCGTCGCTCGAGTACGTGTATCGACCCTTGGCCAGCTTCGTCGTGAAGCTGAGCCGGCCCACCTGCTTCTTCCCCGTGGACTTGTTCAGGCCGGGGCCTTTGAGGTGGAAGTTCTGCGTCGCCGAGCGGTCGGAGACGACGAACGTGTAGGAACCGGCGAGCAGCGACTTGAGCGGCTTGCCGTCGAGCTTCATGGAGATCGCAGAGCGACCCACGTCCCCCTGGAGCGTGAGCCCTGTCGAGATCGCCGCAGGAACGAGCGCGGCCAGGTTCGGCAGCGTCGTGATCGCACCGAACTGCTTGCAGTACTTTGCGAGCTGGACCAGCTGGCGGCGGTCGATCAGCGAGCTCCAGACCGGCAGCCGGATGTTCCGGGTCGCGGCCGGGAGCATCGCCCGGACAGCGTCCGGGTGCGCCTGCGCGTACGCCAACGACTCGGCCATGGCGTCGTGGAACCCCTTGGCCAGCGCGGGGTTCTTCTGCACCCAGTCCTGGAGCGCGACGTACGTGCCGTTCGGCCAGTACTTGCCGAGCGTGGGCCCCGGCGCGACCAGGATCCGGTCGCCGTCCAGGGTCAGGCCCTGGGTCATGAACGGCTCGGGCGCGCAGATCGCGTCCACCTGTCCGGAGTTCAGCGCCGCCCGCATCGCCGGGAACGGAATCGCCACGAACTTGATCGAGTCCTGGTTGACGTTGAACTTGCTGAGCGCCGCCCGGATCACGATCTCGCAGACGCCCTTGAGGGCGTTCCCGGCGATCGTCTTGCCTTCCAGGTCCTTCGGCGTCCTGATCGAACTCGACCCCTTGACGAGGACGTTCTGCCAGTTGTCGTCCACCGATGTCGCCTCGTCGTCGCTCGCGGAGACGGTCACCACCGGGATCCCCTGCGACCGGGCGATGATCGCCGGCACCCAGCCGATGTAGCCGATGTCGCCGTTGTGGTTGGCCATCGCGAGCACGATGTCGTTCCCGCTCTGGAAGACGGTCTTCTTGATCTCGATGCCGTGCTTGGCGAAGAACCCCTGCGCGATCCCGATGTCGAGCGGGAAGCCGTTGGCGATCGGCAGGGAGTCGAGGGTGATCGTGGCCAGCTTCCGCTGCTCTCTGGTTGGTGAGCCTGCCGCCGGCCCGACGAGCAGGACGGCTGCGCCGACGAGAGCAAGCGTCAACGCGAGCCGACGAATCGCGGTGCGTGTCATCGCGTGTACCTCCCCGACCTCCAAGAGGTCGCTCGTACCGTCAAACGTCCGGCCGTGCGGATGCGATTATGGAGCGTCGGATGTCCGATTGCTAGACGCTTGTTCCACTTACCGGAACGGGCCTCTCCACATCTTCGATGTCCTGCTCGCGCTTGATCAGCCGGTAGACGTGCGCCCGGAGCCGCGCGAACTCGGCCAGCTCCTTCGTGGCGATCTGGTCACGCGGCTTCGGCAGGGCGACCGGGATCACCTCCTTCACCTCGGTCGGTGCGTGGGTCAGCGCCACGACCCGGTCGGAGAGGTAGACCGACTCGTCGATGTCGTGTGTGACGAAGAGGATGGTGATCCCGAACTCGTCGCGGACCTGCAGGACGAGGTCCTCGAGGTCGCCGCGGGTCTGGGCGTCGACCGACGCGAACGGCTCGTCCATCAGGAGGATCTGCGGCTGGTAGGCGAGGGCGCGGGCGATCGCGACCCGCTGCTGCATCCCGCCCGACAGCTGCCACGGGTAGCGGTCCATGAACCCGACGAGCCCGACCGCGCGGAGCGCGTCCTCGACCAGGGACCGGCGCTCGGCCCTGGACAGCTTCTTGTGCCGCAGGGGCAGCAGCACGTTGTTCCGGACCGACATCCAGGGCATCAGCGACCGGCTGTACTCCTGGAAGACGAGCGCCATCTGCTCCGGCGGGCCCGTCACCCGGCCGCCGCGCAGCAGCACCTCGCCCGCCGACGGCCGCAGGAGGCCCGCGATGCACTTGAGCAGCGTCGTCTTGCCGCAGCCCGACGGACCGACGACGCAGACGAACTCGCCCTCCTCGATCGAGAACGAGACGTTCCCGACCGCGTGGGTCGCGGTCGCGCCCGTTCCGTAGGTCTTCGAAAGGTTCTTGATCTCGAGCATCGGCCTATCGCGGAGTGGCGGCCCGCCAGCCGCGGTGCCAGGCGAGCACGTGGCGCTCGACGAGCAGGAAGAGCGCGTTGAGGAGATAGCCGAGCACGCCGATCAGAACGATCGCAGCCCACATCGGCAGGAACTGGAACGTGTTCTTCGAGATCAGCAGGACGTAGCCGACGCCGCTCGTCGAGGCGAAGTACTCGCTGAGCACCATCATGATCACGGCGAGCGCGAGGCTCGTCCGCATGCCGGCGAAGATCTGTGGGAGCGCCGCCGGGAAGACGATCCGCCGGATCCGCTCGTGCGCCGGGATGCGAAACGAGCGCGCCGTGTCGATCAGCGTCGGCTCGATCGCCCGGACGCCGTCGATCGTGTTCAGGAGCACGGGGAAGATGCAGAAGAAGGCGATGAACGAGACCTTCTGGGTGTTGCCGATCGAGTGCAGGAGGATGATCGAGATCGGCAGCAGGGCCGGCGGGGGGATCGCCCGCCAGTACTCGATGTGCGGCATCGCCGCGCTCCGGCCGATCCGCGAGAGGCCCAGCGGGATGCCGATCGCGACGCCGAGGCCGACCGCGATCGCGAAGCCGAGGCCGATCCGCTCGAGGCTCGGGACGACGTGCAGGTCGAACTCGGCGAAGAAGAAGCGGTTCCGGACCTCGGCGACGATCGTCGTCGGCCGCGGGAACTTCGGGTCGTCGCGCTGAACCGTGTAGAGCCACCAGGCCAGGAGCATCAGGAAGGGCACGGTGATCTCCGCGCCGATCTTCAGCGTGCGGTAGACGCGCGGGCTCACGTCGTCGACGTCTTCCGTTGCGAGGGATGCCAGCGCAGGACTCGCCGCTCGACGGCCGAGACGGCGAAGTGGATCGCCACGCCGAGGAAGCCGGTCGCGAGCGCGAGCGCGTAGATCTGGTCGTTGAGCCCGAAGGTCTCGACGTAGTTGAGCCGCTGGCCGAGGCCGGGCGTGCCCATGAAGAGCTCGGCGGTGAAGGCCAGGATGAGCGCGACCGTCGACGAGATCCGGACGCCGGTCATGATGTACGGCAGGGCGCTGGGCACGGTGACCCGGAACAGCCGCTCGTTCCGGGTGAGCTGGAACGAGCGCGCAGTGTCCACCGCGACCGGGTCGATGTCGCGCACGCCGTACATCGTCTGGACGAGCAGCGGCCAGAAGGCGCCGAACGTGGCCAGGAAGATCTCGCTCTTCAGCGTTGTGCCGAGCGTGAGGAAGAGCAGCGGGATCAGCGCCGCCGACGGGATCGGCCGCAGGAACTCGATCGGCACACGGAAGGCCGAGGCCGCGAAGTCGCTGGAGCCGAGGGCGACCCCGATCGGGACGGCGAGCGCGGCGGCGAGACCGAGGCCGATCGCCCAGCCGCGGACGGTCTCACCAAGGGCCTTCCAGAACGTCCCGGTCTGGACCATCTCCCAGAGCGCCTGCACGGTCGTGCTCATCGCCGGCAGGTCGCGTTGCGAGATCACCCCGGTCTGCGAGATCAGCTCCCAGAGCCCGAGCGCCGCGACGACCGAGAGCACCGGCACCGCGATCGACACCATGCGGTCGGAGACGCGTGGGCTCGCGGGACGCAGTCGAGCAGGCGAGTCCGACGAGACCGGGGCCGCGCTCACGCCGGTGTTCTAGCGTGCGGAACGGCGTCTTGACAACTCGACTCCCCCGCTCCCACCTGTCCGGTTCCGCGGCCCCCGCCCACTCGCCGAACCGATGAGTTTCCCCTGCCCCGGCCGTCTACACCAGCGAAAACGGGTGCAACGAAAGGAGACAGCATGAGGTTTCTGCTCACTTCCGCCGGCATCAGGAACACCAGCATCCACAACGCGCTGGTCGACCTCCTGGGCAAGCCGATCGCCGACTCCAACGCCCTCTGTATCCCCACTGCGGGGTACGGGCATCCCCATGCCAGTCCTGAGCGGGCATGGCGTTTCATCAGTGGACGAGAATCCCAATGCCCCATGTCCGAGCTGGGCTGGAAGTCCCTGGGAGTGCTGGAGCTCACCGCGCTGCCCAGCATCGACGAGGAACGCTGGGTCACCTGGGTCCAGGAGACGGACGTCCTGCTGGTGAACGGCGGCGACGCCCTCTACCTGTGCCGCTGGATGCGGGAGTCCGGGCTGGCGGATCTCCTGCCGTCGCTGGACGAGACGGTCTGGGTAGGACTGAGCGCCGGGAGCATGGTGATGACCCCCCGGATCGGGGAGGATTTCGTCTATACGAAGCCCGCCAGCGGTGACGACAGCACGCTGGGCATCGTCGACTTCTCGATCTTTCCGCACCTGGGTTACGCGGAGAACACCATGGCCGCCGCAGAGAAATGGGCGGCCGAGATCGCGGGCCCGGCCTATGCGATCGACGACGAGTCCGCCATCAGGGTGACCGACGGCACCGTCGACGTCGTCTCCGAGGGGCACTGGAGACTGTTCACCCCCGGGGACAGAGAGCCCAGCGGCAAGAGCGACGGCGAGCCCGTGCTGACGAGGCCATAGCCTTACCCTTTCGCCATGTCGTTGTACGACACCATCGGAGCGACCTACACCGTGACGCGGCGCACCGAGCCGCGGATCGCCGCCCAGGTCTGGGCTGCGCTCGGCGAAGCGCGGACCGTGCTGAACGTCGGGGCCGGCACCGGTTCCTACGAACCCCCCGACCGTGAGGTCACCGCGGTGGAGCCGTCGGCAGTCATGCGTGCGCAGCGTCCCGCAGGCGCAGCGCGGTGCGTGGCTGCCAGCGCGGAGAGCCTTCCGTTCGAGGACCAGTCGTTCGACGCCGCGATGGCTTTTGCCACCGTTCATCACTGGCAGAACCCGATTGCCGGCCTGCGCGAGATGCAGCGCGTGGCTCGCCGCGTGGTGGTGTTCACGTGCGACACGACTGACCGGAGCTGGCGTCGCCGGTTCTGGCTGACTCGTGACTACCTCTCCGAGGTCCCTGCCTCCCGCGTCGGCCTCGCTACCGAGCTGGCCCGCGCGATCGAAGCCCGGATGGAGCCGGTGCTCGTTCCGTGGGATTGCGCCGACGGCTTCTTCGAGGCCTACTGGCGCCGGCCCGAGGCATACCTGGACGAGAACGTCCGTCGCGGAATATCGGTGTGGGCCGCAGTCGGGCCGGACGCCGAGCAGAGGGCAGTGCGCAGCCTCCGTGATGATCTCGCCTCCGGTCGGTGGGCCGAACGCAACCGCGACCTCCTCGTTCTCGAGGCGGCAGAGCTCGGCCTTCGCCTGCTGATCGCCTGAGCCCGCCGGTGGTCGCGCGCCGGGTCCGCGAAACTAGAGTGGAGGTTCATCCGGAAGCGCACCGACCAACCGCGGAGGTCGCCATGAGCAGCACCCTCCAGACCGCCACCGACATCCGTCCCTTCCACGTCGACGTTCCCGACGAGGAGCTCGCCGAGCTGACCCGCCGTATCTCGGCGACGCGCTGGCCCTCCCCGGAGCTGGTGGGCGATCGATCGCAGGGCGTGCAGCTGGCGACGCTCCAGCAGCTCGCGCGCTACTGGGCGACCGAGTACGACTGGCGCAAGGCCGAGGCGAAGCTCAACGACCTGCCGAACTTCACGACCGAGATCGACGGCGTGGACATCCACTTCATCCACGTCCGCTCGGCGCACGAGAACGCGCTGCCGCTGATCATGACCCACGGCTGGCCCGGCTCCGTAGTCGAGCTTCTGGAGACGATCGGCCCGCTGACCGACCCGACCGCGCACGGCGGCAGCGCCGAGGATGCCTTCCACCTCGTGCTGCCCTCCCTGCCCGGGTACGGATTCTCGGGCGAGCCGGTCGAGCTCGGCTGGGAACTCGGCCGGACCGCACGGGCCTGGGCCGAGCTCATGCGCCGCCTCGGCTACACCCGCTACGTCGCCCAGGGCGGCGACGTCGGCGCCGGCGTCACCGACGCGATGGGCCGCCAGGCACCCGAGGGCCTGATCGGCATCCACACGAACCTGCTGGTGCCGGCGCTGGGCGGCACCATGCCGACGGACACGGACGAGGAACGCGCCGCGGCCGCCCAGATCGTCACCTTCGGGCAGTCCGGAAACGGCTACTTCGTCGAGATGGCCACTCGCCCGCAGACGATCGGCTACGCCCTGCTCGACTCCCCAGTCGCCCTGGCCGCCTGGATGTCGGACCACGACACGGACGCCTACTACAAGATCGCGCGCGCCTTCGTCGACGGGCAGCCTTCGGGCAACCTCACGCGCGACCACATCCTCGACAACATCACGCTGTACTGGCTGACGGGCACCGGCGCCTCCGCGGCACGGTCGTACTGGGAGGCCTACGGCCCCGACGCCCCGGCCGCAGGCCGGCAGCCCCTGCCGCCGCCGACGATCCCCTTCGGCTTCACGACGTTCCCCGGCGAGATCTGGCGGACGCCGCGCAGCTGGGTCGAGGCGAGCTATCCGAACGTCGTCTACTTCCACGAGGTCGACAGGGGCGGCCACTTCGCCGCCTGGGAGGAGCCGGATCTGTTCTCGTCCGAGCTCCGCGCCGCGTTCAGCTCACTGCGCTGATCGTCGCCGGCGAGCGGCACCCGGCGCGGCACTCGCCGAAGGCTATGCCCAGGGGAGGCGATTCCAGGACGGCGGCCGCTGCCGCCGGAACCACTCGGCGTTCGCATACGCCTGTTCCGGATCGGACGTCTCCTCGGCCACGCATGCGGCGTATCGCGCCGCGACCTCGGACACGGGGTACCGCACCTCCGGGCCCGACCGCGCCCCCGCCATCAGGATCACGCACGGCCCGTCCCCCGCACCCACGAATGCGTGCTCCGTCCAGGAAGGCGAATGGAAGAAGTCCCACGGCCGGAGGAGTCGCTCCTCCCCCTCGACGACGAGCCTGCATTCCCCTGACAGCACGAGGAAAGCCTCCTGGTTCGACTCGGCGTGGTAGAGGCTGGTCTGGCCGGCCTCCAGGACGGTGACGTTGATCCCCAGCTGGGCGAACTCGACCGGAGGGTCGCCGTACTCGTTGTCGAAGGCGCACCTCGCGCCCCTGCTGTCCGCGAACCACCACTCGGCATCGCGAACGTTCACGACGAACCAGCCCTCGGTGGCCGGTGCGAGCCCTGAACCGGTGTTCTGGAGTTGCGCCTCGGGCACGGCACTAGTCTAGGCAACCCGTCCGAGGAGCTCCGCGTAACCGGGCTCCGTCTCTGCGCCGTCGATCCGCGGTCCGACCCCGACCCGCCGGCTCATTTCTGTCGGGGAGGCGGAACGTCCTCTGGCGGAGTGTTCTGAACTCCCGACATCCCCGCCCCGCTCGAACCTCCTCGCCGGCGGCTCCGAGATCCTGTCTCGGGCACCGAACTGGCAGACGCCGCGCGGCTCGCGACCCCGGCGCGATCGAGTGCGAACATGCGGAGGTAGTAGTCGAGGATCCATTGCTGATAGCCGTCGGCGGTCAGGCGTGCGTGGTCGGTGAGAACTCTGTACGTGCCCCAGTCGAGCGCAACCCAGAACGTTGTCCTGACGTCGGCGGCGTGGAGGTGGTCGACACCCGGCTTGGCGAGCAGGGTGCGGGTCGCCCATTCGATGCCGTCCCGGCGGTTCTCGTTCATCTGCCGCCAGAGGGCAGCGACGTGTTTGTCGCTCTTTGCCGCTTGCTCGACCACGAACGCCAGGTGAGCCGAGCGGCCATGGACCGCACGGAGGTGGCCGGAATGCAGTTCCAGCATCGAGACCGCGCCAGGCGCGGTCTCGATC
>Ga0070681_10006169_pt1 | contig 11642 bp, 4 predicted proteins | sample KBSC83BmetaG_FD_65650 | JGI IMG/M metagenome (GOLD analysis project Ga0070681, IMG submission 65650) | Corn rhizosphere microbial communities from Kellogg Biological Station, Michigan, USA - KBS C8-3B metaG | ecosystem: Host-associated > Plants > Roots > Rhizosphere | place: USA: Michigan...
TGAGCTTCGTACCGTCGAAGGTGAGGCTGCTGCCGCTTGTGATCTTCGTGCCGTCGAAGTAGTTCACGCCGTTGGTGGTTTGTGATGTTGCGTTGGTGCCGCCGTTGGCGATGCCGAGCGTTCCGGTGAGGTAGTTCACTCCAATCGATGTGGTCGCAACGACTTGGCCGGACGCATTAGTCGAAAGCAATGCGTTGGTCGTGTTCGGAAGATTAAGCGTACCGAAGTATGCGCTCGTGGATGATGCGTATCCGAACGATGCTGCCGTGGTGCTCGAGTTGCCGAAGGTCTGGAGCGCGGTCCAAGTGTTGGCGTTGCCCAGGTTAAGCGCGATGGTCTGTGCAGCAGAACCGTTGTACGAGCCGCTGAAGGTCAGCGTGCCGTTGGTGGCCGTGAGCGCGTTCAGCGTGCCGCCGAGTGCGATGCCGCTGATGGTGGAATTGGTGAGGCCAGTGTTGTCGAGCGTGCCGGAAATAGTCGGCGCGAAGGTGAAGGTACCAGAAGAGTTGGTGATCTTTACGCCGAGGGTCTGGCCGTTTGCGGTGACGGTCGAGGTCGCAAGCGTGATGGCGCCGGTCTGTGCAGTGCCAGAGGTCTGAGCGATCGACGATACGCCGTTGTTGATGGAAGTCGTCGCGACCCAGGTCGGTACGCCGTTCACTTCCGCGAGTACGAAGCCGTTCGTGCCGGTGCCGTAGAGCGTCGTGCCGAATGTCGAGGTCGCAATCGCAGTCACGTTCCCTGTCGCTCCTGTGTTATTCACGAGCACCGAGTTAGCGGCGATCTGCGCGATCTTGGTGAGCGCGACGCCGTTGGTGGCAAGCGCGAGCGTGGAATTGCTGCCACCCACGAGCGCGCCGATAGTACCGGTCGTCGTGAATTCACCCGACGGCGTGAAGGATGTGGTCGCAACACCCGTGAGACCGTTCGTGCCGTTGCCGTAGAGAAGCTGGCTCGAAGTGAACGTCGTCTGTCCCGTGCCGCCGTGCGCGACGCCGAGCGTTCCAGTGAGACCTGCAGCAGGTACTGAAATATTTCCGCCGAGCGTCGTCGTCGCGACCACTTTGCCCGTCGCGTCGGTCGAGAGGAGTGCGCTCGGCGTGTTCGGAAGGTTGAGCGTGCCGAAGAACGCGCTCGTCGACGATGCATAGCCAAAGGATGCTGCCGTGGTGCTCGAGTTACCGAAGGTCTGGAGCGCACTCCACGTATTTGCGTTCGCGAGGTTCAAAGCGATCGTGCTGTTGCTGCCACCCACGAGTGCGCCGAGTGTGCCCGTCACCGTGAGGGTACCGTTTGCAGAAGCAAATGAGGTGGTGGCGACCGACTGGTATACGCCGCTCGCGCCACCATACAGAAGCTGGCTTATCGGCGCGGTGGTGGTGCCGGTGCCGCCGTGACCTACCGCGAGCGTGCCGCTGAAGTTTGCCGCCGGCACGACGATGTTACCGCCGAGCGTGGTCGTCGCGACAACCTTGCCCGTCGCGTCGGTCGAGAGGAGTGCGCTCGTCACGTTCGGGAGCGTGAGGTTGCCTGCGAATGCATTCGTGCTCGATGCGTATCCCGAGGAGAATGCGGTCGAGCTTGCATTGCCGAAGGTCTGGAGTGCGCTCCACGTATTCGCATTGCCGAGGTTGAAGCCGAGGTTGCCGCCCGATACCTGGAGCGTCGCGTCGTTGTTGAACGAGAACACGCCGGTCGAGCTGTTGTATGCGATCGGACCGGTTGCAGAGAGCGAGGTCGAAGAAATCTTGTTGTTGAAAATATTCCAATCACCGCTGGTGAGGAATCCGTTGGTGCTGCCGCTGGCCTGACTTATCGAAAGCGTATTACCGCTGAATGAGAGCGGCGCGGAAACCACGGCGCTCGTTACTGCGCCCGTGCCGTTCCCTGTGAGGATGCCGCCGAGCGTAGTCGACCCAGTGCCGCCGCCAGCGACCGCGAGCGTGCCCGTGATACTCGGCGTGAACGTGAGTGTGTTAGCAGCGCCGACCACGGTGAGCGCGGAGGTAAGACCGTTGCTGCTCGAGGTCGTCGTCGCGAAGATGATCGAAGAACCGCTCTGCGTCTGTCCCAATGGACCTATTGCGCTGATGCCGCCCGAGCCCGAACCGCAATCGGTACCCGTGCCAGTCACGTGTCCGGACGAATCAACGTGCAAGCACTGCGTGCTCCCACTGATGCTCGTGATGGTGAGACCGTTTACGGAAGCGCTACCGCTTACGGCGAGGTTCGTCGTCGTCGCATTTGTGCTCGTCGCGTTGGTCGTGATGAGATTTCCAAACGTCTGCGTGCCACCCCAGAGGTTCGAGGTCGATGTACCGAACGCAAGCGAGATCGTGTTGCCCGAGCGCGTGATCGGATAGGTGAACGTGAGCGGATTCTCAAATGTCGGCGCACCGGTGAGCTGTCCGTATGGGAGCGAAAGATTCGGAAGCGTCGTGATGGAAGCGATCGAGGTCGTGGCCGCGAGGTTCGCGACGAACGTGCTCGTCGCGCGCGCGCTCGTGAAGTACAGGTTGCCGCCTTCGGTTACGAGGTCGGTGGTGTAATCGCCCGCTTGTGCGGTCACTGCACCGTTTCTGCCGAACACGCTCGTCACTCCACCCTGGATGCCGAGCGACGACGTCGCAGCGAGCTCGTAGTTCCCTGCGGCGTCTCCGATGAGAATCTGGCCGTAGGTAGGGGCCGTCGAGGTGCCCGTGCCGCCCTTACCGATAGCAAGCGTGCCCCCGATATTGGCGAGCGTAGTGGTAGAAACCCACGTAGGTACGCCATTTACGAGGCCCAGCACCTGGCCGTTAACCCCCGGCGAGGTCGTGGAGACCTTACCCGAGCCGTTCCCGATGAGCACCGTGTTGGAGGCAAAGCTTGCCCAGCCAGTGCCGCCGTTCGCCACGGGGAGGATGCCGGTGATATCGCTTGCGAGGTTTATCGCCGCCGTCGAGAGCACCCCTGCAGTCGCCTTCACGAATCCGGTGAGCGACGTCGAGATATTCGCGAGATTTGAAAGTGTGGTGATCGACGATACCGAGGTCGTCGCTGCGAGGTTCGCGACGAAGCTGCTCGTCGCGCGCGCCGAGGTGTAGTAGAGATTGCTGCCTTCCGCCACCAGGTCGGTGGTGTAGTCGCCCGACTGCGCGACGACCGTACCCGTGCGACCGAACACCGAGTCGACTGCGCCGCTGCCACCGAGGCCGAGTGTCGACGTTGCGACGAGTTTGTATCCGCCAGCGCCGTCGCCGATAAGCAGCTCGCCGCGCAGTGGCGCGGTCGAGGTTCCCGTACCGCCGCTCGTGACCCCGAGAATTCCATCGAGGGTGAGCGTGCCCGAATCGGTGATCGGACCGCCAGTGAATGTGAGTCCCGTGGTGCCGCCCGATGCATCGACCGATGTGACGCTTCCGGATCCGCCGCTGTTTCCTCCGCCGCCCGATCCGTTATTGGTTCTGCCGATACTCTCAACGGCGCTGTTGAGATTCTCGTACATGAGCTCGGTGAGATTCTGAATGCGCGTGTCGACATACGTCTGTACGTACGACTGCGAAACACCCTGCACCACGATCTGGTTCGTGTAGTAATTGGTGCGCGGGCCGACTACGGTCGGCGCAGCAGTCGCCACCTGCGGACTCGTGGCTTCAACAACTGGCGTCGTGCCCAGCGCAATTTGGGGCGCGTGTGCTGTCGGCGGCACCGGCTCGAGAAGGAATGCGAGCGTGTGCGTACTTACATCAAGCAGCGAGGAACCGAGGTGCGAGAAGAATCCGAGGATGGCCGAACCGATGCCCGAGGCGGACACGCCCGCGGTCTGCGTACCTGCTGCTGCAGGCAACGCGCTGCCTGTGTGTGCGGCACTCAATGCGACCGTACCGAGTGCGCGGCTCGCTTGTCCAAGCGATGCGGCGCTTGAGACCGGTGCAGCGGAGACTGCGTACGCGAGGCGGCCTGCACCCATAAACGGCGCAATTGCTACACGGGACGACGTCTGCGCGCTGTCGGTGATGATAGTGCCGAGTGCGATCTCGTTCGCGACGACACCGTGCGCAAGCGCGAGCATTCCGTTACCCGCAGCGCGTGCGGTAAGTGCGATTGCGCGCGGCGCACCATCGGTCGCGTGCGCAGCGGTCGATCCTATCGTGTAGAACGCGAGCGCAGTATCGCGCGGAATCTCATGCGCGTTCGTCGCGTATGCTATCGCTCCACGCGAGTATCCATTCAGGATTGCGTTTGACCCGTGTACGAGTGCGCCGGCGAATGCGAGGTCCGCATTGAGCAGGGTGCGGGGTGCATGTGCAACGACGTCGCGGATACTCGTGCCGATGCTAAGCGCGAGTGCGCCGACGCTTTCGCTCGACGTGTTCGGTACGTATTGAGTCGTGGCGACTGATGCAGAATTATTTTCTGGCGCGGCGAATCCTGATACTGCATCGGAAGCATGAGCCGTTTCTACATTGCTGCGTGTGAAAATCGCGAGTGTCGCCTGAGAAAAAACAGGCGATGCATCATGTGGTGTGTCTGCGACGCGGATCTGTGCCGAAGACGTCGGCGTCGGCAGAGAAATTTCTGACACCATTTCGCGGAATCCATCCGATGCAGTGAGTGCGATCGAGCTCGTCGTCTGCGCAGCATTCTCGAGTACGTTGCTTTCGGCGACACTCGCGCCCACACCAAGCACGAGTACGGTCGCGGTAATGGCGACAAATTGGCTCGCGATAAACGGCGTGCGGACCGGTGCGGGTGACTTGGCTTTACTGAACGAATGCGGAAGCGTCAAGGTATTCTCTTCTTCACCCACCTCCTCAAACTGCTGTGCCTTTGAAACGCTATATTCCTGGGCGCGTTCACGCGAAAGTTCCCGCAAGCGGTCTGCTCTTCGCGCGTCCTGTCCCGCTACGAAAATATCAAGCGCTGTTCTATCCAAGTACCATACGTGACCTACGCGTGTTCCCTTAATTTTTCCGGCGCGCGCGAGTCTTGAAAGATAGTCCGAAGAATAACCTGAAATGCTCGATGCGCTCTTTGCTGAAATCAGGTTTTTTTCGCGAAGGAGATCCATGTCGGATGAACGATTTAACTAAATAATACCTTGCTTTTCCGGCACTTCATCAAAATTTTGTGTGGATAAATGAAGCGCAAATGATTTCCAAAATAATCAGCAGCAATTCCCGGAAAAAATAATTTCGGAAGTGCTCGTCGAGTAGTTTTTACCGATCCGCGCCGCACAGATTGCAAGATTCGTTCCCAATGATAATTAACTTAAGCGGGGTCGAATTCGCGATCGCTGCCACGAGGCTTATCTAAGCCGCCTGCTGTCGTGCGGACTCTACAAGCCTCAAAGTTCTGCTTTTAACGTTCGAATTTGACCTAGCTACAGGCATTTAGAAAGAAAAAACAGCCGCTTGGGCTGTTTCGAAGGAGATTCAGCTCTAATCTATCCGAGATTTTGTAGTCAAGAAAACAAGACGAGATTATTAGGTAAATACTTACTTATTTATCTCGACTACACCAGCTATGAAGTTAATCTCGGGTAGACGATATAGACTTGAGCCCAGTACTTTCTGACCGAAACCGGTACCTATGACCGCAAGAGTGACTGCTACGAGCGCTACGCCGATAAAAGCGCTCTGTATAGTAAGATTACCTACAATAGGACGGCGTGAACGACGCTTAGTTACTCGCTCCTCTACGATTACCGCCTCGGACTCTTCGTCTTCCAGGGGTTCTACCCTGTGCGTGAGATCTAATATAGGCTCATCGGTGACGCGTGCTATCTGCACCAACCGCTCAGGATCTTCTGCTATAGGAGTTTCCTCTATATATAGAGGCTCCTCAACAGCAGCAGCTTCATCGAGCACGGCACCAGTGGTGTTCATTTCCTCGCGCTGCGTGAACCAGTCACGCCACGCGTGCTCCATGTCGCTCAAAATGGTAGCTGGCTGCTCAGACGCTTCTTCTGTCGTGGGGGTGACGGGTTCATCTGCGACGACCTCTGTTGGAGCAAATGTAGGCAATTGCGTGGGCTCCTCAGCGATATATTTCGGCTGATTCCACGCAGGGATCGGCTCCTTATTCGTCGCGATGCTCTCTGATGGCTTCCCAAAGCGATGCTCGCGGATCGAAGACTCGAGCACATACCAATTTCTGCCCACCAAGCGTGCCTCTACATGACCTTCCCGGCACAGCTGGCCGACGTAATCCTTCGCATAGCCAGTAATTTCAGCTGCCCGGCGAGACGAGACATACGTCTTGCCATCAAGAGTTAGTTCATTCATATAAGAATTATATAGGTATCTCGTCTGGTATGAAAGCGTAATAAATACATTCTGGGGAGAAACGAAAATCGCGACTCTCGCCGCGATTTTCTACCTCCTTCTCGCACCTATCACCTATTTCTTGAGCGCTTCTATGAAAAGCTGGCGCAAGACACCTGGGTTCCCCGCGCCCTTGGTCTCGCGCATGGACTGCCCCACAAGGTATTGGAGGGCGGCTTCCTTGCCGGCCTGGTACTCGCCTACGGGCCCCGGGTTAGCCGCTATGACGGCCTCCACGGCCCTGCCGAGAGCCGCAGTATCGCTCACCTGTTCGAAGCCCTTGGCCTTTGCTATCTCTGCTGGATCGCCGCCCTCTGCGGCCATAACGGCGAGCACTTCCTTCGCGCCGCGGGAAGAGACTTTATTCTCCTCCACCATCGCGATGAGCGCGGTGAAAGATTCTGGCGAGACGGCTCTTGGGTCGCCTCCTAGGTCGGAGAGGAAGTAGTTAGCTACGAGAGCTGAAGAATTCGGGCGCGCGGCGATTACCGCATCGAAGAAATCATTGTGCTCGTTCCCTGCGATGAATTCTGCATCCTCCGCCTTCACGCCGAGCGCTGCGTAACGGTCACGGCGCGTCCACGGTAGTTCCGGCAATTCGCTCACGAGCGCTTCGTGCGCGAAAGCAGTGATGTCCGAGATCACGAGCTTGGGCAGATCCGGTTCTGGGAAGTAGCGGTAGTCAGCGCTCTCTTCCTTGAGGCGCTGGTGGAAGGTTTGCTGCTTCCCTTCGTCCCAGCCCCGTGTTGCCTTCACTACCCGCTCGCCTTTCTCAAGCAAGGTCGTCTGCCGCTCAATTTCATATGCGATCGCACGCTCGACTGAACGGAACGAATTGATGTTCTTCACTTCGACATAATCCCGTGACGGGGAGCCGGTACTAGAAACCGAAACGTTCGCTTCTATGCGCATCTCCCCTTTCTCGAGGTTTGCCTCAGACGCACCGAGCGTGCGCAAGAGCAGCTGGAGTTCTCGCGCGAACTTCCCCGCGGTCTCTGCGTCGTGCATCGCGGGCTCAGTGACAAGCTCCATGAGCGGCACACCTGCGCGGTTGAAGTCGACGAGTGACTTGCCGCCTGCATGGGTCGAGCGCGCGGTGTCTTCCTCGAGGTGCACGCGCGTAACGGGGACACCCGCGAGCGTGCCGCCCGCGACGAGCGGATGTTCGTACTGGCTGATCTGGTATCCCTTCGGGATGTCTGGATAGAAATATGATTTGCGATCGAACTCGCTGAAATCCGCGAGCGTGCCGCCGATGGCGGTACCGATCCGCATCATGTGGTGGACTGCTGCTCTGTTTATCACGGGAAGCGTTCCCGGGTGCGCCATGCAGACCGGGCAGACGTTCACATTGGGGCGGGTCTCATCGGGGTCGTTCGGGCTCGTGCAGAACATCTTGGTCCGCGTCTTAAGCTCCGCGTGGATCTCGAGTCCGATGGTGGGCTTGTAGGTCGCCATTACTTCCACTATTCCCTATCCCGTAAAAACTATCAACCCTGGCCACACTACTTCGCGAGCAGTTTTGAGAGGGTATCCGAGAAGGATTTGATGAGGTCGTCGTCTGCGACCGAGACTGCTACCACCCCCTTCCCCGCGGCTTTGGAGAGGGTCGAAAGGGCTGCGGCGAGCTCGTCGGCCCCTAGAAGATCGGCCTTTGAGAGGACGACGAGCTCTTCTTTGCCCCCGAGTTCGTGGCCGAAGGACTCAAGCTCAGCGCGTACCCCCCTATACGCTGCGGCGAGGTCTTCTTGTTCAGCCGAGACGAGATGCACAATGATTTTCGTACGTTCTATATGCTTCAGGAATTTCGAACCGAGACCTCGGCCGGCCGAGGCGCCCTCGATGAGGCCCGGGATGTCCGCCAAGATGCGCCCGTAGAAGCTCCCGAGGTGCGGGTCGAGCGTGGTGAAGGGGTATGCACCGATCTTCGACTTGGCGTTAGTGAGCGCATTCAAAAGCGAGGACTTGCCCGCGTTCGGGTAGCCCACGAACCCGGCGTCGGCGATGAGTTTGAGGGTGAGCGAGATATCCCCACCCTCCCCCGGTTTGCCGTCGGTTTGGTTGAATGGATTCTGGTTGGTCGAGCCCTTGAAGCGTGCGTTACCCTTGCCGCCATTGCCGCCCGTGAAAACCACCGTCTGTGCGCCGACTTCCGTAATATCAAATTCTTCGCCGCTGGTGGTGTCGCGCACCACGGTCCCTACTGGGATCTTGAGAATCACCGGGTCGCCGTCTTTGCCGTGGCGATTGTTGTTCTCGCCCGCCCCGCCGTCTTCTGCGGCGAAACTTTTCTCGTACCGGTACGGCGCGAGTGCGCCCAGATCCTGGACGCCTTCGATTATCACATCACCACCCTTGCCACCGTCGCCACCTGCTGGGCCACCCTTCTCGGTGCCCTTGATGTGGAGCCAGCGGATAACGCCGTTCCCTCCGCGCCCCGCGCGCGCAGTGATAGTCACCTGATCAATAAATGCCATAGTTCCCTCACCCTATCACATCTCGCAGAAACGTGAGTTACGAGACGATCTCCCAGCCCTCGTTCAAAAGTTGTTCAGCTTTCTTGTATTTAAGTGTCTGAGTCTCGTCGCCCTTCTTGATGGTGACCGAGTCATTGCGGCCGTAGCCAGCGGCCTTCACGATAGGCGCCTGGTCGGCGATGCGACCGCCCTCGGTGGACGCTGCTTCGAGCGCGCGGCGGGTGCGCTCTTCTTCTGCGCGGATCTTCGCGTCGTCTGCTGGCATGATGCGCGGCACGGCGCCGCGGATGGCGTCTGCGATACCCGCCTCCATGGTGCGGAAGCGCTCGAGACCCTCGCGGCGATACTCGATAAGCGGGTCGCGCTGGCCGTATGCGCGCAGCGTCACTGCACGGCGCAGGTACTCCATGCTCTCGAGCTGTTCGAGCCAGAAGGCGTCGGTGACCTGGAGGATGACACGGCGCAGAAGCGCGATGAACGGGCCCGCGCCGATTTCTGCCTTCTTCTTCTCGTACGCTTCTACCTCGGCCTCGTCCGCGAGCGTGCCCTTCACGATGTCCTCCACTTCTTCGTCGGTGCCCATGAGCGCCTTGTTGCGACGGTCGTAGATGGCGAGGCGCTGGGTGTTGAGGACGTCGTCGTAAGCGAGCACTTGCTTCCTTGAATCAAAGTTGAATCCTTCGATCTTGGCCTGCGCGCTCTCAAGCGAGCGGGTGATCATACCGCTCTCGAGCGGTTCGTCTTCCGGGATCTTGAACGTGCCCATCACGCTCTTAATGGTGTCGGAGGCGAACACGCGCATGAGCCGGTCCTCGAGTGATACGAAGAACCTCGTCTCGCCGGGATCGCCCTGGCGGCCCGAACGGCCGCGCAGCTGGTTGTCGATGCGGCGCGCTTCATGGCGCTCGGTGCCGATGACCACGAGACCGCCGAGGCTCTTTACTTCTTCCTGCTCGGCAGGGGTCGACGGAACACCGCCGAGTTTGATGTCGACTCCGCGGCCCGCGAGGTTCGTCGCCACCGTCACCCTCCCCTTCCGTCCTGCCTGCGCGATGATCTCGCCTTCGCGCTCGTGGTTCTTCGCGTTCAGCACTTCGTGCGGCACCTTGGCATCCTCGAGATATTTGCTGACTATGTCGTTGTCTTCTATGGAAACAGTACCCACGAGTACCGGCTGGCCTTTCTCGTGCAGCTTTGCAACCTCCCGCGCGACGGCGAGGTACTTACCCTTGGCCGTCTGGAAGATGAGGTCGTTCCCGTCGATGCGCTGCACCTTGCGATGCGTCGGGACCACCACCACGTCGAGTCCGTACACGGTGAAGAACTCTTCCTCGGACGAAAGGGCGGTACCCGTCATGCCCGCGAGCGCCTCGTACATGCGGAAGTAGTTCTGGAAGGTCACGCTCGCATACGTGCGGGTCTCCTTCTTCACCGGCACGCCTTCCTTCGCTTCTACGGCCTGGTGGAGTCCTTCCGACCAGCGGCGCCCGGGCTGCATGCGGCCTGTGAACTCGTCGACGATGACTATCTCGCCCTCGCGCACTACGTACTCCTTATTATTACGGAAAAGTGCCTTGGCGCGCACCGCGGTCTCGAGGTGGTGCGCATACTTCATACCGCCCTCGGTGTAGAGGTTCTCGAGCCCGAGCGCGACTTCCGCTTTCCTTATGCCCTCTTCGGAGAGCTGTACCGCGCGCTGCTTCTCGTCCACGGTGTAGTCTTCCTCTTCCTTGAAGCTGTCGACGATTTGCGCGAAGCGCTCGTAGAGACCTTCGGCGTCTGCCGCGGGGCCCGAGATGATAAGCGGCGTGCGCGCCTCATCTATAAGTATGGAGTCGACTTCGTCGATGATGGCGTAGTGGTGACCACGCTGGGTGATCTGACCGGGATCGTACGCGGTGTTGTCGCGCAGGTAATCGAAGCCGAGTTCGTTATTAGTAGCGTACGTGATGTCCGCCGCGTACGCTTCCCTCTTCGGTACCGGACGCAGGTAATCGTAGAAGACTTTGAATGCGCCCTTCTCATCGCGCTCGGCGTCTTCTTCCTTCGCCACGTGCGCGCCGTCATATATAAAGGAGCCGGTCGACGTGATGACTCCCACAGAAAGCCCGAGCGCGCCGTATACCTGCCCCATCCAGGTGGCGTCGCGGCGTGCGAGGAAGTCGTTCACCGTGACGATGTGGACACCCTTCCCGGCGAGGGCACGGAGCGTCACCGCGAGCGTCGCCACAAGGGTCTTACCCTCGCCCGTGCGCATCTCCACGATCTTGCCCTTCGCGAGCGCGAGGCCTCCCATGATCTGTACGTCAAAATGCCGCTGCTCGAGCGTGCGGCGGGCGGCCTCGCGCACGAGCGCGAAGACTTCCGCGATGTCGGTGTCGCTCTCGGGCTTGCCGCCCGTGCGCTCTTTGAGTGCTGCCAGCCGGGCCTTGAGCTCGTCGTCCGTGAGGGCCTCGAACTCCGGGGAGAGGCGCTCGGCCTCGCGCACGACCGGCTCCGCCGCCTTGAGGAAAGCGGCGGACTGGTTCTTATTGAAGAGGTTGGATAGGAATCCTGCCATCGCGGGAACTATAGCATTTTCAGCCCATAAGAGCGAAACGAAAACGCCCCGAGAGGGGCGTTTTCGGAAGGCCTATTTGCGGCGCTTCGTGGTCTTCTTCTTGGCTGCCTTCTTTCCTGCCTTCTTAGTAGCCTTCTTCTTTTTTGCCATAGGATTGATACGTAATTACGTTTGCTATGACTGATATATGTCGACCCGTTCGCGCGAACTTCTTTCAGGAGAAAATTTCGTACGAACGTTATTGCACTTAGTTATTATTGCGCGTCGTGAAAAAATTTGTGAGAAAAATTCTCGAGA
>Ga0070681_10006171_pt1 | contig 11642 bp, 11 predicted proteins | sample KBSC83BmetaG_FD_65650 | JGI IMG/M metagenome (GOLD analysis project Ga0070681, IMG submission 65650) | Corn rhizosphere microbial communities from Kellogg Biological Station, Michigan, USA - KBS C8-3B metaG | ecosystem: Host-associated > Plants > Roots > Rhizosphere | place: USA: Michigan...
GAACGCCGCGCCCTGCACCATGGCATGAGCCACGGACGAGATCAGCGTGCTGTAGGCCTTGCTGCTGCCCTTCACCCCATTGGCCTGCAGGATGGCCGCGGCCCAGGCCGGCGCCGCCGGGTGGGCGCAGGTCCCGATCGTCGTGGGAGGCCCGCTGGTGCAGCCGGTCACGTGGACGGCGATCGACGTGTCGCTGAAGACGGCGTGCGGGCCGCCCGCCGACCGATCGGCGTCGTAGGCCACGGAAACCGCCGTGTCACCACAGTTCACCGACGTGATGACGATGTTCTGCGGCACGCCGCAGTCGGTGAAGCGCAGCGAGTCGGGGCTGACCGTGGCGACGCTGGTGTCCCCGCTGGTGACCGAGGCGGTCACGAAGTGGCCCTGGTCGTTCTGGGGGTTCTTCAGGTCACAGCCGTGGTCGCCCTGCCACTCACCGTCCACGGCCACCAGCGTGATGGCGACAGTGGTCGAAACGGCGGGTGCCACGGTGACGGTGCTCGTGCTGGCGGTGAAGTCGTCGGCACCGGCGACCGACGCCATCCCGAGGGTGAGGCCGAGGACGCCGATGAGCGCGCCGACGGCAGCGAACTTCTTGTGCATGGGAAACCTTTCGATCGTTGGTGATCAACGGGGTCATCAACGGTCGTCGGTTTCGCCACTCGCTCCCCGGGGGCCAGGCGACCAGCTACGGCCCACCGGATCGACGCATCGCCGTCGTGCTTCGTTGCACAGGAGATCGGTTGCCGTTGACGCCCGGTTACAACGCGCTTAACCGCGTTCCGGGCTGATCCGGGCATACCTCGGCGTTCGAACTAGCCCGAGCGAACTGCTCAGCGCAACGCCACCCCGATGACGACGACGGCCACGACGGCCAGGGCCACCAACATCTCGACGGCCAGGTGCGGCAGCGAGCTCCACGCCTGCCTGTCGCTCACCGCCAGCTCTCCGGCCTGCTCCTGTCCCGAGATCGTCAGCTGCCGAAGGTAGGCAGACGGCGCCCGGTCAAGGTGCGCCAGGCGCCAGGCCTCGGTGTGCTCCATCCACTGCGCTTCGGTGACGGGCAACCCTGCGTCAAGCTCCACGGAGACAGCATCCACCCGCCGGCCGCCCGGCACAATCGCCCGATCAGGCTAGTTCGGTCGCCGTTCGGGGTGGCCTCCCGCACCCCGCCTCGGAGCGCCGCCCCTTTCGATGTGCTGGTATTCGCAGCATAATGCATGCATGGCCTCCATCACGATCCGCGACGTTCCTGACGAGACCCGCGACGAACTGGCCGCCCGGGCCGCCCGGTCGGGGCGATCCCTGCAGGAGTACCTCCGGGCACAGCTCGTCGACCTCGCCCGCCGGCCCGACGCCGGCACGTTGATGGCCGCCGTCCGGGAACGCAAGGCCCGCACCGGGACCTCGCTCCCGCCCGAGCGCATCCTCAGCCACCGCGACGCCGACCGCCGTTGACCGCCGTCGTCGACGCGTCCGTGATCGTCGCCGCCCTGGTCGACGACGGCCCGGCCGGCCGCTGGGCCGAAACGCTCGTCGCCGGTCAGCCGCTGGCCGCACCGCACCTCATGCCCGTCGAGGCGGCCAACATCCTGCGCCGGGCGGCGCTGGCCGGTGACCTCTCCGACGACATCGCCAGCCTCGCCCACGCCGACCTGGTGGCCCTGCCCGCCGAGCTCTTCCCCTATGAACCGTTCGCCACCCGGGTGTGGGAGCTCCGAGGGGCGGTCACGACCTACGACGCCTGGTACGTGGCGATCGCCGAGTCGCTGGCCGCCCCCCTGGCGACGCTCGACGAGCGGCTCACCCGGGCCCCGGGCCCCCGCTGCCGCTTCCTCGGCCCGCCGTAGCGCCACCGGCCGTCGACAATGCGGTGGCGGTTGGTCGACGTCTCCGGCGTCGTTCCGGGGCGGGCCCCGGCGCGTCCGCATCGAGATCCCGGCCCGAAACCGTTGTGGGGCAGGGGTTTCTGTCACACCCGGCCGGTAGGATGAGCACATGTTCGTGGCTGGGATGCTCGAGGTGCTGGAGGCGCTCGGGCCGTTGGTGGCCAAGCTCGGTGACGAGCCGCTCGGCGGCGACGAGGCCGCCGACCTGGTGGACGTCGGGATCGAACTCGAGCGGCTCGGGGCGGCCGTCCGGATGATCGCCGCCCGCTCCGTCGACAGCGACCGGTGGAAGGCGGCGGGGTTCCGCTCCGCCGCGGCGTGGATGGCGGCCAGGGCCGGTGTGCCGGTCGGTCCCGCCATTTCGGCGCTGGACACGCTCCGGCTCCTCGACGACCTGCCCGCCACCGCCGCGGCCTTCCGGGAAGGGCGTCTCTCGCTCGCCCAGGTGAGCGAGATCGCCGACGTGGCGTCGGAGTGGCCGGCCACGGAGCAGCGGCTGCTCGACGCCGCGGGCGTGATGTCCCTGGCCGAGCTGCGAGAGGAGTGCCGGCGGGTCAAGGCCGCCGCCGTCACCGACGCAGACGACCGGTACCGGCGGCTGCGCCGGGGCCGATACTGCCGGTCGTGGACCGATCGTGATGGCGCGGTACGTCTCTCGGCTCGGCTCACCCCCGACGAGGGGGCCCGCCTCCTGGCCGAGGTCGACCGGCGCTGCGCCGGGATGGAGAGCGACGCCTCGGGCCGGCGGATGGTACGAAGGCCACGACGCCCACCGGGCCGACGCCCTCGTCGACCTGGCCCGCACCTCCGCCGGCGCCGACGGGCCGGCGGGTCCCGAGGCGACGGTCCACGTCTTCGTCGACTACGACGCTCTCGTCCGGGGCCACACCCGCGAAGAGGAACAGTGCGAGATCCCCGGCGTGGGCGCCATCCCGGTCTCGGTCGCCCGCCGCCTGGCCACCGACTCCGTCCTCAAGGTCATCGTGACCAAGGGTGTCGAGATCACCGCCGTCGCCCACGCCGGGCGCACCATCGGGGCCCATCACCGCAGCGCGCTCGAAGCGCGCGATCCGGTCTGCATCGTTCCCGGCTGCGGAGTCCGCCGGGGCCTCCAGATCGACCATCGGGCCCCCTACGTCGAAACCCGTCACACGAGCCTCGAAGGGACAGCCCGGCTCTGCCGCTGGCACCACTACCAGAAATCCCACTGCGGCTTCACCTACCGGGGCGGCCCGGGGGCCTGGGAATGGGTCCCGCCCGACCGGGCGACGGAACGACCCCTCCCCGACCGCGGCCCCTGAGCCGGGCGCTGCCCTTCAGGAAGTCGAAGCGCTGCGATCACACCCCCGGAGGCTTGCGCCCCGTCGGCGCCACGGTTGCGTCGTTGTCCCAGGTCGGGCTGCGCCGAGGCGAAGCCGAGGTGCCGGTCGTCGCCCGGCCAGACCCGCCCGACGGCATACAGCGGTAGCGCGGTCGGCGCCCACCGGTGGATCTCGGCCAGCGGCTCGCCGACCTCGGGGAGCACGCTCCGGACCAGCGGATCATGTCCGGGGACCCACCGCGCCGTGACCCCGACGCCGCGCCGCGCGTCCCACCAACAGCCCGACGTGGCCGGCGGCGACATCGGCCACCAGGCAGACGAATTCAGCCGGCCAGTCGGCCGCCGCCAGCATGCCGACATCCCACATTCGAACGGCATCGGCAAACTTCCCGCCCCCGGCCTGAGGTTCCTCGGACACGCCGGCCGCCCTACCCTCTTTGGACGGACAGAATGGCGACCATTGCCCACAGCAACGTCGAGTGGGGTAGAGCTGCCACCGCTGCGGATCGTCGGGCTGCTCCCGGGGCTGCCGGCTGAGGATCAGCTGGAGCGCCCACACACCTCGTTGCCGCCACTGCCCGAGAAGTCGTTCAGCTGTATCGGGGAACCCGCTGTCGATCGCTCCGTTGCCTCGGGGTCGAAGTCGTCGCCGTCGCGATGCGGCTCGCTCATCAAACGTGGGTCGTTTGGGACGCAGGAAGGGCCCGGTGGCTTCCCACCGGGCCCTTCTCGTCAGGCAACTTCCTGTCAGAGGCCCGAGTCGTCGCAGCCGCTCAGCGCAGTTGCGGCTGGCCCAGTCACACTGCCGGTGTGCATGGAGCCGTCGCTCGCCTCGAAGGTGTCCTTTGCGAAGACGTTTACGGTTACCGCCGTACCGGTCGTGGTGTACTGAAGCTTGTAGTTCGAGGTGCTCGGCCAGCTCTTCAGCAGGGCACCGTTGGTGCCACTGGAGAGCAGCGCGGGGTCGTTCTGCGAATTGATGGGACCGGCCGGGTAGCTACCCGTGTGGGTGTTCACACCCTCGGCGCTGAGCTCGATCGATTTGACGTCGGTCTTGCACGAGGCGGCGACCGAGTCGTGCTTCGTCGACGCCACGGCGAAGACCACGATAGCGGCGAGAATGCCGAGGACGATGATGACGATCAAGAGTTCGATGAGGGTGAAGCCCTCTTCGTTGCGCTTGGCCTGCAGGCGCTCGATCATGTGAGTCTCTCTCCAAGGTCTAGGGGCGACGATCAGATGATCGGCGGTTCCACGACGGCGGGCGTCCTCAAAATTGAGTATTCGCTGGCCTCACAACCGACGCGGTGCAAATGACGAACGGGCCCGGTGATCTCTCACCGGGCCCGTTGGTCGCGCCCCGGGTTGGGACGCCTGGAGCATTACGAGAGGGCGTCGCAGCCGGCGCTACCGACACCGGTACTTGCTGCGCCGGTAACGGCCCCGGCCGCACCTTCCGTTGCGGTCTTCGGGAAGACGTTGACGGCGACGTTGCCGCTGGTGACCGTGTACTGGAGGATGTAGTTGCTCGTGCTCGGCCAAGCCTTCAGAAGCGCGCCGTTGGTGCCGTTCGAGATCAGGTTGGTCGCGTTCAGCGAGTTGATCGGGCCAGTCGCGTAGCTCCCGGCATGGGTGTTGACCGCCTCGGCGCTGAGCTCGATGGACTTGACGTCGGTCTTGCAGGAGGCGGCGACGGAGTCGTGCTTCGTCGACGCGACAGCGAAGACCACGATAGCGGCGAGGATGCCGAGGACGATGATGACGATCAGGAGTTCGATGAGGGTGAAGCCCTCTTGGTTCCGCTTGGCCTGAAGGCGCTCGATCATGGAGTTCTTCTCTCTCCCGGTTCGGTTGTCGGGGCGACTACGTAGATGATCGGCCGAAGCAGACGATCAGGGTTCCTCAAAATTGACGATCCTTCTCGGGTGCCACACGCGGAGCGGCCGCCCGACGAGTCGGGCGGCCGCTCCGAAACGCTTCAGCATGGCCTACATCACTGATTTACGACGCTCCAGGACTGCACCGTCGGCGCTCCGCCGCTTGAGGGGAACGAGACTAAGGCCCTGAGCCGTTTGTTAGTACCGACGCTGGCCTGGAACACGACCGCCGTAGTTCCGGGAGACGGTGCGGCAGGCGGGAGCCGGAAGGGGCTGCACGATCCGGAACAAGTCGAGGACGAAGTGAGGTTCGCAGTGAGCGAGCGAGCAACGATCCCTCGCCCGAAGACACGATAGGCGACGTTCGTGAGCTGGATGTCAAACGCCGCGAGCGGCGCGTACACCGTGCCGTTGACCGAGAAGTTCGTCTGGGCGCCGGATGTCGTGATGAGTGCGCAGCTCCCCGGGGAGTTGTAAGGCGCGACGGTGATGCAGCCGGACTGCCGTTCGAATAGGGCGGAGGAAGCCGGCGGCGTGTAGTTGACGAGGAGCGCGACGCCGTCGAGGGATTCGGTGAAGGAGGTTGCGGTGCTCCCCTTCTTCTTGGCCGTGCCGAGGTAGCTCACCTGGAGATTCTGCAGTTTGCTGAGGCTCGTGAAGGTGGAGCTGATGTCGGCAACATCGGCGTGCAGGCTGTCGGCCTCGGTCAGGCAGGCCGAACCACAGGCCTTGTCGTTGATCGTCGTGCTGGCACCGGTACCGGCGACCGTCGCCGACAGGGTCAAGTTGCCCGCCCAGGCCGGATCGCCGGGGTGGTCCTGGTGCACGACCCTGAGCTTGACGCTGTTGATCGTGGAACCGGAGGGGATGCCCGAGACGTCGAATCCCTGAAGGCCGATCGTCTTGCCGGCCGCGACGGTCGAGGTCACGGTTGCCGTTGCGACCTGGTTGTCCTCCAGCCGACCCAAATCCGGGTTCGTGTAGTCGGTCCCTGAAGATGTCGCCGGGGCCACACTCGGAAGGTCGGTGGGTGAGGGCGGCGGGGCGTATGTGCCGCTCAGCCCGTACATCGCGATCTCTTGCTTGGTCTGGGTCGGATCGTGCTGGGCGCAGAGGTCGACGCTCCCGGCAGAAGCCGCGATCCGACTGTCACCACCGAAGATGAACTGCACACCGTTGGCCTGGTCGTCGCACCGGGAGCCGGGAGAAACCGAGGCGATGGTGGCGAGCGTCTGTCCGGCGGGCAGCGTCCCTCCCACGACGACCGTGCTCGGGTTGTCGATCGTCCAGGTATGGCTGCCGCCGTCCTTGAAGTCGAAGTAGTAGGCGGCGCCGCCCGGAGCCGACGGGAAGTAGAACACCCGCCCGGCACAGGCGCTGAAGAGGTTGTTCAGCGCAGTACCATCCGTGTAGCTGCCGACAGGCATCGTCACCGGGCCACTGGCGGGGCACGATGGCACTGTGACGGGCGGAGACGCGGAGGAGATCGCCGGGCTGTAGCTAGGGTCAGTGCCCGCGGCGTAGCTGCCGGTCCCGAGGTTGCAATTGTTCGTGGCGGTCGGGTCGAATACGTATGTTCCAGCGCCGTTGCACCCGGTCCGGGCTGTCGTCGGCCCAGACACGGTGAGCGACGCGCCGCCGGGCACCTTGATGTCGGTGTTCGAGTAGATACCGCCGCCGATGTTGGTATTCGCTCCGGATGCCAGCGTGACGCCGGTCTCCCCGGTCGACGGCAAGGTGATGACCGCCAGCGGTGGCTGGTTCGTCGCGGCACCACCCGATCCTGACGAGGTAGCCACCTGGCAGGTCACCACCACGTTGGTGCCGTTCACCACCGGAGGAGACCCGAGACACGTGGACGTCTGCCGGTAGGCGTTGATCGCCGCCTGCACACCAGCGTCGGCTGCGTAGACTACGTTGCGCTGGGTGCGTGTGCCGCTCGTATTGCGGATGTCCACAGCCGCAAGCTGGACGACAGCACCGATAACGAGGCCCATCACCGAGATGAAGATGAGCGCCATGATCAGGATGCCGCCCTGCTCGTGTTCTTCGGCCGACTCCATCACGACAACCTCCGTATGCCGGTGAGGGTGGCCGGTATCGTGCTGTCGAGGCAGACCCCGGCTGAGTTCGCTGTGCAGACCTGCATGGCGAGGTCCAGCCGTTTAGGAGTGCCGGAGCACGAGGCCGAAAGATCGCACTGGACCTGCGGGGTCTGCGACGGCTGGATGTGGCTGACCAATGTCGCCTGCTCGACGAGGCCTCCATTGCGACAGGCGGCGCGCTGCAGTTCATGCGTCGTCGGCGCATAGGTATAGGAGACGACCACTGTCTGGTCGTCGGACGTGTCGGGAAGCGCCTCGGGGTCGACCCAGCTCATGTCGACAAGAGTGGTTGAACCGGCCCCTGATGGGAGGCTCCCGCAAGCTGGTGTACTTCCGGCGGAGGGCGTGCTGACCGTAACGGAGCTCTGGATATCCGAGGCGAAGCGCGTCGCGGCAAGCTGCAGTTCCGGCGTTTCGCTCAGTAGATAGCGAACACCGTTGGCCGACTGGAGGTACGTCATGATCCCGCCGGTCAGGGCGCCAAGGATGATCCCCGTGATCACGATGCCCATCAGCAGCTCGATGAGCGTCGTTCCCCTCTCGGCGTCGCTCACGCAGACCGGTTCAGTGCCCATCACGGTGCTCTCTTGGTCAGTTGGACGGACTCCTGCACCTTCATGTCAGCCGAATGCACACCGACCTGGACCGTCTCGGTCTGGACGCCCGCGCCGCCGCAGGCAACCGGGGTGCAGGAGACAAGCGTCGGAGCGTCGGTCACGATGTTGTACGGCGCTGATGCGGCGGCACCAGGGGCATAGCCCACGCCGCCGGCCGTGTATCCGGAGAGGTTCCAAGGAGCGGCTTCCACGAGCTCGGCGTACCGACGCACTTCGAGTTCGGCGACGGCTTGCGTACGGTGCAGGCCCGAGGCCGAGACCGCCGTGGCCATCGCCGCCAGGAGGGCGACAAAGGCGATCCCCATGATCGCGACGGCGAGGATGACCTCGATGAGAGTGAAGCCGGACTCACCACCATCCTCAGCGGGGAGGCGCGATTCAGGCGTCATGAGAGGTTCACCTGGCGGAAGATGCCGTACATCGCAGTGACGAGGGCGATGGCGACGAAGCCCACGACGACACCCATGAAGATGATGACTGCGGGCTCGAACATGTTGGTGAAGCGGGTGACCTTGTAGTCGAGTTCCCGCTCGAAGTAGTTCGCCGCGGTCTCGAGCTGGATGTCGAGGGTCCCCGTCTCCTCGCCGACCCGGAACATTTGGCGGGCGGCGGCCGGGAAGAGGCCCGTCTCGGCGATCGGCTGGGCGAGTCCCTCACCGCGCATCATCGCCTCGCGGGCGGCGGTGAGCTTCTCCTTCCACACGACGTTGTTGGTGCCGTCGGTGCTGACGGCCAAAGCATCGGGGATCGGAACGCCAGCGCGGGCCATGGAGGCCAGCACGCGGCAGAACCGCTCGAGGATGCTGTGGGTCACCAAATCGCCGACGACGGGAATCGACAGGACGAGGCGGTTTCGGAGGCTCCGGCCCTTCTGCGACCGCACGGACCAGAGACCGAGGCCGGCGACCACAAGCAACAGAATCGGGAAAATGTACCAGTGATCCGACACAAAGCCCGATGTCGCCAGCATCATTCGCGTCGGCAGCGGGAGCTTTGCATCCAGCGACTTGAAGAAGTCGCGGAAGCGGGGCAGCACGAAGATCGACAGGATGGCCACCGTCGCCACCGACATCAGAGCGACGATCGCCGGGTACATCATCGCCGACTTGACCTTGCGGCGGGCTTCGAGTTCGCGGTCGAGGTACTCCGAAAGCTTGTCCAGGACCTGGTCCAGGTTCCCCGTCAGCTCGGCGGACTCCAACATGCCCAGGTAGACCGGCGGGAAGACCTCGGGGTGCACCTTGGCGGCGCCCGAGAACGATGCGCCGGCCCGGACGTTCTCGGCGATGTCGTCCAGCGCCGCCTTGAAGACCTTGTTGGTCATCTCCTCGCGGATCGTCTCGACCGCCTCGAGGATGGGGACACTGGCCTTGAGGAAGGCGCTGAGCTGGCGGCTGAAGTGCATCAGGTCCTTGCGGGGGACCTTCTTCTTCGTCAGCTCGAACTGCAGGACGGACTTCTTCTCTTTCGCTTCCTTCACACGCAGGTCGCGGTCGTGGAGGAGCCGGCCCAGGGCGGCGAACGTCGGCGCCTCCTCACAGCCCTTGATCTCGAGGCCGTCGGGGCCCACAGCGACGTAACTGAACTTCGGCATGGCGTGAGTCCTTAGCTCGCGTAGATGACCCGGATGACTTCGGAAATCGTGGTGGTGTCGTTGGCGACCAGGCTCAGGCCCTCTTGCAGCAGGGTGCGCATCCCCTGCGAGATCGCCATACGCCGGACTTCTTCCTGGGTCGCCCATCCGACGATAAGGCGCTTGATCTCGGGTGTAATCCTCAAAAGTTCGTATACGCCGATCCGCTCCTGGTAGCCGGTGCCGGCGCAGAAGTTGCAGCCTTCCCCAATCCAGAACTTGTCCTTGTTGGGGCCGTCGGCTTCGAGGTAGAAGGCCAGCTCCTCGTCGGTCGGCTCGTAGGGCACCTGGCAGGACTTGCAGATCCGCCGCACCAGGCGCTGGCCGACGAACCCGAGCCCGGCGGAGGCGACGAGGAAGGCCTCGATGCCCATGTCGAGGAAGCGGTGGATGGCGGCCGCGGTGTCGGTGGCGTGGAGCGACGACAGCACGAGGTGGCCGGTCAGCGCCGACTGCACCGCGATCCGGGCCGTCTCGGCGTCCCGGATCTCGCCGACGAGGATGACGTCGGGGTCCTGGCGGAGGATCGAGCGGAGGCCGTCGGCGAAGGTGACGCCGGCCTGCTCGTTGATCTGGATCTGGTTGACCGAGGGGAGGATGTACTCCACCGGGTCCTCGATCGTCATGATGTTGCGGTCGGCGGAGTTGATGTCGCCGAGGGTGGCGTAGAGCGTCGTCGTCTTGCCGGAGCCGGTCGGTCCCACGCAGACGACCATCCCGAACGGCGAACGGACGAGCTTGCCCCAGGCCTCGTGGGTGTCGGCCGGCATCCCGAGGTCGGCGCCCTTGTACAGCGGGCGGCTCTTGTCGAGCAGCCGCATGGTGACCTTCTCGCCGAACACGGTCGGCGTGGAGGCGAGTCGCACGTCGAGGGCCCGGCCGTCGACCTCGAGCGACGTCTGCCCGTCCTGGGGACGGCGGCGCTCGACGATGTTCATCCCGCCCATGATCTTGATGCGGCTGACGACCGCCGGCCCCATCTCGGCCGGCAGCGTGGTGATGTCGTGCAGAGCACCGTCGACCCGGAACCGGACCCGCATCTGCGTGTCCTGCGGCTCGAGGTGGATGTCCGACGCCCGGTCCCGCAGGGCCTGGGCGATGAGCAGGTTGACGATCTTGACCACCGGGGCTTCGCCCTCGGCGCTGGCCGTGGCGACCGCGGCGGTGGCGGCGGCGCTCTCCCGCCGGGCGGTGTCGCCGGCCCGGAAGGTGTCCACGTAGTTCTGGATGGCGCCAAGGGCCCGGTAGGTGGCGTCGATGACCCGGGTCACCTCGGAGTGCGCGGCGATCAGCGGAACGATGTCGAGCCGGGTCACCTCCTTCAACAGGCGCAGCGTCTCGGGGGTCGGGTCGGCGACGACGACCTCGAGGGCGTTCCCCTCCAGCCGCAACGGCACGGCCACCAGCTCCCGGGCGACGTGCTCGGGGACCTTGGCCACGGCCTCGGGGTCGGGGCGGTCGTTGCGGAGGTCGGCCAGCGGCAGCTGGAGCTGATCGGCCAGCGTCTCGGCCAGCTGGCGGTCGCTGATGGCGCCGGCGTCGACCAGCAGGGCGCCGAGGCGCTTGCCGGTGCCGGTCTGCTGGAGCAGGGCCTCCATGATCGCGCCCCGGCTCACCAGCTGCTTGCGGACGAGCAGCTCGCCGAAGCGGCCGCCCTCGGGCGCGACGTGCATGTCGCGGTCGTCGGTGTGCTCGACCCGGGCCGGCCGGTCATCGGCCGGCGCGGTGGGGTCGGCGGGAACGGGCTCCATCGGCGGGTCCTGGTTCTGGTTGCGGAAGGAAAAGGCTCGCTTCATCACGCCACCCGCTCGGTGGTCTCGAACCAGCCGGCCTGGCGGGCCATGGCGGCGGCGGCGAGCTGCGAGGTCACGTCGAGCTTCAGGAGGATGGAGCGGATCTGCGTCCGGACGGTGGCCACGGAGACGTAGGAGTCCCTGGCGATGGCCGCCGCCGGCTGGCCCTCGACGATCTGGCGCAGGACGTCGCGCTCCCGGCCCGACAGCGCCTCGAACGGCGCCCGGCGGCGCTGGTCGGCCCGGCGGTGGGCGGAGAGGTCGGACAGCAGCTGCGTCCGCTCGGTGATGGCTGTCACCGGCTGGCCCTCGGCGGCCCGGCGCACCTGGTCGAGGACGCCGGCGAAGCCGTTGGCCTTGCTGGCGATGCCCAGGGCCCCGGCCTCGAGGCAGCGGGCCAGCTCCAG
>Ga0070681_10006172_pt1 | contig 11641 bp, 8 predicted proteins | sample KBSC83BmetaG_FD_65650 | JGI IMG/M metagenome (GOLD analysis project Ga0070681, IMG submission 65650) | Corn rhizosphere microbial communities from Kellogg Biological Station, Michigan, USA - KBS C8-3B metaG | ecosystem: Host-associated > Plants > Roots > Rhizosphere | place: USA: Michigan...
TTCGATGCGAGCGGCGCGGCCGGCGCCGATCCGAACTACCGATTCGGAATGGGCGATCGTCTCGTACTGTTTCTCACGGGCGATGTCGAGAAATCGTATCAGCTCACGGTGAACGGACAGGGATTTGTCGTCATCCAGGACGTCGGCGAAGTCGAAGTCGCCGGAAAAACGCGATCGCAGCTCGAAGATTTGCTCTACACGCGATTGAGTCGCGTGTACTCGGGCATCTCTCGTTCGCCGAACGCGCGGACGCGTTTCTTCATCGACGTCGGCCAGATGGGGGCGAACCAGATCTTCGTTCACGGCGACGTCAAACATCCGGGCAGCTACCGGATCTCTCGCGCCGGAACGGTCATGACAGCGCTCTACAAGGCTGGCGGACCGACATCGAATGGGTCGATGCGCAGCATCGAAGTGCGGCGCGGAGGCGAGCTCGTCGCTTCGCTCGACGTGTACGACTACATCGTTCGCGGCGACGGAAGCAACGACGTTCGCCTGGAGAACGGCGATATCATCTTCATTCCTCCGCGGGGTCCGCAGGTGCGTGTCGCGGGCGCCGTCTTACGGCCGGCGATGTATGAAGCGAAAGGCAACGAGACCGTCGGCGCGACCATTCGCGCCGCCGGCGGTTTTGCGGCCGCGGCGGACCGTCGGCGCGTCCAGGTGGACAGAATCGTTCCGCCCAATGAGCGAACGACGGCAGGTCGCGATCGAACTCTAATGGATGTGGCCGCCGATTCGATCGACACGACGCCGGTTCGCGGCGGCGATGTCATTCGCGTTCTCGAGGTATCGAGGCGTGTGACGAGGCGCGTGTTCGTGCGCGGCGATGTCTGGAGCCCGGGTCCAATCGGCTTCACCGACAACATGACGCTGTACGACGCGTTCCGGCGCGTGGGCGGCCTCAGGCCAGACGCATTCCTCGGGGACGTGCTCATCACACGTCTGAATGCCGACTCGACGCTCTCGATGCTCCGAACCGCCGTCATGGATACGACAGGACGACCGGTTGCCAACATGCATCTGGCCGATGGCGACGACGTCACCGTGTTCTCCACGACGGACATGCGCCCGAAGCGCTTCATCACCGTCGGCGGCGCTGTGAAAAAGCCGGGCGTTCCGATTCCATATCGCGACGGAATGACACTGCGCGATGCGGTTCTGCTCGCGGGCGGCCTTCAGGAAGGTGCTCTGCTCACGGAGGCGGAGATTGCGCGTCTCCCTGAAACCCGAGCGGCGGGCGCCACTGCCGTAACAAGCACGGTCGCGCTCGATTCAAGTTATCTCTTCGATCGAGGTGCGGACGGGAAAGTGCTCCTCGCGCCGGGACTCGTCGTTCCGTCGGTGCCCGCACCGGCGGTCGAGCTGAAGCCGTACGACGCCGTCATGATCAAGTGGCAGCCAGATTGGCAGTTGCAGCAGATGGTTTCCGTCATGGGAGAAGTGAAATACCCGTCCGAGTATGCGCTGATCACGAAAACAGAACGCCTATCCGACGTGCTCAAGCGCGCCGGTGGGCTGACTGCAACGGCGTACCCGAACGGCGTGGTCTTCTATAGAAAGAAAGGTAGCGTTGGTCGAATCGGCATCGACCTCCCGGAAGTACTCCACAACTCGACGTCGGCAGATAACCTTCAATTGGTCGACGGCGACTCGATCTTTATCCCGAGATTCAACCCAGTCGTCGTTGTCCGCGGCGCGGTAAACTCACCTGTCGGCGTTGCGTACGTCGAAGGAGCTCCGCTGAGCTATTACGTCCGATCGGCAGGCGGGGCAACCGCGGTGGGCGATCGCGACGCGGCGTACGTGACGCAGCCAAACGGCAAGGTCGAAACACGTCAGCGGCACTTCCTGTTCTTCCACAGCACGCCGAAGCCGCTCGCCGGCAGCTCGATCTTCGTTCCGACGAAAGACCCGAACGCCAAGCACGACTGGGCGTCGATCGCAACCGCCACGACAGGAATCCTCGGCTCACTCGTCGCGATCACCGCGTTGATCAGGCGCTAGGCGACGCGACGAGAAGCTCGTCCGCCGCGGCGATGACAGCGTTGACGGCGACGCCTGTCATGCAATCGAGTCGCTGGCCGCCATATTCGAATCCTAAATCGAGATAGCCGCCGCCCGGCAGCGTAGTTACGACCGACCGGGCGCGCGGGCCAATGGGTCGCCAGCGATGCACTGCGACTGGTCCCTCCAGACTGATCGTCGCTGCACCGATCAGCGCTGCGAGGTGCATCACGCCCGTGTTCACACTGATCACGAGCTGACTCGCCGCAAGCACGTCGGCGAGCTCAACGAGCGAATAGTTGCCCGCGATGCTCGTCGCCGCGCAACCAGCGCGCTCAACGAGTCCGGCGAGACGCGCGGCTCGCGTTATGTCGATTGATCCTCCGCCAATGAGAATTCTCAGCTCATGTCGCTCGCGGAGAGCACAAGCGAGCTCGACCCATCGCGTCTCGGGCCACTCTTTCACGTGACCCATGTAGCCGCCTGACCACGGATGAAATACCGCGAATCGCTCAGTCGGCAAACGAGCGCCGGTCAAAACGCCCGGGGCGTTCAGGGCCGGCGCTCTGAAACCGGTGACGCCAATCGCGGCGGCCAAGTTGTGCAGATTTTCGAATTGGTGAACTGTAGAGAGGTGGTCGACGACGTGATCGAAGCCAAAGTGCCTCGCGTGGCCCTTCACGCGAAAGCCAACGCGATAGCGAGCTCCCGAGAGTGCCGCGAGCAATGCATCGAAGCGCGGCCACGGGCCACATTCCAGCACAACGTCGAGTCGGAGGTCGCGGATCGCGCGGAGCGCCATCCACGGCGCGCTCGGGCTGATGACGACATGTTCGTCAATCGTGTCGCCGAGCAGCGGAGCCGCCGCGGCATTGTCGACGCCGGTGATCAGAACGATGGCGGCGTTGCAAAACCGATCGCGAAGCGCGGGCAGCATTCCCGAAAGCAGCAGCGTGTCGCCAATCGCCGCCGTTTTGAGAACTCCGATACGGCGAATCGTTGCCGGATCCGGGTATCGTCGCTTTGGCGCGAGCGCGAACGCCGCGATGAGCGGCGTTCCAACGATTCGATCGAGCGTTCGATGCAGAGATGTAACGCGACGCGGCATGAGTCGAACGGGAATAATTCTCGCAAACATCAACGCGAAACGGCGACGAAGCTGGGTTCGGCTGGCGCGATGGCCCAGTACTCGCATGGCGCCGGTTGCTCGTCTCGCACGCCGGGCCATCTCGCGCCGGCGAACAATCAAGGCCCAAGAACGTGACGCCGACTACCAGTAACGCACCACGTCCAGGGAAATCCGTGCGGCAAGACCGGAATCCCTCGACGGTCCTCGAGCGGGCCGCATCCATCTCGCTCGTCCGCGATGAGGTCGCTAATCAGACTGGCGAACCCTTTCTCACTTTCGATGCCGCGGTAGCGTCTCGCGGTCCAAGACGAATCAAGCGCGCACTCGACATCGTCGTGGCTTCGATTGGTCTCGTGATCGCAGCGCCGGTGATCGCGCTGATCGTCATCGCGATCCGACTCGAATCGCGCGGGCGCGCGTTCTTCCCACATCAACGACTCGGTCGCACCGGTCGGCTGTTCAACTGCTGGAAGTTTCGCTCGATGGTGCAGGATGCCGAGCGACTGCTTCATGCCGATGACGGACTTCGGCATCATTACGTGAGCAATCATTTCAAGATCCCGGAACATCTCGATCCGCGCATCACGCGCATCGGACGTTTCCTTCGCAAGACTAGCCTCGATGAGCTGCCTCAGCTGTGGAACGTGCTTCGAGGCGACATGTCGCTCGTCGGTCCTCGGCCGATCGTTCCGCTCGAATCGTCGTACTACGGCGAGGAGCTGGCGACGCTTCTCTCGGTTCGTCCCGGCTTGACCGGAGCGTGGGCGGTGCACGGACGGAACAAGCTTGGCTATCCGAGACGCGCCTCGATCGAGCTGGACTACGCGCGCACGTGGACGCTGGCCACCGACGTGAGAATTCTCGCGCGAACGCCCGCGGTCATCGTGTCGCAGACCGGCGTCCATTAGAGATCGATCGCGCCGACTGCACCGTCGACGATCGCTCGAGCTCGGTCCCAATCGCGGCGAAGCGCGAATCGGAGAAAGTGAACGGCGCGAGTCGGATAAAACCACAATCCAAATCCAACGCGCGACAGCGCGTCGTAATGCAGTCGCACCAGGCGACGGCGATTGCGATCGCGCTGGCGAATCTGAAAGGCTGTGCTCGGATCGGACCGGCCAATGCGATGCAGCACGCGGGCAGACGGCTCGTAGTGCATGTGAATGCCAGCAGTCAACAGCCGGAGCGACAGCTCCACGTCCTCGACATACGCGAAAAACGATTCGTCGAACCCGCCGACGCGACGCGCAACGTCGGCGCGGATGAGAAAACAACAGCCGCACACGAACGACGTCGGCGCCGATCGCTCACTCGAATCGACGAGCTCGTTTTCGCGGAGATGGCGGCCGAGCGCGCGCATGCGGGAGAAGACACCACCGCCGTACCACACTCGATCGGGCTCGTCGAAGTAGACGATGAGCGGCGCGACGACGGGCGCCCCCGTTCGTTCCGACGCTGCGACGAGGTTTGCGACGCACGTGGAATCGAGGACCGTGTCGTTGTTCAAAACGAGGATATAGTCCGCGTTCCGCGCCAAAGCGTGCTCGATGCCGCGATTATTTCCGCCGGCGTAGCCCAGATTCGAGCCGGTCTGCAGATATTCGATCGATGGAAATCGGGCGTGCAGCCGGGCACCAGAGCCGTCCGGCGAGCCGTTATCGATGAGCAGCACGTCGAGCGCATCGTACTGCATTGCCGCGAGCGACTCGAGGCACGAGGCAGTATCGGCCTCGTTGCACCAATTGAGAACGATCGCCGTGACTCGAGCCGTCATGCGACTCCCCCGCCAGTACCCAACGCGCGATCGAGAACTGACGCCGTTCGTTCGGCAGTGACATCCCAGTCGAAGCGATCGGCACGCAGGCGGCCGGCGCTCACGAGACGTGCGCGAAGTTCTCCATCGGACACGAGCCTCACCAACTGGCGCGCTATGTCGGCCGGATCCTTCGGATCACAGTACAGCGCGCCGTCGCCGCAGACTTCGGGCAACGACGCGACGTTCGACACAAGGCACGGACAGCCCGCCGCCATCGCCTCGAGCGCGGGGAGGCCAAAGCCTTCGTACAGAGACGGCAGCACAAGCGCCGCCGCGCCGGCGACAAACGCGCGCACCGACGCGTCGTCCGCGTCGTGAACCAAACGCACCCGCGCGCCCAGCATATTCGCGAGGCCGAGCGCGTCGTCGTCGATGGTGCGTTGCTGAAAGCTTCCAAGTAGAACGAGGTCATGGCCGGCGAGCGCCATGCGAGACATCTCGAAGGCCTTGATGAGCGCGACGAGATTCTTGTGCGGCTTCCCGCTGCCAACGAACAGCACGTATGGACGCGGATGCGGCCGCGCCGAGCCGATCGCGGCACGCCACACATGATCGACGCCGAGCAGAGCCGTCGTCGAGCGCGCCGGCTCGCCGACGTGGCGCACGAATTCCGATCGCGTGAAATCCGAATCGAAGACGATCTCCCTCGCGCGACGGCGCACGGTGCCGAACATGTATCGGGCATACGCGCCGCGTGCCGCGCCACCATAGATGTCCGGCATCGCGAGATGACAGACGTCGTGCACTGTGACCACGAGCGGAGCGCGTGAGAACACAGGCACGTTGTAGTGCGGCGACCAGAACAGCGCCGCGGATCGCGGCGTTTTGAGGGGAAGCTCCACCTGTTCGGCGATCGTATAGATATCGCTCGAGCAGGGGCGCACGAGCGCACGGGCGTTCAGTGTCCAGTCCGGCAGCGCCCGACGCGACGCGAGAAAAGTGAAGCGCCAGTCAGGCCGCCGGGCAACGACGCGCGGAACGACATTCCGAATGTACGTGCCGATGCCGGCGTGTCGAAGCATTCGAACGTCGATCACGACGTGGGGCGCCGCGCCGTTGGTTGCTACGCGATCGGCGATTGCCACAATTCAATCACCAGGCCAACGGTGAGCGCGAGCACCACTCCGAGCACAGCGCCGACGACGAGCATGACCAGCTTCTTTGGGAACGCGATGTCGTCGGGGTTCGCCATGCGCGGCGCATCGACGACCCGAACACGCTCTTGCCTGAGCGCATCCTTGAGCTCGGCGGTCTTGAGCTGTTTCTCCAAGGCAAGATAGATCGACTCGAGCACAGTTCGATCGCGAACGAGCCGCCCGTATTGCATCGCGGCCGCGGGCATCGCGTTGAGCGTGTCAGTCAGGGACGTCACGACTTGGACGGTCGTCGCGAGCTGCTGATCAAGGCTCTCGAGATACTGCGGGCCGACTTGATACAACTGACGTTCGATCTGAGCGATCCGATCCGTCATCTGCTTGTAGTCGTCGTTCGCGGTTGTGCGACGCATGCCCAGCTCAGATCGCTTGTTCTCGAGATCCACGAGCGCCTGCAACAGATCCTGAATCGCGCGATTCGTGATGAGCGTCGGGAAGGTTGCCAGTTGCCGATATGCCGCGACGTCGGAGCCGCCGCGCGAGCGCTGATCGATGACGGCGAGCATTCGCGACAGGGCGTTTCGTTCGACGCTGATTGCATCGACCTTCGTACTGATGGCGCTCAAGCGTTTGATCTGCGCCGTCGCCTGCTCTTCCGGCGAAATGAGCTTGGCTTGCTCTTCGAACGCGCGAAGCGAGCTCTCCGCAGTGCCGAGCTTGCGCGATGTCGAGTCTACTTGCGCACGAAGGCGTGTGACGGCCAGCGTGTCGTCCCCGCGCTGCGTGCGATTCGAGTACGTCGTGTACTCATCGACGATGCGTCTCACGACCTGCGCCGCGAGCGCGCGATCGGGATCCTCGAACCTCACTTCGACCAATCGCGAGCCGCCTTCTTGGCGGCCGATCACCAGCCGGCGGTCGAGGAGCTTGTGGACTTCATAGCGTGGCAGAATGCGAATCTTTATAGTCTCGGGTCCGCCGCGCCGCAGATCGGGCGATAATGTGAGCATCAGTCCGCCAACTCGCAGCGGAGCTCCCGGTTCGAGCACGGCAGGCAGTGGTCCGACGTCGTCGAGCTTCGTGCGATCGACCCGATAGCTGCCGTTGCTCGTTCGCGTGAGCGTGAGCTTTCCGTCTGCGTCGAGCGTTGGATCGACTGTCCGTGCTACCAACACACGCGCGCGGCTGGATGGGGGCGAGGTGACACGGACACCGAGCGCGAGCGTATCGATCATCGCATCGGCGATGCGGTCGCTCCGAAGCACGGCGATTTCGGTCTCGAGCTCATCGCGCGCCAAGCCAAGGAGGTTGGCCCCTGGCATCGACGACGTCTGCTCGGAAAGCGCGGATGTTAGAGGCGTTCCCTGGGACTGCGTCTCGATGCGGAGGCGCGCTTCGCTTCGGTAGCGTGGCGTCGCGAGAAACGTCCAGGTTGCGACAGCACCAAACGTGAAGGCGGCGATTCCGAGGAGCAGCCAACGTCGAGAAGCAACGCGATGGCTGAGATCGCGAAGAGAAATATCGTGTGAACCCAGCCGCCCGTTCGATCCGTTACTCCGATCGGAGTCCGGGCCCAACAGCGGCGGCGGTGGTGCCGCAGTCCTGAGATCGATCTCGCTCATCGTGGTCCGAGCGCCGTCGACACCTTGAACGACAGCGTGTTGTTCAGAAGATCTATACCGCCCGTTTTCGTCGGGCTGATGACGTAGGCCTGAAACAGATAGTCGAACCGGGCGGCGTGCGAAAAATCGACGGCGAGATTCACGCCGTTCCAGTTCACGCTGCCGCGCAAGCCCGCTGCAAGCGTAACGTCCTGCCGGCGAAACTCAGGAACAACTGCCTCGAACAGCGTCCCGTTGTCCCAGCGGATTCGATTCAGATAAACGCCGAATCGCCACAGCGGTGTGAAGACATCGCCGGCAAGCCACTGACTCGAGGCGCCTGGACCGATCGCGGCGCCGAGGGTCTCGCCACGATTCGTGAATCCTTGCGGCACAGCTCGGCTCGTGTACGTGACTGCGACTGGTCGAAGTCTCAGTGACGGATCCGGCTCGAGATACGACGCTTCGCCCTGAAGCCGAAACATGGCCGACGGGAAGAGCGGGCGAGCCCACTGAAAGCCCAGCGTGTACGCCTCGGAGTGACCGGGGTATTCGAGGAGGTCGCGAAACGAGGTCGGCTCCTCGAAATGCGCATACTCGAGATACGCCTCGAACGCCGCGGGCACGAACATCCAACGTCCGAACAGCGAAAAGATCTGGTCGCGCCGATCGTTCGATGCATGCGCGGAGGTGTCGGTGTCGGGCTGCCCGACGCGCCGGAACACATCGAGCGCGGAGCCGAGGACGCCATGGCCGCGGTCTTGCGCCGACATGACCAGCCGCGCGGCACCAAGTGTGAGTCCGCTGTCGAACGGCGCCGTCCAGGTGAATGCGAGACCGTTCAACGCGCGGTGGTTGTTCGTCGAGTCGACGTCGAAAAAGTCCGACTCGCGCAGCTGACCGAGAATCCATTGCGCGTCGAACGTGCCGTAGGGCGTGCCCAGAGGCCGCATCTGCGCGAAAGCGTGCGGAAATCCAGGAGCGTTGTTGGAAAGAAGAAGCGCGTTCTGAATGCCTGGTCCCCACCAGAGGTTTTCCGTCGCCACTCCGAACGAAACGACAGGAACATCCACGGTCAGGCTGCTCTGTCCGAGGTCGACCCGACGCAGCGGACGATCACCGAACCGCAACGGCAGATCGATAGACTCGGGCAACGGATGAAACGGGTTGGCCCATTCACTGCGTGCTGGAACCACTTGTTCCGGATACGGAATGACCTGGAACGGTTTGTTTTCCTCGGCGACTGCCGTCGGGGCGAGGATGAAGCGAAACGGACCACGGAACGCAAACACGCCCGTCGTCAATTCGCTGTTCCATCCGCGACCCGCCCACAGGGATCCCTGGTTGAGCGAATACGGAAGGCCGGAATTGCTAACGGCGCGGATTTCGGGGCTGATGATTCCCGTTCCCTCGACCACCGTCGATGCGCACGGCGTCGTGAGACGTGAGACCGATCGAATGAGAAAACCATCAGCACAGACCTTGCCACTGAGCTGGCTCAACCGTATGCGCTCTTCCGCCTCACTCGTGAGCGACACTAGAGGGATGAAGCGCAGCTGTTGCGCGTCTGCTGCGCCGGCCAGGCCTAGCATCATCAACGCGATTGCGAGCTCACGCCGTGCGCGACGAGCAGCGATCGTCGCGGTGTTGAGCATTGTCTCGACGCGACATGCCGGCGCACAACAGTACTCCCGTCTCGACCTCGGTGGGTTCATCGAGGCCGGAGGGGAAGCAGACCGATATCTGCGCGTGCTGCAGATCTCGGGGCTCGTTCCGCTCACGTCGTGGAGCATTCAACCTTTCGCGCCGACACAGGCCAAGAAGCTGCGCGCAGCCGGCGCGCACCCGTGGCGGGCGCGGTTCGATGCGGAGAACGGCGCGGCGAACGTGAGCGACGGCGCGCATCTGCTGCGACCGCAGGCGCGTCTGATCGAGAATTCAGCGTTCCCGTTCCAGGAGGGAGGTGGGCCAACATGGGCAGGCCGCGGGCTGACGGGTGATGTTCAGCTCGGTGGCTTGGGATCGTGGGGATTTCTCTATGCACAGCTAGCGCCACTGGCGTTCGCTTCGCAGAACCTGTCATTCACACTTGCACCGAACGGACAGACCGGACCTGGGCGGTTTGGTGATCCTCGTTTTCCAACGAACATCGATGCACCACAGCGGTTTGGAGACACGCGGTACTCTCGTCTGGAGACGGGAAGCTCGTCGTTCTTTGCGGATGGTGGCGGGTTCGTCTTTGGCGCAACGAACGCGCCGCAGCGGTGGGGACCGGCGCGCGAATATCCCTTAGTGCTCAGCCCGAATCCGGGTGGCTTTCCAACAGTGTTCGTCGGGACGAGCACGCCGGCGAATCTCTGGCTGTTTCGGCTGCACACACGACTCGTATACAGCCAACTCGATCAATCGGCGTACTCTCCCGTCGACACGGGTGACACGCGGCGATTCGGATCCGGGATCGTCGGAGTGATCGAACCGCGAGGGGCGCCGGGGCTCGAGATCGGCGGCACTCGGTTCATTCACGATCCATGGCCGGCGAGCGGTCTGAGTCTGTCGCTGGTCCGCCGCCCGCTCTCGAGCGGTTTCAACTTTACAGGAATTGCCAACAACGCCGAGACAGAGAATCAAGTTGCCTCGGTGTTCGCACGCTGGGCGCTCCCGACGGCAAAGGCTGAGTTCTACGGGGAGTTTTACAAGGAAGACTATCCCGGTCACTTTCACACTTCGTTGTCTCTCATAGAGAAGCCGGACGATCTCTCGGCATTTACGATCGGGTTTCAGCGTGTGTTCACCGCGCGACCTCAGTTTTTTCGAGTACTCCGAGGCGAGATCGTGAACAGCCAAGTGTCGCATCAGGAGCGCGAAACGAGAGGCTTCTCCATTCCGCTTCCTCCATACGTCCATGGCATCGAGGTCCAAGGACATACCGTCGACGGCATGATCCTCGGATCGCCCGAGGCGTACGGCGGTGCGGCGTGGCGCATCGGCGTGGATGACTACACGCCAAGCGGACGACGAACGATCTCGCTCGAGCGGAGTTTGCGCTTCGACTGGCTGCCGGCCGACACCGACAGCTCGCTCGTTCATCCGGACGTACTCTACGCGCTTCGATTCGAGCTTCTTCGCTTTCTGGGCAACGTGGAGTGGCAAGTCACACTGATTCCGGCAATCGACCTCAACCGCAACCTCGTCGCCGGTCGCGATGTCTTCAATCTCACCGCCGCGTTCACATTCCGCGGGTTGCCCTAGCGACGAATGAGCGCGACGAGAATGCTTGCCGTGGAGAGAAGCGCGGACGCGACGAACGCTCCATTTCGCTCGAGCCACGCTCGGCGGTCGACGAAGACTTGATCGTTCGAATGCACGCCGGCGTCCAGGAGAAGGCTTTCGACCGACGTACTCTTGACGATCGTTTGGCCCGCGCGCACAACACGGATGCGATGCAGGTCACCGTTCGGTGTCGCGCCCCCGGCCAAAGCGACGAGACCCGCGAGGCTGACCGTCGGATCAGCGAGATAAACACCGGGCTTCGTGACCTCGCCCAACACTTGCACGCGGCGCATCGGCGTCACCGTCACCGAGGGATTGCGAAGCTCACGTCCGTACTGCGTCAGCAGCGTGTCCCGAAGATCCTCCCACGGAATTCCCGACACGACACGAATGCCGAGCAGCGGAAGCGTAAGACGACCCGCTTCGTCGACACGACAATCGCAGGCAAGATCTTTCTCTCGCCACACGACGACTTTGACCACGTCTCCCGGCTCGAGCGTGAACCGCGCCGGTGCTGGAGCGCTCACCGGTGCCGCCGCCTGCAACGACGGCGACTGCGCGACCGCCGGTAGCGACCACAACAGTAAGAGAACGATGAATTTCGAAAGCAGCGTCGAGGCAGCGAAGCGGGCGCGTGTCATAGTTGTTCCTTTATGGTAACTCCAAACACCGGATTCGACGCCACCGTCCCACAGGTGGCGAGTGTCGAGGCGGCACCTGCGCA
>Ga0070681_10006173_pt1 | contig 11640 bp, 10 predicted proteins | sample KBSC83BmetaG_FD_65650 | JGI IMG/M metagenome (GOLD analysis project Ga0070681, IMG submission 65650) | Corn rhizosphere microbial communities from Kellogg Biological Station, Michigan, USA - KBS C8-3B metaG | ecosystem: Host-associated > Plants > Roots > Rhizosphere | place: USA: Michigan...
GGTCATGGTGCCGAATTCGCTCGGTCCAGCCGAACTGCTGCTGCATTACGGGACCGATACGCAGAAAAATTATTATCTGCCGCGGCTTGCCAAGGGCGTCGAGACGCCGTGTTTCGCGCTGACCAGTCCCGAGGCGGGTTCCGACGCGGGCGGCATTCCCGACTTCGGCATCGTCTGCCGCGGCGAGTGGGAAGGCAAACAGAACGTCGTGGGCATCCGGCTCACGTGGGAGAAGCGCTATATCACGTTGGGGCCGGTTGCGACATTGCTCGGACTCGCGTTCCGGCTGTTTGATCCCGACCGCATCCTCGGCCGAAGTGAAGGCGAGGACATCGGCATTACACTCGCTCTGATCCCGACCAAAACGCCGGGCGTACACATCGGGCGCCGTCACCTGCCGCTGAACGCGGTGTTCATGGTCGGGCCGAACTGGGGCAAGGACGTTTTCATTCCGATGGACTACATCATCGGCGGCGTCGATAACGTCGGGCACGGATGGAGAATGCTGATGAACTGCCTTGCCGCGGGACGCTCGATTTCGCTGCCCGCTCAGGGCGTCGGCGTCGCCAAGTTGTGCGCCCTGACCACCGGCGCTTACGGCCGCGTACGCACCCAGTTCAAAATGTCGGTCGGGCGCTTCGAAGGCGTCGCGGAAGCGATTGCGCGCATCGGCGGCAACACTTACATCATGGATGCGGCGCGCGTAATGACCGCCGGTGCGGTTGACCTCGGCGAGAAGCCTTCAGTCGTATCGGCGATCGTCAAATACCATTTGACCGAGCGCGGCCGCCACGTGATCAACGACGCGATGGACGTGCATGGCGGCAAAGGCATCTGCATGGGCCCCAGCAACTATATGGCGCGTGTTTACCAGCAGACGCCGATCGCGATCACGGTCGAAGGCGCCAATATTCTGACACGCTCGATGATCATCTTCGGCCAGGGCGCGATCCGCGGACATCCGTACGTGCTGAAGGAAATTGCCGCGACCCGGGAGCGCGACCATGCGAAAGCGCTCGTCGATTTCGACGCCGCATTTTTCGGTCATGTCGCGTTCGTGGTGTCGAACTTCGCGCGCGCGCTGTGGCTGGGCACCGTGCGCGCGCATTTTGTCAGCGTGCCGGGTGATGCGCATACGCGGCGCTACTATCAACAACTGACGCGGCTTTCAAGCGGATTTGCGTTGATGGCCGACGCCGCGATGTTCGTGCTCGGCGGCTCGTTGAAGCGCCGCGAGCGGCTCTCGGCGCGGCTGGGCGATATTCTGAGCCAGCTTTATCTCGCGTCCGCCGCTCTCAAGCGCTTTGCCGACGACGGGGGTCCGGCCGATGATCTGCCGCTGCTGCACTGGTCGATACAAGATGCGCTGCACAGGACACAGGAAGCGTTCTACGGTCTGTTCGAAAATCTGCCGAACCGTGCTGCGGCGTTCGTGCTGCGGCATGTGATTTTTCCGAACGGAAAGGAATTCGATCCGCCAAAAGATCAACTCGGACAACACGTCGTGCAGACACTGCTCGAGCCGAGCGCGGCACGCGATCGTCTGACTGCAGGCGTCTACGTGCCGAAGAACCCGGATGAGTCGCTGGCAGCGCTCGAATTGGCGTTGCGTGCGGCGGTTGCGGCGGAACCCGTCGAGGCGAAGATCCGCGCCGCGGCGAAGGCGGACGCCCACAGCGCCAAGTTTGGCGACGATCCTGTCGCACACGCGCTCGCGCAAGGCACAATCTCGAAAGCCGAGGCCGAGACGGTCACGCGTGCTCAGGCGCTGCGCCGCAAGGTCATCATGGTCGACGATTTTCCGCGGGATCTCGGCAAGTCCGAGATTTTCCAGACGACAGAGCCCGTCACATTCGAAGCGCTGCAGCGTAAAAGCGCCTGAGCCCTGAGCGCATGAGCGATACGCTGTTGTATTCTGTGGCCGGAGGCGTGGCAAGCTTTACGCTCAGCCGGCTGCACGTGATGAAGGCGCTCGATCCCGCAACGATCGAGCGGCTGCGCGATGCATGCGTGCAGGCGTGCGACGATACGACGGTGCGCTGCATCGTGCTGCGCAGCAACGGCCCGGCGTTTTTCGCCGGCGCAGTCCACCGGCAGATTCTGCGGCCAGTGCATCAGACGATCACTACGCTGCGGCGCGCACCGAAGCCGGTGCTCGCGAGCGTGCACGGCACCGTGACCGGCGCCGGCATGAGCCTGCTGGCGGCAGCAGACCTGGCAATCGCCGCGAGCGATACTCAGTTTGCGCTCGCGTACAGCAAAATCGGAGCCAGTCCCGACGGCGGCTTGAGCTGGTTTCTGCCTCGCCTCGTCGGCAGTCGCAAGGCGTTCGAATTGATGCTGTTGCCGGATTGTTTCGATGCCGACAAGGCGCTCGCGTTGGGCCTGGTGAACTGGGTGACTTCCAGCGCGGATCTGGTCACAGAGACGGATAGAATCGCGCAGCGGCTGGCGCATGGTCCGACCTTCGCGTTCGGCCAAATCAAGGCGCTCGTGAATGAATCGTTCGAGCGCTCGCTCGAGACTCAACTCGGTGCCGAGGCACATTCATTCGGGCTTTGCGCAGGCACCGCCGATCTCGCTGAGGGCATGAGCGCTTTGGTCGAAAAACGCAATCCGCTATTTACGGGCAAATAGAAAAAACTTCGCCGCGGAGGACGCCAAGGAATGCAAAACAACAAATAGAGCGTTGCGAATTCGTTAGGCGGGATCGTGACCGGTAATCTTGCCTTGACCTTTATCTTGTTTGTTCCGCGTCCTTGGCGTCCTTGGCGTCCTCTGCGGCAAGGCTTTAGATCTGGAAAATCGCATGTCGCTCCAGGGCAGGACCGTCTTTATTACCGGCGCGAGCCGCGGCATCGGCCGCGAGATCGCGCTGCGCTGCGCGCGCGATGGCGCGAACATCGCGCTGGCGGCGAAGACCGTCGAGCCTCATCCGCGGCTGGCGGGAACCATACACAGCGTGGCACGCGAAGTGGAGGCCGCGGGAGGCGGCGCGCTGCCGCTGCAGCTCGATGTGCGCGAGGAGAATTCGGTGCGCGCGGCGGTCGAGAAATGCGTCGCGGTTTTCGGCGGGATCGATATTCTCGTCAATAACGCGAGCGCCATTGCGATGACCGGCACTGTGCAGACGCCGATGAGGCGCTTCGACCTGATGTTTGGTGTCAACGTACGCGGCACATTCGCCTGCTCGCAGGCGTGCATTGCGCACCTCAAGCAAGCGCGCAATCCGCATATCCTCAATCTGGCGCCGCCGCTCAGCATGGAAGCCAGATGGTTCAAGGACCATGTCGCGTACACGATGTCGAAGTACGGCATGAGCATGTGCACGCTCGGCATGTCGGCTGAGCTGGCACCGCATGGCATCGCTGTCAATTCGTTATGGCCGCGCACCACGATCGCGACCGCCGCGATCGAAGTCAATTTCCCGCGGTCGATATACGAAGCGAGCCGCAAGCCGGCGATCATGGCTGATGCCGCACACGTGATCTTCAACCGCGACAGCCGCAGCTGCACTGGCAACTTCTACATCGATGAGGCAGTATTGCGCGAAGAAGGAATCACCGATTTCGAGCCTTACGCGGTAACTCCGGGAGCAAGTTTGTACGGCGATTTGTTCCTGGACTAAAAAAACAACGAGGAGCCGGGCATGGCGATCGATCGCAATGAATTCATTACTCCCGATGAAGCGGTCACGCTCGACGGATTGTTTCGCGAGCGCGTCAAGCGCACGCCCGAGGCGGTGGCCTATCGCGATTTCAACCAGCCGCATGCCAACTGGCGCGACTACACCTGGGCGCAGATCGACTTTCAGGTCGCGCGCTGGCAGGCCGCGCTCGAGCGCGATGGGTTGAAACCGGGCGACGCCGTCGCGCTGATGCTGCGCAACTCGCCTGAATGGGTGATATTCGATCAAGCCGCGCTCGGCTTGGGCCTCATCGTCGTTCCGCTCTACACCCAGGACCGTCCCGACAACGTCGCGTACATCGTCAGGGATTCCGGCTGCAAGCTGCTGCTGTTTGGAAGCCGCGCACAGTGGCACGGCTTCGCGGATGTGCGCGACCAGCTTACCGGCCTGGTGCGGATCCTGACCGTGGAGTCACAGACTGAAACCGGCGACGATCCGCGGCTTCAGCCGGTCGAGCAGTGGTTGCCCGATGATGGCGGGCAGACGCGTCATCTGCCGCGCGATCCCGCCGCGCTCGCCACCATCGTATACACGTCGGGTACCACCGGCCGGCCGAAGGGCGTCATGCTGAGCCATCGCAATATCGTGACGAATGCCGCCGCATGTCTCGAAATCGTGACGGTCGGACGCGACGACACGCTCCTGTCTTTCCTGCCGCTGTCGCACATGTTCGAGCGCACCTGCGGCTATTACCTGACTGTCATGTCGGGCTCGACCACGGCATATGCGCGCTCGGTGCAGCAGTTGGGCGACGACCTGCAGACGATACGTCCGACCATGCTGATTTCGGTGCCGCGCATTTACGAACGCGTGTACGTGGCAATCAAAAAGAAGCTCGATGAAGGCTCAACGCTCGCAAAAAAACTTTTCATGCTCGCGGTGGACGTTGGCTACGCGCGCTTCGAGCACGCGCAGGGAAGAGGCGGCTGGTCGCCGCGATTCGCGCTGTGGCCCGTTCTGAATGCGCTCGTGGCAAAAAAAATAATGGAGCGCCTGGGTGGCCGGCTCAAGTCCGCATTCGCCGGTGGGGCGGCGTTGTCGCCCGAGATTTCACGCGTGTTCATCGGCTTGGGACTGCCGGTCATTCAGGGTTACGGCCTGACCGAAACAAGCCCGGTGGCGTGCGCAAACCGGCCCGAAGACAACCTGCCCGCGAGCGTAGGCCGAGCCGTGCCGGGAGTCGAAATCAGGATCGGCGACAAGGATGCGCTGATGATCAGAGGGCCCAACGTCATGCTCGGCTACTGGAACAATCCGGAAGCGACCCGCGCGATGATAGACGCGGAGGGCTGGCTCAATTCCGGTGATACCGCGCGCATCGATGCGGCAGGCCACGTATTCATCACCGGGCGGCTCAAGGAGATCATCGTGATGTCGAACGGCGAGAAGATCCCGCCGGTCGATATCGAGGCGGCCATCATGCGCGATCCGCTGTTCGAACAGGTGATGCTGATCGGCGAAGGCAGGCCATTCTTGAGCGCGATGGTCGTGATCAATCACGAGCAGTGGAAGAAAATCGCTCCCGACAAAGGCCCGAACGAGGACGCGGTGCATACCTCTGAGGTTGAAAAACGGCTGCTCGCGCGCATTGCCGCGCAGATGAAGGATTTTCCGGGCTACGCGCAAGTGCGCAAAATCCGCGCGACACTCGAGCCGTGGACGGTCGAGAACGGCCTGCTGACTCCGACGCTCAAACTGCGCCGCACCCGCGTGCTCGAGAAATTTCACGCGGAGCTCGATGAGATGTATTCAGGGCATTAATACGATGCTGATGCCGAATACCATGAGAAGGAAATTTCGATAATGGCCAAGAAGCAGACGGCTATCACATTTTCGTCGCAAACGACGCCGGGAAAGCGTTAGAGATCCTGATGGAGCATCCCACCAACATCGTCATCAGCGACCACAATATGCCTCGCGTAAGCGGCGTGGAGTTTGTGATGAATGTGCGCAATCTATTCCCGCGAACCGTGCGTATCGTGATGAGCGGGGCAGGCAGCACTGAAATGCTGACGGACGCTGTGAACGCGGCGGCGATCGACAGATATCTGTCGAAAAATTGGGATGCTGCACGACTTCGGCCGGAAGTGCGCGAAGCCCTCTTGCGCCGCCCTTCAAAAGCCGTGTGAACAGAATGCAACGGCTTGGAGACGCTCGTGCTTTCGGCTTTGGTTAAACCGAGAAAGCACGAACCTTGCGGTGAGAAGGAAGGGCGACTGCAAATGAAGGTCTCGGGCGAGCGTGTTGGCTGCCGTTGCGGCGCTGGCAAAGAGATAGTTTCGCAGCACATGAAACTTTGAGAGACTGCGCAGCCCTGCGTATCGCGATGGGTATGCGGATTGAAAGCGGCGCATCGATCAGCAACCGGTGCGCCGCCTTGTATCGATCGACCTTTCCGCTGAGCGGATGCCCGCAACTGAGCATTACGCGCGGATAGATTTCGAGCGCTTGCTCGTGGGACAGGTCAAATGATTTGCCATTCACTTCGACTGTCGCCGCATAGTAGCCAGCGAACGATCGCACCGTGACCGGCACGTTATGCAGATAGAATTTGTCGCCTGCGCGCACATCAAGAGAGAGAGTCATGTCTGCATTCCTTTCACGAAGTTTTGGAAACCGCCGGTGATTTCGCCGGTGCCACGGAGTGGGCTTAACCCACATCACTGGCCTTAGATTAGGCAAACCGGACGTAACCCAAAACTAGGCATTTCCTGTAAGGAATTTCCTGAGGGGAAGCATGGGGCGCACCTACCCGGCACGTATCTTGCATTGGACTCGGTGGATTTTTCTACAATGAATACAATGGGGGACGGTGAATGACCACTAATTCTTGCGTTACAAAGCGATTTATCAAAGCCGTAGTAAACCCGGTACTTTTGGGTCGGCTTATGCAAGTGTTTAATATGCTGTTGTCTAGACGTCGTGTCCAGGGTGTATCCGCAAAGGTCCATGGGACCAAGGCCGTCGATAGCTCGGCCGTCTAGGGAATCGCGCGGTTGATAACGCAGAGAAAGCGCCTACCGGCAGCAGCGGACGATCGCTGGGCCGATTCGCCAATCCGGATCCCGTACCGGTTCCGTCCCGGGTTCCATACCCCCGCAACCCCTCATATTCCGGAAATTACGGCCCCCGGCCGTCCGACGCGCTTGTGCAGCAGGAAGCCGAGCGCAATTACGTGCGGCAGCGCCGGCAGCAGGTCGAGGCCGGCCAAAACACACGGCAGGAATTGATTGCGAATTGCGAGCGGCAACGCGGGACGAATTGCCGTGATAGCGAAACATTGCGCTATATGGAGAATGCCAACAAACCACGCGGCGCGTTTCGATAGCATGCAATAAGCAGTTTGCGGCGCGTGATTCGTCGATCATTCGATTGCTGATCCGGCACGGGCGATCACAATTCCGCGTAGAACGCCTTGACTGCGCCGGAAATACGCACGGGCGCGGCCCAGTTGGGATACTTGGCGGTAAATTCGGCCGTCACTAATTTGTCCGCCTCATCAACCGACTTGCCCTGGGCTTTGAGTTCCTGCACGCGCGCCTTCAGCGCATTGAAGTAATTACGCCACTCGCCAATCATCGACGCATCGCCCAATTGTCCGTGGCTGGGTACGATCATAGCCGGATGCAGTGCATCCAAGCGGTCCAGACTGACAAGCCAGGTCTTGCCGCTTGCGTAGGGGCCGACAAACGCGGGGAAAGCGCCTTTCATTGCCAAGTCGCCGGAGAAGAGGACCTTGTCTTCCTCCACGAAGATCGCGGTATCGCCGCGCGTGTGAGTGGGCCCGAGCCAGGTGAGCCGCACGTGGACCCCGCCCAAATCGAGTGTTTCCTCGCGCTCGAACAGGAGATCGGCCCGACGATAGGTGGCCCCTTTCAGCAGTTCCTCGATCTCGGGAGAACGCTTCCGAAAAAGCGTCAGCATTTCCTGACCGAACTCCTCGATATCCTTCTGCTGGGCTTGCGGATAAGTGAATTTCGTATCCGCGGGAAACGCCATGCCACCCGTGGTGTGCTCGGGGTGGAAATGAGTGGACGCCACATACAGCAGCGCGTTCTTGCTCACTTTGCCCACCTCGCGCAATACCGTTTCGCCGTTGCGTTGCCCCAGTCCGGTATCCACCACCAAGGTTGCCTTCGAGCCCACGATGATGCCGATATTGGGTACGAGCGGCGTGTAGTTCTTGTCCGGAATCACGTAGACGTGTTCCGAAATCTTGATGGTAGAGTTGTCTTTTACCAATGGCACAGGTGCTGGCGCTTGCGCTGCCAACATCGAACTGAACATCACTCCGGCAAACGTTACCGCCAGGCATTCAGACCACCGTGCACTCCGTTTCAAAGTTTTCATTGCAGCATCCTCTCTCATGGCTTACGCCTGGACCATTTGCGTGCCGGTCACCATCCATCAAAACTAATCGAGCGGTTCGACCTTGACGATCGAGGCGCCGTGGTTGCTGCCGATCCAGAGCGTGCCGGGGCTCTTCGATTCGTCGAGATAGACGCGGCGAATGTTGGTCGGGCGTGGCAGCATGTATTCCGTGTACTGGCCGCTCTTGATGTCAAGGCGCGACACACGGTCGGTCAGCATCGACCCCGTCCATGCCTCGCCGTTGCGGCCGGCCACGGCGTCATACGGCGCGCTCCACGGAGTCGGCACCTTCCACTCCAGGATGCGTTCAGTCTTGGGATCGAACATGCCGATGGCATTGCCCTGATATTCGGCAAACCACAATCGGCCTTCGTGATCGACGCGGCCGCGCCGCGGGCGAGAATTCGGAGTAGGGGTCTGGTAGACGGTCGCATTCTTGGTCTTGGCGTCGATCTTGGCGATGTTGCCGGCCGCGAAGTCGAGCAGATAAGCGTTGTTCTGCGCGTCCGAGTGGATTCCGTAGGTGCCGATACGCTTGCCGCTTCGCGGATCCTTGAAGGAGCCGAGGTTCTCCATTTTGTTGGAGATGAGATCAAGACGGTAGATATTGCCGCCGTCGGAGTTTTTGATCCACACCTTGTTGTCGAGATGGGTGCCTTCGATCGCGAGATGGCCGAGCTGGCCCGCGTCCGTGTCCCATTCCTTGGGTGTCGTCCACATCTGGAATTTCTCGGTCTTCTTGTCGAATTTCGCAACGGCGCTCTGGTACATCACGCCGACCCAGGGATTGTCGTCTTTGTCGAATTCAAGATCGAGCGTGCCTTGCGACCACCCCGCTTTGACTACAGGAATCGGATATTGCGTCACCTTGCCCGTCTTGGGGTCCATCTTGCCGAGGAACATCTGGCCGAAGTCGGAGTACCAGACGTTGCCTTCGCGATCGAGCATCACGTCGTGCGGTTGGATTAAGGGATTCGGCAGGTCGTATTCCGTGAAGATCACGCGTGTGGACTTGCCGGTGAGCCGCGGCTCGGTCTTGAGCGGGAAAGCCCACGTCTGCCGCTGGTTCAGATTGACGCTGGCGAGCCATTCCGCGATTTTTCTGCTGTCGGCGCCGCGCTCGACGTTGCGAGTCGCAGTGCCGGCGAGCCGTTGTGGTTTCAGCGGCGTGCTGCCGGGATAATAGTTGCTCATCCGCTGGAAGATTTCCAGGAAGCCATCGGCGTCGTACTTCGACTTCATGATGCGCTCGACCGTGTGGCAGCCGTTGCAGTTGAGCAGGAACCGCTTCTGCTCGTCCGTGCCCGGCATGCTCAACATCCATTCGGCATTGGTAAGTTGCGCGGAGAGGTCTTGCACTTTCTTGAGCTTGATGTCGGTCTTGGCTTCCCTGCCTCGGGCGACGTCTGCGGCCTTGGCGCCGTCGATCTCATAGCCGGCGGCGCGCGCCTTCAATGTGTAATGTCCGGGCTCAAGTCTCGCGTCCGGAAAAGCAAAGCGGCCTTGCGCGTCCGTGACAACACTGATGCTGATCGTCGAGCCGTCCTGCTTGGCGCTGACGACAACGCCTTCCATCGCCCCTTCTTCCGCGGAGCTGACCTGGCCGCTCAGCGCCACGGCCGTTTGAGTCTGTGCGGGTCTCGCTGCTTCGCTTTGGGCGTACGCGACCGCAATGAAAAGAGCGAAATAAGCAGTGATTGCGGTGCGGAAAATAACGGGTTTCATCTGTCTCTCCTCTCCCAAGTTCGAGATCCGGCAAGGGTGCCTTGAGGTTGTCTGTCCGCGTATGCAATAGTAATACAGACCGATGAAACCATGTCGTCGGGTGCGTATACGAAAAGCGAGTGTTTTAGGAATAGATATTATCGATGTTGCAAGGCCTAGATCACCAATTCGCGCGCTGCCCCACGCACGTCCATCTCGTACTCGAGACCGATTAATGGCGGACGCGCAAAATGCCACGACAATCCACCCGCTGCCGCACCGCGAGCCGCGATCTCCGTCCCAACGAAGGCACCGATGTCCTGCACGGAATATGCCTGTGTGCTCACTGCATCTTTCCAGGAAAAGCCGAGCGCGGTTAGGCGCCGCTCCATCTCCGCAACGACATAACGCACCTTGTCCTGCATGGCGTCGGGCGAGGCTTCGCCGTAGCGCACGATAGTCTCGGAAAGGCCTCCCGTGCCGCCGCGCATTTCGCCGCCGCCCGCGATGATGAAAGTACTACGCTTCGAGTTTGGCGCGGGCACCGTGTACGAGAAAGCATAAAGCGAAGGTTGAGTGGGCCTGTCATGCTCGGGGCAGACGTTGGTGCGCGCCACCGGGTTGATCTCATCCTTGTAGATGCCCCAACGCGCGAGGGTCTTGACGTACTCGCGGTTGAAGTCGTGGAAGCCCTGCATAGTGAACGGAGCTGCTGAGCGCAGCTCGCAGGCGGCGAAGGCGGTGCTCGGGCGGCCGAGCCCTTTCAGGTAAGTCTCGACCGCGACGAAGCCCTCGGCGAGCACCAGCGGCTTGCGCAAGCGCACGCGCTCGATCTCGAATCCGGGTTCGGCCGCGACGCCGCTTGAGTATTGAAACACCGCTTTAATATAGCGGTAGCCGCCCTCCCTGAATACGACCACATCGGACATACGTTTTCTCTCAAGGATACGGTTGCGTTCGGCCGTTGAGTTTCAGGATGCCCGCAATTTGCGTTCGGAGTTGATCGTAGCTACAATAAGCGCATGATCGCCTGGGACGAGCGTAAGCGCGCCGCCAACCTCGCCAAGCACGGTCTCGACTTTGAGGATGCTAATCGCGTGTATAACAATCCATTGAAATTGACTTTCGAATCCCCACGCAAGGGCGAGAACCGAAAGCTCGATCTCGTGACGATCGAGGACGTGCTGTTGGCTTTTATATACGTCGAGCGCGGGAACTCGGTCCGCGCGATCTCGTTGCGGCGAGCCTCGCGTACCGAACGGAGAATCTATGAAAAAGCCATCAAAACGCAGTCGCACTGATTGGGCACGCGTAAAAGCTGAAGTGCGCGCCGACGCGCCAGTCGGGTTTGATCCGAAGACCGATCTGTATGATCCGAATGATCCGAAGGCTGTGACGGCATTCTGGCGCGGCGCGACCGTGCGCCGCCCGGGACAACGCGGACCACAGAAGGCGCCAACGAAGGAACAAGTCACTCTGAGGCTGGATCGCAAAGTACTGGCGCACTTCCGCCACAGCGGCCGCGGCTGGCAAACGCGGCTCAACGATACGTTGAAGCGCATCATTTCGCGGGGCCGGTAGTCATTCGCCGAGCGCAGATCAAGGAACACCCGTCGCGTTGAGCGACTCGTCGTGCCCGCTCCAACGCGGTGACGCAATCCGGCATCGCGATATCGGGCATGCGCTTCACTCGATCACCTTGTCCCGGCCATGATCAGGAGCGATGTTCTCGAACGGCCGCGCTCGGGTTACGGCCGCGCCTGTTGGTGTGCGACGAACTGCGCCAACGCGCACGATGCGACGCGGCTTTCCTGCGAGTCGCTGCGGTTCATCAGCACGATCGGCACGCGCGCGCCCATCGCAACGCCGCCGGAAAC
>Ga0070681_10006175_pt1 | contig 11640 bp, 3 predicted proteins | sample KBSC83BmetaG_FD_65650 | JGI IMG/M metagenome (GOLD analysis project Ga0070681, IMG submission 65650) | Corn rhizosphere microbial communities from Kellogg Biological Station, Michigan, USA - KBS C8-3B metaG | ecosystem: Host-associated > Plants > Roots > Rhizosphere | place: USA: Michigan...
GCGATAGATCGCCTGTTTCGGATCACCGATCATCACCAGCCGGCCGCGTTTGCCACCGGCCCCATCGCGGTAGATCGCATCGAGAATGGCGTACTGCTGGGCATCGGTATCCTGGAACTCATCCACCAGCGCAACCGGCCAGGCGCTGCACAAGGCATCAGCCAGCGGCCGCTCGCCACCCGTGGCCGACTCGCGCGCCAGTGCGGCGTTGACCTTGCCCAATAGTTCGTCAAACGTGAGCTGATGACGGGCCTGCAGACGCGACTGCATCTCGCGGCGCGCGAGGTCGGCCAGTTGCCGCCAGAAGTCACGCTGCGCTTGTTCACGCAGCTCTTGCAGCACGGGTGCAACGCGGGTCGAGAACTCCGCCGCGGCCATAACCTCCGGGTCCTGCAGCCCGCCCTTCAAGATGCCCTTCAGTGCGTCGGCAGCTTGCAGTTCAGCGACCGTGTCGGCGTCGGGCAGCGGTGCCAGGCCGGCGATGACTTGCGCCAACTCGGCCCATGCCCGGCGCAGTTTGCTGCCCTTGCGGAACAGCTCATCCCGGTTGGTCAGCAGCCGCAGGCGCGCTGCCCAAGCCGGCGGCAGGTGCTGCGACATGTCTTCGGGCGACGTGACCGCAAGGGTCACACCTGGCCGCAGGCACAGGGCCAGCCCGCTGTGCAACTTGTCCAGCGACAAGCGCGGTGCAATCGAGCGCTGCAATTTCACCAGCACGTCGTCCGCATCGCCTTGCTGCAGGCGCCGCCAGACGTCCGCGGCCACTTCATCCAGCAGCGTTTCGCCGGCCACCATGTCGCCGAGGGCGAACGTCACCCCACAGGCAAACGGATAATCGGCCAGCACCCGCCGGCACAGCCCGTGCAATGTGTTGATCGGCGCCACATCCATCTCGGCCAGCGCCAGGCGCAGACGTGCGATGTCGTCGCGGCGGCGCGTAGCAACATCCGCCCAGCGCGCCCGTAACCATGCCTCGTCCGGCGCCGGCGCGGCCGCAGGTGAAGTGCGCGGGTCGGCATGCAGCAATGCCCACTCCAGTTTGCTGCGCAATCGCTCGCGCAATTCCTGGGCGGCGGCCTCGGTGAACGTGGTCACCACGATCTGGCGCGGGGACAACTCACGCTCCAGTAACAGGCGCAGGTACAGCACCGCAATGGTCCAGGTCTTGCCCGTGCCGGCACTGGCCTCGATCAAGCTGCGGCCGCCAGCCGCCAGCTTCAGCGTGCGCCAATCGACGGGTATGGCGGCGATGGAGGTATTGGGCGAATTCAAGGCGTGCCCTCCGCGGGTCTGGCGTCGAGACTGATGCACGCATGCAATTGCTGGGCAAACGCATGCAGCGCTACGAGCTCAGGCGTGCCATCGGCAAAGTCGACATCCCCGGCAAGCAGCTGGCTGTAGCCGGGTGCATAGCTGCGCTCGCCCCCGCCGGCATGCGCCGCAACCCAGACTTGCCCCACGCTGACTGCTGGCGCTTTTGCCGGCACCTCGGCGACGCCATCCGCGTTCGGCTTGATGGGTTTCGAATACAGCTCCGCCTTCAGTGTTGCCCATGCGGCTTTTGGAAAATACCAACGCGGCGCCGTTTGCGCTTCCTGCCACCAGCTCAGCAGTTGCCCCACGCGGCGTTCCAGATCGGCCAACAAGGGTGCGCGGGCGCCCGGTGGCGCGGCCATGAAATGTTCGTCCCAAGCATTGATGCCGGCCTGCCAGCGCGGCTCCTCGTCGGCGACCAGTGCGCGCAAACGCACGGCCGGCACCTCCGCCCCCGGCGTACACGCGGTATGCAAACGCAGCAGCGCCCAATCCAGAAACAGCGGTACGCGATCCCTGAAGCTGAGTTCGGACTCCGCCTTGAGTTCGCCCCTGCGTGCGGGGAACGCTCGCAGCAACTGCCACTGCGCAGCACCAGCCACGGTGGTGACGAAAATCTTTTCCACCTGACCGGTGATGCGCCAGCCGGCGACATCGAGATCAAGCGCGTGATTGCGGGCAACCGGCGCGGTCGGCGCAAATCCGGGCAGGCACCGCGTCTTTGCCAACAACGCGTTGACGGCGGTTACCTCGTCCTGCCACGCGGTCGCGCCAGGTTGCCCGGGCGGCATGATGCCTCCAAGACGCAGCCACACCGGTGGCTGCTCCAGCGCCCACGCACCGCCAGCCAGGCCATCGTTAAAGAACAACTTCCGAGCCACCGTGTCCAGTGGGGAAAACTGCGCCGTCAACGGTTCCTGCTGCGGCAGACGCTCGTCGTCTAGCGCATCCAGGCTGACATGCAGGTGCTGCTTCAGCAGTTGCGTCGCCGGGTCCTGGTAATAGCTGGCCAGCTCGCGCAGCGTGACCAGCGGTGTGCCTGGCATGGCGGGCAATGCATCGTCATGGTCGTTGACCGCGACCGCGGCCACCGATTGCTGCAGAAACGCCGGCACCGCCGCCGCCAGCGCGCGACCGTGCATGGCGGCGAACGTCGCGCTGTAGGAAAACAGGCGCGAATCGGCGGCATTGAAATAGCGTGGGTCAAACGGTTGCAGCGGATGGTGCACCCGCCACGGTCGGTCGGTGACGGTGTCGTCGGCAGGCAAACCGGCCGCAACATCCAGCGCGGTCAGCAGCTCGGCCAGCGGCGCGGCGGGATTGCGCGGCTTGCCGTCACGCACGCCTTCGCCGAGGTAGCTCAAGTGCAGGCGCCGGCGCGCCGACATCAGCGTTTCCAGAAACAGATAGCGGTCGTCGCTACGCACGTCGCGGTCACCCAGACGGCGAAAACGCGCCATCAAGTCGAGACCGCTGTCACTGGCGGCGCGCGGAAATTCGCCATCGTTCAAGCCGAGCACGGCAACCACCTGGAACGGAATCGCCCGCTGCGGCACCATGCCGCAAAACGTGATGCCACCCATGAGAAAGCGCTGGCGCTCGGGCGCCGCCGACAGGCGCGCCACCAGCAGATCGCGCACCACGGCAAAGTGCAGCAACGGATCTTCACCGGCAGCGGCCGGCTCGGTGGCGATGCTGCGAATGAAACGCAGCAGCAGGGTCTGCGCGTCGCGCGCCGCGCGGTCGGTGCGATCAATGCGGAACAGTGCCTCGAAGTGTCGCTCCAAGGCCGGCGCCCAGGCGCTGGCCGGCAGCACTTTGGCGGCCAGCTCACAGAGGCTCTGCACCGCGCCAAGCAACTGGTCCAGCGCCCCGAGGTTGCTGGCGGCCGGGCCGTGGATCGACGTGAGCGGCGCCAGCTCGCTGCCGTCGGGCAAGGTCACGCCGGGTTGGCGATCATCGGTTATGGCATCGGCCATGAGGTAGCCGCCGAGCATGCGATCCATAGCCCAGCCAAACGTGTGCGCGGCGATCGGCGGCACGCCGAAGCGTTCGCGAAATGCCGGATCCAGCGCCCACGCCACGCGGCTGCGGCGCAGCCACTCGGTAAGTTCATCCAGGCCCGCGGCATCCAGCTGCAGGCGCCGCACCACCTCCGGCACCGCCAGCAGATCCATCACTTCCGGTGCAGTGACACGCGTACCAGGCAGCTCCAGCAAGCGCCGGAACGCCGTGAACAGGCTGTGGCTGCGCGCCACCGCGGTATCCACCAGGTGATACGGCAAACGCTCGCGGGCATCGCCGGGCACGCCAAACACCGAAGGGATCAGCGGCACATAGGCCTGGATATCCGGTGCCATCACCACGATGTCGGATGGTTTGACGGGCACGCCATTGATGACCGGGGTGGCCAGCACGTCGAGCAGCTGATCGCGCAGCACTTCCAGTTCGCGCAACCGCGTGTGGCAACTGTGGATACGCAAGCTGGCGTCCGCACGTTCGGCGTCGGCCGCCGCCGCGCCCGGCCGGTTCACCAGCAACTCCGGTCGCAGCTCGCGAATGCTTTGCTGCACGCGACCCAGACGATCGTGCGCCGGCGCTGGCTGCGTGTCCTGCCAATGCCGCACGTCTTCCAGCACGTCGCCATCGCTGTCGGCCAAAGCCATGATGAAGTGCTGGCCCATGCGCCCCCAGCTTGCCAGCAACGGGTGTGCCTGCTCGACCCAATAATCGTTGCCGCCAGCCTGTTCCAGGCGCGCCTCTTCGGCCGCTCGCTGCGCGCGCAACCCGGGCAACTCGCGCGCCAGGCCGCCCCAGTATTCGCGACACGGATCGGGCACGTACAACGCAACCAGGTGCTGTCGTGCAAACGCGCGCAACACGGCAAGTTCGGACGGGGCGAGGTGGCTGATCCCGAACACGTGCAGCGCCGCGTGGTCTGCGGTCGACGCACCATCGCGCCCCAGGCTGGCGATCAGCTCCGCCACCACATCACCGCGGTGCGCGCCAAGTCGCGCGCGCACGTGTCGCCACAACGGGCCGAGCAAATGCTGCTCGGTGGACGCCACCACGGCCTCGCCGACGCCACGCGTGACAACCTGGAACCGACCCTGCTCCCACGCCCGCAACCAGTCCGGCCGATACACCAGGTATTGCGAGAACAAACCAGCCAGGCGATCCGCCAACTGGAACCGGCGGCGTGCCGCGTCCGCTGCGCTGCCGGCGCCAGCGTCCGTGCCGCCTTGCGCCGCCAGATACGCGGTGATGCGGACATCGGTCACCCCGAGCGCGCGCACATCGCCGGCCAGTGCCGCGTAAATCGTCCAGCGCAAATGCGCGCGCTGATACCGCGGCAACGCCACCGCCTGCTGGCCCAGCTGCTGTTGCGCCAGCCGGTCGATCCACGCGCTGGGCAGCAGGATATCCAGGTTTGCTGCAATGCCGTCGACGCCATACTCGCGCGCCAGCGCGCCATGCAGCCACTGTTTCATCCCCGGGTGCGCAGCGACCAGCGTATGTGGCGTCAGCACATGACGCGGTGGCGTGGCGGCGAGCAATTGGCGCAACGGCGACAGCAGGGCCTCCAGCCGGCTCGCGCGGTAAATCACCAGGCCATGGGTCTGCGCCGACGTATCAACGTGCCGCAATTTGCCCCGCGCACCGCCAGTTGTCACTGCCCGCTCCCTGCCCAGCCACCGTCGCCAGCATGGCGACGCACCAGCCATATTGGAACACTTACCCATCTCACAAGGCGAGACGCGGGATGGGCTGCAGGAGCACAGCCCACAGTGTTGCTCGCGTGGCATCTCCCGACCACGCCGGCGCGTGCACACCATCCCGACCACGCACCCATGCACGGCTCTGATCAAACCAGCCGTGACAGACGCGCCTGATCGCGACTTCCCGGCCTGGTCGCAACGCGCCGGGAGGTCGCGCAACTCAGAACGCGATGCGCAGCCCGGCCCGGAACTCATGCGCGGACGCATGGCGCCACTGGTCGGACTGGTAATCCAGGTAAAGCGTCGCGTTGTCAGCCAGCCCAACGACGACACCTGCACCCACCTGCAAGCCATTGCGTCCGGGTGCCGTTGCCGCTGTGTCGAACGCCGCCGTACCTTGCAGCCGCGAGCTGATCACCGCCGACTTGTCACCGAACTCGGTGACGGCAAACACGTCCAGGTGCGGGCTGACATTCCAGTTGCTCCAGGCAAAGCTGGTGCTGATACGCGCGCCGAGGCGCCCTCGCAACGAGGTGACCGTACTCGATGCCATACTCAGCGCGGCATTCTGCGCACCGTGTTCGGTAACGGCGTCACGGTGGACATCCCCCCGGCTTGCACCGATGGCCGGCGTGATTGCCCAGCCACCCAGGTCAAAGCGTTTTCCCGCCTCGACGTCAGCCGACAGCGAGTGGCCGTCCGGGCTGGAGGAAAGCTGGGCGACGTTGCTGCTCAACGCAACCAAACGGTCGATGGAATACGAGTCGGCGGCGTAACCAACGATGCCATTGACGTAATTGCCGCCTGCCTGCCACACGCCGTAAGCGAAGGCCTGATAGCTGGACTGCTGGCCATCCCCCAACCAGCCGGCATGGACTGCGTTTCTGCTGTAGGCTAGGCCTGCGCCACCAACGAAATGCTCGGAGATCCGGTTGTCCAGACCGATCACCAGCGCGTCGCTGTTGAACCCGTAGCCCTGAGCCATCGAGCTTTCGTCGATGCGCCCGGAGGCGTGGATCGTGGTGGTCCAGAAATGTTGGCCGAGCTCTGCCTGTTGTACCGGGCTCGCCACTGTATCGTCATTCATGGGGCCGGCCATGCGCTGGCGAACCGTCGACTGCAACCGGTAGCCGGATTGCGCCACCGCGTTCATCAGGTCCGCATGCACCTCGCCGCCTAGTTGCTGGAACGTGTGCGCAAGCTGCGCCGTGTTCATACCCAGCAACTCGTCCTGCAACTGGCCAGTGGCCATGCTCCGAGCGCCTGCGGCGTTGCGCACACCATCGATCGCCGCGCCCGCCGATGCCGCATTGCCGGTGCTGGTAGCCGCCAGCAGTTGACGATAGCTGTTGGCCGTGATTGCCAGGACGACCTCATTCGGCGTGTAGCGCACGTCGAATCGCGCGTTTTCCGGCAGTCCTGCACCGGGCTGCGCCAGTGCCGCATAGGAACCCTGCACACCGCCCTCGGCGTAAACGAGATGAAAGGTGTCGCCAATGGCAGGCACAAACGTGTTGTTGGCGTCGCCGGTGATGTCGCGCAGTCGCGGCGCCAGCGTGCCGCCGGCGGTATAGACGCTGCTTGCGCCAATCAGTTCGAGCGTGTCGTAGTGCCCGGCGCCGATGCCGGGGGCGGGCCCGTCGACATCCATCAGCAGACGGCTGCCAGCCTGCTGGGTGACACTGCCGGCCACCTGCAGATGCCCTGGCGAGTTGCCTGGCGACAAGCTGCCTTTCACATCCACGTCGCCCACGATCCGGCCCGAGCCGCTCGCGATCGCACCCTGGTACACCCACACATTGCCGGTGAAGGTGCTGTTGAACGCCAAGTCACCTTGCTCGATGCAGGCCCCGATGTCGTTTGAGCCGCCGCCACGCAAATCCAGCCGCCCCTCGCCACTTTTGATGAAACAGGCCTTGCCATCGATCACGCCACGCAAAGTGACGTCGTTGCCATTTGTGTTGAACTGTCCGTTGTCGCCGGTGACGTGCACCCTCTGCGTAATCATCATGTCGGACAAGGTGGTGAAATTGCCATCGGTGCCGATGTAGATTTCGCCACCCATCGCGCCCGCTGCTCCTTGCGATGCCACCGCGATCGAGCCGCCCTGTACTTCCATCAGCACCTGGCTGTTGTTGCCCGAAAGCGTCAGCACGCCAGCACCCAGTTTTTGCACGACACCGGAGCCGCCGATGTCGCCAGCGATGCTTACCACGTAACCACCCGTGTCGAATACCGCCGAACGCGTGTCGTCAACGTAGAGGGCGTGGCTGATCGTGAGATCTGCCAGCGAGCGCAACGTCGTGTTGTCCGCGATGGTGATCACGCCCCCAGCGGCACCGAGCGCGGCGTCGGAGTCGAAGGCGAGCGTGCCACCCTTGACGTTGATGCCGTTCTGGTTGTTTGTGCCGGTCAGCGTCAGCGTGCCGGCACCGACCTTGTTCAGCGTGCCGGCGCCGGACACATTGCCGGTAAGCACGACATCGCTGCCGGCGGTATCGATGGTAGAGGTGGCGCCTTTCAGCACGAACGCGTTGCCGGCGTCGAAACTGCCGGTGGTCTGTAGGACCGCGTCCGTGCCAAGGGTGACTGTGCCGGCACCCAGGTTCGCAGCCGTCGCGACCTGCAAGGTGCCCCCATTGACGAGCAAGCCGCCCGAGAACGTGTTGTTGCCGCTCAGGCTCTGGGTTCCATGGCCGATGGCGACCGAGCCCGCACCTGCAATCGACCCGGCGAAACCGCCTGCCGCGTCGGTCAAGGTCAGCGTCTTCGCGCCCAATTGCACCTGGCCTGAACCCGTGAGCGCGGTGATGCTGGCGCCCGCATTCGTCGCCGAAATATCCAGCGTGCCATGGTTGATGACCTGATTGGAGGAGGCAATGTCGCCGGCGCCACTCAGTGCCAGCGTGCCCGCGGCAATCGACGTGGCGCCGGTATAAGTATTGGCGCCATCCAGGATCAGCTTGCCGCTGCCGGACTTGTTGAGCGCGCCGGTGCCATCCACGATCCCGGTGATGGCGATATCGTTTGCCTGCGTATCGACCCGCGAGTTTGCGTCGCTCAGAACCACCGAGTTGTCGGTGGTGAAACTGGCCGTCGCCTGCAAGGCCGCGTCGCCGATGGTGATGGTGCCGGCACCGAGGTTGGCGTCGGACGAAACCTGCACGATGCCGGTGCCGATGTTCAAGCCACCACTGAAGCTGTTGTTGCCGCTCAGCGCCAGCGTGCCGCCGCCGGCCTTGTTCAACGCACCGCTGCCGTCGATGGCGCCGCTGATGCCGACATCGTGGTTCTGCGTGTCGATGGTGGCGTTGACGTTGATCAGCGTGACGGCGTTGTCGGTGGTGAAGTCACCTGCAGCCTGCAAGGTGCCGTCACCGATCGCCACCGTGCCGGTACCGAGGTTGGCGTCGGACGAAACCCGCACGATGCCGGCGTCGATGTCCAAGCCACCGCTGAAACCGTTGTTCCCGGTCAGCAGCAAAATGCCGCCACCGCTTTTGGCCAGACTGCCGGTACCGTCGATATCACCGCTGCTGGCGAACGTCGTGCCGCTGTCGCTCACAATGGTGCCGTTGCCGGAATCGAGGGTGATTTCGCGCGCGGCGTTGATGTCGGCCGTGCCGTGCAGGGTGCCGCCATTGAAAACCAGGTTGCCGCTGGTATCGCCCAGGTCGCCGTCATTGGCGATCTGCAGCGTGCCGCCGTTGAGTGTGGTGCCACCGGTGTAGGTATTGGCGCCATTGAGAATAAGCGTGCCGTCGTTCACCGTGGTACCGCCGCGTTGCGAAGCGACGCCATCAAGCATCAGTGTGCCAGCGCCGTTTTTCACCAGGCCACCCGCGCCGTCCACCGCGCCAGTGATGCTGACGTCATGGTTCTGCGTATCGATCGTCGCGTTGGCGTCGGTCAGCGTCAGCGCGTTGTCGGTGGTGAAGTCACCTGCGGCCTGCAAAGTACCGTCACCGATCGCGACCGTCCCGGTACCGAAGTTGGCGTGGGACGAAACCTGCACGGTGCCGGCGTCGATGTTCAAGCCACCACTGAAGCCGTTGTTGCCGCTCAGCGCCAGCGTGCCGCTGCCGGCCTTGTTCAACGCACCGCTGCCGTCGATGACGCCGCTGATGCCTACCTCGTGGTTCTGCGTGTCGATGGTGGCGTTGACGTCGGTCAGCGTGACGGCGTTGTCGGTGGTGAAGTCACCTGCGGCCTGCAAGGTGCCGTCACCGATCGCCACCGTGCCGGTACCGAGGTTGGCGTCGGAGGAAACCTGCACGGTGCCGGTGTCGATGTCCAAGCCACCGCTGAAGCTGTTGTTGCCGGTCAACGCCAAGCTCCCGTCGCCTTCCTTCGTCAAACCACCAACGCCGCTGATCGTGCCGCTGTTGGTCAGCGTGGTGCCCGCATTGGTGTCGAAAGTGCCGCCTCCGGCATGCAGCGTGATATCGCGCCCATTGGTGATGTCCGCCGTGGTGTTCAGCGTGCCGCCGTCAAAGCTCAACGACGCCGACGGATCGCCCAGCGCACTGTCGGACGCCACACTCACGACGCCGCCATGCATGGCCAGGCCGCCGACGCTGGTGTTGTTTCCGGCTATGACGAGCGTGCCCTCGCCAGTCTTGGTCAGCAGGCCGCGGCCATCGATATCGCCATTGAGCGTCAGGTCCTGACCCAGCCCGGTCTCGATCATGCCGCCATTGCTGCCTACACTGACCCCCTGATCCAGCGTGGTCGGAGCGGTGGGCCGCAGGGTGCCACCATCGAAGATGACCGGCTCGCTCGGATCGAGGGTCGCCGGATCGGACACACCACCCGTGCTGATGCGCGGGGCGGTGACATTGAGGTCCGCAGTGATGACGGTGACCGAGTTGGACAGGATCACGTTGTCAATCGGATGCCAATCCTGAGTGGGCACCGCGATGGGCACGTAGGTGAAGGTGTAGGTCCCGGGAACGAGGCCGGTGAACTCCATGCCCTGCCATGTAAGCACCGGCTTGCCGTACGTGTCATAGCCGACCAGCGTCGTACCGTTGGACCAGAAATTCGTATCGCCGTCGACCAGCCCTGCGGGGCGGGTCTGCTGATATAACGTGAAGTTGGTCGTTGTCGTCCCCAGCGGGCCGGACAGGGTCAACGCGCCTTCGGGGAAATGGGTGTTGTGATAGGTGCCATACCAGAACGTCAGGGCGTTGTTGCCCGAGTTGGCATAGCCGATGGTGATGGTGTGCCCCGCCGCGGTGGAGGCGGCGGCAAGGCCCAGCAGGATTCCCGCGCCCAATACACCCGCGCGAAACGAGCTTCCGGCTTTCACGCTGCGACTCACGCCGTTGGCGCCCGCCGCAACGCGGCTGCGTCCCAACTCGGACACCACGACCATCTGGCCGAGCGCACGATTCCACACGATCCGGAAAATACGATTCATATTGCCGCCTTGGAAAATTAAGTGGCCCGCGGCCTGCGGCATCGCGAGACCAGTTTTGGAGGAAGACTGGCCAATCGCGTCAAGGACCCGACCGCCGCACTTGGCCGACTCCAAGCAATAGGCATGCCATGACCGGCACGCCGGCCCGGAACCGCGTACGAGCGACGATCAAGGGTCCCGCCACGACGTTCCGCGTGCAGCCTGAGCGAACCGACGCGGAGATTGCGCCGGGGGGCTCCAACCGAGGCGGGCAAATAACCGTCACAAACGGGCAACGCAAGTGGCAGTAAAGGACGGTGTGTCCCTTGTGCAGGGCTCGGGCTCGTGGCGAACACGGGTTCGGCAATCCCACCTGCGACCTCAATCCGCCGTGCGCGCCACTGCGGGGCATCGGGCAGTGCGGCTCAAGCAGCGCAGCGACGTGACCACCGGGCCATGGCAGGGAGCGCGACATCGGAAGCCCGCTGTTCGCGCCACCCGGGGAAGCGCCTACCCGGCGGAATCGACTCGCGTCAACGGCTTGCCCTGCACCTGCCCATGTCAATGTGCAGCAGCGCGGCGATGGTGGGGGCAATGTCGATGTTGCGGAAGCTGGGAATTTCAACGCCGGCGGGAATGCCAGGGCCAACGGCGATGAAGATGGATTGCATCACCGGATTGATATTGGGGTAACCGTGGTCGCCGACGGTGGGGTGGCGATGACGTAGCTGCCGCTGCCGCCCTTGACGAAGGCGTAGCCGTCGGCAGCGTACAGCAGCAGGTCGGCGCCTGGTCGGTTTGCGCCGACGTCGGCCAGCCGTCGCGTGCGGCTTGCGCGGGCGTGAGCACGGCGCGGATGCCGGCCTGACCGGCGAACAACGACTTGAGCTTGCGCGTCGACGCCGCGGTCGCATGCTGCTGGTAGACCAGCGCAAACCGCCGTGGGGCAGGCCCGCCAGCTTTTGCAGGTGGTGTGTCGGCAGCCAGCCCAGCAGATGCGACGGGCCATGCTCGCCCCACGCAGCGTGCGGTGTTATGCAGCCCACCCGTGCAGCTCATCGGCCGATGTCACGCAACCGCTTGCCGGACATCAGGTTGCGCTCGATCTGTTCCAGCGTCACGCCGCGCGTCTCCGGCACCAGGGCGAAGGTGATGACCAGGAACACCACGTTGAGCGCGGCATACATCCAGAATGTGCCGGCGTGG
>Ga0070681_10006176_pt1 | contig 11640 bp, 7 predicted proteins | sample KBSC83BmetaG_FD_65650 | JGI IMG/M metagenome (GOLD analysis project Ga0070681, IMG submission 65650) | Corn rhizosphere microbial communities from Kellogg Biological Station, Michigan, USA - KBS C8-3B metaG | ecosystem: Host-associated > Plants > Roots > Rhizosphere | place: USA: Michigan...
CAATACAATGTCGGCACATCGGTTCTTCCGGCAGTGAGCAGCTGCACTTTGAGATAAGCTGCCCCTCCTTGAGACGAATCGTCTGTTCGTAGAGACCGGAGTTCCCGATCACAGCGGACGAAATCTGGGCGTCATCGGCCTCGACGATCCGAACACGATTCTCAGCCAGGTACTGGTTGCCGATATGGAAGGCGTTGCGATCGACTACCGCCTGGATCATGGGAGGATCCAGGAGGCTCAACCGTTCAGCGGAGCAGGGGATCTTGTTTCGCATGCGCTGCGTTCCCAATCGCGAACAACTCCAACCAACGTTGTTGCGTAGTCTGAAGTGGAGCGGAGAAACTGTCAAGGGCTCATCACGTTTCAACAGCCCATCATTCCACTGCAGGACTGTCCATGAGTCAGTGCAACGATTTACTCACCGCCGCACGTCAACGATCCCACACCTATATCCTATATCCGGGAGTGAGACCCATCGCAAAATGGAGGCTTCTTCGTCTGCTTACAACCGCAGAATGCGACACGTCTCCTCTCCTCAACATGCACCTCCATGGGCGAAAAATCCGTCCCGGTATGGGATCCGTCGCAAAAAGGTTGGGTCTTTGATCGCCCGCATCGGCACCAATAGACGGTTCCTGGACCGATTTCTTTTACACAAGGGGTTCTCTGAGCAATAACCGGCTTATCTGGCATAATTTTTCCCTCTCCTACAGGCATTAGGCATACGGAATGCTTACCGGGGAGAACTTCTGTACCCCCTCACGGTTATCTCAACATCGGCGAGGTGGTCCCTGCATACTCACCGGTGTGAGCCATACATAGTCCGCAATCTTCTCGCGGATCATGTCGTGAACTTCCTCAATACGTCCCATTTCGAAGCCCGTCATGTAAACGCTGACCTGGCGTACCCGATCAGTCAAGCGCCGAGCCACTCGCTTCGGAACAGGAAGGTTGTACTGGATGTGTCCGCCTCCGGTATAGCTCACCAGTGGCCCGGCATGCCTATCGATCCCTGATCGAATTTGTTCGAGGCGGTGGACCAAGGCCTTTGCCATCCCTTCATCACGAACCATGGAGGCATCGAGCATCGTCTGATAAGCACGATCATCCCCCCCGCCATGGCAGGCCTGAAGTTGTTGAAGGATACGGGTCCGATAGACCGGATCATCGACAATGGCCTCATCCTTCATGCCCCACTGCGCCATTATGGGATCGGAATGCGCATGGGCCAAACCCACCTTAGACACCATCCTCACCAATGCCTTCGGGGGGTTCATGGCATCGACTCCCCAATGTTCGTCCTTGGCCAGCAGAATCAGCGGCTCATAATCCTCATATGAACCTCCCCAATTTTTCCGCCACCCGACATTCTCCAGAAAGGCTTCGCGGCTCACCTGGGAACCGGACATGTACTGGTCCAGCGCCGGCTGGCCGTCCCAACCGAACATTTCCATAGCCAAAACTGGTATACGCCCCTCCGCCTTCAGCCTGCGCAACACCATCATCGCCGCATCGATATGAAAACGATTATGATGTTCCTCTCCTAGATAGATGATGTCCTGTTGGAGCAACAACGTCGTCCAATGGTCGAGCGAGATTGCTTGACCAGTTGCCGTATCAATCACTTGCCATTCCTTGAGCGGCACCTGAGGCCCGTCGTGTGAGGCGATCGGGGATCTCGCGTGCTCTCCACTGGTGCAGGCTACAGAGGTCCATACCGACCCGATGACCAAAAACAAGTTGAGCACGGCGAGGATCTCTCGTCCATCGAACAGTCGGGATCGCTTATGCATGGCCTCTACCTAGCACAGGTCGATTGACGCGGCAAGACGGCAACCTTGACCCTCATGGGCTAGGTCGTTATGCTGCCATATATTCACCGTCGGGCATCGATAGATCTACCATCAGGCGGCACACACCAACCGACTCATGAATTCCACCGCACAGGTTCTTGCAGATTTTCGTTCCCAGGTCACCCAGCTCTTGCAGGAAAGAGATAAGGAGTGGGAAGCCTCGCGCAAACTTGTTGAGGCCAAACAGCTTACCGGGACATTAAAGCGATTGATCGAAGAAGCCCACCGCGTCGAACTCCCTGAAATCATCCGTGATGCAATCACCGTGGCCTTGGGAAACGCACTCGCCTTACGAATTCAAGACCTGCCCGGTCCCCGACTCAAAGATCTTACGGGGCTCCCCCCCACTAAAGCCGTGCGAGCTTTGTGTGTGTGGTTCGGTGTCGCCGAGGGCCCCGCGTCACAATGGCCGGTGACCTCCATGCTGAGTGAAGAGATTGAGGCCTTCGTCCACTCCCACTTGAATCCATTTGACCTACTACTCGAGGCAAATGTGGCTTCTCTGCTGGATGTAGGAGCCGGCGACCTCTCATTCGCGACAGAACTGGTCGACTTATACGTGGCCCCACTGCAACAACAAAAGCGCGAATTGATTCTTCATGCAGTTGACCGCCTTCAACCAGGTTCAAAGCTCGGAGGGCCTCTCCATCCGGAACGGGAAACGCTCAACGGACTACGGTCACGGACGGGGCTTTCGTTTCAATTTTACGGAAATCAGGACATGTTCGACCTGAGTAACCTCGACATTACCGGAAAGCTCGCGCCGCGTTATACGATCGCGACCTGCTGGGCCCCTGCTACGCCTACCTTTGCTTACGAACCGACCAGATTGTCGGATCAACTCATTACGCAGGAGCTCTGTCACACGAAAGGGACATACCGGCGCACCCACTTTTCAGGTGAACCAGCCCTGGAAGTCCAACACGGGAATCGTGCGCTCCTCTTTCCACCCTGGAAGTTCGACATTCGAGGGCCCCTCGCACTGCTCGACCTGCTGGCTCATCGGGGATGCCTTTCTGTCTTCGGAGCCGTCGATACCCAGGTCTTTTGGGAAATCCTGGCACAACTCCTCGACGACGCCCGTTATCGACCGACCAATCAGTTATTTACCTCAGCCAATCTACCGACAATATTCGGAGAAATCTTCGAGCAACTATCGCGACTTGTTCCAGGCAAGACCTTGAACCTGGCAGACTGCGGCTTGCTACGAAGGCAGATCCCACGAGTCCTCCCGCATCCCCCGACACAAGAATCCACGTATAGTTTCCGCTCCGTGCAGATTCGCCGAGGAGCCATATTTTCAGGAGTTCCCGCCAGTAGTACCGCCCGACGGTTTTCTGACATGGTCGAAGAAAGTACCCCTTGGATGCTGATCCTCGTGCCAAGCTAGACCAGGACCGGCCCTGCTCCAGCGGACAAGCCGTTAGGTCTGCAACTCCAGACAACTCCCTGCAGGAACTCACATGAAAATTGACCGTTTCCGGACCCTTTGTTAGACTCCGATCGTGTCAGATCACCATCCATCCCCGAACCACCACGGCCACTAATTCCAACATGGGTTCAACCCACACCATCCGGTCGATCCAGGACAATATTGCGCTGGTCATTAAGGGGAAAACCCATGTGATCGAGATGGCGGTGGTCTGCCTTCTGGCCCGTGGCCATCTGTTGCTCGAAGACGTTCCCGGTGTGGGAAAGACCACGCTGGCTCACAGCCTGGCCCGGTCACTCGACTGTACGTTCAAGCGGATTCAATTTACGAGCGATCTCTTACCTTCCGACATCGTCGGCGTCTCAATGTTCAACCGGCAAAAACAGGGCTTTGAGTTCATACCGGGGCCGATCTTCGCCAACATTGTCCTGGCGGACGAGATCAACCGCACTACGCCGAAAACCCAGAGCAGTCTTTTGGAAGCCATGAGTGAAGCGCAGATTTCCGTCGACAATCAGACCCATCCGCTCGAGCAACCATTTATGGTCATCGCAACACAGAACCCTGCCGAATATCATGGGACATTTCCGCTTCCGGAATCTCAACTCGACCGGTTTTTGATGCGCCTCTGTATCGGATATCCTACGCTTGAGGAAGAAAGGAAGGTGCTCGACCGGCCGCATTCGTTACATCCCGCCCAGACACTGGAGGCGGTCATGTCGGCTCACGAAGTATTGGCACTGCAGAGCCGCGTGGATCAGGTTCACATGGAAGAGAACTTGACGGACTACCTGCTCGCTATCGTGCACGCAACCCGGCAGAGCGAACTCTTATCTCTGGGAGTCAGCACGCGCGGAGCCCTGGCACTCAGCAAAGCCGCCAAGGCGTTAGCAATCGTTCGTGGACGCGATTACTGCCTTCCCGACGACATCAAGGAACTGGCGCCGATTGTGTTGTCACATCGCGTCATGCTGAACCGGACACATGGTATGCGGACACAGAGTTTCGAACAGGCGGAACGGATGATGCTCGACATCGTCGAAACGATCCCCGTCCCGGTCTAGCCGATTAGAATTCGATCCCTCGGGCAACTGGATGAGCGACACGTGTGAAGCCCTCACTCTTCAATCTTCTTCCCTCCTGCGTCTCCTCCTTTGTCAGGGGGATATCCCCACGGCGGTCAATCCGTCTCACGTCTGAAGGGACGAGATTTCTTCTCTTTACCTTCGGCATCGGGCTCGCGGCCATCAACACCGGCAACAACCTATTTTACTTACTCCTGGCCATGATGCTCAGCCTCATCATCATCTCTGGATTGCTCTCGGAACACTGTCTCCGGCGATTGGAATTTCGTCGACACGTGCCCGATCTCATTATGGCCAATGAACCGACTACCCTCACACTCTCGGTCGCCAATCGAAATCGACACTTGTCGAGCTTCTCCCTGCGTCTGCTTGATGTTGTCGAAGGCCAGGATATCGATCGAGGTCTCTCCGTTCAGCTCCTGCCGCCTCAGGGTTCCATGCTCCTTTCCTACCCCCTGTATGCTACAAGGCGTGGACGGATTCGACTCGAAGGTATTCGAGTTCAAACCCTGTTCCCCTTCGGATTATTTCTGAAGAAGGGATTCTACCCCACGGAAACGCATCTGCTCGTCAGTCCGCCTATCAAGCCGCTTACATTGCGGTTCGTGGATGAATTGGTCAGCGAAGGACAAGGGCAGTCCCTCCCGCGGCGAGGACAGGGGATCCAGTTGTACAATCTCCGCCTGTATCAACCGGGCGATGACTCGCGAGCCATCCATTGGATGACAACCGCCCGTACAGCTCAATTAATCGTGCGCGAGACCGAAGCGGAGGACCAGCGACGTATCACGGTTGTCCTATCCACCGTGGCCCCTGACCAGCACGAGTCTCTCTTCGAACGTAGCGTGACGTTCGTGGCATCACTTCTCTGGCAATTGACAGAGCGGGCATATCCGGTCCGACTCATCATAGGGACCGAAGACTCGGGACTCGGGTCGGGATCGAGCCATCTTCTGGCGATGTTGCGCCTGCTGGCGTTATGCGAACGGCAGCGACCTGAAGCCGGTGAAGTCAGCCAGAATACCGAACTACCACAGCTTCCCCACGAAGGCGAGCGAGGCTATACCGTGGGAGTCATTCCATGGGCAGACCCGGCGGCAACCTTGTACATGGAGCAAGCCGATCGGATACTCCATGCAAAACAGCTTGAAGAATTGACCCATGCCTTTTGATCAGGCCTTCGCCTTCAGCTCTATACTCCTGGCCGCTACAGCCTTCGGCGGACTCGTGCTTGCGCAAAGCGTTCCGCCCTGGCTCGCCCTTCCCACGGCTATCATTCTCATCGTTTGTTTGCTCCACGCATGGGGGGTCCTTTTCGTTCGCCAAGCGATGGCAAAGCTTATCCTCTCGCCGACCATTTGGAATCTCCTGTTAATCGGCACCTGTGCCATATTTCTGATTGATCTCACTCTGGTATCCCGCGACCTTCTCCCAGCCGGCATCCACTTTCTGGTCATGCTACTGGGAGTTAAGTTGTTAACGCTTCAACAGCGACGTGACTATCGACATCTGTATGCCATCAGCCTCATGGCGGTTCTGGCTTCTGCGGCCCTCACGACCGATGCCTGGTATGTCCCAATTTTCCTACTGTATTTGCTGACCGGAGTCTGGACACTCTTGCTGTATCACCTGACTCAGGAAACAGGCGAACCATCTGCCATCGCCATCTCCACAATCACAGCGGCCGGCTACTCGACATCTCCCAACCGCATCACCCAACGATTCTTTTGGTTGACGAACGCCACAGCCGTCTTGACCCTTGTGTTGACCCTCGTCATTTTCTTTCTCATCCCTCGGATCGGTGCAGGCGTGCTGCAGAAGACGAGCGGGGAAGTCCTGCGGACGACAGGGTTTTCCGACCGGGTCGACCTTGGGATGATAGGGTCAGTCAAACAAGACCCTCAGATTGTGATGCGGGTTGCGTTACCGGACCAGGCGGGCATCGAAAAGGATCGGCTGTACCTCCGAGGCCTCGCATACGATCAATACAATGGACGATCTTGGAGCCACAGCGGAACCCGCAGGCGGTCGCTGAGTCTGGCGGCTGACGGAACATTTCTCGCCCGGCCATCGGGCACCCGACAGGGAGACAGCTTGCCAGGATCGATCCGTCAAGACATTCTCCTGGAAGCGCTCGATACCCCCATCCTGTTTGCCGCACCATTCGCCGAGTTCGTCAACGGCGAATTCCCCACATTGCAAGCCGATACCATGAGCGGGCTTCATTTGCCGTTTCCACCTTCCTCCCGCATTCGATACTCCGTCACTTCTCAAACCCCGCAGCTCATCGCAGACGAACGAACGGTGTTATCACCGGCCTACCCTGACTCAATTCGCAACCACTTTCTTCAGATTCCCGACGGGTCACAGCAAGTTACAGAATTGACTCATCGTGTCATCCAGCATACGACGACTCCATTCGCGCAAATACTCGCAATCCAAAAATATCTCTTGGACAATTATCATTACAGCCTTGAAGCTGACACGACGACGCTCAGCCACCCGCTTGAGGAATTTCTTTTCACGCGTAAAACCGGCTATTGCGAACATTTCGCAACCGCCATGGTCGTGATGCTGCGTGCCGTGGGGATTCCTGCCCGGCTGGTAACAGGATTTCTAGCTACGGAATGGAATGAGTACGGGGGTTATTTCACCGTGCGCCAGCGGGATGCCCATGCCTGGGTCGAGGTCTACTTTCCACGCTCCGGCTGGATCACCATGGACCCTACCCCGTCCGTGAGTGCATCAGTCTCCATTTCTCGTTGGGAATCCTTCCGCCGACTGGAGGAATCCTTTCGATTACAGTGGGATCGTCTGTTCGTTCGTTACAGCGCAAAAGATCAGCTGGCAGTGGTCCATGGAGTACGCGAAGGCAGCGACGCCCTGCGTGACAGGGTAAGTCGTTGGGCCTCGTTGTTGACTACCAAGCTGAACCAAGTTTACATCCGGTTGACGCGCATGGCCGTTACCTTTCAGCCAAGCATTTTGGGAATCGTGTCGGGGGTCATGGTGATCTGTCTGGCATTGCTCATCCTGATCCTCCGTGACAGAATCGGGCTTTGGGCCACTGCGCATCTGCCCACATCTCGCCCGCAGCTTGCGATCGTCCAGCTCTATACCCGCATGCTTCGCACGGTCGAAAAGCAAGGCCTGAGCAAGTCTCCGTCCACAACACCAAGCGAATTTGTCAGGCTGGTTGAACGTGAATGGATGGCAGCCGGTCCTATGGTGGCGGATGTGACCGCTCTCTACCATCAAGGACGATATAGTCGAATCCCCCTCACAATGGAGGAACTCGCCCATGCGGCCAAACAGGTAAGACGGCTACAATCCGCACCTCGGGCCTCTTTCCGTGAACAAGGAACACCGAGCAATGAGTGAACGTGATTTCGCCTTTTCCAAGATGGCGCGTGATTCGCGACCGGATGCTACGTCGGGCGAACCCGACATATACCAACTGCTCATTGTGATAGAGGGCGCACCACCCCCGGCCTCGCGACTCGGTTTTAATTAGCGATCCGGCCCGGTTACGCATCAGGTGTTCCTCATCACCGATCCCCCTAAAAATACACCCCCCGCTCTTGGTCAAGTTTGGGGAAATCTTGATAGAGAGCCCTCGAGGGCCTGTTCGCTCCCTTGCCGTCTCTAGCCATCACATTCTCTCAAGTAGTGAGGAAACGCACCGATACAGAACTGCGAGGGTACGCATGGTAAGGAGATAATGAAGCTGTCCGAAACAACGACTCCCGCCCCATACGCCTGGCTCCGGACCTTCATCATCGTGAAGATGGGCGTCGTGGTGGTCATCGGTGCCATCGCGTTGCACTATGTCGAAGTCCGCATGGTTGCCGCAGCAGGGGAAACCCTGGCCCTGACCGCGTCCGAAGTGTCGGACAAATTGGATCGATTTCTGTACGAACGGTATGGCGATGCCCGGCTGATGGCAGGGACGTTCAGCCCACAGCCGCACAATCGGACGTTTCAGACGGCGCATGTGGCTCGGGTGAAAACTGTGTATCCGGAGTACCTCTGGATCGGCGTCATAGATGCGCGCGGACGCATCGTCGTCGCGACCGACCCGGCCACGGTGGGACGCGACTACAGCGCCGAACCCTGGTTCCAGGAGATGCGAAACGGAGGACCAGGCGGTGTAGGGGATGTGGAGCCGTTCGCAGTGATGGGCGGGGTGGACGCAGTAGCCTTTACGGCTCCCCTCATCGGACCGGAGGGAACGTTCCAGGGGGCTGTGATGACACAGGTGGGGATTCCCGGACTTGAACATATCGTGATGAGGACACTCCGGGTTTTCCAGCAGCGGGAGGACATGGGGGGACTGTTGGAGTACCAGTTCCTGACTCACAAGGGGGTGGCCTTCGTTGATTCGGATCTCCGGCATAAGGGGAATGTCAATCTCACACACATGGGCCTACCGTCGGCTCTGCTCAGTGCACGATCCCTGTCCGGTTACGTGGAGGAGGAGCAATCGCGTCGCCAGGTGCCGGTCATTACGGGCTATAGCCGGACTCAGGGCCAGGGCGATTTTCAGGGTCTCCGGTGGACCGTGCTCATGCGCATGGATCGCCGTGATGTGGTTGCACCGATTCGCCACGTACTCTGGAACCTGGGCCTGGCGGGCAGCGCGGTGGTGGTTCCACTGATGGGACTCCTCGCGTGGACCCTGAGACGCGCGCAGAGGGACTCTCTGCATGCGCAGCGGGAGACGGTCTTAGCCAGGGAAGCCGAAGCGTCACTGCGTGAAAGCGAGGCACAGACACGCATGGCGTTGGTCCAGAGCGAGCGCGACACAATAGCCCTGCAAAATAACGAAGAGCGGCTGCGACTCATCGCGCGTTCTACCAAGGACTTGCTATGGGACTGGGACATCCCGACAAACGTGATGTGGTGGAACGACAGCCTCCAGACGGCGCTCGGGTACCGGTCTGACGAGATTGAGCCGGGGATCGCGTCCTGGGAGGACCGGATCCATCCCGATGACCGAGAGCAAGTTCTTTCAGGCATTCATAAGACGATCGACAGCGGCCAGAATGACTGGCTTGGGGAATATCGTTTTCGCCGCGCGGACGGTTCCTACTCCCACTTTCTAGACCGCGGGTATGTGTTGCATCGCGATGCGGAAGGTGCACCGCTTCGAATGCTGGGCACGATGGTCGACATCACCGAGCGCAAGAAGATAGAAGGGAGGCTACGGGACAGCAACTCCCGCTTCTCGGCCTTTATGAATAACAGTCCCGCACTGGCCTGGATGAAGGATGAGAGTGGCCGGTATGTCTATAGCAATAAGGCGTTCGAGCATTTTTCTGGATTGAGTTTCGAAGAGTTGAAAGGAAAAACGGATGCGGCCTTTCTCCCGGATAACGTTGTGCAGGCAGTACAAGCCAATGACAAAACGGTCCTGTCCCTCGGCCGCGCCCAGGAAGCGATAGAGAACGTTCCGGATCAGCAAGGCATTGTGCGTAATTGGTTGGTCACCAAGTTTCCGTTTGGAGACAGGAGCGAATTGGTCGGAGGGGTGGCCATTGAAATCACGGAGCGCGTACAGGCGCAGGAAGAGTTGCAACGGAAAGAAACCCATTACCGCAGTTTGATTGAAAACGTCCAAGACATCATTACGATCGTGACCAAGGATGGCACCATCACGTATGAAAGCCCTTCCGTTGAAGAGGTGCTGGGCTATAAGCCGGAAGAGATGGTCGGGCACAACGCCCTCGAGTTCATCCACGAGACAGACCGGCCGCGTATCATGGAGGCGCTCAAAACACTGTTCACCAGTTACAACACCCTCGAGATTCAAGAATTCAGGTTTCTCCGCAAGGATGGGTCATGGCGGGATCTCGAGAGCATCGGAACAAGTTATGCGGACCCTTCCGGCAAGCTCAGTCTCTTTGTGACTTCCCGCGACATCACCCCGCGCAAGCAGATGGAACAGATGCTTCGGGAGACCCAGAAACTCTTCGAGAGCGCGTTCGACAATGCGCCGATGGGGATGGCACTGATCGCGCCGGACGGTCATTGGCTGCAGGTCAATCGCGCGCTCTGCGACATTGTCGGATTTTCGGAGCAGGACCTGCTGAAGATGACCTCTCAGGTCCTCACCCTTCCCGATGACGTGGAGGCTGAAGCCCCTTCTTTCGACAAAATCATTAGCGGCGAGATCCGCGCCTACCACATTGAGACGCGGTACCTCCACAAAGACGGGCATCTCGTCTGGGTACTGAAGTACGTTTCGGTAGTCACCGATGACACGGGCGCGCCGACTCACTTTATTGCTCAGATTCAAGACATCAGCATGCGCAAGAAAGCCGAGGAGGAAGCGCTCCGCGCACAGACAAAGTTCCGGACGCTCTTCGAATCGAACAATGACGCGGTGATACTGCTAGACGGGAACCACTTTCTCGACTGCAATAACGCGACCCTGAGAACCTTCGGCTGTGCGACACGGGAAGAGTTCTGTTCGAAATCCATCGGCGATTTGTCGCCGACAGAACAGCCGTGCGGCACGAGTTCCATGCTGCTGGCCCAGCAGCGGATTGCTACAGCCATGGAAACGGGTAGTCACTTCTTTGAGTGGATGCATAAGCGAGCCGACAACGGCGAGACCTTCAAGACCGAAGTGCTGCTCGGTCGCATGGTATTAGATGACAAACCGATGCTCCAGGCAACCGTCCGCGACATCACCGCGCGCAAGCGGGTGGAAGAGGCCTTGCGCACGAGCGAACGGCTTAACCGTAATCTAGTCGGACATCTTCCACATCGCATTCTGGTCAAGGACCGCGACTCGGTCATAGTGTCCTGCAACGCGAATTATGCGGAGGATCTGGGACTTTCCCCCTCTGCGCTCATCGGGAAGACCGGGTTCGAATTTTATCCCTCCGAGACCGCCGAGGCCTATCGCTTAGACGATTTGGAGGTCATGGCCAGTGGGAAAACGAAGGACATCGAGGAGCCCTATCAGGTCGCCGGGGAGAATCGGTGGGTCCATACGGTGAAGGTGCCCTATCGTGATGAGCAGCAACAGGTGATCGGGGTCCTGGCCGTCTTTGAAGATATCACGCTACGGAAGCAGGCGGAGGTTGAATTACAACGGGCCAAGGTCACCGCCGAATCTGCCAACCGGGCGAAGTCCGCCTTCCTCGCCGTCATGAGCCATGAAATTCGCACCCCCATGAACGGCATCATGGGCATGACCGGGCTCCTGCTCGAGACAGAGTTGACGCCGGACCAGCGCGACTACGCGGAGACCGTGCGGCGA
>Ga0070681_10006179_pt1 | contig 11636 bp, 9 predicted proteins | sample KBSC83BmetaG_FD_65650 | JGI IMG/M metagenome (GOLD analysis project Ga0070681, IMG submission 65650) | Corn rhizosphere microbial communities from Kellogg Biological Station, Michigan, USA - KBS C8-3B metaG | ecosystem: Host-associated > Plants > Roots > Rhizosphere | place: USA: Michigan...
TGAGCTACGACCCGGTACCCCCCACCCTGGTCGTGGAATCCATCGGCACGATCGTGCTCGCGGTGACGACCGCCCTGCTGTACCAGGCGATGCGAGGCAGGCTGACACGGTCGCGGGCGGTCTGAATCTGAGCGTATCCATGCGGCTCGTCGTCCGCTTGGTTTCTTGGCAGCACGCGGACTCCATAGATCACAAATTGTGCCCCAGCCGTGAGAGCAGCGGAGCCTTCTCATGAGCCGGATCCGCTCTGCAAAGCGGCGAGCAGAGCGGATCCGGCGCCGCGCGAGGTAGTCGGCGGACCGAGGAACGGCGTTGCAGCACGGCGCCTCGGGGGCCAGGTACCGGCGACGCTTTCTCCCGCCCGTTCCGACCTGCAGGGCTGGGAACGGATTCCGTCGGTTTCGAGTGCTGTGGAGTTACAATTTGCGGAATCTCAGTACAAACAGAACAAACCTCGCTCGCTGTTTCGCCAAAGTCAACCCAAATCTTAGGACTGACTCCCGGGCCGTTCTTGTGGGATGCGAGATTGTGACTCAGGTGAAACGCTAATTTCGCTTGGCGGCGTGGCCTAGAGTTGCTGTACGCCGTCAAGGGTGCCCGGACCGGATGCCGGTGGCGCCGGGGTGGTGATCTGCGGTGATCAAGCACCAACAGCGAAAATTGGCGATCGTGGGAATCTCCGCCGCACTTGTGGTGGCGGGAACCGTGGTCGGTGTGCGCTTGACCTCGGGCGACAACGAGCGCGGGCAGGCCGTCGTTGTCTGGGGAGCGAGTCAGCCGTTCCCTGACAATTTCCTTCCCATCAGCACGGGGACGTTGAGCACGGCCCAGTTGGTGGTGCAGGTGCTGCCGGCTCCGTTCCGGCTGAGACCGGATCTCACCGTTGTCCGCGACGAGGATCTGCTCACCTCGGAGCCGGCGAGCCACCTGGCCGGGGGCCGGCAGATCGTGACGTACCGGCTGAACCGGCAAGCCAGGTGGAGCGATGGCCGACCGATCGACGCGGGCGACTTCGAGTTCTCCTGGCAGATCCAGCGGAGTGCTGACCCGGCTCGAGGCGGCTGCCCAGCTCTTCTGTCAACCTCCGGCTACGATCAGATCGCGTCAGTCACGAGGGCCGACAGCGGCCGGACGGCGGTGGTCACGTTCAGCCGGCCCTTCGCCGACTGGAAGGGACTGTTCAACCCACTGTTGCCCGCTCACCTCATGGACTCGGGCGATCCCGCGAAGAACTGCGCGACGATTAAACGAGGGTGGCCGTCGGCGCAAGGTGTCCCGATCTCCGGCGGGCCGTGGAAGATCGACCAGGCCGATGTCAATCCCGGGAAGAAGACAGTAACGCTCACGCCGAACCGGGCGTACTGGGGGCATCAGCCCAAGCTCGACCGGCTGATCTGGCAGAGCTTCGGCCCTGACGCGGGGGGAGGGGAGGACGGTGCGGTGATCAATGCGCTCCGCGCCGGTGAGATAGAGGTTGCCGACCCGCGGCCGCAGTACGACCTGGTCGGGGAACTGAAGGCGCTGGCGCCGGCGCTCGTCACCGAGGTGAGGCCAGGCCTGACTTTCGATCACTTGGACTTCAACGTGACGAACGTCCACCTGCGACAGAAGGCGGTCAGGCAAGCGATCGCGACCGCGTTGGACCGTTCGACGGTGGTGCGCTCGACCGTCGGCCAGATGGATCCCGCCGCGCGGATACTGAACAACCGGATCTACATGACCAGTCAGCCGGAGTACGAAGCGACCAACGGGGGCAGATACGAGCACGCCGACGTCGCTTCGGCCCGGCGTCTGCTCGAGGGCGCTGGATACACGATCGGTTCGGACGGCGTCTACGTGAAGGACGGCCGGCGGTTGTCACTCGAACTGATGACGACCCCGGCGGACCCGATACGGATGGCGGCGGCCGAGGTCATCTCGGCCGAATTGCGGCGAGCCGGATTCGAGATCACCTTGTTTCCGAACCGAAACATCTTCGGCGACAAGCACACAGCCACCAGCCTGGAGAGCGGCGACTTCCAGATGGCGGTGTATTCCTGGGTCAGTGGGCCCTTCATCACCCCCGACCAGACCATCTATGCGTCGCCCCGCGGTGGCTCGATCGGGCAGAACTATACCCGGGGTGGCGACGCGCGGGTGGACGAGCTCTTCGGGCGGCTCGCGACCGAGACCGACGCTGCCGACGAAGTGACGATGGCGAACCGAATCGACCGGTTGCTCTGGGACGACCTGTTCACGATCCCGTTGTACCAGCGGCCGGTCCTCGAAATTCACGATCACAACCTTCTCAACGTCAGCCTGAATCCGGCCTTCGTCGGCCTGGGCTGGAACGCCAACGATTGGGCTCTGCGGCGTTAGGGTAGCCGCCTGGAGCCGGGACGCTAATTCAGCCGGGACGTCGGAATAGCGTCCAAGTTCCGCAGGTGCATGCGCACCTCGTCGGCCTCGGGCACCTCGAGGTCGGTGTAGATCTCGAGCGCGCGCAGCCAGAATCGGCGCGCGCGGGTGGGCTCTCCGTCGCTGCGGTAGGTGGCGGCGATGCCGTCGAGGGCGCGGGCGGCCTCGTAGCGGTCGACGTCCGGAGCGCTCAAGTCGAGGGCTTGCTCGTGGCTGAGGCGAGCTTCTTCCGGCTGGCCGTCAAGCGACAGGGCGCGCCCGAGGGCGTTCAGCGCACCGGCCCTCAGCGGCCGGTTCTCGCTGCGCTCGGACAGAGCCACTGCGTGGCGAATATCGTGCAGCGCGCGGCCGGTGTCCTCCTGCGCCAGTCGAGTCTCACCGAGGCTGACCAGGAAGTCGGCTTCGTCCTCCTCGTCGCCACTGTCACGGGCGAGCGCGAGGGCCTGCTGGTGGTGGTCGACAGCGTCGGCGTAGCGGCCGCTTCGCTTCAGTACGCGACCGATGAGGTCCAGCGCTGCGGGTTCGGCGAGGCGGAACCCTGTCTCGCGGGCGAGCCTGAGGGACTGCCGCACGCAGTCCAGCGCCTGCTCGTCGTGGCCCAGCCGAACGTGGTGATCTCCGAGGCCCAGGAGGCACAGGCTGATCCCGGCGCGGTTGCCGGCCAGCTCATGGGCGGCCAGCGACTGCTTCAGGTACGCCAGCTCATCCCGGTACCGGCCCCGAGCGGCAGAGATCGTGGAGAGGTTCTGCAGGGCCCGGCCCTCTCCCTCGTGGTCTCCGACGGTGCGTGCCGCGGAAAGCGCCTGCTGGAAGTAGACCGCGGCCGCGTCCGGATCCTCGTCCCCCACGCTGTAGCCGAGGCAGTTGAGGGCCGAACACTCGCCGATGCCGTCGCCGATCTCCCGGTAGAGCGCAAGGGCGCGCTGAGCGTGCTCCAACGCCGGGCGGTATTCGTGCAGGATGTTGAGCCCCCACGCGAGGCCGTCCCACGCCGCGGCCTCCAGGGGCCGGTCGGCTTCGGCGCGGGCGATCTCCAGGAGGCGGCCGCTGACGGTCAGCGTGTCGGCACCCCGCGAGCCGAACCTCAGGGACATCGACAGGATCTGGCCGAGCTGGCCGAGCTGCGACCGCCACCGAGCGTCCTCCAGCTGGACCACCACGGCGATGGAGGCACTCCGTTCGGCGTCGAGCCACCCAAGGGCATCACCGGCCGAGACCATCGGAGGGACCAGGCTGGTTGAGTGAGGCAGGGACGGCGTGCGCCGACGCTGCGACGGAAGCACCCTTCCCACGGCCGCCCCGGTGGCGTGCAGGTAGTACTCGAGCAATCGGGCGAGGGCGGCCTCCCGGTCGGGATCGGAGTCCTGCTCGGCGGCCAGCCGCGCGGCGTACGCGCGCATGAGGTCGTGGAACCGGTAGCGCCCCATGACGACCTGCCCGAGCAGGTTGGCGTCGATGAGGTCCTCGAGGAGCCGCTCGGTTGCATCCAGGCCGGCGCCGGCGAGGGCCGCTGCGGCGTACAGGTCAAGGTCAGAGCCCGGGTGCAGCCCGAGCAGTCGGAACAGCCGGCGGTGCTGGTCATCCATTTCGCGGTAGGACGCCGCGAAAGCCGCCGCGACGCTTCGGTCGCTGTCGGCCAGCTCGCCCAGCCTGGTGTGTTCGCCGGCGAGCCGCTCGGCCAGTTGTCCGGCAGTCCACATCGGGCGGTGGCGAAGCCGGGCGGCGGCGATCCGGAGGGCGAGCGGCAGGCGTCCGCACAGCTGGATGATCTGCTCGACCGCGCGGTCGTCACCGACGACCCGGTCCTCGCCGGCGACCCTGCCGAACAGGGCGGCCGCGTCGGATGGCGGCAGGACGTCCAGCGACAACACCGTGGCCTCGTCGAGGGCGCTCAGCCGGCGACGACTGGTCACCAGCACCAGGCATCCCGGCGCGGCGGGCAGGAGGGGGCGGACCTGGGCGCCGTCGCGGGCGTTGTCCAGCACGATCAGGACCCGCCGGCCGGCCAGTTCGCTGCGGTAGAGCGCGGCGCGGTCCTCCGGGTCGGCCGGGATCCGGTCGCCGGGCACCCCGATCGCGCGCAGCAGGCGGTCGAGGGCCTGCCCCGGCTCCACCGCGGCGACTTTGTCGGTGTGGCCGTGCAGGTCGATGAACAGGCGTCCGTCGGGGAACCGGCTTGTCAGCAGATGGGCGGCGCGGAGCGCCAGGGCCGTCTTGCCGATACCGGCCATGCCGTCCATTGCGCAGATCGCGATCAGCCCGGGTGTCACGTCGGCCTCGCCGTCTGCCTGCGTCGTGGCCAGCGCGAGGATCTGCTCCATTTCGTCGCTCCGGCCGGTGAAGCTGGCAGTGTCCGATGGCAGCTGCGCCTGACCACCGAGCCCCGGTCGGGTCCGATCCGGTCGCAAGTCCCCGGCCAGGATCGACGCTTCGACCTCGCGTAGCTCCGGTCCCGGCTCGATCCCCAGCTCGTCGACCAGCAGCGCCCGCGTTTGCCGGAACACCCCCAGCGCATCTGCCTGCCGCCCGCAGCCGTACAGCGCCCGCATCAACTGTGCTCGCAGCCGCTCCCGCAGCGGATGGACAGCCACCCACTCCTCCAGCTCGGCGACGAGGCGAGCATGCCGTCCCAACTCCAGGTCGGCGGCGATGCGCCCCTCCACGGCCTCCATCCGGGCCTCAGCCAGGTGGACCGCCGCGGCTCGGGCGAACGGTTCGTCGGCAAGATCGGCGAGTGCCGGCCCCCGCCACAGCGCGGACGCCTCGGCGAAGAGCGCGGACGCCGACTCCGGATCGCCCTCGGCGGCGAGACTCCTACCCTCTCGGCACAGCCGCTCGAACACGTGCAGATCCAGCTCACCGGACTCCACCCGCACCAGGTAGCCGGGCTTGCGGGTCTCGATCCGGCGGGTACCTCCGTCGTCCAGCACCCGCCGCAGCCGCGAGATCGACACGTGCACCGCGTGCACGGCGCTTTCCGGCGGTGCCTCCGGCCACAGCTGATCCACGACCGAGTCCACTGCTACGACGCCGTTCGCGTTCAGCAGCAGGATTGCGAGCACCGATCGCTCCCGGGCGGCACCGAGTCGTAACGCACGCCCCGCGCGCGTCACCTCGAGCGGGCCCAACACCCGGAACTCCATCAACGCCCCTGGTGACCGTAGCACCGTGTTGGTGAGCGTTTGGTGAGGTCGTCCAGGTCTCCTGGCTACGCAACAACCGCTCAGCCACCCCGAGACGGGGTTGGCGAGCACCGAGAGGGCTGGCAGCGGCCGACCCGGAAGGACAAGGACGCCATGTCCACCATGCTCGAGACCGCCCCTACTCCTACTACCTCGACCCGCGGCGGGGCCCTCCGCTACTACCGGCTGGCCTTGCTGGTGCTCGGCCTGGCGCTGGCAGCGATGATCGCGGCGACCGTCTACCTGGCCGTCCACACCACTCCCACGGCGACCCCCTCCGGTCAGACGATCGCCAGCGACGTCTGCTTCCGGCCTGCGGTCCCCTGCTAGACCCGCCGATCGCCGCCCATGCTCTGACGGCGTGCCGCCTCGGAAGCCGGCGTGACATGGCCCCGCCATGTCACGCCGGCCGCCGGAGACTCCGCACATGCTCCAGTGCCCGCTCAGCGGCGGCCCCACGCGCCTCCCGACTCACCAGCCGGTTCACTCGGCCTCGGATGCGAACAGCCGGTTTGTCGTGTCCGTGTTTCCGGTGCAGTCAGCATCGTGCTGGGTCGAGCCGCGGTCGCGGTGTGAACCGTCTCTTGGTCTGATCTCGTCGGTGTGGACAACCTGTGAAGAAGCTCGTCAGGTCGGGGGATAACCTTGCGGGTTCTGTGGATAGGGCTGTGGAGATTACGAAAATCTTGAAAACGTTGGTCGAACCCCTTGCGGGGACTCGCTCGGCGGGAGTAGAACACTCACGTCACCGAGACGGAAGGCCCCGAGGAAAGATCGGAACTGCGGGAGAAATCTCGCTGGGACGTGATTTCGAGGTGGGGCGTCGGGTAACTGGCGCTCCAGATGGTCGGAAGATTCGGTGAAGGGCCGAGAGGTGAAAATGCGCCCGAGAAATCGGGCAGCTTTCGCCACGAAGGCCAGGTGAAGGCCCCTCCATCTCATGCATGGAGGGGCCTTCATCGGATTATGCCACCACGTGCCCGGGATCATCGCGAGCGACACGCGCCGAGGATGTGTCGACGAGGCGCGGCCTGGGCGGGCGCTTGCGTGAAGCGCGAGGATGGGCCGCCACCTCTGAGCTCTCGTCCTCGAAGAGGAGCCGATGCTCCGGGGGTGTAGGACTCGCGTCCAACTGGACCGCAGGCCGGTGCAGGGTGCGAACCCGGTGCGCGTCCGGCGGTCCCGAAGCGGAGCAGATGACCGCCGCTCGCATCGGAGCGCCGTGGCGATGGTCGCCTTCGGCTGCCCGTCCCGGGTCCGTGCGGACCAGCGGGGGAGGGGTGGTCGAGGAGCCGGCCGGGCTTGCGGCGCGGGCGAGCAGCAGCGGCTCGCGCACGTTGCTGCTCGCTCTTTACGCAGGCGGTCGTTCCTAGAAGTACCAGAAACCCGACCCGGAAGGGCCGCCAGCTGCGGCGACGATCGTCATGATGGCTATCGGCCAGAGTATGGCGCCCACGAGCAGGCTGATCTGGCAGAACAGCTTCGCGGTCCTTGATGCCTCAAAGGCTGCCGGGACGTTTCCCGCCCGCAGGGCCGGATTGACCTTCCCGGCGAAGTAGATCGCCGCGATCCCGGTCGGGAGGAAGAGGAAGACGGTGCAGAGGATCGCGTACACCATGTAGTTCTTCACGCTGGTTGCACGCGGCGCCTCGAGTGGCTGGCGGGCCGGCGCCCGTGTCATGGTCGACATCGTGATCTCCAATTTACTCGAACGTCCGTCAGGTCACCGATACGTTTGCGTGTCTCGCCACCATCTCCGTTCACAAGGTACTCATTTAGGGTGCACTATTAGTCTCATCCCCATGGCATGACTTGAGAAGAGTCGTAGGTCCCCGCTTCTGGGAATTTTCGGAAGCCGCGATAAGCCCACGTCCGCGGATTCGCCCGGCAACTGCCGTCCTTGCCGGCGCCGCCGACCCGCCCTCGCGCCAGAGGTCGAAGGCCCCGGCCAGCCGCATCGGGCTGTCGGGCCACCGGCCTAGGCGTCGGAAGCCCGGGTTCTGCTGCAAGGTTGGGGGTAGTCGCTTCTGTCCGGAGAGATCATTCGATCAGGCGTTCCGCCCGGCTTGCCGGATAGGTACGGGGACCAGCATTCTTGATCCGCGTCGATCCGGCGTGTCGCCCGCACGGTGGCGGAGCCGGTGCTCGGCGGCCGGCCGCGTTCGTACGGAATGGAGGGCGCCCGATGCGTGCCGCTCCCCTCCCCGCGCCGCCGGAACTCGAGATCGGCACCGGCCGCTCGGCCGCGCTGGTCATCTGGACGGCGACAGCGGTGCGGCTGGTCATCGCGGCGGTCTGGATCTGGGCCGCGCTCCCCAAGCTGGAGCGGCCGGCCGGCTCGGCCGCGGCGGTGCGAGCGTTCCAGCTGTTCCCGGAGTGGCTGGTCCGTGCGGTCGGCTACGGCTTGCCGTTCCTCGGTGCCGGGTTGGCGCTGCTGCTCACCGCCGGTCTCGCCACCCGGCTGGCCGCGACCCTGTCCGCGGTCGTGATCGCGACGTTCGCGGTCGGCGTCGCGTCGGCTGCCGCGCGGGGACTGGAGATCCGCTGCGGCTTCCTCGACGTCGGTGGGACGCTCCCGCTCGGGCAACCGGCTCCGTACGTGACCGAGATCGTCCGGGACGACACCCTGCTGCTCGCTCTGAGCTTCCTCGTCTGGGCCGGCTGCGGCCGGTACGCGCTGGACAACTGGATCCGCCACCGGGTGCCGGGACCGGTCGCCAGCGCGTCCTACGACGACATCGGCGAGCACTGGCGGGTGACCGAACTGCTGGCCGAGCAACGCCGCGAGGCGGACTGGCGTAGTCGAGCCACCTCCGCCGTCTGCCTCGGCATGCTGGCCGGTCTGCTCGCCGCCGGCTACGCGATCCAGGCCGCGCGACTCCGCTGACCCGGTGCGGACCTCCTGAGTGGCGGGCTGTCCGCTGCGATGCAACGCTGGCCGGGATGAGGGTTCTGGTCACGGGTGCGTCAGGGTTCGTGGGCGGTCGGTTGTGCCCCGCCTTGGTAGCCGCGGGCCACGAGGTACGGGCGATGACCCGCCGGCCGGACCGCTATATCGGCCCCGGCGAAGCGGCCTACGGCGATGTGTCGGGGCCGGACTCGCTCGATGTCCAGACCGGGCCATCCCTGATCGACTCGATGACCGACGAGGTGGTCGTGCGCGATCAGAGCATCCGCTCGCTCGTGCCGTTCGAGCCGGTCGACTTCGACACCGCGGTCGCGCAGGCGCTCGACGAGCGCACCAGGGCCCGGCACCGGTGAACCGGCCGTCTGGTCGGCCGCTGTCCACCCGGCTGTTCGACAAGGTGCCGCGAGACCACCGGGAGACCGACGCCGCGTTCCGGCGCCGCCGCCGGGTGGTCGGTGCGGCATCGGTCGCCGGCGCCGGGCTCCTCGGCCTGTCCCTGTCGACTCGGCCGGATTCCCCGGAGTTCTACGGGCTGACTCTCGGGGTCGCCGCGACGTGGCTCGGCGGCGGCGCAGCGTCCGGACCGCTGCACCTCGGCTGGACGCCGGGCGACTCGGCCTACCGGCGACCGGTCGTGGTGCCGATCCTGCTCGGTGCCGGTGCGTTCGCGGCGTTCTACGCGGCGGCTCTGGCGGCTCGCCGGGTGCCGCCGCTGCGCAAGGCAGTCGCCTCGGTGCTGCGATACGCGGAGCAGGGCAGCGGTCCGCTCGTGCTGCTCACGACCCTGGCCAACGGCGCCGCGGAGGAGGTGTTCTTCCGCGGCGCGCTCTACGCCGCGGTCGGCTCTCGCTGCCCGGTCGCCAAGTCCACCGCGGTCTACGCGCTGGCGACCACGACCACGGGCAACCCCGCGCTGGTGCTCGCGTCGGTGCCGATGGGGATCCTGTTCGCCCTGCAGCGGCGGGCGACCGGTGGCATCCAGGCTCCGCTGCTCACCCATGTGACGTGGTCCGCCCTGATGATCCGGTATCTGCCCCAGCTCTACCGCGAGGTCCCGCCCCCGCGATGAACCGGGCCACGACGCGCCGCGGCGCCGATCCGCTGGTCGCGCCCCGCCGGTCAGGCACGGCCGCCGGCGTCCCACCGACCGGCTCGGCAGGTGAGACCGCCGGTGCACGGGTAGCAAGAGGCATGGGGTTTCTCCGCCGGATCGGCGAGCTTCTCGGTGAGACGGTCCGGGCGCTGCGCGGGCGTGACATCGCGCTGCACGCCGCGGCGGTCACCTTCTATGCCGGTATCGCGCTGGTGCCCAGCGTCCTCGTCGCGGTCTGGCTCGCCGGTCAACTGGTGGGCGACGCTCGGATCCGGGAGCTCGGCCGTTCGCTGGCCGAGGCGCTGCCGGGGGAGCTGGGCGCGCCGCACATCGCCGAGGCCACGATCGCGGCCGGGCTGCAACTGTCCTGGGCGTCGTTGATCGTGGTGCTGCTGCCGGCGACGTTCTACGGCGAGGGGCTGCGTCGAGCGTTCGTCTCGCTCACCACCACGCCGGACCGGCTGATCGGCTGGCGCGGCCGCATCGCGGTGCTGCCGCTGTTCGTATCGGCGCCGGTGCTGCTGCTGGCCGTGCTGCTGGTGACGCCGACGCTGGCGCGGCTGTTCGCCACGGGCGGCCTGTCGGTGTTGCTGGCGATCGTGCTGGCGTTCCTCACCGACTGGATCGTGCTGTCCCTGACGCTGACCTGGGTCTACCGGGTGGTGTCGCCGACCGGCACCGGATGGCTGGCCAGCCTCTGGGGTGGCGCGGTGACCGGGTCGTTCGTGGCCGGGTTCGTGCAGGGATTCGTGCTGTTCCTGTCCCTGCCGCTGCGGCTCGGCGTGCCGTTCGGCGGCTTCACCGAGATCGGCGGGGTGGTCGCGGTCGGGCTGTGGCTCTACCTGCTGCACGTGCTCGTGCTCGTCGGTTTCCTCCTGACCCTGCGCATCGATGCCCGCGGCGGAGTGCCCTGGCGCCGACCGAATGACGTGCCGAGGTCGCCGGCGACGCCACCGGACCGGGCTGCGGTCAACGCCGGCGACTCTCCTGCCACCGGCGACCGGTAGACCGTCGCCGACCAGGGTCCGCCGCGGGCTGCCGGATCGGCGGGAGCGCACCCGTGCGCGGGGCCTGTCCGGACAGGTCGTAGTACCTAGGTCCACTACCGCCCGGCGACCGGTCCACTGAAACTTCAACTACCTGATCCAACGCCCTCGCCCCACACATACAGGAGTTTCCGGTGAAGAAGTCCCTGAAGCTGAGCCTCGGCTCGGTGGTCGTTGCCGGCGCCATGGGCGCCCTGCTGCTCCCCGCCGCCACCGCGTCCGCCGCCGACACGCTGGCCTGCCCGACCGGCACCGATACCATCGACGTCCCCTACGCGTACACCGCCGACAACACCCCCGAACTCGCCGGCACGGTGTGCGTGTTCAGCGGCACGACCCATTTCGCCACGATGACCGTCACCCCCGGCTGGCGGGGTGAGGTCAAGTCCGACGGCAGCGACGGCCGCACCGAGGTTCGGTTCTCCGAGAGCGTCACCCGCGACCGCGTCGAGCTGCGCTACGAGCCGGGCCAGACCGAGATCAAGTAGCACTCGACGCCCCTCGCCGCGCGCCTCGCCCCCGGTTCGTCCCTCTTCGGGAGGGACCGACCGGAGGCGAGGCGCTTCCGGCATTCGTAGCCGGGGCCCCGGAGTCTGGACGACCTGCCGCGGGTAGAACCCACAGGACGCATGCATGCACCCTGAGCTAGGAGGGCGGGCGATGTCCTGGTTCTGGCTACTCGTCGTCGTGGCCGTGGCGATCCTGGCGGTCCTTTCAGAGATGGACCGGCGTTCGCGGTGGCCCGGATCCACTCACGGCCGACGGCGCCGGAGTAGTTGACGTACCCGGAGCCGACGCGAGCTCAGCCGCGTGGTCACGGGTACCGGCGCGGCATCCGTCGACCGCCGTAGGACATCCAGCCGGCAGCGCCGGGAACGGCCTCGGCGCCCGGAGCCAGGGTGGCGGGCTCGCTGCCGACACCGAGCAAGGTCCGGGTGACTGCCTGCGCGGCGTCGAGGAGGTCGTCGAGGGCGCGCGAGACGTGGATTCCCGTGACGACGGGCTGCTCG
>Ga0070681_10006180_pt1 | contig 11636 bp, 11 predicted proteins | sample KBSC83BmetaG_FD_65650 | JGI IMG/M metagenome (GOLD analysis project Ga0070681, IMG submission 65650) | Corn rhizosphere microbial communities from Kellogg Biological Station, Michigan, USA - KBS C8-3B metaG | ecosystem: Host-associated > Plants > Roots > Rhizosphere | place: USA: Michigan...
TTCCGTCTTCTGAAGAGTTGGGGTAAGGACCTTACTTGGCACAGATCGCAGCCCATTTCTGGACGGACAGATCGCCGAGCACGGTCTGAATCAGGAGCACACCGGGTTTGCGGGCTCGAAAGCGATACGCGGCGCCCTTCGGCAGGAGCGCCTGATGGCCGCGCTTGCACTCGATGCGGCCCATCTTCCGGCCGCGTGGCTCGCCGCCGACTTTTACGGAACCCTGCTTGTCCGCCGGCGCGATCCGCTCCGGGTTGTCGAGCTTGACGAGGTCGATTTCGATTTCGCCGTCCATCACCACAGCGAACTCATCGTGCGAGGCTGCATACCAATCCGAGGTCCCTTCGGCTCGCAGAGCCTCGATGGCGTAGCCTAGATTCAGCGCAACCACCACCTTCTCATAGGGTTTGGAGTGCGCAGCCACGTCGAAGACGTTGGAGAACGCGTAATGCTTCGGATCGTCGTCGACGATTTCTACCTTGCCTTTGACGTAGTTGTCGAGCGATGCAAAGACGGTGCGGAACGAACTGTTGGGTGCGGCGCTCATTGCCTTAACCATCCGAGTCGGGAGTGAGGGGTTGATCACAGACGGGCGGTCACGCGCTTGCGAGGCGCGGTCTCCTGCAGCATCAGAGAGACGACAATACCGAGCGACACGCCGATCAGTGCCATCGTGAGGGTGTGCTGGAGGCCGAAGTTCTGCGCGACCGCTCCGGCCAGCGACGGGGCGATGCCGCCGCCGAAGATCTCACCTGAGCCGATGATGATACCCGCCGTCGACGAAACCAGACCGCGCGGAGCGGCCTCGGCTGCAATCGGACCGGTGATGAGTCCGAGTAGTCCGAAACAGCAGAAGCACGCTACGAAGAGCAGGCCGAACAACGTCGGGGGAGTCGCGCCAGTGCGCATGAACAGATACAGAAACAGTGCGCCGACCGCAAACCCTAGGATGGCCACGGGCTTGCGACCCCACACGTCCGAGAGGCCCGGCAACACGAGCTGCCCCAGGAAGCCGCCGAAGCCGACCGCAGAGGTGACGAAGCCCATCTGGGGCGTCGTGAGTTTCAGATAGTCGACCAGGTAGTTGGGAATCATCGCGCTGATGGTGAAGATGCCACTCATTGCGCACAGCAGCGCCAGCATGCTGAGCGGCACGTTGCGATGCTGCAGCAGTTCCTTCAGCGGCGCGCGCTCGGCCGCTTTAGTGGCAGCCGCCGGCGGCTCGCGGATGACCCGCGCCAGGAGCACTGCGAGAATCAGACCGGGAATGGCTACGATCACGAAGATCCCGCGCCAGCTGGTGACGCCCAGGAGTTGGGTCGCGATGATCGGTCCGAACGCCAGGCCAAACAAGGGGAAGGTACTCTGCTGCAGACCCAGGTTGAACCCACGGCGCGAAGGCTTGGAGGCATCGTTGGTCGTGGCGAAGCTCGTGGGACAGAACGTGCCCTCGGTCACTCCCATGAGCGCCCGAATGAGAATCAGGCTCGTGAGGCCGCCGGCCATGCCTGACAGACCCGACAGCAGCGAGAATCCGATCAGAGCGGGGAGGAGCACGCGGCGCCGGCCCAGCCGGTCGGACAGGCCACCGCCGACGACGGCAAAGATTCCCCAGGAAAGACCGAGGGCGCCGACAATGTTGCCGAGATCCTGATAGTTGAGATGCAGGTCCTGCATGATCGCCGGGAACAAGGGAGCGATGATCCAGCGGTCCAGGCCCACCAGACCGAAGCCGAGCGTGAGCAGCAGGACGGCCTGCCACTCGTAGCGGGTGTCCCAAGTGCGATCTGCGATCGATCCAAGCGTGGCGGTCTCGCCGTATGCCCCATCCGTTCTCACGCAGTCCCCCTGTTCAGCACAAAGTCGAACTTCAAGGTGTGAAACGGGACATCGCTCTGTGTGCCATCGGGTGTTCGACCCGGCCGGTGGCGCTCCCATTTCGCGATCAATGAGGAGCGGACGCCGAACACCGCGTCTGAATCCAGATACCGGTCCCCGTCTCGGAAGACGTGAGTGATGAGGCGCTCGTACCCCGGCGCGTCAACCATGAAATGCATGTGCGCGGGTCGCCACGCATGTCGGCCGGTCGCCTCGAGCATGTGCCCTACCGGACCGTCGGTCGGGATCTGATAAGCCTCCGGCAGCACGGACTTGAAGTGCACCCGGCCGCTCTCATCCGCCCGCAGCACGCCGCGCGCGCGATGCTCGCCTGTTTCGTACTGCATGTCGTAGAGGCCTGAAGCATCTGCCTGCCAGACTTCGACCCGGGCGCCGGGAACCGCCTCTCCTGCATGCCCTTTGATCGTCGCCTGCACGTAGCAGGGCTCGCCCTGAGCGCCTCGAGCCACGTCGGCGCCCAATGGAAACTGCGGCGCATTTTCAGCGTAGAAAGGTCCGAACACCGTTGCTTCGGTGCATCCGCGCGGCTTGCGGTTGTTCTGAGCCACCACCAGCATGGAAAGGCCCAGGGTGTCCGACAGCAGAATGAACTCCTGACGCCGCTCATCGGTGAAGTTGCCCACGTCCGTCAGGAAACGAATTCCCTGGAACCACTCCTGTTCGGAGAGTTGCACTTCGCGCGCAAAGCCGTGCAGGTGCTGGATGAGCGCCGACATGATCTCTCGCAGGCGCGGGTCCGGCGTGCGCGCAATGAGCTCGACAACTCCGGAAGTAATCGTGTTCTCGTCGACGTTTCTCACGCCGCCTCTCCTGCCGCAGGCCGACTGCCTTCGTACGCGTGCTGTAGCAGGACTCGGATCGCGCTCCGCTCGATGGGCCTCGGGTTCCAATAGGGGTTTGAAGCTGCCAGCTCGGCCGCGAGGTCGAGATCCGACTCTCGCATCCCGATGTCGCGCAATGCGCAGGGAGCACCCTGGGTGTGCGCAAGGTCGTACAGGCCCTCCGACGCGGACTGCGTCCCCAGAGCGCGAGCAATTTGCGTCATTGCGCGCGGAGCCGCGGAGGCGTTGTAAGCGATCGCATGCGGCAGGATCACCGTGTGGACCTCTGCGTGCGGCAAGTTGAAGCTGCCTCCCAGCGTGTGGCAGAGCTTGTGGTGCAACGCCATGCCCACGGCGCCCAGCACCGTGCCGCACAGCCAAGCGCCATAGAGAGCTTCTGAGCGCGCGTCCAGATCCTGAGGATGACGCCGCAGGACGGGCAACGCCGCGGCGAAAGCTCGGATGCCCTCCGCCGCGAACAGGTTCATGATCGGATTGCTGTCCTTCGCATACAGACCTTCGGCGGCATGCGCGATCGCATTGATGCCGCTCGTCATCGTCAGTGTTGCCGGCAAGCTGAGCGTGAGCTCCGGGTCATAGATGACCGTGCGCGGCAGAACTCGCAGGTCTTTGCCCGTGCGCTTCATTCCTCCTTCGGTCAACCCATAGATGGGCGTGACCTCTGAGCCCGCGTAGGTCGTTGGAATCGCAATGATGGGTAGAGACGACTCCAGGGCGATGGCCTTGGCCAGACCTGTCGTGGAGCCGCCGCCGACCGCGACGATACAATCGGCGTGGCGCCGACCTGCTTCGGCGCGCGCTGCACGCGCGGTTTCGATCGGTACGTGCATCACCGCTTTCGCAAAGACGCCTGCTGCATTTTCGCCGAGACAGCTCGCGACGCGCTCAGCGTCTGCGCTCTGCTCCGGCGTAGATAGAATGAGGGCGCGCGAAGCCCCGAGAAGCTCGACTTCGCGCCCTACGTGTTGTACGACGCCTGCGCCAAAAACAACGCGTCGCGCCTCAGTAGAATAGATGAACTCCTTTGAGACCGAGTCGCTCACCGGTCGCCTCAACGGGGATACCAGGGTGGAATGCGTGCGTCCATGTTGACCCACACCGATTTCGCCTGCGTGTACTCCCGCATGACCTCAAAGCCCATTTCACGACCGTAGCCGGAGAGTCCTACACCGCCAAAAGGGGAAGCCGGGTGGGCTCGTTTGTAGCAGTTGATCCAAACCATGCCGCTGCGCAGGTCACGAGCGAAGCGATGTGCGCGGCCCACGTCACGAGTCCACAGGCCGTTGCCCAGGCCGTATTCCGTGCTGTTGGAGATACTCAAGGCTTCAGCGTCGTCACGGAAGGTCAATACGGTGACAAACGGCCCGAATACCTCCTCCTGAGCCACGCGATCCCGGTAGCTCTTGGCTCGCACGACCGTCGGCTGGACATAACAGCCTTTGGAAAGCGCTGCGTCCTGCGGCGGCGCACCGCCCAGAAGCACCGTACCTCCCTCATCACGAGCGACCCCTACGTAGTGCAGTACACGGTCGCGATGTTGAACGCTGGTGAGCGGACCCATCTCCGTTCCCGGATCGAGCGGGTTGCCGAGGCGGATGGACTTCGCCAGGACCACAAATCGCTCGAGGAACTCAGCGGCGATCTTCTCGTGAAGCAGGAGGCGCGAACCGGCGATGCAGGCCTGGCCTTGATTGTGGAAGATGGCGAAGGCGGAGCCGTTCACAGCGGCCGTCAGATCGGCGTCCTCGAACACGATGTTGGCGCCTTTGCCACCGAGCTCCAGCTGAACCTTTTTGAGGTTGGCGGCGGAAGCGCTGACGATGCGTTTGCCCGTGGCCGTGGAGCCCGTAAACGCGATTTTCGCGACCTGTGGGTGTTCCGCCAGGTATTGACCCGCAACGCCTCCGAGCCCCGGAATGATGTTGACGACGCCCTCGGGAATGCCCACGTCCGCCATCAGCTCCGCAATTCGGAGCGAGGTTAGTGGCGTGATCTCGGCAGGCTTCATGACAACAGAGTTGCCAGCTGCAAGCGCGGGGGCCATCTTCCAGCTGGTAAACATCAGCGGGAAGTTCCACGGAACCACCTGGCCCACGACGCCGAGGGGCTCTCGTGTCAGGTAGTTGAGAAAGCCGGCGTCGACAGGAATGACGCTGCCCTCAACCTTGTCGGCCATGCCTCCGAAATAGCGGAAGCACAAGGCCGTGCGCGGCACGTCGAGGGTCTGCGAGTCGCGCAGCGGATGACCCGTGTCGAGCGATTCGAGCCGCGCCAGCTCCTCGGCATTCTCTTCGATGCGGTCGGCGAGCTTCAGGAGCAGCCGGCCTCGTTCGCTAGCGCTCAGGCGTGCCCACGCGGGTTGCGCGGCCGTGGCGGCAGCCACAGCGCGATCAACGTCCTCGCGCCCTGCCATCGCGACATCTGCGATGGGAGAGTTGTCGTGCGGATTGAATGTGGTGAGCGTTGCACCATCGGCCGCATCGACGAACCGTCCGCCAATGAACAGGCGGTGTTGGATGGGGTGTCTGGTCCCCACGATATCCTGCGGTCGCGCTCGAGCGCCTTCTGGAACGGTCACTTCACAAACCTCACATCGATGATCCGACTTCGCTCTCGCCCCCTAGTCTATCGAGTGGAACTTCCCCTATTATTCGCGAATCGCAAATACTGCCGTTGCCGATCACCGCCAATCTCGGCTGCGAAATGGATCCCATGCGGATACCCTTCTCGGGAGGCATTCGTGGATAGATTTCTTTGCATACAGGCCTTCGTGCAGGTCGCGGAGTGTCAGAGCTTCGTCAACGCGGCACGGCAGCTGGGCGTGACTCCGTCGGTCATCACGAGCCGGATCAAGCAGCTCGAAACTTTCATCGAGAGTCCGCTGTTCCATCGCTCGACGCGCTCCGTGACCCTCTCCGAAGCGGGCACGGGCTTCTTCCAGGAGTGCGCCGAGCTCGTCAACAAGATCGACTCCGTGACCGACCGGATGCGCCTGGCGAAAAGTACGCCGAGCGGCATGCTGCGCATGCAGGTGCTGCCGGGGTTTGCGATCGGCCACCTGGGCCGCGCCATCAAGGACTTCAGCCACGAGTATCCCGATATCAACATCGACATCACCGTGAGCGACCAGCTCTCCAATCCCGTCGACGCGGGGTTCGATGTGGCGTTTCAGATCTTCCGACCTGGAGCGGAGTCTTTGATCGTGCGGCCGTTGTTCACAGTGCGTCGGCTTTTCTGTGCATCGCCGCAGTACCTCGAGAAGGCCGGTGCGCCGCGCGAGCCTGCGGACCTCCCTCGCCATCCGCTGGGCATCTATTCGGGATATCCCACGCGCAATCGGTGGACTTTCCATCGTCGAGGTGAGGAGATCACGCTCGAGCTGCCGGCCAAAATCCGCAGCAACTCGGTTCACCTGCTGCACGACTTCGCGCTCAGCAGTGGCGGAATTACCTGTCTGCCGACTCTGGTGTGCGGGGCGGACCTCCTGGCGGGGAAGCTCGTTCCGCTGCTCACCGACTACGAGCTCGCGCCACTGGATTTGCTGGCGATCTATCCCACGACGCAACGCCGTGCAGTCAAGGTACGGCTGCTGGTCGAGTTCATCGCCAAACGTTTCTCGGGTGAGCCCGAGTGGGATGCCGCGCTGAGAACCCTGGGTGCGTTGCGCAACGCACCGGGGAAGAAGGCGCGCTCCAGATCGGCTTGACACTATTTCGCCGGCGGCGGCGGACGACCCGGGCGCAGGTTGTAGACCGTTCCGTCCGCCTTGGTGGCGGAAATCCAGGAACCGGCCGGACGGCCATCCCGCATGGGATTCCCGACGACGGTCACCTTGTCTCCCGGCTGAAAGGTCTTCGCCTTGATCCCCACGCGCAGCAGGGTCGAGGGGCCTTCGGTCTCGAAGCCCCACTCCACCGTTTTGCCGTCGGGATCGACGACGACCACCTGCAACCAGGAGTGGGGGTTGGTGTATTGGAACTCCTTCACGGTGCCCTGCACGGTGACGGTCTTCGAGAAGTCGAACATGGCCGCCGAATGGTGTGCCAGAGCCGATCCCGCGAGGGCGGCCATGGAAAGGACGAGTAGTAACTTCTTCAAATCCCGGACTCCTCAAGAATGTGGATTGGCCTTGTAACGGGCTACGGCTTGGCGCGTCGATCGCATAGGGTCGTCGAGACACGCCACCTGGTCGTCGGTGCCGACTACCAGCGTGGCTCGGGACTTCAGGTCGTAGGGACGCCATTGGGGCAGCCCCTTCCCGTTGGGATCGCCGTTCTTGGCGAAGTTGGCCCAGTAGGTGCTGACCGTGTCGGCGAGGGACTGCTCTTGCGGAGTGACATCGCCGATGATGGGTCTCGAGGCCGCCAAGCTGTCAAAGCAGTACGGAATCTCCGACGTGTGCGGCGCATGTAGCTTTCCGCCGCGCACCGTTGTGTGATGCGCGAAATAGAAGAAGTACTCCGGCGCACCGCCCTGCTCTGCCTGAATGGCCTTGCGCTCCGCCTGAGTCGTGACGGCATCGGTAAAGGTCCACTGGCTCATCAGCAACTGGCACAGGTACGCGTCGTCCTTGCCAGGATACGCCGTTCTGTAAGCGTCGATCAGCGCTTGCGCATCGCTGTCGGATAGTCGCGTGACCTGCTTGGTTCGACTCAACAACTCGCCATCGCCGATAGGATCGATGGGGGCTCCCCACGAGGCGCTCTCGGTCTCAACAGTGCTGGAGATGAGGGGGACGCTCCTGGATAAAGGCGAAGCGGCAGGATCAAACACGTCGGCGGGCAGGTTGCGACCATCGACGATCGGGCCGGCACCGAATCCTGGGCCGCCGACCTCGATGATCTTCTGCCACGGCAAATCCTGGAGTTCGGCGACACTCTTGACGCCCAGTGCCTGCAACAGTCGCTGGGCCGCCGCTGTCGCCTCGGCCTTGGTTCCGCTGCGTACTGCCGTACCGCTCTGCGCCGCCGCCCGGTGGAAGAGTCCCTTGGCTGCGGGCATGCCCATCAAAGTGGAGACTTTCGAACCACCTCCGGACTGGCCGAACACCAGCACTCGGCTCGGGTCGCCACCGAACCGGGCGATGTTTTGCCGCACCCACTGGAGAGCTCCGATGCAGTCGAGCATGCCCACGTTGCCCGAATCCGCATAGGCAGCGCCGAACGCATCGGCCAGATAGAGAAAGCCGAAGTGGTTGAGGCGATGGGTCACGGAAACCAGAACCACGTCCTGTTTGCGCGCGAGGTTCACGCCGTCATAGCTCGCGGCGTTACCTGATCCGGCGGCGAAACCTCCACCGTGGAACCACACCATGACAGCGCGCTTGCCGGAGGACTTGCCCACCGCCGGGGTGTAGATATTCAACCGGAGGCAGTCCTCGCCGAACGGACCCTTCTGGAGCAGGTCCGTCTCCTCTTGCATGGGAGCGCCCATGGGATTGAGCTGTGGCGGTGCGGGCCCGTACGTCGTTGCTTCCCGCACGCCCGACCAACCGACTACGGGCTTCGGCGGCAACCAACGGTTCTTCCCACCCGTATCGGCTCCATAGGGGACGCCCAGAAATACGTTGACGCCGTCCCGGATCGATCCGCGCACCCGGCCGGCACGGGTTTGCGCGATCGGACCCGACTCAGCGCGACCGATTGAAGGCAGCAGTGCGGAGGTGCCGGCGGCCATCGCGGCGAGGAGAAACTCCCGGCGGTGCGTCGTATCCCGCTTCATTTCTTCTCGGCGTCCGCGGCTTCGTCGTCAGCGAACAGCTTCTTCTGCGCCTCGGTCAGGTAGAAGGTGTCCGGGTCCTTGTAGCTGCGCTGGATGGTGACGGTTTCTCCCCTGAGGATGAATTGGGAGCCGCCCTTTGCGGTTCGCACCACGTTGTTGTTGGTCTCGCAGGACCACATATCGATCCGGGAGCCCGGAGTGTTGACTCGCTTGTAGTGCATCACGACGTGCCACGGCGTGCGCAACCCCTTCGGGTCCCATACGGTCACGTCATCCTCGATCGTGTCGTGGTCGACCTGATGGATGCGCTCCACGGTGCTGGTCTGATAGCTGTAATCCGGCTGCGTGCGCTGATACTCACCATGCGTCACCCGAATGGTGTGAGCGACCAGGGTCTGGCCGTCCCAGAAGCCGATCGAGTCTCCGTCCCACAGGGGTTGGGCCTCGGAGTCGGGGATGTGACCGCGGCCGTCGGTGTAGATCCGACGCGCTTCGCTTTGCTGCTCGTTGAGCCACCAGGTCTCGTTCGGGGTCACGATGAACTCGCGCAGGAAAGGCTCCGTCAACCAGCGGGGGTAGCCGGCCGGCAGACAATCGCTCAGCTGGTCCCATTCGTTGCCGGCGGCCACCTGGCGCAGCTTCTCTTCCAAGGCCGCTTTGTAACGAGGGGTCAGGTCGGCAGTGGTGGGGCCCGGTGTAAAGCCCTGGCTGGTCTGCTTGGGATCGAACTTCAGCCCCTCGCTGGGTTCGCGACTCCAGAGTCCCGACCAGTCCGGCATCTTTTCGTAACTGGCTCGCCGGTATTCGGTGCCGCCCTTGGCGGCGGCCTTCATCTGCAGATAAGCCCGATAGGAGTCCTGGTAGTAGCTGGGGATCGGCGTATCGGCCGGCGGCTTGTCCCAGCTGTTGGCCGTCGAGCCCGGCTCTCGCGGCGAGTAGGTTTGCGCGGAGGCGATGACAGCGAAGCCGGTGGCCAACAATGCGACGCTCGCCATTCGGCCGCTCGCAGAGACTCTTTTCATAGTGGTTTCCTGAGGTCCTGATGGATGGAGGGGACCCATGGTGTGCGTCTCGAAGGAGCTGGCAGGCGCGGCCTGAAATGACTTCACGTGTCGCTATTTTCGAGTGTACTCTATTTGGCCTATGCTCGACCTGTCAAGCTGACCCGGGACTGCTCCATGAGCCTGTTCTGTTCACTTCGCGAGGCGATTTCCCGCAACGTCCACGATGGCGATGTGGTCGCCATGGAGGGTTTCACTCACCTTATTCCTTTCGCGGCGGGCCAGGAAGTCATCCGTCAGGGGTTGAAGAACCTGACGCTCGTGCGCATGACGCCGGATCTGCTGTACGACCAGCTGATCGGCATGGGCGCGGCTCGCCGGCTGATCTTCTCCTGGGGAGGCAATCCCGGGGTCGGGTCTCTGCACCGCCTGCGCGAGGCCGTGGAACAAGGGTGGCCGCGCCGACTGGAAGTCGACGAGCATTCGCACGCCGCGATGGCGAACGCCTATGAGGCCGGAGCCGCCAATCTGCCTTTCGCGGTATTCCGCGGCTATCGAGGAGTCGACTTGCCGAAGGTGAACCCGCGGATTCTTACGGTTCGGTGCCCCTTCACGGGTGAGGAACTGGCTGCGGTGCCGGCGATTCGCCCCGATGTCACTCTGATTCATGCCCAGCGTGCGGATGCGGAAGGAAACGTTCTCCTGGAGGGAATCGTCGGAGTTCAGAAACAGGCTGTACTGGCTGCGAGGCGCGCCGTCGTGACCGTCGAGGAGCAGGTGAAGGTGTTGGGCGCTCCGAGTCTGAATTCGGTCATCCTACCTGCGTGGACGATTTCCGCCGTGGCGGTCGTGCCCGGCGGGGCCTACCCCTCTTACGCTCAGGGGTACTATCGACGCGCCAATGATTTCTACATTCAGTGGGACGAGATCGCACGCGACCGGGATCGATTCCTGGCCTGGATGGATGTCAACGTGCTCAACAGCGGACCGGAGGCGTATTCGGTGCACTCCTGCGACAGGGTCCGACTGCGCCCATGAGCAACGCATTCACCCCGGGCGAAATGATGAGCGTTGCGGCGGCTCGCGCTCTGAAAAGCACGGACGTGTGCTTCGTGGGAATCGGCGCACCTTCGGCCGCCTGCAATCTGGCCCGGATGACGCACGCACCGGGTATCACGCTCATCTATGAGTCTGGAACGATTGGAACGCGGCCAACGATCCTGCCACTGTCCATCGGAGATGGGGAATTGTGCGAGACGGCGCTGACCACTGTGTCCGTGCCGGAGATGTTCCGTTACTGGCTCCAAGGAGGCCGGATCACCGTGGGTTTCCTGGCGGGGGCGCAGATTGATCGATACGCGAACCTCAATACCACGGTCGTGGGCGCTTACGAAACGCCGAAGGTGCGCCTCCCTGGAGGAGGCGGTGCGCCGGAGATCGCTTCTTGTTGTCAGGAGGTCTTCATCACGATGCCCATGGGACGGCGGTCGTTCGTCGCCGCTTTGGATTTTGTGACGTCGTTCGGGCACGGCACCGGGGCCGGAAGCCGGGAAGCGCTCGGGCTGACAACACGAGGACCGACCCGGGTGATCACGGACCTGTGCGTCTTGGAGCCAGACCCGCAAACGCGCGAGCTGACGGTTGTTACGCTCCATCCCGGTGTCACCGAAGCGATTGTGAGCGAGGCCTGCGGTTGGCCGCTGAAGATGGCGAGTGACGTGGGCGAGACATCGCCTCCCACCGAGCAAGAGCTGCGGGTGCTACGAGACTTGCACGCCCGGACGCGCAGGGCTCACGCCGGCGACTCGTAGCCGCCTAGAGGGCGCTGCTGTGTGCGGCGCCCTCGAGCGTCGCGTATCAGGCCTGGCCCTTTCTCAGATGCTTCGGCCAGATGCCGTATCGGCCAGCGGCCAGAATGCCGTTCGGATCTATGGCGTCCTTCAAGGTTTCGTGGAGCTTGTGCAGCGCGTGATCGTTGTAGGAGTACGTATCCACAATCAGTTGCTGAAAAGCCGGCGGCGCCCGGTATTCGCCCCAGCCCTGCGCTGCACAGAGCTGCGCCACTGTCTTGAAGGTCTCGCGCATATGCCGATTGGCTGCCGCGTCGTGCGTAATGGGGAAGCCGAAGGTGAATATGAACGATCGCTCGAAGTAGCCCGCGGGGAGCGTATAG
>Ga0070681_10006181_pt1 | contig 11635 bp, 9 predicted proteins | sample KBSC83BmetaG_FD_65650 | JGI IMG/M metagenome (GOLD analysis project Ga0070681, IMG submission 65650) | Corn rhizosphere microbial communities from Kellogg Biological Station, Michigan, USA - KBS C8-3B metaG | ecosystem: Host-associated > Plants > Roots > Rhizosphere | place: USA: Michigan...
CGAAAAGAAAAAGGCCGCATTGCTGCGGCCCGAGTTTAGGGAGGAAATGTCCACGCGACGCGCGGACCCTCATCATCACGATGATGGCGCTGGCTTACTCCGTCCCGCGCCGTGCCGGAAAGCGGAAGTGCCGCAGACCAGGGCTGCGCCCGGCGCAAACCGGCCTGCAAGCCGCGGTTCTCAAGGCTTCATGGCGGTGCGGGCGCGCTCGACGAGCGGCTTCGGCGTGTCATACAGCTGTGCGACAAGCTGCTGCACCTCGGCACCCGACATCGGATTGATGGGCAGCTTCGCCTTTGCCGCCTCGGCAAGGAAAGCCGGATCCTTCATCGTCTCGTCGAAGGCGGCGCGCAAGGCCGCGACACGGTCCGGCGGAACTTCCGGCGGCAGGATGTAGGGCCGGCCGAACTGCATCTGGCCGAAGATGAGGGCCAGGGTCTGGCGATCCTCGTCTGCCTTGACGAAATTGTAGAGGTTGGGAATGCCGAGCTTGTTGAGCGTCGCATCGCCGTCGAGTCCGGCGATCTGGCCGAACAGCGTGATCTTCTTCTGCGTCATCCAATCTTGATAGGGGCCGACGAAGCTCGACCATTGGATGCCGCAGACGCCCTGCGACTCGCCCTTCTCGATCGATTGCACCGCCTCGCGCGAGCCGGGATAGCCGGTGATGAGCTTGAACCTGGTATGCAGGAGGCGGTTGAGCACGAGCGGATATTGATTGATCGAGGAGGCGGTGCCGGCACCGGCGACGATCAGCTCCTTCTCGAAGACGTAGGACCAGTCCTTGATCGGGACGTTGTTCCAGGCAAAGCAGATCGATGCCTCGCGGTTGGCGCTGCCGACGAAATTGAATTTTCGCGAATCGTAGCGCGCCAGCGAGGCGTCGCCGATCAGCGGCTCGACGACCGCACCCATGAAGATGGCGCCGAACACCGATCCGTCGCGCGGCGACTTGGCATAGAGCTCGTTGGCCGCGACCAGGCTGCCGGCGCCGTCGAGCTGGCGCATCGTCACCGTGGGGTTGCCCGGAATATGCTGGCCGAGATGGCGCGCCAGCACCGTGGCATAGATGTAATAGCCGCCACCCGGCGCCGAGCCGACGATGAAATCGACGCGACGTCCGGCGTAGAATTTCTCGGCCGCGGATTGCGCCGCCGCGTCAGGCGGGAGAGCGGCGCCGAGGACCCAGGCGGCGATTGTTGCCAGAAAAATTCTGCGTGCCTGCATTCTCCGTCCTCCCTGTCCTTGCCGCCGCAGCTTCATGGCTCGCACCCAGCGCGCTGCTCTGCCCGTTATGCGCGTACGGCTTCGTCGCCATGGCTTGTTGGTCGGCTCGGATCGCACGGCTGAGCGTCAGCAGGGCGATCCGCCCACATTTCGGCCGCATAGTGCAGGCAATTCTCCGCGCCGATCAAGGATCCCTCGCGCATAGTTTGCGCGAAAACGTGAAAACAGCGTGCGGCCGGTCAACGCCTTGCAGACTTTGAAATTGATTTCGTTTTTTGCTTGCTCCAGCATGGTGCGGGACGTGGATAAGGATCGAAGGCGTGGCGGACGCGCGTCGGATGGTGCGTCCCGGGAGGGCGTGATGCAGACGATCGATGCCGACGGCCATGTGGTGGAGACCCCGAGAACCTGGTCCTATCTGCGCGAAGACGAAAAGGTCTTCTGCCCGCAGATCTATGTTCGCGATCGCAATGACGGCGCCCCCAACCTGCCGCGGCAGCAAAACGACTATTGGGTGGTCGACGGCAAGCTGATCCGCAAGAGCAATGCCGGGAGCGATGTTCCCGCCGAGGCGCGCGATATGATCGATATCGGCCGTCGTCTCGCGCATATGGACGAGATCGGCATCGATGTGCAGGTTCTCTATCCCACGATCTTTCTTCGGCCGGTGACGCAGGAGCCGGATGTCGAGTTCGCCCTGGCCCGCAGCTACAATCGCTGGCTCGCCGAGATCTGGCAGCAATCGAACAACCGCCTGCGCTGGGCGGCGGTGCCGCCTCTGCTGTCGCTGGTCGATGCCGGAAAGGTTCGCGCCGAGCTGGAGTATTGCAAGGCGCATGGCGCCTGCGCGATCTTCATGCGCGGCATGGAATGCGAGCGGCTCATCAGCCACCGCTATTTTTTTCCGCTCTACGAGATGGCCCAGGAGCTGGACCTTGCGGTCACGCTCCATGCCGGCGTCGGCAGCGAGGCCTATCATGACGGGCTGCCGCGCACCGCGGCATTGATGATCTTCAAGTTTCCCGTTCTCGGTGCCTTCAACCAGCTGATCGAAGAAGAAGTGCCTCAACGCTTCGCCGGCGTGCGCTGGGGTTTCGTCGAAGCCAGCGCCCAATGGGTGCCCTACCTGCTGGGCGAGGCGAAATTGCGCCTCAACATGCGCGGCCGCCGGGGTGGGAACGACCTGCTCGGCGCCAACAATTTCTACGTGACCACGCAGCGCACCGACGATCTCAACTGGCTGCTGCAAGAGGTCGGCGACGATAATCTCGTCATCGGCACCGATTACGGCCACCGTGATTCGGCGACCGAGATCGACGCCTTGAAGCGGATGTCGTCCGATGGCGAGTATCCCGCCGCTTCGGTCAGAAAGATATTGCAGGACAATCCGAGCAGGCTCTACGGCATCACGTAAGCCTCACAGCCCATAGAGCCGCGCCGGGTTGTCGCCGAGGATCTTGTCGACCGCGCCCTCGGGCATCGCCGGCGCTTTGCGCAACTGACGCAGCGCCTCGATCTGCGTCGCATTGTCATTGTGTCCGTAGTCGGTGCCGATGACCAGGCTGTCCTCGCCGGCGACATGCAGAATGGTGGGCAGGTCTTCATTGATCTGGCAGGCGACGAACATGTTGTTGTCGGCAAGTGTGCGGTCGGACAGCCGCTTGCCGCGCCGCTGCATGCGATTCTTGAGTTCGCTCAACACGTAGAGCAGCCATCCGCTGCCCGCTTCGATGAAGCCCCATCGCACCGCCGGGAAGCGCTGCGGGATTTCGCGGTAGAGCAGGGCGTGAAAGGCACTGATAACGGGAAACTTGAACTTCGCCAGCGCGTCCGATTCCTCGAACAAGTCGTGATACGCCCAGGAATCGACGCCGGCATGGAGGCAGATCGGCAGGTCGAGATCCTGCGCTATCTCGTACAGCGGATAGAAATAAGGATCCCACAGCTCGCGATCGGCGGCGAAGCCGCACATGAAGACGCCGCAGGCGCCGTTCGCCTTGGCCCGGCTCAGCTCCTCGCGCACGATCGCCGGATCGACGAGCGAATGCACCGGCGGGACCGCCACCCAGCGCAGCTTGCCGCCGCCGCGCCGCCAGATCTCGGCGAGCCATCGGTTGTAGCTGCGCACCAACGCCAGCTCGACCTCTTGCTTGCGCGTCAGCGGCCTCAGGAAGATGCTCGGGTAGAGGATCTGCAAGTCGATCCCGAGCGCGTTCATATGGGCGATACGCCCGTCGATGTCGCTCATCTCGCGCGCCTCGCGCGACGTGTCCAGCCCGATATTGCGCTCGCGCGGCCGCAGACGGCCATCGATCGCCCAGAAATCGGTCTGCTCGCGATTGCGGACGATGTCGGCTTCCCCGGCTTCGCCGGACACCGGGATCGGGCGGTACTTCGCTTCGCCCTTGGTCATGTAGGACCAGGTGGTCAGGGTCTCGATCACATGGGCGTCGGCGTCGATCGTCTGCATGAACCCTGTCCCGCCCGTGGCGATTTATGGCTGATGGCCTTGCGCGAAAGTCTACTCTAAGCTCGGCTCAGGCGCGCAAACAAGAAAGCGACCGCTCGCGACGGTCGACCGGCGCACCGTAAAGCCGCCGCTGCAACGGCCGTGGGAGGGAGAAACATGGCAAGCCTGCTGTGCCGCCGCGCTGGCGGTTGGGCGGTCGGGACCCTGCTCGCATTGGCGGCGATCGGACCGATCGCATCCGTCCATGCCGCGCCCGAACAGGCCGGCGCCGAATCGGTTGCCGATTTCTACCGCGGCAAGCAGATGACAATGATCATCTACACCCCCGCGGGCGGCACATACGACATCTATGCGCGGCTGCTGATTCGCTTCCTGCCGGACCATCTGCCGGGAAATCCGCGCTTTGTCCCAAAAAACATGATCGGCGCCGGAGGCCTGACCGCCGCGCGGTATCTCTATGTCAGCGCGCCCAAGGACGGGTTGACGATCGGCACGATCGGCAGGGGCCTGCCGTTCGAGACGCTGCTCGGCGGCGACCAGGCATTTTCTTTCGATCCACTGGCCTTCGGCTGGCTCGGCAGCATGAACAAGGAGAGCTCGCTCGCCGTGTCGTGGCATGATTCGGAGGTGAAGACGGCGCAGGATCTGCGCAGCAAGGAATTGCTGATCTCGGCGACCTCGGCCGATTCGGATTCGACGATCATACCGAAGGCGCTCAACGGGCTGCTCGGCTTCAAGTTCAAGATCATCTCCGGCTATCAGGGAATGACGGACGCCGCTCTCGCCGTCGATCGGGGCGAGGTGCAGGGAATGGGGTATTGGGGTTGGGTGGCGATCAAATCGGAGCGGCCGGAATGGCTCACCGAGAAGAAGATCAACCTCCTCTTCCAGACCGCGCTGCGGCCGCATCCCGAGATCCCGACCGTTCCGACGGCGGTGTCGCTGGCGTCGAGCGAGGAGCAGCGAGAAGAGCTCGAGCTGCTGCTCTCGCGCGATGTATTGGGGCGGCCCTACGTGGCGCCCCCCGGCATTCCCGAGGATCGTCTTGCGGCGCTGCGCGCCGGCTTCGATGCAACGCTGCACGATCCAGCCTTTCTCGCCGAGGCGCAGAAGCTCAACCTCGAGATCAACCCGGCAACGGGCAAGGAGGTCGAGGCGCTGTTGCGACGCGTGCTGAGCTATCCTGCAGCCGTGGTGGAGCGGACCAAGAAAGCGATGGGCCGCTAGCCCGCGGACCGCGCGCTCTGCATCGCCCGCCACAGCCGCTCCGGGCTGGCCGGCATCGGCACGTCACGAATTCCGAGCACGGACAGGGCGTCGGCCAGCGCATTGGCGATGGCGGGAACGGCGCCGACCGTTCCGGCCTCCCCTGCGCCCTTGACGCCGAGCGGATTGGATTCGGTCGGGACCGGGTTGCTCTGGATGGCGATCGAGCAAAAGTCGGCGGCGCGCGGCATCGCATAGTCCATGAAAGAGCCGGTCAGAAGCTGACCGGTTGCGCTGTCGAACTTTATATCCTCCATCAGCACCTGTCCCAGCCCCTGTGCGATCCCGCCAAGAATCTGGCCCTTGAGCAGCAGCGGGTTGAGCACGGTTCCGACATCGTCGACGACGCTATAGCGGAGCAACTCGACGAGGCCGGTCTCCTCGTCGATCTCCAGCTCGCAGATGTGGCTGCCGTTGGGAAAGTTGAACACCTCGTTGTTATACACATGCGTCGCGGTCAAGCCCGGCTCCATGCCGGTGGGCAGATCGCCGGCCTGAGCCGCGGCACGCGCGACCTCCTGGATCGACAGGGTGCGATTGGTCTTCTGCGAGCAGAACAGCCCGTCGGCGAAGCTGATGTCCGCGGGCTCGACCTTCATCAAGTGCGCGGCGATGCGGGCGCCCTTCTCGACGATCTTTGCGGCGGCGAAGTGGAGCGCCGCACCCGCGATGGTCGCGGTTCGCGAGCCGCCGGTGCCTTCGCCGAAGAAGACGCGGTCGGTGTCGCCCGAGACGTAGCGTACTTCGGCCGGGCTGAGACCGAGCCGTTCGCATACCAGCTGGGTGAAGGTCGTCTCGTGTCCCTGGCCCTGGCTGAAGGCACCGCACAGGATCGTCGCAGCGCCGCCGCGGTCGAACCGGATCTCGGCCCCCTCGTAGCCCGGCGACGAGGCCTTTTCGATGCTGTTCGAGATGCCGATGCCGCGCAGCATGCCGCGAGCGCGCGAGTCATTGCGCCGGCTTTCGAAGCCGGCATAGTCGGCCATCTCCAGAACCATGTCCATGTTGCGCTCGAACTCGCCGCAATCGTAGACAAACTTCAGCGGGCTCGTGTAGGGCATTGCATCCGGCGCGATGAGGTTACGCCGCCGCAGTTCGTCCGGGCCAATTCCCATCTCGTCGGCGGCGATGTCGATCAGCCGCTCGATCACGTATGCGGCCTCGGGACGGCCATTGCCCCGATAGGAGCGCATGGGGTTGGTATTGGTGAAGACGGCAGTGACGTCGACATGTGCCGCCGGCGTCGTATAGACGTTGGCGAGGGTGCCCAGATTGGTGGTGGGCGCGCCGTCTGAACCGCTTTGCGTATAGGCGCCGAGCGCTACGACATTGCGCACGAGGAGTGCCAGGAACTTGCCATTCTTGTCGAGTCCGAGGCGGGCCTCGCTGACGAGGTCGCGGCCATGCGCGTCGCTGACGAAGGATTCGGAACGGGTCGCGATCCATTTCACGGGCCGGCCGATCAGCCTCGCCGCCCACAGCACCAGGGGCACCTCGTTGTAGACCGGCGATTTCATGCCGAAGCTGCCGCCGACATCGCCGCCGACCACGCGCAGATTCATTTCGGGGATCTGGAGGACGCGTGCCAGGCTGGCCCGGAAGGAGTGCGGGCGCTGCATCGTCGGATAGATGGTATAGCGGTCCTCGTTCGGATCGTAGAATCCGGCGCAGCCGCGCGGTTCGATCGTCGCCGCGGTGACCCGGTTGATGACGAAGCGGTGGGAGACGACGCGTTCGGCCGTGGCGAGCGCCGCCTCGGCGGCCTCCTTGTCGCCGAGCAGATGGACGAAACAGATATTGTCGGGGCAGTCCTGGTGGACGCGGGGAGCGCCCGCGGCGATTGCATCCAGCGGGGTCGTGATCGCCGGCAGGGGACGATAGTCGACCGCAATCAGCTCGGCCGCGTCGGCCGCCTGATCGCGCGTCTCCGCGACAATGAACGCGACCGGGTCGCCGACCCAGCGCACCCGATCGGACGCCAAGGCGGGATAGCTCGGCCGATACATCGGCGAGCCGTCGCGGCGCTTGCGCTTGCTCGGACGCGGCAGATCGGGAAACCCCGCCGCCTTCCAATCGGCGCCAGTCAGGACCGCGAGGACGCCGGGCGCCGCCTTTGCGGCCGCGACATCCACCGATAGGATATCCGCATGGGCGTGGGGTGAGCGCAGGACGCAGGCATGCGCCGTGCCAGGCAAGATCACATCGTCGACATAGCGCCCGCGGCCGCGGAGCAGCCGCAGATCCTCGATTCTGGGTACCGCACGGCCCAAGCCTAAGTCATTCATGCATCGCTCTCATGCTGGGCCGTCCGGCGCAGGATTTTGCGGCCGCGGATGGCGCCGCCGCGTCAGGCGGGAGAGCGGCGCCGAGGACCAACGCGGCGATTGTTGTCAGGATAATTCGGCGGGCCTCCATTGCCCGTCCTTCTGTCCTTGCCGCGCTTGTTGCCGGCAAGCTGCGCCGATTTGGCATGGCCGCGTTCCTGGGCTTTGCGCGGATCTTTCAGCGGCGGGTCGATCTTGATGTTGAGGATCTGCGCCTCGTCGGCCGAGAAATCGGCATCGGACCGGAAGCCCGCGGCGCGGATGCCGGCGATGGCGCAGATATCGTCCATCTCGTTGACATCGCCGGTGGCGCCGACCGAGCCGACGATCTCGCCGCTCGCATCGCGAATGAGCTGGCCGCCGCCTTCGAGGAACAGCGGGCCGTCGCTGAGCGCCTCCATGGATTGCATGAAGAGCGGCTTCTCGCGCGCCTTGGCGAGCACGGAGCGCGACGACCGGTTGAGCGACAGGGCCGCGAAGGCCTTGCCATAGGCGATCTCGAAACGCAGCAGGGAGCAGCCATCCTGCTTCTGGAAGGCCTTCACCCGGCCGCCGGCATCGAGCACGACGACGCTCAAAGGGTGGCAGTTCAGTTTTGCCGCTTCGGCGAAGGCGCCGGTGATGATCGCGAGCGCTTCGTCCAGCCTCAAGCCACGCATCTGTCTTGTCCTCCCCGTTTGGCCGGAGTGTGCCGCCCCGTGCCCGCTTTGGAAAGCAGCTTAGCGCGGCTTCAGCAGCAACACGGCGAGCGCGCCGCAGGCCACCGCGAGCCCGAGGCTGGCGAAGGCAAATCCCCAGGCGGCGGTTCGGCCGGGTCCGCCGGCAAGATCGAGCACCGCGCCGAAGCAGAGCGGGCCGAGAAAGGCGCCGAGGAAGCCGATGCCGCTATGCACCGCCATGGTGGCGCCGCGCTGGCCTGCCGCCGCGGATTCGACGGCGCCGGCGGTGAGCGATGCCGAATCGGCCATCACGAAGCCGCCATAGACGAGGCAGGCGAGGGCGACGAGCCAATAGGGTGCGGCGGCGATGAAGCCGATGGCGCAGGCGAGGACGGCGCTCGTCGCCATGATCAGCGCTAGCAGGCGGCGCCGGCCCCGTCGCAGCGCCAGCTCGTTGCCGCCGATGCTGCAGACGAGGCCGACGAGGGCGACGAGGCTCGCCACCAGGCTCGGCGACCAGGACACCGTGCCCGCCGCCTGCAGGCTGAGGCTGAAGGCGAGGAAGGCGACGATCCAGCTGCGCAGCCCGAACAGCTCCCAGACGTGAAAGCCGTAGCCGACGACGAAGCCCATCGCGGCGCGGTTGGCCAGCACCGGCCGGAAATCGAGCAGCCGCCGCGCCGCGACGGGCCGGGCCGTGAACGGTGACGGCGCCAGCGCGATCGCGGCGACGACCAGGGCAACGGCCGAGCCCAGTGCCGAGGCCGCGAAGGCCCAGCGCCAGCCGTGAGACGCGCCGAGCCAGCCGGCGAGCAGGAAGGAGACGCTGATGCCGAGCGAGAATCCCGCCGTGTAGGAGGCGAGGGCGCGCGACTGGTGCGGTCCGGCGACCCGATCGGTGAGCGCCTTCAATCCCGGCATGTAAGTGCCGGCGAGACCGATGCCGGACAGCACCTGCCAGGCGACGGCGCTCCAGAATCCGTCGGCGGTGAGCGCGAAGCCCGCATTGGCGATGCCGCCGAGCGCCGTCGCCGCAAGATAGATGCGCCGCGGATCCATGCGGTCGGTCGCGGCGGTAAGCAGCGGCACCGCCGCGACATAGCCCGCATAATAGAGTCCGCTGATCCAGCCGGCTTCGGTGGCCGACAGGCCCCATTCCCGCGAGAACTCCGGCAGCAGCGCCGCGAAGGCCGAGATGCCGAGCATGCCCATGACCTCCGCCGCGACCATGCAGGCGACGAAGCGGACGGGCGGCATGTCGATACTCAGCTTAATGGCTTTATCTCCGGATCGCGGCGCCAATAAATCATCGCCTGCGCATCCCTGTCCACGCTTGCGCTTTGTCGGCGAAAAGCGGACGCTTTTCGCCGACATCCGCGCCTGAGCGGGTTCCCGATGATGTCAAAAATAATTCTCTCGTAGATAAGGGATTCCGCTGGTAGGACAGCGACTGCTCAAGGACATGGAGGCGGCCATGCCATTGACTTTCGACAATCGCAGCCGAGCCATGATCACGCCGAGAGGCGTGATGGCTTTCACCGCGCGCGACGGACATAAGGAAGTCTGCTGCCTTCTGCCGCTGCCGGTGCTCGAGCGTGATTCAGAGGATGCCACGGCCGATGCGCTCAGCCGCGCCTTCGACCGCCATCGCGCGGTCATCGAGGAGAGCGCCTCGGACCTCTACGACCGGCACGGCAGCGACGAGTGCGGCGAGCTTTTGCTCACCGAGGTCGATCTGCGTTCCTAGAAGGACTCGCTGGTGAAGCGCCAGGCCTGCAGGGTCGGCGACCAGTAATCGGCCGGCAGGCCGGCCTTGGTCTTCAGATGCTCGAGGAACGCACGCCGGTCGGGCACCATGGCCCAGACCTGCGGCAGGAACAGCGAGCGGTGGGCGCCGTCGCGGATCATCAGCCCATCGACGCCTGGGCGCAGCTGCGCGAGCAGCTCCTCCTCGGAACCGAAACCCATCAGCCGATCGTGGCTCAGGATCGAGACATGAATGTCGAGCCGCGCCGCCTCCTCTTCGGTGACGGGCTTGAAGCGCTGGTCGGCCGTCGCCGAGGCGAGCGCGTTGCGCACGACGTCGACGATCAGCGGCTGGTGCGCCTCCACCGAGCCGATGCAGCCGCGCAGCTCGCCGCGATCCTTCAAGGTGACGAAGGTGCGGCGCGCGGCGAGCAGCGGTGCCGGATAGGAGTCGAGCGGGAGGTCGATCTTGGCCGACTGGCCGACGCCGCGCAGCACGGTGCGTGCCGCTTCCTTGAGCTCGGCACGGTAGGAGTCGGGCAGCCTTGCCGCTTCGGCGGGCTCGAAGCTGTAGGCGCCGTAGCCGACCACGCGCTCGCGGTCCCCCGCGGTGTCGCCGGAATTGCGGAGATCGAGGGTGGTGGCGCGCAGATCGAGTGAAGCGGCGCGGCGCAGCAGCCCGGCGATGGGCAGGAAACCGCAGGCAAAATGGCCGGCCAGCCCCTCGGCCTTGTGGGTCTCGATCAGCTTCGAGGTCGCGGCGTCGATCTTGCGGGCGCTGTCATAGCTCTCATAGTGGCTGAGATCGGAGCTGATCACGATCAGCGTCTCAGGCCCGCCCCAGACGCGTTCGAGCACGGCCTCGACCGCGGCGGCGCGGGTGTCGCCGACGATCAGCGGCACCAGGTCGAAGCTGCCGAGGCTGCGCTGGAGGAAGGGCAGCTGCACCTCGAGGCAATGCTCCTGATCGAAGGCGCGATCGAGCAGCGTGACCTCGGGCAGCTCGAGCAGCGAGGCGATGGCGGCGCGATCGATCGGGATGGATCCCAGCGGCGTCGCGAAGCGCTCGGCGCTGGGGGCCGCAATGCCGCGAAAACCCAGCCGATGCGCCGGGCCGAGCAGCACGATGCGGGTGATCGCCGGCGCACGATGGGCGAGGGCCTTGTAGGCGCGCCCGGCGATCGGGCCGGAATAGATATAGCCGGCATGCGGCGCGATGATCGCCTTGGCCTCGCTCGGCCAGTCCTCGGCATGGTCGAGATGGGCGGCGAGCACAGCGCTGAGCCCGCCGGGATCGGCGGGATAGAACAGGCCGGCCACGCAAGGCTCACGGGTCGTCGACATGGCAGGAATCGGTGGCTAAAGAACCAGTGTAGCAGATAGTAAGGCCGGCGGCACAATGCCAGGGCGGCAGCCGATTGGCTCCTGGCCGACCTTGCCGCCGCGGCTCGCCGAACCCAATTCTTGCGGCATATCCGGAGCGCCCGAAGCGAGACCATGAGCGATCAGCAAGCCCCCGCTGCGGAAGCCCCGCCGACCGGCACGCCGACCCGTCATTGGCACCGGCTCGATGACGGGCGTGTGCAATGCGACGTCTGCCCGCGTGCCTGCAAGCTGGCCGAGGGCCAGCGCGGCCTGTGCTTCGTGCGGGCCCGCAGCAACGACGCGATCGTGCTCACCACCTACGGGCGATCGAGCGGCTTCTGCATCGATCCCATCGAGAAGAAGCCGCTCAACCATTTCCTGCCCGGCAGCGCCGTGCTGTCCTTCGGCACCGCCGGCTGCAACCTCGCCTGCAAATTCTGCCAGAACTGGGACATCTCGAAATCGCGCGAGCTCGATACGCTCGCCGATTCGGCCGAGCCCGACATCGTGGCGCGCGCCGCCGCGGCGCTCGGCTGCGCCAGCATCGCCTTCACCTACAACGATCCCGTCATCTTCCT
>Ga0070681_10006185_pt1 | contig 11633 bp, 8 predicted proteins | sample KBSC83BmetaG_FD_65650 | JGI IMG/M metagenome (GOLD analysis project Ga0070681, IMG submission 65650) | Corn rhizosphere microbial communities from Kellogg Biological Station, Michigan, USA - KBS C8-3B metaG | ecosystem: Host-associated > Plants > Roots > Rhizosphere | place: USA: Michigan...
TGATGTGCGCGTCTCTGGCCCTTGTGCACGCGCAGCAGCCTGCTGCCGCGCCCGCAGGACCGCCGAAGATCCAGGTCCTGATCATCACGGGTCAGAACGGACACAACTGGCGGGGCACGACGCCAATCCTGCGCAAGGTTCTGGAAGACACGGAAAAATTCGACGTGCACGTGACCGAAGAATTCCGCGGCGCGGGTCCCGAGACGCTCGCGCCCTACGATCTGGTGGTGGTGAACTACCAGGATCGCGGCAACCGGCCGGAGCTGCGCTGGGGCACGCGCGCAGATACCGCGCTCGTCGACTTCGTGCGCAACGGCAAGGGTCTGGTCGTCTATCACTTCTCAATGGCGGCATTCGATGGATGGACGGAGTACGAAAAGATGTCGGCGGCCAACTGGCGGCCGAACAACGGACACCACTCCGCCCCGCACAACTACACCGTCGAAATCAAGGATCAGGAGCACCCGATCACGAAAGGGCTGAAGCTGTCATTCCCGCAAACGAACGATGAGCTCTACGCGAATCTGCGCTGGCAGCCGGCCGGCTCGTATCACGTCCTGGCTACGGCCTACGACGATCACGCGCTGTACGCGGCGAGCCGGACCGACGCGCGAGCGCCGCAGCCGCTCGAGGGCGCTGGCGCCAACGAACCGATGCTCTGGACCGTCGACTATGGAAAGGGTCGCGTGTTCACGACCGCGCTCGGCCACGACGTGGAACAGGTGCAGACACCCGCGTTCACGACCACCTTCGCGCGGGGCGCAGAGTGGGCGGCGACCGGCAAGGTCACGCTGCCGATTCCGCCGTCGATGGCCAAGTAGACTGCGCTGCTTCAGCTGCTTCGTGGGGTCCGCCTTCAGGCGGACCTGCACGAAGTCCGGCTGAAGCCGGACTCCACGTACTGTCCTTATCTTCTCGGTAACGCAAACGCGATGATTTCGTCGTTCGTGACGTCCGAGCCCGTGAGGCCGCCGCCTGTGCTCACGACGGTCACGAACTGGCGCCCATCGGATCCCATGTAGGTGATCGGCGTCGTCTCGATTGACGAACGCAGCTTCGTCTCCCACAGCTTGTTGCCAGTAGCGGTTTCAAACGCGCGGAATCTGAAATCGTCGGTCCCGCCGACAAAGGTCAGGCCGCTGGCGGTCAGCGTGACGCCGCCGGAGCTCGGCCTCCCTGTGTCCTGCATTCCGGCCGGCAGCATGTCAGACACGCCAAGGGTCTTCCGGTACGCGATGTCGCCGGTGTCCATGTTGACCGCGACGAGCTCTCCCCAGGGCGTCGGCCCGCACGGGAGCTTCCGATCCGGATCGCCGAAACGCCGCAGACCCGCGAGCGGACCGGAATTCACATAGCTGCCATCGGGGCGCAGAATCAGCCGCATGGGCTGAAACAGATTGTTGGTGTTCGAGATGAACAGGTGCAGCCTGGGATCGTAAGAGGCGCCCCAGAAGTTGATCCCGCCTGCCGGTCCGGGCGGCGAAATGCTGTAGCGATTGAACGAGATCGGCATGAACGGTCCGCCCAGCTTCATGTTGTTGTCGTCGACCAGATGTTCGCAGTACGACTGATGCTGCGGCTCGCCTTTGTAGAGGTTGTCGCGCGAGATCGTCATCTGCGTCAGCGGCGGCGGTTTCACCGGAAACGGCTGCGTCGGTGAGGTTTTCTCGTTGGCAATTTCACTCTTTGGCACCGGACGCTCTTCGATCTCGAAGATTGGCTTGCCGGTGACGCGATTGAGCGTAAACAGCAGTCCTGTCTTGTTGACGATGATGAGCGCCGGAATCGTGGCGCCGTTTCGCTGCAGGTCGACGAGCAGCGGCGCCGACTGCGTGTCGTAATCCCAGATGTCGTGGTGTACGAGCTGAAAGTGCCAGATGTACTTGCCCGTGTTCGCATCGACCGCGACGACTGACGAAGAAAACAGATTGTTCCCCGGCCGGTCGATGCCAACGCGATCGTTGTTTGGCGCGCCGAGCGGCATATAGAGAATGCCGCGTTCCTCATCGAGCGACGTGTATCCCCAGACGTTCACGCCCGATCGGTTCTTCGCGCTGTTCTCTTCCCAGCTCTCATAGCCGAGCTCGCCGGGACGCGGCACCGTGTGAAAGGTCCAGACGAGTTTTCCTGTTCGCGCATCAAACGCGCGCGTATCGCCCGCCGGACCGGCTCCGGCATTCGATCCGCCCGGGCCCTCTCCCGTGCCGGCGCCGATGATGATCAGATTCTTGTAGATCGTCGCCGACGACAGCAACGAGTACGGCAGGTTCATGCCGGTCTGCATGACCTCAGCTGTTTTGAGATTGACGACCCCGTTGTCGCCAAAACTGGTGTTCAGCGTCCCGTCCGACGCTTTGATCGAGTACAAGCCGCCGGACGTTCCGCCGAAGATGATCGAGGGCGGATACGAACCCTCACCCGGCCAATACGCGAGACCGCGCTTCGACGGGATGTCGTTGTTGGGAAGCGGGAACCTCCACTTCTCGACGCCGGTCGTGGCGTCGAGGGCATGAATCGCCCCGTAAGGCGACGCCAGATACAGCGTGTTGCCGATCACGATCGGAATAGCCTCGTCCTCGCGCAGACGGCCTGTATAGGTCGCGGGCTTCAGGTGAAAACTCCACACCTGCTGAAGCGTGGCGACGTTCTGCGCGGTGATTTGATCGAGCGGGCTGTAGCGGTTGGCGCTGTTGGCGTAGTTGCTGCTCGGCCAGCCGGTGGCGGCCGGCGGGTCAGCGGCGGTCATCACAGTGGACATCGACGCCGCAACTACTGCTCCCAGCAAGAGTCGAGAAGCTCCTCGCATCATGCGTCCTGCTCCCGGCAATGCCGCGCGGAGGCGGCCCATTCGTAGGGAGGATGATAGCCGAGTGAGGCTTCGTCGGGTCCTCGTTCGTGGGGTCCGCCTTCAGGCGGACCTCGTGCCGTCGTGGCGTCCGGCTAAAGCCGGACGCCACGTGCCGCCTTTGCGGCCGTCACGAGGCTCGTGGCGGCGACTGGATTGCCGTACCAGAACCGCCATCCCAGCCTGCGGCGCGTCAACGCGACTGCCCCGAGTGTGCGGAGCGTGGCGGCGTAACGGGAAGTGGCGCGAATGTCGGCAATGGCGAGTCGTCCGCCTGGTTTCAGCACCCGCCAGGCTTCCCGAACCGCCTGCACGCGTCCGTCGTTCGAATCGATGTTGTGAATGGCCAGACTGGAGACGACGACATCGAACGACGCATCGGGAAATGGCAGCTTCCGCATGTCTCCAGTCTCGATGTCGACGCGTTCGTAAACGCCTTCGAGCGACGCATTCTGCAGCGTCACGTCGCGGGCATTGCCCGACTGATCGTGCGTGCTCCACAGATCGATGCCGGTGACGTGGCCGGTGGTCATGCGGCTGGCGACGGCGGTGAGCACAGCGCCGCGCCCGCATCCCATGTCGAGCACCCGTTCATCACCACGAAGGTGAAGGCTGTCGAGGATTTCGTTCCACGCACGAAACTTGCCGTGGCGGGTTGTGTAGAAAAAGCTCAGGGCGTTGGCGAGAAAGAACGCCGCATAAAACGACATGAGCGCGGCCATATGGCCGCGCCCGCTCCAGATCCCCGCGAAAGCGGCGGCTGCGCTAATCACGCCGAGGAACGCGAAGGCGATCAATGCGTAGGGCGCGTCGTAGCCATAATCGCCGCGTCGGCAGCCGACAGTCATCAGTCGACAGTCACCAGTCCACAGTCACCAGTCCACAGTCATCAGTCGACAGTCGGCTGACTGACGACTGACGACTATCTCGTGGGCGTCTCAGGAACCTGCGTCACCTTCACGTAATTGTTGACGCTCAAGTACGACGCGGCGGCGCGTTGAATCATGTCCGCATTCAACGCGTCGATCTGATCGGGCAGCTTGTCGACGGCCGCGACGGTCTCTCCTTCGCCGTCCTCGTATTTGCGCGAGATCTGGCCCAGGAAATAGCCGTTCTCCTGGCCGTTTCGCTCGAACTCGCGGCGGAGGATGCCGCGGATGATGTTCACCTGACCGCGCGATAATTCGGTGTTCCGAATGAACGCGATCTCGTCGAGCACCCGCCGCACGATCTGATCGGTGCGCGCGGGATCGCACGTCCATTCGATACGGATCGCGTACTCAGGCTTCGGGAACTTCTGCATGTTCGGCGTCGCCGTGATGCTGTAGGTTTCGCCGAGCTCCTGTCGAATGGTGTCGAACAGCCTCGACTCCAGCAGCAGCGTCACGGTCCGGAGCGCCAGCCGGTGCGCATCGTCGTACTCGAACGGACCGTTCAGGACGATCGCGACCTGACTCTTCGGCGCGAGCCCTTTCTGCACGACCTTTTCCACCACACCGGTCGGAGCGATCACGCCGATGTCGTGCCACGATTCGTGGGAGTGTGTCGCGGGCAAGCTGGCGATGTACGTCTCGACGAGCGGCTTGATCGCATCGAGCGTGAAACTTCCGACGAACGTGAAGGTGAAATTGCTGGCGTCGGCAAACCGCTGCTTGTAGAAGGCGAGCGACTTGTCGAGATTCCACTGATCCACGCTGGTCGGCGTTTCCGGACGCCGCCGCGGGTTGTTGCCGCTGAGGGTCGCATCGATCGTCTGCTCGAACACGACGTCTGGACTGGCCAGTTGATTGGCGAGCAGATTTCTCGCCTGCGCCGCCATCGCCCCGAACGCTGCCGGATCGGCGCGCGGCTGCGTGAATCGCAGGTACATCAGCTGGAACATCGTTTCGAGATCCTGCGGCGTCGTGCCGCCGCGCATGCCTTGATCGATCTCGTCGATGAACGGCTGCACCTGGACGGCCTTGCCGGCCATCATCTTGTCGAGCACCACCGAATTGAATCGACCGACTCCGCCCGCCGGCACCACCATGTCGGCCACCCTCGCCGGCACGAAATCGGCGTCCGACGCGAGCGATGTGCCGCCCGGTGCGGCGGCCCGAAACAGGATCTGGTTCTCTCTGAGCGTCGTCGGTTTCAAGACGACCGTGGCGCCGTTCGACAGCGTCCACTCGGTGATTCCCGTATCGGAACGGACCGTGGTCTTCACGATCGAACCGCGCGGCGGCGGCGCGTCCATGAGTGACTGCCCGGCGGCCGCGTCGACATAGCGGTCGAGGCGTTTGGTCGCCGCCGCCTTGACGACCGATTCGAGCTGCGCTTGATCGGGCAGCTTCACGCCAGTTCCCTCGGGGGCCGACACCACAATCAAACGGTTGGCATCGGGGAACCAGTCGCGCGCGAGCGCGTTGATCTCGTTGAGCGTGATCTCAGGAACGAAGCGGCGGTGGAACGCCAGTTCCTGCCAGATCGTCGGCAGCGCTTCGTCTTCGAGGAAGTTGCGTGTGTACTCATCGGCGCGGCTCGCCGATTGACGGTCAGGGCTCTCGGTCACGACACGTTCCGAGCCGGCCATCATCGCCTGCTTGGCGCGGTCAAGCTCGCTCGCGGTGAACCCGTACTGCACGACGCGCTGCAATTCGGTGACGAGCGCTTCGAGACCGCGCGCCGCGCCATCGTTGGACACCAGCGCGCCGAGACGCGCTTCGTCTCTCGTGCGGGCAATCGGAAACAGCTCGCGGCCGGCATCCGATCTGAGGAAAGGAGCGTTCGCGGTCTGCGTCAGCTCATCGAGGCGATCGCTGAGCATGTCGGCGAACAGCTGGTCCATCAGAATGTCGCGATAGCCGCCGACCGTGCCCTGATTGCGCGCGGGACGGAGATCGCTCAACTCGACGGCGGTGGCCGTCGATTCCTTGTCCGTCACGAAGGCGTAGCGAGTGCCGCGGTGATCGGGCACGTCGATCGTGGGACGCGGACGCTCGGGCGTCGGAGAGGTGAGCGAAGAAAAGTGATCTTTGATCTGGGAGGCGACCGCCTCGCGATTGACGTCACCCACGACAATCACGGCCATCAGGTCCGGACGGTACCAATCGCGATAGAACCTGACCAGTTGTTCGCGTCCGACCTTCTCGATGATCTCCGGACGGCCAATCGGCAGCCGATCGGCGTACCGCGATCCCTCGAGCTGCGCCTTGAGAATCTTGTCCTGCGTCCGCTCTTCAGCACCGAGGTGCATGCGCCATTCGGAAAGGACGATGCCGCGCTCGCGGTCGATGGCGTCCTGATCGAACGTGGCCCCGTGCGCCCAGTCTTCGAGCACGAGGAGCGCGCGTTCGAGCACGCCAGGCCGGTCGGTCGGCACGCGCAGCGTGTACTGCGTGTCGTTGTAGCTCGTCACCGCATTCGCGTCGGGACCAATGCCCAATCCGAGCGACGACAGAAATTGAATGATGCCCTGCTTGGGAAAATGCGTGGACCCTTCGAACTCCATGTGTTCGACGAAATGCGCCACGCCGGGCTGATCGTCGTCCTCGAGGACCGAGCCTGTCCTGACGACGAGGCGAAGTTCCGCCTGGTGCGCCGGCTTGCCGTTCGCGCGCACGTAATAACGCAATCCGTTGGGCAGCGTGCCGACGAGGACCTCGGGATCCACGGGCATCTGCTGCGACAGGCTGTAACTGCCGACCGACGCGGCGGTCGTTTCGCGTCCCGCGGGGGTCGATTGTGCCAGCGCGGCGGGCGTCCAGCCTGCAAGGGCAACGACGATAGAGAGTGCGGCAAGGCGGAGGCGAAGTGCGCTCATATATCTATCCATCCTACGGTACACAACGCGGCGGCGTTGGCACTCTGTGCAAAAAATGGAACACCCGCACCGGGACCGCCGTAAAGCATAAACATTGTGTCGGTCAATCGCTCCGCTGAAATTTCGCCCCGTGTGTATGCACGTGTTGGCGGGGTGCTTTACCTGATCATCATCATTGCTGGTGCGACTGGTGAGGTGTTCGTAAGGGGGTCCAGCGTCGTATCCGGCAACGCCGCTTCGACGGCCCACAACATCATGGCGTCCCCGTCGTTGTGGCGGGCAGGTATTGCGGGCGATCTCGTCATGCACGTCTGCGATGTACCGCTGATGGTGATCTTTTATGTCCTGCTGAGGCCGGTGAACGGCAATCTGGCGCTGCTGGCGCTGCTCTTCAATCTCACGCAGACTGCGGTCCTGGTTGCGAACAAATTGAATCTGCTGCTCCCCATATTTCTCCTGGGCGATGCCGAATATTTGAAAGCGTTCACGGCTGAGCAATTGCAGGCGCTCTCTTACGTTTCGCTTCGGACACACGACAGCGGGTTCGCGGTGGGGCTGGTTTTCTTCGGGGCCGCGTGCCTCATGGTCGGCTACCTGATCATTCGTTCTGGTTACTTGCCGCGAACGCTCGGCGTGCTGATGCAGATTGCGGGGGTTTGCTACATCACCAACAGCTTTGCGCTGATTGTGTGGCCGTCACTCGCGGCGCAATTGTTTCCGTTCATTCTCCTGCCGCCGTTCGTGGCGGAACTCTCGATGGCATTGTGGCTTCTTGTGAAGGGCGTTGACCTGGCGAAGTGGAAGTCACGCGTCGAAGGCGTCATTTAGCCGCAGAAACCGGTGAGCGTCATGGTGTTCCGCGTGTCCCCCAATGTTCGAGCCGGGCTTGAACATGTCAGAGAGATCGTCGGCATCGGCCGCGTCGCCGAGAGACGGGCCGACCTCGAAAATCTCCTGCATGGTGCGTAAGAACGGGGAGTGCATCGTAAAGACGGTGGTGGCCACCGAGCGCGCAACGATGGTCGAGATTATGCGGCGGCACGGCCTGACGCCGCCTCCGCCACCGGTTCACATGAGTTAGCCGTCGAACAACGGTTAGCGGCTTGCAAGTACGCCCTCACGATGAAAATCGCTGCTGCGGCGGTGTGCCTTGCGGCCTTGTTCTCAGCCTTTGCCATCTCATCGGCGCAGGACGGGTCGGCGGGTTGTCAGTCCACCGGTGGACTGACAGTTCTTCCCGGGCTTTGGGAAGCCAGCGGCGTTGCGGTGGCCTCGGGATCGCCGACTCGCCTGTGGGTGATCAACGACTCCGAAGGGCCGGTTCTCTACGGGGTCGGCACGGACGGCCGTATCGTCGATCACGTCATGGTGGCCGGCGCGCATGCTTACGATTGGGAAGATCTCTCCGCGGGACCATGTCCTGCCGGCCGATGCCTGTTCATCGCTGACATCGGAGACAATGCGGCTCAGCGCCCGGAGATCACTGTCTACCGGATCCCTGAACCGGCACGAGGCGCGAGCAGCTCAGCACCCGCCATCGCCTTTCACGCGAAGTACCCCGATGGCCCGCACAACGCGGAAAGCCTCTTTGTTGATGCTGACCAGCGGATGTTTGTGATTACAAAGGGCCGATTTGCAGATGTCTATCGGTTCCCGACATCACCGGCCGTCGACAGCGTGTCCACGCTGGAAAAGATCGGAAGAATCCCGCTCGTTGCCGGCCACGCGAAAGGGAAGAAGTTAGAGACCGCCCCGAACGAACGCGCCACCGGGGCCGCGCTGTCAACAGACAGCAATTGGGTCGCGATCCGTTCGAACCAGAGCTTGTGGCTGTTTCGCGCCGCCGATTTCATCGCAGGACGGGCTGGCCAGCCAGTCTGGGTTGACCTGTCCGGTGCCCGCGAACCACAAGGCGAGGGCATTGCCTTCGGTCCGAATCAGACGATTTTCCTGGTCGGTGAAGGCGGCAGCAAGGGTCGGCCGGGTTCCCTTCGCACAATCACCTGCGCACTTCCGCGGTAGGCCCAGTAGACCTCGCCTGACGGTATCCTGCATGAATGCGGAGTCCGGACACAACGAGAGGCCGACCGCATGCATTCGGCGCATTGGCCGCCGAGAATTGGTCTCATCAAACAAGTCGTCGTCTCTCATTTGCCTTCGAATGATTTACGCGGAGCGATTGACGCGCGCGTGCCGGCGACGCACTTCGCTGACATACCGAGACATGGCCACGGCGATCGCCAGAAACGGAACGGAGAGGAGAACGCCGACCACACCGCCGAGTTCCCCGCCGGCCAGGACCACGAGGATCACCGCGAGCGGATGCATGTGCATCCGCGATCCAACGAGGCGCGGATAGATCACATAGTCTTCGACGACGCGCAGAGCGGCGAGGAAAAGTAGCACCCACAGCGCCGTGAACGGTGAGCGGATTAGAGCGGCCGCCGCCGAGATCGCCGCAACCGTGAGGGGCCCGACGATGGGAACAAACTCCGCGGCGCCGGCCGTGACCGCGAGCGCCGCCGCGTACGGGACGCGCAGAGCGGTAAAGACGAGTCCGACCAGCGCACCGACGATTAAGCAGGCGACAAGCTGTGCTCGTATGTAGGCCGACAGCGCCTCGTCCACGCGTGTCAGCAGTTCTGGCGCATCTGATTGCCATCGCTCAGGCAATACGCGGATTAGAGCACGGGTCAGCGTTTGCGCATCTTTCAGGAAGAAGAACGCGAAGATCGGAATCAGCACCAGCCACGGGAGATACGAGGCCAGATAGACGAAAGCGGCCGCGAACCGGGCAATACCCGCCTCAACGCCAGTGCTCGCAGTCGAGACCGCACGGTCGACCAGCGCACCAGAAATGCCAACGAATCGAAGCCACCTGACGACAAGGCGGAAGGGATGCTCCTCGAGGTGCGCCGACTGGAGCCGCTGCGGGAGCTGCCTGGCGGCTTCGGTCACGTGCGGGGTGATCCATACAAGCACGAGTGCCACGCCGCCGAAGATCAGCAGGTAGGCAATCGCAATGGCAACGCCTCTACTCAATTCACCGCGTCGTGGCCTGCGGGCAACGCCGCGCTGCACGAACTCGACAAGCGGCGCGAGCAGATACGCAAACAAAATGGAAAACAGCAGCAACACGATCAGAGTGGTCAGCTCGTAGGCCACCCACAGACCACCCACAACCGCCACTACGACGAACGCGGTGCGCAGCACTGCCGACACGTCGGCCGGGTTCGGTTCCGTATCGGCGGCGCGCCTTCCGAGAGTCCGTGTTGGGAATATCCGTTGATCCACTTCTCGAACCGAGCCGTCCCAACGGTGATCGCAGCAAACTCGACACCATGCCGAACCTCTTCAAGCTGCCAACGCTTGAGATTCAGATTCTGAGTTCAGAATGGCATGGCTCGACAAGCAACGGTTATGAAACGCAGCGCGACGAAACGTCCCACGACTCCCGTCGTTCGACGCTTGTGATGCGACCGGCTGGATCACGGCTGAAGATCTTGCGCAGGCGCGGCTGACCCGGTACAACAGCACATCGACGGCTTCGACCTTCAGCGTCTCTGCGGTTCGACCAGTTCGCTGACCGCGCCGTTCGCTCCCATCTCCCCTTCTTCGTCCGCGACAGACGTGGCGACCGCAATGCGGTCGTGTCGAACGACGTCGCAGCCCGTCACACGAATGCGGCCCCAGATTTCCGGCGGGAAGGCACGAATCTCGTTCACGATATCCAGTTTCGTCTTGCAAGCGCCATCTTCGGCCAGGACGCGACGTTCTCGGCGATATATCGCGGCCAGGGAGCGCGATCCCGGCGGCTATGGCATCCATCAGCTGCTGCGTCTGACGTTTCTCGCTTTCTGATCGGACACAGCGGTACAACCCTGGCCGCTCGTCACAGAACACTGACACTTTCGCGGTGTATCATCAACGCCACGAGCGGGCCGCGGACTGGCGCGGCTGCGAGGTGGTGCATGAAGCTGCGATCTTGCCAACGGACAATTTCCTCGGCGGCGCTGCTGTTCGTCGCGTTCGCGAGCGACGCATGGGCGCAGACGACGCCGGCTACGCGATCGGTCTACGAGCGCTACACCGAGCCGATTCAGTTCTATAAAACCGGCCTCGGCGATTTCAAAAAGCCGATTTCGACAAAGAACGCTGAGGCCCAGGCCTATTTCAGCCAGGGCTTTCAGATGATGTACGCCTTCGCCAAAGCCGAGGCCGTGCGCTCGTTCCGGGAATCGTGGAAACGCGATCCGGACTGCGCCATCTGCTACTGGGGCGAGGCGTGGGCGTGGGGCTCATATCTCAACGCGCCGATGACTGCCGAGGAGGCGCCGCATGCCTACGAAGCCATTCAGAAGGCCATCGCTCTGAAGGTGCACGCCGATGCGAAGGAGCGCGCCCTGATTGACGCGATGGCCGTCCGGTACGTCAAGGAGTTCGACGCGAGCAAACGTGTCGAGCAGGATCGCGCGTATGCGGAAACCATGCGCAAGGTCTCGGAGCAGTATCCCGACGATCTCGAAATCGCGACGCTGTACGCCGACGCGCTGTTTCTGCTCGAACCGCGACGGGGCAGCCGGGACATCAACGATCCCAACGTCAAGCGTCTTCATCAAGTACTCGAAAGCGTGCTGTCTCGCGACGTGCACCATCCCGGCGCCTGCCATCTGTACGTGCACGCGACGGAATCGACCGTGGTGCCGGGCCGGGCGGAGGCCTGCGCCGAATTTCTCGGCAACTCGATTCCCGGTGCCAGCCACATCAACCATATGCCCTCGCATACCTGGAATGAAGTGGGACGCTGGGGCGACTCCGTCCGCGCCAATCTCGAAGCGTGGCACTCGGATCTGAAAGCGTCGATCGGCGAGGGCTTTGCGATCTATCCCGAGCACAACCTGCACATGCTGCTCTACGCGGCGTCGTACGACGCCGCGTAGAGCAGCATGTGCAGGTTGTGCTCGGGATAGATCGCAAAGCCCTCGC
>Ga0070681_10006186_pt1 | contig 11633 bp, 12 predicted proteins | sample KBSC83BmetaG_FD_65650 | JGI IMG/M metagenome (GOLD analysis project Ga0070681, IMG submission 65650) | Corn rhizosphere microbial communities from Kellogg Biological Station, Michigan, USA - KBS C8-3B metaG | ecosystem: Host-associated > Plants > Roots > Rhizosphere | place: USA: Michigan...
CTGCTCGGCGAGAAGGTGGTCCGGCCGCTCGCCGAGATCGGCTAGCGGTCGCGACGGCCACGCCGGCGAGGATCAGCAGGCCGCCGCCGAGCATGGCCAGGGTCACGTGCTCGCCGAGGAACGCCGCCGCGCCGAGCACGCTGACCACGGGCTCCAGGTAGAGCAGCAGGCTGACCCGGGTGACGTCCCCGGCGAGCACGGCGACGTTCCACAGCAGCAGGCCGGCCACCGTGCTGCCCAGGGCGAGGAACGCGAGTTCCGCCCAGGCGGCGGCACCGAGGTGCGCGAGTCCCGCGCCCGGCAGCGTCCCGGCGGCGGCGAGGTAGGGGACCGCGCCGACGACGGTGGAGGCCGCGGTGGCGGGGACGGCGCCGAGCTCCTGGCTCAGCGGGCGCGCCGCGATCGTGTACGCGGCGAAGGACAGCGTGCCCGCCAGGACAAGACCGGTTCCGGCCAGCGCGTGGTAGCCGCCGCCGACCCCGCCGACGGCGCCGGGACCCGCGAGCACGGCCACGCCGGCCAGCGCCGCCGCGCTGCCCAGCCAGGCCCTGAGGCCGCTGCGCTGGCCGAGGAACACGCGGCCGAGCAGCATCACCCAGACGGGCTCGGTCGCTAGCAGCAGGCCCGCCGTGGCGGCGGGCAGCCACCGCAGCCCGGCGGTGACCGGCAGGTTGTACCCGACCAGGCCGAGCACGCCCGCCGCCGCGAGGCGGCCCGCCTGCCGCGGCCGCAGCCGGCGGAACACGGGCCAGGCCCACGGCAGCAGCACGAGCGACGCCGCGGCCAGCCGGATCAGCAGCAGCGGCAGCGGGGACAGGTGCGCGACGACCGCCCTCGTGGCCACCGGCGCCAGCCCCCACAGGCAGACCGCCACCAGGCCCGCGGCCAACGCGTCACGTCGCACAGCTCCTCCTGGTCGGCTTGACGGCCCATCAAGGACCGCCTAGTAAGCCAGGATGCTGTAATGGTCTTATGCAGTTCAACACTTACACGGTGGCGGGCGCGCACATCGCCGTCTGGCTGGTCAACCACCCCGGTTGCGACGCGGCCGCCCTCGCCGCGGAACTGCGCCGCCACGAGGTGCACGAGCCGGCGGGCACGGCGGAAGCCGCCGCCGCGCTGCGGCCCTGGGCCGCCCGGCTGCGCGAGGTGTTCGCGGCCGAAGCGGTGAGCGACAAGGCCGAGTTCACCGATGCGCTGCTCGTCGCCGCCGACTGCCGCCCCCGGCTGGTCAGCCACGGCGCGGGCAAGCCGCACCACTTCCACTACGCGCCGGTCGAGACGGGCCTCGCGGCGCGGGTGCGCGCGCTGACCGCGGCCGGGCTCGCGCACGTGATCGACGGCGGCGGCGGCACCCGGCTGCGGGCGTGCGACCGGGACGGGTGCGGCGTCGCGTTCCTCGACACCTCACGCAACGGGCGCCGCCACTTCTGCGGCGTCCGCTGCGCCAACCAGGTCAACGTGGCGAACCACCGGCGGCGCCAGCGGTCCGCGGCCGTCACAACGGCGGGCTGAGCACCCCGATCGCGACGCCGCGGGCGGGGTCGTGCCAGATGGCCATCGCGGTGTTCATCCGCAGAAACCCCAGGCGCGCGTAAAACGGCTCGGTGCCGGGGTTCGCGTAGAGGATGATCTTCTTGTGCCCGCTGGCCAGCGCCACCAGCCGCCTGATGACCTCGGCCCCGAGGCCGCGGCCCTGGTGCTCGGGGTGGACGGCCACGTCGGCGATGTAGGCGCAGTCGAGGCCGTCGGCGAGCACCCGCCCGACGGCCACCAGGACGCCGTCGTGGTAGGCGAAGCACGCGAACATGCTGTTGCCGAACACAGTCGCGAGCGCCTCGGGCGGTTTGTCGCCGAGCGGGGCGATCCGGTACAGCTCGGACAGCTCGCCGAAGTCGACCCCGGCCTTGTCGCCAGTCCCCTGGTAATCCGTCCACTGATAATCCGTCATGCCGTTACCTCTACCTCAGCGGCACGCAGGCGTCATCCTCCGGGGCGGCGGTGGCCGCCGCGGGCCCGGTGCGAGGCACGGCGGCCGCCGGCGGCCGCCGCTCGCGCAGTGCGATCGCGGTCACCGCGATGGAGAGGGCGCCGAGCACCGCGCCCGTCGTCCACGCGAGGTGATATCCGCTGGTCAGCGCCTGCGCTGAGGTGCCCGTCCCGGTGCGGGAGGCGGCGAGCGCGGTCAGCAGGGCGAGGCCGAGCGCGCCGCCGACCTGCTGCACAGTGTTGAACACGCCCGAGATCACGCCGGCGTCCGCGTCGGTCGCGCCCGACATGCCGAGCGCGGTCACGGCGGGCAGGGTCAGCCCGCCGCCGACGCCGAACAGGACGAAGAGCGGCAGCAGCACGGCCGCGTAGCCCGCGTGCGCGGGCACCTGGGTCAGCAGGGCCAGCGTCGCCGTGATCATGACCAGGCCGGCGAGCAGCAGCCGCCGGGCGCCGAACCGCGCGGTCAGCCGCGCCGACAGTCCGAGCGATACCACGGCGATCGCGGCGGCGGCCGGGGCGAGCCCGAGCCCCGCGGCCGCGGGGCCGAAGCCGAGCGCGCGCTGCATGTAGAGGGTCACGATGACCTGGAAGCCCATCGCCGCGCCGATGATCAGCAGCTGGGCCAGGTTCGCGCCGATGACGTTGCGCGAGGCGAGCACGCGCGGCGGGAGCAGCGGCGTCCGCGCCGCGGCCTGCCGGACGGCGAACGCCGCGAGCAGCGCGACCGCGGCCAGGCCGGCCCACCAGTCCGCGGGCACGGCAATCGCGAGCACCGCGAGCATGACCCCGCTCGTCACCAGGACCGCGCCGGGCCAGTCGGCGCCGGCCCGCAGGCCAAGACCCCGGTCGGCGGGCAGCACCCGCCACGCCGCGATCCAGGCGGCCAGACCGACCGGCAGGTTCACGAAGAAGATCCAGTGCCAGCTCGCGTACTGCACGAGCAGGCCCCCGATGACCAGCCCCACGGACGCGCCGACCGCTCCGGTGAAGGCGAACGCGCCGATGGCCCGGTCCTGTTCGGCCGGCTGGTCGAACAACCGGACGATCATGCCGAGGGTGACGGCGGACGCCATCGCCGCCCCGGCGCCCTGCACGAACCGGGCCGCGATCAGTGTGGCCGGGCCGACGGCCAGCCCGCAGGCGAGCGAGGCGGCGACGAACACCGCGATCCCGGCGAGGAACATCCGCTTGCGGCCGAGCAGGTCACCAAGACGGCCGCTGAGCAGCAGCAGCCCGCCGAAGGCGATCAGGTAAGAGTTCATCACCCAGCTCAGGCTGTCGGCGGTGAAGCCGAGGTCCGCCTGGATCGCGGGCAGGGCGACGGTCACGATCGTGCCGTCGAGGATGACCATGAGCGACGCCGTGCACAAGACGACGAGCGCCAGCAGGCGTGCTCCGGGGGGTACGGGGGGTCGTCCCCCCGGGAGGTGACTGTCGGACATGTGATCTCCCTTGGGTCGGAAGGACGCTAAGAGAGACCGTAACAGATAATCTAGAGATAGACAATCTAGAAATAGCCTATCCCGGCACGCGCGCCCGGCGCACCGGCCGCTCGAACGGCGCGGGTGTGGCCAGCAGTCCGCCCACGAGGCTGGTCAGCGCCGCGGTGAACGCCTGCCGCTGGCCTTCGGGCAGCGCGTCGAGCACCTCGCGGTGCACCCGGTCGGCGATCTCGTGGCCCGCCGCGACCAGGTCGGCGCCGGCCGGGGTGACGGTGATGATCCGGGCCCGCCGGTCGGCCGGCGACGGCGTCCGCTCCGCGTACCCCGCCCGCTCGAGGTAGTCCATCGTGTTGAGCATCGTGGTCTTGTCCAGGTCAGCCAGCTTCGCGAGCTCGATCTGGGTGTACTGCCCGCCCATCGCGTGCGCGAGCACGCAGTACTCGCGCGGGGTGATCCCGATCTCGTCGAAGGCCGCGGCCATCCGGGTCGCCAGGACGTGCGAGGTGTGGGTGAGCAGGAAGCTGAGGTCGAGCACCTGCCGCCCCGTGATCGGCTCCGCGGTGAACGTCATGACCCCATGGTACGTCTACAAATAGATAGTTCCGTGGTAGACATCCGCAGTGTCAGCCCTGGTAGCGATGCACCGCTACGTCGACCGTCACGGTCACCGCGGCAGGCAGCGCGGCGACCCGGCCCGCCAGCTCGTCGGCGGCGATGTGCCGGGCGCTCGGGCCCATCGCCACGAGGTCGGTCAGCCCGGCGTGCCCGAGGCGCAGTTCGTAGCGCACCGGGGTCACCGATGAGTCGGCGTAGCCGCCGTAAGCCTCCGCGAGCCGCTCGGTCTTGCGCTCGTCGATGCCGATCAGCCCCAGCGCCTCGCGAAGCTCCGCGAGGTGGTCAGCGCCGGGGGTGGCGACGAGCAGCGTGCCGTCCGGCGCGAGGACGCGGCGGATCTCCGCCGCGTTGCGCGGCCCGAACACGCTCAGCACCAGCGCCGCCGCGCCGTCGGCGAACGGCAGGGACTGCCAGGCGTCCGCGCCGAGCGCGACCGCGCGGGGATGTGCCCGGGCGGCGCGGCGCAGCGCGGGGGCGGACCGGTCGACGCACGCGCCAAGCCGGCCGCCGAGCGCGTTAAGCACCCGGGCGAGGTAGTAGCCGGTGCCGCCGGCCAGGTCGAGCACCAGGCCCGGCCCGCCCCGGTCGGACCGCGCGGCCAGCGCGGCCAGCGCATCCGCGACCGGCTGGTAGTGCCCGCCGCCGAGGAACGCCTCGCGCGCCAGCACCATCGCGGCGCTGTCACCGGTGCCGGGCCCGCCCCGGCCGCTGACCAGGCTGACGTAGCCCTGGCGGGCGATGTTGAAGCTGTGCCCGCGGTCGCAGACGACCTGGTCATCGCCCACCCGGACCGAGCCGGCGCAGACGGGGCAGCGGACGTACGCGGCCACGGCCGCCAGCGCCTGGCGCCGCTCCAGGAGCATCGGCTTCCCCTCCCGTCAAGCCCGGCGTCATGCGAACTATAGTGCGCATGGCAAAGTAGGCACCGGGACCGGCGCGCGGCCGGCCGGGGAGCACCCGCGCTGCGCGACCGGCCAGGGAGACCGCGCCGACCGGAGGGACGTAAACCTAATGCGCGTCATCATGCTGGCTCCGCCAGGCGCGGGAAAGGGAACGCAAGGCGAGCGGATCTCCGCCCGGTACGACGTCCCGCACATTTCAAGCGGCGAGATCTTCCGCGAGGAAACGGCCCGCCAGACCCCGCTCGGGAGGCAGATGAGCGGCTACCTCGAGCGCGGCGACCTGGTCCCCGACGACCTCGTCCTCAGCCTGATCAAGGACCGGGTGGTCGCGGCGGCGAAGGAGAGCGGCGGTTACGTGCTCGACGGGTTCCCGCGCACGCTTGAGCAGGCCGAGGCGGCCGCGGGCATCGGCCGGGAGACGAGCACGAGCGCGCAGGCCGTCGTGTACCTGGACGCGCCCACGGAGGTGCTGATCAGCCGCCTCACCGGCCGCGGCGAGAACCGCACGGACGACTCCGAAGCGGTCGCCCGGCACCGCCTGGCGGTCTACGCGGAGCACACGCAGCCGCTCGTCGGCTACTACGCGGCGCGCGGGATCCTCGTCAAGATCGACGCCTCGGTGCCGGTGGACGAAGTGAGCCAGCAGATTTTCACCGCGCTCGACCGCGTCAAGGACTAAAGACGCGAGCATTCCGAACGGTTTCGTGCGCCGCGCCCCCGTTCACCAGTCTCTGCGGGGCGGCGGACGCCAGGGGAGGCCGAGGACCAGCACGTCGAGCACCGGGTCGGCCGTCCCGTCACCGCGGGCCCGGGCGACCTTCCGCCAGCCCCATGACCGGAAGGCGGCCTGCGCCGCGCCCGCCCCGAGCGGCACGGTCAACGTCGCCCGCTCCTCCGGTCGGCCGTCAAGCAGCAGCGCGTGCAACTCGCCGCCGATGCCCTGCCGCCGCCAGGACGCGCGCACGAGCAGGTCGGTCAGCGCGAACGTCCGGCCGGGATGCTCGGTCGTGACCGCGGGCGGCAGCGGCGTGGTCAGGTCCCGCCACCAGGACGTGGACGGCCGCAGCGGCAGGCCGGCCGCGTAGCCGACCAGGTAGCCGCCGTGCCGCGCCTCGGCGAGCACGAAGCCCGGCTGCCGCCGCCGCACCCGGGCCCGCCGCGCGGCCTCCGGGTCGCCGGCGTTCCCGTAGACCTCGCCGGCGAGCGCGAGCAGGTCGCCTTCGCGCTCGGCCGCCGCGCTCCCGTCGAGGAGCCGGTACGCGATCCCCGACTCGCCCAACCGACCGCCTTTCCGCTCCGCCCTGTCGTTTGCCCGTGCCCGAGGCCCAGTCCGCCCCCGGAACCCCGGCCGACACGGCCAATCTAGCCGCGCCGCCGGTCCAAACAAACAGGGACAAACCGTTGTCGTTTCAGAGCAAAATTTGGAATGTCCTCTCACCAGGGCTTTTGATCAGGTAAACCCAGGGATGTGCATCGGCGATGGGGAATTTTGGGGGTCGCGGCCGCCGTGAGTGCTCTCGCGGCGTGCTCGGGTCCGGCCTTCCCGCCGGGTTCCGCCTACGCGAGCCACGTGGCGGCCGGCGCTAACGGGGACGATCTGGCCAAGCCGCCGGTCGCGGTGACCCGCGCGCCGTCGACGGCGGACTCCGTCCTGACCGACACCGCGGCGGGCCCGCTCACCGCCGGGTTCGCCCGCACGCTGTTCACCGCCGCCCCCGTCGTGGTCGTGTCGGGCACCGCCACCGCGGCGCTCACCGCGGCGGAGCAGGCGGCCCGCGCCGCGCACGCGCCGCTGCTGCTCGCCGCCCAGAGCAGTCCGCAGGCCATCGCCGCGCTCGCGGCCTCCGCCAAGGCGCTGCGCCCCGTCGCGGTGCTGACCGAGGGCCTGCCCGCCGCCGAGGCGAAGGCGCTGGCGAAGCGGCTGCCCGGCGTGAAGTTCGTCGGCCGGGCCGCGGCCCTGCCCGCGACGCGGGTCCCGGCGCCGCTCAGCCACGTCGCGGTGCTCGTCCCGGCGCACCCGGGCAAGCAGGCGGCGCCGGTCGCGGCGGTCACCGCGACGGCCGAGGCGGCGGGCGCGGCCGTGGTCGGCGTGGCGGGCACCGACCCGCGGGCCGACCCGGCGGCGGTCACGACGCTGGCCCGGCTGCGACCGGACGCGGTCGTGGCCGTCGGCGCCCAGTTCGGCCCCGCGGCCCGGCTGGCCGGCCGGATCTCCGTCGCGGAGACCGGCCGCCAGCTTCCCGGCGGCGGCCAGGTGCTGTTCCCCGGGCGTCGGCTGGTGGCGATGTACGGGCACCCGGGGACACCGGGGCTCGGCGTGCTCGGCCAGCAGGACCTCGCCGCGAGCATCACCCGGGCGCGCCACCTGGCCGCCGAATACCAGCCGCTCAGCAGCGTGCCGGTCGTCCCGGCCTTCGAGATCATCGCGACCGTGGCGGAGGCGTCACCGGGCCCCGACGGGAGCTACTCGTACGAGACGCCGGTCTCGGAACTGCTGCCCTGGGTGCGGCAGGCCACCGCCGACGGCCTGTACGTCGTGCTTGACCTCCAACCCGGACGCGCCAGCCTGCTCAGCCAGGCCGAGCACTACCAGTCGCTCCTCGCGCTGCCCGACGTCGGCCTGGCGCTCGACGCCGAGTGGAAGCTGCAGCCGGGGCAGAAGCCGCTGCGGCAGATCGGCCACGTCGACATCGGCGAGGTCAACAGTGTCGTCAGCTGGCTCGCGACGCTGACCGCCCGGCACCACCTGCCGCAGAAGCTGCTCGTGCTGCACCAGTTCCAGCTGGCGATGCTCAGCGGAGAGCAGCACCTCGACACCGGCCGCGACGACCTCGCGATCGTCATCCACATGGACGGGCAGGGCACCCCGGGGGTGAAGCAGGGCACCTGGGACGCGGTCACCGCGGCGGCGCCGCCCAAGGTGTCCTTCGGCTGGAAGAACTTCCTCGTCAAGGACCATCCGATGCTGACGCCGAGCGAGACGATGACGAAGACGCCGGCCCCGGTGATGATCTCCTACCAGTAAGGCCCTACCAGTGGGGCACTGCCTTATCAGGACCCATCGGCCCGTCAGTACCCGCCAGGCTCCTCGAACCTGACGCCCGCCTCGTCGATCCTGGTCAGCATCTCCGCCGGATCCGCGTACACCCGGTAGGCGCCTGCCCGCTCAAGCTCCTCCCGGCCGTACCCGCCCGACTGCAGCCCGATGCCGAGCGCGCCGGCCCGCCGCGCCGCGAGCAGGTCCCAGACGCTGTCGCCGACGACCATCGTGTACCGCGGGTCCACGCCAAGCAGCGCCGCGGCGGCCAAGAACAGGTCCGGGTCCGGCTTGGCGTGCCGCACCAGGTCCCTGGTCACCATCGGGGTGTCCTCTGGCAGCCCGAGCAGGTCGAGGGCGGGCCGGGCGGTCGCGGCGTACCCGCTGGTGGCGATGCCCCACCGGACGCCCGCACCGGACAGCGCGGCGAGCAGCTCCCGCGCGCCGGGCAGCGCGGTCACCGACCCCAGCTGCTTGCGGTACTCGGCGGCGTGCGCCGACTGCAGCTCCTCGATGTCCGCGGCCGACAGCGAGCGGCCGGTCTCGCGCAGCAGGGCCTGCACGAACAGCCCGCCGCTCATCCCGATCCGCCGGTGAATCCGCCACACGGACAAGTCGATGCCGATTGCGGTGAGCGCGGCCCGCCAGGCGATCACATGCTGGTAGACGCTGTCGATCAGCGTCCCGTCAAGGTCAAACAGGAAGGACGGCGTTGGTGCGTGCGGGTAGTCCATTTTAAAGATTGTGGCACCGCAGGGCGCCCGGGCGACATGCAAGGCGTCAATTTCTCTTCCACGGCGGAAAGTTTTAGAAGAGGGGTATCTGGGCTGGTGGCGACGCTTCCGCCAGGCGCAGCTCGCGGATCTGCGCGGTGTCGAGGTGCGGGACGCTCCGGTGCTTGGCCGGGTCCATCCGGAGGAAGCCCGCCTGCAGGATCTGCAGCGTGTCACCGTGCGACACCAGCAGGATGTCGCGGCCGGAGTACCGCCGCTCCAGGTCCGCGACCAGCGCGGTCGTCCGGTCGAGCACGTCGGCCGCGGGCTCGACGCCGTCGCGGCCGTGGTCGCCGTCCGCGCCGTCCGCGGTCCAGACCCGCGCGTAGTTCGCCACGGACGTCCCCTCCAGGTCGCCGAAGCTCCGTTCGCGCAGCGCCTCGGCGAGGGTGACCTCCGGCGCGCCGAGGTGCTCGCGCACGACCTCCGCCGTCTGCCTCGCGCGGGAGAAGTCCGACGCGTAGATCACCGTGTCCGCGGGCAGGCCGCAGGCCTGCGCGGCCGCGCTCGCCTGGCGCAGGCCACGCTCGGACAGCCCGTAGTCACCGCCACGGTCGGTATCGATCTTGCTGACGATGACGCCGGCCTCGTTCGCCTTGCTCTGCCCGTGCCGCATGGCGTGGTAGGTGTTCGCGAGGCGATCGGTGCCGCTGAGGTGGTTCATGACCCGCCCGACGCTACCACCGCGGGCACCGGGGCAAGAAAATGAGCCATGGCCACCCTTGCGCTGGTGAACGGGAAGATCGTCACGGTCGACGAGCGGTTCTCCGTCGCGGCGGCGGCCGCGATTGACGGCGACCGCGTCACCGCCACCGGGACCAGCGCGGACATCCTCGCGAGGGCGGGACCGGGGACCGCGGTGGTGGACCTGCGCGGCCGGACCGTGATCCCCGGTCTCATCGACAACCACAACCATTTCGTGCGCGCCATCGAGCACGTTGAGGTCCGGCTCGAGGGCGTGCGCAGCCGGGCTGACGCGCTCGCCGCGCTGCGCCGGGGTGCGGCGGCGCTGGCGCCGGGCCAGTGGCTTCTCACGCTCGGGGGCTGGCACGAGGAGCAGTGGACGGGGGACCGGCGCGAGCTGACGCTCGCCGAACTCGACGCCGTCGCCGGCGGCCGCCCCGCGTTCATCCAGGCGCAGTACGACCACGCGGTCGTCAACACCGCCTGGCTCGACGCGGCGGGCGCGCCGGCGGGTGCCGCCAGGACCGGGCGGATCGGCGGCGGCCTCGTCGCGCTCAACCGGGCGGCGTCCGGCTTTCCGCCGCCCGCCGACCGGGAAGCGGCGGTCCGTGCGGTCATGGCCTGGTACAACCGGCTCGGGCTCACCACGGTCTTCGACCCCGGCGGGGTGGGCGTCACCGAGGCGTCCTACGCGACCCTGGAAGCCATGGCCGCCCGCGGGGAACTGACGCTGCGGGTGCTCACCACGCTGGGCGACGGCGCGGGCGGCCGGGGCGCCGCGCACGCCGCGGACCTGGCCGGCCGGATCCGCCGGGCCAGGCCGTTCGACGGCGGCCCCTGGTACGACCGGATCGCGGTGGGGGAGATCTACTACGCGGCCTTCCACTGGGACCACCAGGCCAGCCCGCCCGCCCCGTCGGCGGCGGACATCGAGGCCGCCGGCGAGATCCTCGGCGCCGCGGCGGGCGCGGGCTGGCCGGTACAGACTCACTCGGTGACGACCAGCGGCCTCGACCTGGTCTTCGACGCCTACGAGCGGGCGGACCGGCACCGCCCGATCCGGCCGCTGCGCTGGTCGGTGACGCACGCCGAGGGGATCACCGCCGGACACCTGGAGCGCGCGCGGCGGCTCGGGATCACCGTCCAGCTCCGCAGCCAGGGCGTCATCCGAGCGGGCCGGGCCGCGCCCGCCCCGCTGCGGCTGCTGCGCGACAGCGGGCTGAGCTGGGGCCTGGGCACCGACGGCACGCGGGCGGCGCAGGTCAGCCCGTTCGTCACGCTGGGCTGGGCGGTGACCGGCCGGTCGCTGGGCGGCGAGCGGACGCTCGACGAGCCGCTCACCAGGGAAGAGGCGCTCATCGCGCACACCCGGAGCAACGCCTACCTGATGTTCCGCGAAAACGACCTCGGCTCGGTCAGGCCGGGCATGCTCGCGGACCTGCTGGTGCTCGATCGCGACTACCTCACCGTCCCCGCCGCCGAGATCGGCGACATCACCCCGCTCGCCACGATGGTCGGCGGCCGGGTCGTGCACGGCTCGCTGGCATCGCTGTTACCGTGCCAGCATGGGAATCCGGTTGAGTGAATCGGCGATCGCGCTGCTCGACGGGCGCAACTACGCGGTGGTCGCCACCGTCAACGCGGACGGCAGCCCGCAGACGTCCGTCATATGGGTCGGCCGCGACGGCGACGACCTGCTGTTCTCCACCGTGGAAGGCCGGCGCAAGCACCGCAACATGGTGAGAGACCCGCGGGTGAGCGTCACCGTGATCGACTCCGCCGACCCGGAGAACTACGTCGAACTGCGCGGCGTCGCGTCGATGACACCCGACATCGGGCGGCGCTTCGACACCGAGCTGTCGTGGAAGTACGACGGAAAGGATCCCGGCGAGGACCGGCCCGGCGCCGTCCGCGTGATCGTCCGCGTCGAGGTGCTCAAGGCCGCGGGCTACGCGGCCTAATACGACGTGACCGAGGCGGCCGGGTCGTAGGCCGGGGCGTGCCGCCGCCAGGGGCTCACCCGCTCGAGCTGGGCGGCGAGCGCGAGCAGCGTCTGCTCGCGGCCGGGACCGGCCACGAGCTGCACCGCGCCGGGCGACCCCTGGCCGGATACGGGCACCGACGCCGCGGGGAAGCCCGCCAGGTTCCATACCCCGGTCATCGGCGCGAACATCAGCGCGGTCGCGAC
>Ga0070681_10006187_pt1 | contig 11632 bp, 10 predicted proteins | sample KBSC83BmetaG_FD_65650 | JGI IMG/M metagenome (GOLD analysis project Ga0070681, IMG submission 65650) | Corn rhizosphere microbial communities from Kellogg Biological Station, Michigan, USA - KBS C8-3B metaG | ecosystem: Host-associated > Plants > Roots > Rhizosphere | place: USA: Michigan...
TTCGGTAACATTGGGGTTATGGGCGCATATAAATAAACCCACATATACGTCATCGCCGAGGTCGACGTCACTGATCTCCTGCGAAACAAACAGGTCGCCCTTACGCGCGACAGACATGGTGTACGTGTTTCCTTTTCTTTCCAGCTGGATAACATCCGCCGCAGTAAGCTCAAATTTCTTTTCGTCGGTTACCCCACCCTTTATTTTGCGGAATTGTAACGACGTTAACCCCGCCCCATGCACAACCGCGCTTACGTGCTTCGAATTTGAATCGAGGGACGAACGAACCATCCAGCCTATTTTGCGGTGCTCCTCTACGCCTTTGCCGATAAAAGCGGCGTTAGTGCGCAAAATAAAGTCGCCCTTCATCCTTTTCCAGATAAAATGGAACTCATCGTGCGTGGCCCAAATATTTGTCCCGGACCCTGACAATGCGTACCGCTGCGATTTGCTATCGTAACTCCCCGTACCAGGATGCTTTACGATGCCTATATCATCCTGGCCGTCAAAAATTCCGGTAGGGTTTTGTTGCGCAGCTGCCTTTTTGCTAACAGCAGTTATCGCCGTGATCAAAAAAAACAGGCAGACAATTTTTCGATTCATTAGACTGGTTGAGTTTATAGCAAATAATTGGTTTACTAAGGTAAATAAATCATTTATAAATAAAACAGTAATTTTTATCAGATGCGTATAGCCCGATATTATTCAGCTAATAACAAGGAATCTAAAAAGAAAAAGCCCCGGTTTCACGGAGCTTTTTCTTTTTACAAATACTGTTAATCTTCTTTTTCCACTTTCTTTTTGTGCTTAACCTTGTAGCCGCTGTAATGCTTGTGCTTACTAAACAGGTTATGGGCTTTTTGTGGGACAGTTGACGTGTGTTCAACTTTTTCCTTATCTTTTTTCTTTGTAACTGTTTGTGCAAATGCCGTTACGGCAATTGTACAAACGATGCATAATGCAATTAATTTTTTCATGATATGATCAGTTTCTTTACAACATAACCCATTGAGTGTGAAAATGTTTTACAAATCGGTTTATTTATTTCGGGTCCTGGTACAAGCAACGAGTCGCCCCTAAACATTATGCATAAGCTTTAATCAACGGGAGATTGAAATAAAACGTGCTTCCTTTGCCCGGAGCCGATTCCACCTTTAATTTACCGCCATTCAATTCGACCAATTCTTTACACAAGAGCAGACCGATGCCGGTGCCCGGTTCGCCATCGGTGCCTTCGCTTGAGAAGTGTGTATGAATATGAAACAGCTTATTAAGCTCATCCGCTGTCATGCCTCGCCCGTTGTCGCCCACACTGATTATTAAGCCTTTGTTTTCCACAGCGGTTGACAGGGTAATTGTGCCGTTTTCGGCGGTAAATTTAATGGCATTGCTTACCAGGTTACGCAATATAACCTTGAGATGATTTTCGTCGGCGGTGACTGACTGGCCTGGATATGCGCTATTAATAAATTCGATATTTTTTTGCTGCAGGGCGTGCTTAAATGTTTGCTCCATTTCAACGCCAAGTAAAAACACGTCGACATTTGAGGTATGAATCCCTTTTCCCTTTACCTGGTTGCCGGCCCACTCGAGTAAGTTGTACAGCGTAAATTCGGCGCCTTTAACAATCGGGTTAATATTTTTCATCAATCCGGTGATGTCAGAAGCCGACAGATCGCCTCCTTCAAACATTTCGACCATGTTGCTTAAATTAGCAATCGGCGTACGCAGGTCGTGCGCAATTACCGTCAGCAATTTATCTTTGAGGCTATTGGCCATTTCGAGATTCGCGGTTTGGAGCTCAATGAGGTGTTTCTGATCAAGAAGTGCTTTATGCTGCTGCTGGAATTTATTGCTGAGCAATTTTTTTTGCTTATAGAAATAATAAGTGGCAAACAGGATAACCGTCATTATAAAAAGCGACGAAATCAGTATCAGGATCAGCTCCTGCTGCGACTTAATCTTGGCTTTGTTTTCGCGCTGGTTGAGCTCGATCAAGGTCGCCTTGTTCATTCTCGAATTAAATTCGAAATAGTTTTTTATAAGCTGCGTTGTTTTTAACTTCTCCGCGTCGTCCAAACTATCCTGTAAAACATTATATCTTTTTTGATAAAAGAGCGCTTGCTTAAGGTCGTTTTTTAATTCAAAAGTACGGATCAGTTCCTTGTAAGCCGATGCCCTTGCGCCAACAAAGCCGATACTGTCGGCCAGTTTTATACATTCTTGCGCATATTTCACCGCCGGGTCAAACTTTCGAAGCTGATTGTTGATATAGGCATATTCGGCAAGAGTTCTGGCACGCAGGCGCCTGTTCGCCGTTTGGATACTCATCGTGTACGCGGTATCATCATACCTTAAAGCAACGGTATAGCTTTTTTTTCCGGTATAAATGGCAGCTAAACGCCCGTATAAAATGGCAATATCCTGGCGTAAACCGAGCGCCTTATCAAGTTGAAGTGAGCGCTGTGCGGCCATCAGCGCCCGATCATATTGTTTTAGCGCACAGTAAACATAAGCTCTTTCGCCATACACTTCAGCGCGGCTGCCCACGTCGGCCCCGGCATAATGGAAGGCTGTATCAAGGCAATGCAAGGCCTGGCTATAATTCTGCAAATCGGCATAAGTACGCCCTGTTGCCATATAGTAATCTGCGGCATCCAAAGGCTTATTTTTGGGTAAATACTTTAACGCGCTATTAAGATAAAATAAGCTGATAGCATAATAAGACTGCGCCCAGTAAACATGGCCAATATTATAAAAGCTTTGCGCTTCACCTGCGGTATATTCGTATTTTTGGGCGAGCAGGAGCGCATTTTCGGCCAGTTTACGTGCCGAGTCGGGCGCCCAAAGAAGTATTGAATCTGAAATTCTATTTAAACGGTTAATGCCCGCTTCAATGGCCGGCGTTACTTTTGAAACAGGATGCCCTGATTGCCTTTGAGCGTAGGAATCCCGGGTTATTAATATGAGTAATATTACCAGGATTCTCCTCATTTTACTTCGACTGGCTAATATAAAAATAAAGTTTGAATCTTTTATAAAAGTACTGATTAAGTGAACGTTGTGTTTGAAGAACCGGCGAATAAATTACAAATAAAAGGCTGCCCGACACGTGTCTTCTTGAAATTTGCACCCTATTGCTTAGTTTTGGCCTAAAGTAATCGTGTGAAAAATAATGTCTTCTTACTTATCGCGTTTCTTTATTCAATAAATTGTTTCGCGCAGGAAACGGTTGAGAAACGAAACCGCCTTTCAGACTCCGTAATTGAGCGGTTTTATGTGCTAAGGTCGGATCGGGAGATGAGGAACGGCCCGTATAAAGCGCTGTTCAGGCGTAAAACGGTAATTGCAAGCGGGAACTATACCAACGGAAAAAAGACCGGCATTTGGAACTTTTACGGTACCGACGGGAAATTAGCCCAAACTTTTAATTATGATTCAAATTCATTTTCGTATGTCGCGCGCCTGGATACCGGGTCGGATCTTCAATTCATGTTTGATGAAAAATTAAAAAAGACAGACACTGTTACAAGGCCGCTGAAAATTGGAGAACCTTATTACGGTTATATACCTTATGTAACCATATTCAGGCTGCCCTTTGAAACGTTTGATGTAAACACGGATTTGTTTGACGCTACAGTAGAATTGTTAATAAGCCCGATGGGCAGGCTCGCGGAATATAAGGTGCACCTGGTTTCGCCTTTTTATCAATACGATCATACCATTAACCTCGACGTAAACCTGTTCAGCGACGAAGACAAAACGTTTGTACCGGCCACGTTAAACCATAAACCTATCCTTTCCAGGATAATTATAAAATGCTCCGTTACCAACAACGGACTTGATTTTTATTGAGCAACAAAAAAAGCCTCATTACAGAATGAGGCTGAGCAGTTTTAATTGCTGATTTACTAATGATGATGGTGACCGTCGGGGCCGTGAGCATGGCCGTGAGACAGCTCTTCGGGGGTTGCCGGCCGCACATTCAGAATATTTCCTTTAAAATGCAGTTCCTGCCCCGCCATGGGATGATTAAGGTCGACAATCACCGCGTCTTCGGCAACCGATACTACCTGTCCCTGGAAACGATTGCCGTTGTTATCCTGCAACGGCACGATGCTGCCTATTTCGGGAATATCAGTACCGTTAAACATTTCTTTTGGTAAATTAGCAATGGCTTCCTCATCGTAATTGCCGTAAGCATCCTCGGCCGATAAGCGAAATTCGTAAGAATCGCCGGTTGATAAACCGGCCAGGTTCTCTTCGAACTTAGGGAGCATCTGACCGGCTCCATATAAAAAGGTTAGCGGTTGTTCCTCGGTTGCGCTCTCCTGTAAAACTTCAGAGCCGTTTTCCTGGTCAACATACAAATCGTACGTTAATGATACCACGTGCTGTGGGTTGATTTTCATGAGTGTGTGTGTTTGTTATTAATTGTATGTGCCCTTGATTTGTTTAATTTAACGAATAAATATTGAAGAGATCAGCATTATCTCAACTTTAACATCAGCAATTTAGAACCGGATTTGTTTTAAAGCATCGGTGACATTATTGGCCGGCAGTCCGCAGGTTTTATCTTTGCAAATAAATATTTGCGTACCGGCGCCAAACTTACCCTGCAGCAAAGGTAAACTTCCTTTAGCGCCGCCCAATATAATTTTATTAGGGATGTAATTATTTTCAATCTCATTACGAAGATCATGAGCGTTTAAACCTGTCACCGCGATCTCGTAAGTGCCAAATATCTCTTCCGTCAGGAGCATGATCCAGTTTGAATAAGAGGACCCATATTTAGCCATATGCGGCATGATATTGCGCAGCAGCTGGGCCGATATTTCTGCGTAGGGCTCGTGATATAATAACAAGCTTAATTTTTTAAGGTTGTTTGCCATCACCGAGTTTGAGGACGGAATTACCCCATCCATAATCTCGGCTTTTCGGGCTATGAGCGCCTCATCATCACTGCCGGTATAGTAAAATATCCCTCCATCTTTATCATAGTGATATTTAACAGCGTTATCGGCCAGTTTCCGGGCATGGTGCAGCCATTGCTCATCGAACGTGACCTGGTATAGGGCTATAAATGCATCGATCACATTGGCATAATCATCAAGGAAGGCCAGAGGCTTGTGCCCACCACTGCCCGCTTTCTGCTGATCACTGTCGGCAGATATCGGGTGTTGGTTTTTGTGGTAGGTACGGGTAATTCTTGCGTTGGTATCTATAAGGCTATTCAAAATAAAGCCGGCGTTTTTTAAAGCAAAGTCAAGATACTCAGGTTTATTAAAGGCCCGATAGGCATCGCACAATCCTTTAAGCATTAAACCGTTCCACGAGGCGAGAATTTTGTTATCCAGGCCCGGGCGCACGCGTTTGCTCCGCGCCTCAAATACTTTTTTACGGGATGCTTCGATCTTTTCCTGCAGTTGGCCGACCGGTAAACCTAACCGTGCGGCAAGCTCCTCGTCGTTCCCGTTACGAAACAATACATTGGATTGCTCTTCTTCCCAGTTTCCTTCATCGGTAATATGAAAGTAAATGCAAAAAAGATCGGCGTCCGCCCCCAATATCGCTTCGATCTGCTCTTTGGTGAATATGTAAAACTTGCCCTCAAGACCTTCGCTGTCGGCATCGAGCGCCGAGTAAAAGCCAAATTCGGGCGAAGTTAACTCGTGTAAGCAAAAGGTTATAGTCTCATCAACGATCTTCTTATACAGCGGGTTTTTATCCCATGTATACGCTTCTGAATAAAGCGATATCAGCTGCGCATTGTCGTACAGCATTTTTTCAAAATGCGGAACGTGCCAGCGGCCATCAACGGAATAGCGGGCAAAACCGCCCCCTATATGATCGTAGATACCACCCATTGCCATTTTGCGCAGGGTAAGTTTTACCTGGTTTGCAACATTTTCGTCCCCGGCCAGGTACGCATACCGCATCAAACATTGCCAGTTATTGGGCATGGGGAATTTAGGGGCCGTGCCCAGGCCGCCTTCCACCTTGTCGAAATATCTTTTCCAGTTATTTATGATAATTTCAAGATCTTCCCTGACATACTTCTGTTCATGGTTTATAAAATCGACTGATTCGTATTGCCGGACGCCATCCGTCAGCCGCACAGCGTATTCTTCAGCTTCGGCGGGTTTGCTTTTGTAAAAATCGGCCAGGTTAAAAAGCAGGCTTACCCAGTCGTTTTTCGGGAAATAGGTCCCGCCATAAACAGGACGCTGGTCGGGCATGCAAATACAATTTAAAGGCCAGCCGCCGCGGCCGGTCATGAGCTGAACGGCGCTCATATATACCTGGTCGACATCAGGGCGCTCTTCCCTATCCACCTTTATACAAACGAAATATTCGTTCATCACAGCCGCCACCTGTTCATCTTCAAAGCTTTCATGTTCCATTACATGGCACCAATGGCATGCCGAATAACCGATACTTACCAGGATGAGCTTGTTTTCGTCTTTTGCCTTTTGCAATGCCTCGGTTCCCCAGGGATACCAGTTAACCGGGTTGCCGGCATGCTGCAGCAGATACGGAGAGGTTGAATTGGCGAGACGGTTCATAGCAATTGAGGCGTAAAATCGAAATTATGGACAATGAATACTTGGACGGGCACAGGTGCTTATGGGGAATATACATTCAAAAAATCAAACGCTCCTGACGATTATCCCAAAAACATATTATTAAAATTATATCGTTGTTTATCTTGTATAACATTGAACAATTTTTATGAAGAAGGCATCTTCTGATTTGCATGTTTTCATTCACAACAGGAAATATGTCAGGTGTTATTGAAATTATATCGAGAATTTTCGATATTTTATCCTCAAATTTAGTAACAAAAGTATTGCCCCATCTGTCGCGAAGTTGAGTAATGACAGCGTCAAATGTTTCCTCGGCTTCAGGGGTTAGTTTAATTTCAAAAGTCATTTTTTTGAAAAATGCTTTTCCTTAAACCGCTGAAGAGATATGGATCGACCGCTTTCAAATTGTTTAATGCCTTTCTCAATACTGTCCAATACATGTGCGGGAAGTGTTTCGGATTGAGATTCAAACGGAACTTTTAACGCCTTTAGAACAGCTGTTACTGTTTCCAGTTGCTCTGCATTTTCGGGGTGTACCACTATTGATTCCATACAACAAAAATAAACTTCTATGCTTACACTTCAAACATATTCGGAATATTACATCCCGCATAATTAGCAAACAAGTGATTATGGAATTTGTTAGCTGCGCCGCACTTACACCATCCTTTATACAAATTATCAAATTGATAATTAATTTGATTAATTTGGCGCTCAAAATAACAAATCATTAATGACCATGCGTTATTCAAAACTAAATTATGTATTGGCGGGATTGGGATTATTCCTGGTAACAGCTACCGCGACGGCGCAAACAGGCGCCGATTCGATCAAGTATAACCACAACGAAGTCTTCGGGCCCATTACGTGGCCGGTTACTACCGGCGGCACCCGCTCGGCAAACGGACAGCCCGGGCATAATTACTGGCAGAACCGTGCCGATTACCAGATCAGGGCGACCCTGAATGAAGGCACCTCAGATACGACGGTTACCGGTGAAGTAAATATATTATACACGAATAATAGCCCTGACAACCTGGATTATTTGTGGCTGCAGCTGGATCAAAACCTGTTCAGGCCCGACTCGCGCGGTGCGGCTACCGTACCTATCGGCGGCGACCGGTTTGACGTAAAAGGATTTAGCCGCGGCGGTTATCACATCGAATCGGTATCGGTTACTTACAAGGGACAAACGTATAAAGTTGAGCCGGTAATTACCGACGCGCGCATGCAGCTGCGTTTGAAAACGCCCATGGGCGCAAGGGGCGAAAAAATCGGGGTAAAGGTTAATTACAGCTTTTCGATACCATTTTATGGCGCCGACCGCATGGGCCGCAAGAGGTTTAAGGACGGCTATGTTTACGAGATAGCCCAATGGTACCCCCGTATGTGCGTATATGACGACGTTGAAGGATGGAATACGCTGCCTTATATGGGATTAGGCGAGTTTTATTGCGATTACGGCGATTTCGATTATTATATAACAGCGCCGGCGAATATGACGGTAGTTGGTTCGGGCGACCTTGAAAACGGAGCGCAGGTGCTTACAGCCACACAACAGCGACGGCTGGCCGAAGCACGCAACAGCGATAAGACGGTAATGATCATTAACCCTGATGAAGTTAACAGCGAAAGCACACACCCCTTTAAGGGAACACGAACCTGGCATTTTAAAATGCTTAATACACGTGATGTATCATGGGCCGCATCGAAAGCATTTATATGGGATGCCGCAAGAGTGAATTTCCCATCGGGCCGAAAAGGCATAGCCATGAGCACTTACCCTGTTGAAAGCTCGGGCCACGACTCGTGGGGCCGCTCTACCGAATACCTTAAATATAGCATGGAAATTTATTCGGATAAATATTTCGAATACCCATGGAACTCGGCGGTAAGTGTATCGGGCGTGGCATTGGGCATGGAATATCCGGGCATTATCTTTTGCTTAAGCAATTTAAAGAATGGCGGCCTTTGGGGCGACATCACCCATGAAATAGGACATAACTGGTTCCCGATGATCGTGGGCTCGAACGAGCGCAAGTATATGTGGATGGACGAGGGTTTTAATACGTTTATCAATGAATACTCTACAGAAAAATTTAACAACGGCGAGTACTACAACGCAAAAAACCGGCCGGCAAACGGCATTGCGCGGCTGATGCTGAATGAAAAGGACCCGCTGATGGTAGCCCCGGAGGCCCAAAATGAGTACGGACAGTATTATGTAAAAACCTCGATGGGGCTGGATATGCTGCGAAACGTAGTGCTTGGGCCCGATCGTTTTGACTACGCGTTTCATGAATATATAAAACACTGGGCGTTTAAGCATCCGCTGCCATACGACTTTTTCAGGGCGATGAATGATGCCGCCGGCGAAGACCTGAACTGGTTCTTTCAGCCGTGGTTTTTTACCACCTGGAAGCTTGACCAGGCGATACAAGGCGTAAAATATCCGAAAGGCGACGCTAACGGCGCCCAAATTACACTGGTGAACAAGGAAAAATTAGCGATGCCGGTTGATCTGAAGATCACACAGGCGAATGGCAAATCGGAGGTGCTGCACCTGCCGGTGAATATTTGGCAACGCGGCGGAACCTGGACGTTTATATACCCATCGACGTCTGCCATCCAATCAATGGAGATCGATCCCGACCACCAACTGCCGGACGTTGACCGGAAGAACAATGTGTGGAGCGGAAAGTGAGGAAGAGGTGAAAGGTGAAAGGTGAAAGGTGAAAGGTGAAAGGTGAAAGGTGAAAGGTAGGGGCGAAACATCACCAAAAAATTGATTGATTTATGGCGTTAAAATTGAAGGATCCGGCTTGACGAAAGCCGGGTCCTTTTTTGCTTTAGGCATAGATTTTGGAAAAATGCTGCGTACATTATTTAAGTCTTGGTGACCCAATTAGCAGCCGGTAAAAAACGGCGCAAAGGCATACAAAAACCGTGCAGAACGCGTAGACATATTTGCCGATCGGTTTAAAATGTCGTTTTTGAGTCAAATAACCGATTAAAAATATTTCTTTTAAAAAAATTTAAAATAATTTTTAAGAAAATAAACTTTTTTCTTTTATGTTTGTGTCGATTTGATTTAAATTATTTTCTTAACAATTAAATGAGACCCTAATGAAGAGAAAACTATTGTCCCTTGTGGCAGGCGTATGCACCTTGTATTCCTGCTCAAAAACCGACATCACACCACAAACCACCCAACTGCAAAGCTCCGTTCATTTTGTTTCAAAAGCACGCAGCGTAGTATCCTACACTTCTTCGGCCCCTATCAATTTAAATGGCGCCCACGATATTACCATCAGCGGGCAAGCCATTAACGGCGGTGCAGTTCCGGCCATTACGCTGTCCAATTGCTATAATGTGCACATTACACAAAATAACCTGGGCAACTCGACCGGGGTGGGCGTTTACCTATATCACTGTTACAATATTACTGTCGATTACAATTATATCCATAACGTATCCACCGGTGTGTATGTAGACCACCCTACCGGCGGCGGCACCGTAGTAAATAACAACCAGATTTTAAATATGAACGGGCCGGGACCGCGCGGCCAGTTTGTACAGTTTAATACCGTAAACGGCGCGGGTAACCAAATTGAATACAACAAATGCGAGAATATTGCCGGACAAAGCTCAAGCCAGGAAGGTATTAATGTTTATATGAGCAACGGTACGGCCTCAAGCCCTATCCAGGTGGTGGGCAACTGGATCCGCGGCGGCGGCCCGGGCAATGCCAGCGGCGGTATCCAGCTTGGCGACACCGGCGGATCGTACGAAACTGCTTCGGATAACATTATTGTTAATCCCGGGCAAATGGGCCTTTCCATTTCGGGCGGCGATCATATTTCCTTTATCAATAATACCGTTTATGCATCCGCCCAGTATTTTACCAATGTTGGTATAGTGGTGTGGGGACAGGCGGGATATTCCGTTACCAATCCTACCATAAGCGGGAACAAAATAAAATTCATTAACTCGGCCAATGCCGAAAATGATAACTGGATAGCCGCGGGTAACCCTACCCCGTCGGGCTGGAGCACCAATACATGGAACGCGGGCATCGACGCATCGATATTGCCGGCCACTATTATTTCGCCAGACGCCGCCACCGTGCCTTTACAGGTACCGGGCAACGCACCTGCGTCTTCGCCGACTGTTGCCGCTGTAGCGGCTGCCGCGCCGGCATCGTCGGTCGGAACCATCAACTGGACAGGCAGAAATAACGTTACGATAAGCAACCTGACCATTACAGGTGGGAGCGTACCGTGCATTAAGCTAACCAATTGCAATAACATTTATATCACCGCGTGCAATCTTAGCGGCTCGACCAATGTGGGTATTGAGCTGGATAACTGCTCGAACGTGACGATAGAAAAAAATAACATATTTAACGTAGCCGCAGGCGTGGTTGCCAACGGATGTACCGGCGGTATTAATGTATTTACCAACCAAATGGAAAACATGCAGGGGCAAATGAACAGCGGCGCCTTTGTGCAATTTATAAACGTAAGCGGCAGCAACAATAACATCAGCTACAACAAGATGCAGAATGTTATGGGACAAAGCAATCCGCAGCGTGCCATCGATATTGTTAACAGTAACGGTACTGCCTCGAGCCCTATTACGCTTGATCAAAACCAGATCAGGGGTGGCGGGCCCAACAGCTCGGGCGGAGGCATCATGCTGGGCAGCGGCGGCGGCTCGTACCAGGTAGCCAAGAACAATATCCTGGCCGACCCGGGCCAGTTTGGCATGGCCATATCCGGCGGCAGCAGTATTTCGATCATAAACAATACAGTGTATGCCAAACAGCAATCGTTTACCAACGTAGGCATCTATGTATGGAGCCAGGGCGGGCGAATAAGCAACAGCACCGTTAGCGGCAACCAGGTTAATTTCACTAACAGCAGTAATTATGTAAACGGAAGCTGGCTGGCTTCGGGCGAGGCTACACCTTCGGGATGGGGCTCAAACAATTGGAACGCCGGCATCAGCGAATCGGTGTTGCCCACTACGCTGGTTTCGTTATA
>Ga0070681_10006188_pt1 | contig 11631 bp, 7 predicted proteins | sample KBSC83BmetaG_FD_65650 | JGI IMG/M metagenome (GOLD analysis project Ga0070681, IMG submission 65650) | Corn rhizosphere microbial communities from Kellogg Biological Station, Michigan, USA - KBS C8-3B metaG | ecosystem: Host-associated > Plants > Roots > Rhizosphere | place: USA: Michigan...
CTGACCGTCGCCGTCGACGGCGAGGTTGTCGGGCACCGCGCCGCCGGCGGTGTTGGTCGGCTCGTTCATGTCGATCCACAGCCCGCGCACGCCGAGCGCCAGCGGCCGCGCCACCAGCCCCGCCCACCAGTCGCGCACGACGGCGGCGCTGAAGTCGGGAAACACGACCGCGCCGGGCCACGCGGTGCCGGTATAGGGATCGCCGCCCGCCGGCACGAACGCGTGCGCCGCCAGCCCCGCCTGATAGACGTCCCACGCCGGATCGATCTTGATGCCGGGATCGACGATGATCGTCGTCTTGAATCCCTCTCCGGCGAGCGACTGGATGAGGCCGGCCGGATCGGAGAAGCCGGTCGGGTCCCAGGTGAACGAGCGGAAGCCGTCCATGTGCTGGATGTCGAGCCACAGCCCGTCGACGGGAATGTGACGCTGCCGGAAGGTGGCGGCGATCTGTTCGACCTGGCTGTCGGGATACCAGCCCCAGCGCGATTGATGGAAGCCGAGCGTCCAGCGCGGCGGCAGGGTGGGGCGGCCGGTCAGTCGCGTGTAGCGGTCGAGGACGTCGGCCATGCGCGGGCCGGCGAACAGGTATTCGTCGACGGCGCCGCCGCCGGTGTGGATGGCGAGGCGCGAGGGGTCGCTGCGGCCGAGATCGAGGTCGAGCTGGCGCGTGTCGTCGACGAACACGCCCCAGGCGGTGCCGTCGCGCAGGCCGATGAAGAAGGGAATCGACGGATACAGCGTCGCCGCGTCGGGTGGAAAGCCGCCGTGCGCCGGATCGTAGGGATCGGTGTTGCGCAGCGTGAAGCTGCGGCCGCGCCGATCGAGCGCGCCGGTCTGACTGCCGAGCCCGAACAGGTGCGTGTCGGCGGCGAGCGCCTGCGTGATGGTGTGCGCGCTCGCGTCGTACGCGTCGCCGGCGACGAGCTCGTCGAGCGAGGCCCGGCAGGCGGCGTCGACGCGCAGCGAGAGCGTGCCGGTGCAGATCACCAGGCTGCCGTCGGGTGCGCTGCCCGCTTGCGCCGTGATCGGCAGCTCGTCGCCGATGACGGACCAGGAGCGGCGCGCCGTCGCTCCCGGCTCGAGGCGGCGTAGCCGCACCGTGCCGTCGTCGACGAGGCTGACCTCGAGCGAGTAGCCGGCGCAGTCGCGCTGAAAGTGGCGGCCCGCGGCGTCGACGGTGACGCCGGCCGGGAGCACGGCGCTTCCGCCGGCGACGCAGAACGCGCCGCCGTCGCCGCCGTCGCTGCCGTCGCCGCCGTCGACACTGCCGTCGCTGGCCGCGCTGCCGCCGTCGGCGGCGACTGCGCCGTGCGGCGCCGCGGCGCAACCGCAAACGATCAAGCACGCCGCCACGGTCATGCGCACGCTGGATCCGTAGCTCAGGCCCGAGTTACGTGTCAACCGCGCGTCCGCCGAAAATGGTACAGTCGACGAGGCTCTCACTCGACCTCACGGAGGAAGCATGAGACGTGTCATGCGAGCGTTGCTCCTGCTCGCGCTCGCAAACGGCTGCGGCAATTCCAACAGCGGCGGCCAACACGACATGGCGGCGCCCGACGACCTGTCGATGGCGGCGGATCAGTCGATGGACAATCCGTCGACGGACGATCTGGCGATGCCCGATCTCGCCAGCCCCACGACGATGACCGGCGCCGACATGACCGTGCCGCCCGACCTGGGACCGATGGTCGTGCCGCACTGGTCGGCCGACGGTCCCGTCAACGCGGTGGTGCACGCCGGTACCGCGTGGTACCTCGGCGGCAGCTTCAGCCGACTGTCGCCGTATCCGATGCCGCAGCTCATCGCCATCGACGCCGGCGGCACGCCCACCGGCTGTCCGATCGACACCGGCTTCGACGGCAACGTCAACGCCGTCGTCGCCGCCGGGGGCGCCATCTACGCCGGCGGCGCGTTCACGCACTACCAGGGCGCGTCGGCCAAGCGCCTGGCGAAGATCGACGCGGCGACCTGCGCGCTCGACACCACCTTCAGCCCGGCGGCAAACAACGGCTTCGACAACGACGTGCTCTCGCTCGCCGTCGCCGGCACCTCGCTCTTCGTCGGCGGCTCGTATCAGCACTATCGGGGCGCGACGGCCAACCGCATCGTCAAGCTGGCGCTCAGCGACGGCGCGCCCGACGCCACCTTCGCCGGCACCGGCACCACCGGCTTCGACAACAACGTCTACGCGCTCGCCGTCGCCGGCACCGCGCTGTACGCCGGCGGCTCGTTCGGCAGCTACCGCGGGAGCGTGGCGCTCCACCTCGCCAAGGTCGATCAGACCGACGGCACGCTCGACACCACCTTCAGCCCGCAGTCCGGCGGCAACGGCTTCGACAACACGGTGCTGGCGCTGGCGGCGTCGCCGGCGAGCCTCTACGTCGGTGGCTTCTTCTTCGCCTATCGCGGCGTCGCCGACTCGGCGCACCGCATCGCCAAGCTGGCGCTCACCGACGGCGCGCAAGATACGACGTTCAGCCCGCAAGCCAGCGCGACCTCGAACGGCTTCGACGACGTGGTCGAGGCGCTCGCTGTCGACGGCACGTCGCTGTATGCCGGCGGCCAGTTCGTCCAGTACCGCGGCGCGAGCACGGCGAACCACCTCGCCAAGCTCGCGCAAGCGGACGGCACGCTCGACACCACCTTCAGCCCGCAATCCGGCGGCAACGGCTTCAGCGGCGAAGTGCGCGCGCTCGCCGTCAGCGGCACGACGCTGTTCGCCGGCGGCAGCTTCGGCGCTTATCGCGGCACCAGCGGCGCGGCGTACGCGATCGCCAAGCTCGATCTCGCTTCGGGCAACGCCGACGCCAGCTTCGTGCCGACGGGAAGCAACCGCGGCGGCTTCTCCGGCGCGACGCCGCAGATCAACGCCATCGCCGTCTCCGGCTCGACGCTGTGGGTGGGCGGGCGCGCCAGCGTCTACGGCGGCTTCTCCGCCAACAACCTGGCCAAGCTGGACGACACCTCCTTCGCCGTCGACACCACCTTCAGCCCGTCGGCGGCGAACGGCTTCAACGCGCCGGTGCTGGCGCTGGCCCCGCTCGGCACGTCGCTGTACGTCGGCGGCTCGTTCACCGCCTACCGGGGCGTGGGCAACTCGGCCTTGCGGCTGGCCAAGCTCGCGGAAGCGGACGGCACGCTCGACACCACCTTCAGCCCCAACGGTGCGACGGCCAATGGCTTCGACAACTCGGTGAATGCGCTGGCCACGATCGGAAGCTTCGTCTACGTCGGCGGCGCGTTCGACAAGTACCGCAACGTGACCGACTCGGCGCACAAGCTGGCCAAGCTCGACGCCGACTCCGGCACGCTCGACACCACGTTCAGCCCGGCCGGCCCGACGGCGAACGGCTTCGACGCGCCGGTGGACGCGCTGGCGGTCTCGCTGTTCGGGCTCTACGTGGGCGGCGATTTCACCGCGTACCGGGGCGTTGCCAATTCGGCGAACAAGCTGGCCAAGCTCGATGTGGCGACGGGCGCGCTCGACACCACCTTCAGCCCCGGCGGCGCGACGGCGAACGGCTTCGACAGCACGGTGCGTGCGCTGGCGGTGACCAACTCGTCGCTGTACGCCGGCGGCGACTTCACCGCGTACCGCGGCGTCGCCAATTCGGCCAATCGGCTGGCCAGGCTCGATCGGACGACCGGCGCGCTCGACACCACCTTCAGCCCCGGCGGCGCGACCGCGAACGGCTTCGACAGCAGCGTGCGCGCGCTGGACACGGCGGGCGGCACGGCGCTCTACGTCGGCGGCGACTTCACCGCATATCAGGGCGTGGCCGGCTCGGCGAACCGATTGGCCAAGCTGAATCCGTCGAGCGGCGCGCTCGACACCACGTTCAGCCCCGCCGCCGGCAACGGCGTCGACGCCACCGTCGACGGCGTGGGGTTCGCCGGCACGACGCTGCTCGCCGTCGGCGCGTTCAACGTCGTGCGCAGCGGCCCGACGCTGACGCGCGGCATCGCCATCCTCGACGCGACGAGCGGCGCGCACCGGTGACCTCGCGCCGGCTCGCGTCGCGTTCGCTCAGGGGATGGGCGCCGCCCACAGCGCGCCGTTCTTGACCCAGGCCACGAAGGCGGCGCCGGCATCGTTGGTCCCGAGCGCCCACGCTCCCGCCAGCCCCGGATTGTCGTCGCCGTCGACCATGTGCGGCGCGCTCCAACCGGACGCGGTCGAATAGCGGGCGCAGAAGATGTGCGGGTTCGTGAAATTCGCGACGTTGATCCAGCCGACGACGATGCCTCCCTGGCCGTCGGCGGCGAGCTTCGGGCTGTCGACGGAGAGGTAGCGCTTGTCTTGCGCGTCGGTGTCGGTGCGCTGCCACGGCGACTGCGTGGTCGCGGACTCGACATACCATCCGTGCAGCGACGTCGACACCACGGAGACGGTACCGTCGCTGCCGACGGTCGCCGAATAGTCTTGCAGGACATCGCTGTCGAAGGCGAACGTCTGCATCGGGCTCCAGGCGCCGTTGGCAAACGTGATGCTTTGCATGTGGATCGGAGACGAGGTCGCCACGGCGGTGGCCAGCCAGATCGCGTCCCCGACGCCGTCGGTGAACAGGTTGTCGTAGGTGCTGATGCTGCTGACGTTGGCGTAGTTGACCACCGTCGGGGTCGACCACGAGCCGGCCGCGGGGCGCGTCGCATACTCGAGCTGTTCCATGATCTGGCCGCCGCTCGAGGGAATGATCGATTGCGACCAGGTCGCCAGCGCGCTGCCGTCGGCGAGGATGCCGCCTCCGAGCACCTTGCCCTCCGCCGAATCGTATGGTTGCGAGCTGAAGGTGCCGATCACGCTGCTCGCGCTCCAACCGCTCGCGGCGGCAAATTGGCTGCCGAGCACGTTGACGGTTTGGGAGTTGTCCATGTTCTTCACGAGCTGCGTCGAGAGGTGCAGGATCGCGCCGTGCGGGCCGGGGATGACGCGGCCGCCGGTCGCAGCGGCGAGGGCAGCCCACGAGCCTCCCGCCGGGGCGCGCCAGAGCTGATGGACCGAGGTGGGCTCGCTGAAGTAATCACACGACCACACCGTCGCATTGCCGTCGGCATCGATGGACATGTCGAAGCCGCTACAGGCCGCGTCTGTGCCGACGAGCGCGGCCGCGGCCCAACCGGACGAGGTCCGCTGCGCCGACCAGATCTCGCTGTTCGCCGCCGACTGCCATGCGACGAGCGGATCGCCGTTCGCATCGACCTTCAGCTCGAGAGACAGGCCGCTGGCGATGTCGCTCGCTCCCGTCGGCACCATCGTGGCGCCCGCGAGCGGTGGCGTCGCACCCGACGGCGGCAGCGGAATTCCTCCATCGCCGGTTGGATCGACGTGCGGCGGTGAGCAGCCCACGGCGACGGTGAGCAAGAAGATACCTGCGTATCGAACGCTCATGGCGACCCCCGCGTCATCGTACCGCCGAGGCGGTCTCAGAAACTGTAGCTGCCGCTACGTGCGGCGCGGTGTCGCAGCCACGGCTCAGCCGTATTGAACGACGCCCTGCTGAAACGGCGGGCTGCAAGCGGAGAAGAACAGGTAGGCCTTTCCCTCGTCGCCAAAGCCGAGCGGCAGGTTCTCGTTCGAAGCGATCTGGAAGAGAAAATCAGGTGGCCGCCCGTCGCAGCACCATGGGACATGGCACCTGTGTAGCTCCGCCACCGACTGCTCCCAGTGTGGCCACCCGCCGAGCTTGTCGCGCTCGTCCGGCGGATCGAGATCGTCCTCCAGGCGCAGCGCGATCTCCTCGGGAAGGTGGATGCCGAGCCGCTTCCATTCCACGGCGTGCGGAAGATCCACGATTTCGCGCCAACCCGTGATGGTGCGCGCCGGCAGATCGTCGGCGCTCGATCGCGGGCGGCAGTCGGAGGCCGGCAGCACGCGTGACGTCAAGGTGATGCCGCTTTCGCAGAGGCACGCGTCGTTCTTGCAAATGAAGTGCTGAAACAGGCCTTCGCCGACTGCGTCGGTGTGCAGCCGCCGCACGTCATACTTGAGCTTCCAGATGTCTTTGATGCTGTCGAGGCTCTGCAAGAACTCGGCGCCGATGACCGGCGTTCGCAGCGTCGCGAGAAACGGCGGCGGCAGCGTCGACAGGCGCAGCTGCAGTCCGAGCGACATGGGCGCTCTGCACGACTTGCAGCTCGGATGGCGCGTGCGCGGCAGAAACCATCCGGCGCCGCCAAACTTGTCCAGCGTCGTGCTCGACTCGCCGGGTTGCGTCAGCGGCAGCCACGCCGTCCGAGCGTGCGCGCGCACCAAACGCTCTCCTTCCGATGCGTCGAATACGTTCGGGCTCACGTCGCACAGTTTGCGCGAGATCGGCGGCAGGAGCTACCGCGCGTCGCTACGGATGGGCCTTCGCCAGCGCCGCCTTCAATCCATTGGCAAGGTCCGTCGTGCTACCGATGCCCCAGTAGTGCAGGAACATGACGCGAGGTTGCTCGCCGGTCATGTGCTGGTGGATGGCGACGACGTTGATGTTCGCGCCGCGCAGCGCCTGGAGCACGCCCTGCAGCTCGGGCTCGAGCATCGCGAAGTCGCCGTCGACGACCGCCTGCGCGTCGCTGCCGGCGAACGCCGCCCACGTGTTGACGCCCATCGCCTTGCCCACGGCGTGGCCGCCCATCTTCGTCGTGCGGCCGATCGTGACCTTGTAGACGCCGTTGGCGAGCTCGCCCTTGTGGCCGAGGGCGGCTTCGATCTTCGCCGGGTCGAGCGATGTCTTCGTGGGGTCGATGTCCGCCTTCGGCGCCTCGCCCTTGCCGCCCGAGGTCTCCTTGATCTTCGCGAACACCTTGCCGACCGCGGTGGCGAGCTTCGCCTGGTCGCCCATGCCGCCGATGTGCATGAACATGATCTTCGGCGAGTCCCAGAAGAAGTGATTGTGCAGCGCCGTCACTTCGAGCCCGTTGTCGAGCGCGACGCTCATGACCGGGTTCACCTGATCCTCGGTCAAGCAGAGGTCGCCCATCACCATCGTGTGCGCGCCGCTCTTGGTGAACGCGGCCCACGTCGTCAGCCCCATCGGCGGCGTCAGGTGCACGCCGCCTGCGACCACCTTCAGGTCGCTGCGCGGCACGGACACCTTGAAGACGCCTTCCTTCTCGTCGAGCTTCCCTTTGGCGCCGGTGAGCTGCTCGATCTGCGCGCCGTCGAGCGCCGGTGCTGCCACTGCCACGCCACTCCACGCCCATACCGCAACCACCAGCAGTTGCTTCGTCATGTTGGTCTCCTCTGGAATGAGAACGACGCTTCGCCTTTCAGCCCCACCAATACGTAAGCTTGAGCAAGAGAACATCCGCCGCCGGGCCCTTGCGAAGGGCGCCGAGGTCGAGGCGCGCGAATTCGCCGGTCATCAGCGTCAGATCCGGCGCCTGCGAGCGCGTGTAGACGAGGTAGAGAACCGAGCCGAGCCGGTACTCCCAGCGCAGGACCGCGTTGAAGTTGAAGACGCCTTCTTCGAGATCCGGATTCACCGACGGGATCTGCGTCGTCGGCCGAAGATCGGAGATGCGCACGACCGGTCCGAGCTGCCCCGGCGCAGCGGCGAACAGGCCGAACTGGTCGTAGTGCTTGTAGGCGAGGAAGAGCTGCGCGTAGACCTGCAGCGTCAAGCGCGGCGTGAACGTGTAGGTCGCGCGCAGCGTCGCTCCCGCTGACGCCGCCGTGAGCTTGCCGTAGAGCTGCTCGCCGGGATTGGATCCCGGCCCCGCGTAGCGCGGCTCGCCGAAGTCGTAGCTGCCCGTCGGCAACAGATCGAAGTCGAGCTGCGGCAGCGCGCGGATCGTCAGCTTGCCTTCGGCCTCGAAGTGCAGCGCGCCGGTGAGAATCGGCTGCGTTTGCGTGAACAGCTCGAAGTAGACGCGACGCCTGGAGTCGGTGTTGATCTGCAGCTCGAGGCCGATGAGGCCGGCGCGCTGTAGCGCCGTGCCGTCGCCGACCTCGCGATCGTCGAAGTGCGCCTCGCGGTAGTGCAGCTCGGCGAACCAACCCCAGAAGCTCGTGAGCTTTCCGTCGGTGTTGAGCTGGTAGCCGCGCGCGATGTTGAGGCCGCTGAAGCTCTCGCGATCGTAGAGCTCGGCGCGCCAGTGCGTCTCGAGCGTCTTGCCCCACGGCGCGGTCGTGCGGTACTCGCCGACGAGATCGATGTGATGCAGGTTCTGGCGCGTCATGAAGCCGAGATCGTTGTAGTCGAGCTGCCGCGACGCGACGTCGTACTCGGCCTCGAAGAGCCAGTGCTTGCCGCCTTGCTTCTGCAAGTCGAAGAAGCCGCCCCAGCCGACGTCGCCCGACTTGACCCGGTTGCCGTCGAGAAACTGGCGCGGCGGACCGTTCACGACGCCGCTGATGATGGTCTGCGCGTTGAGGACGTAGTCGCCCGACGGCGAGCGCCAGCGGATGTCGGGGCCGCCGACGTAGGAGTCGTGGAAGCAACGATCGCTCGCGCCGACGAAGGAGCCGTCGGGGCAAAGGGCGTATTGCGGCGTTCCGTTCGGTTGCAGCGGATACAGCCCCGTCGGCTCGAAGCGATTCGTCGCCGTCGCCATGACCCCGATGTCGAGGTTGCGACCGGCCGCGTAGCGCAGCCGCAAGACGTTGAACAGGGACATCGGCTCGGCGAGGCGCCGCACGTGCACGTCGCCTTCTTGGACGTCGACGTCGTTGCGCGCCGTCAGCGCGGAGAGCACGCCGACCGTGAGCTTCTCGCCGACGACGCCGACCAGCTTGGCGGCGCCATAGATGGTCGACGGCGACGGCAGGTCGGAGAGCTGATCGTTGTACGGCGCGTCCGTGCGCAAGCCAGGCGCGTCGGGCGCAAGCCCGATGCGGCGCGTGTACAAGAGCGTCAGCGGCGTCGAGAAAATGTCGACGCCTTCGAGGAAGAACGGCCGCTTCTCCGGGAAGAAGACCTCGTAGGTGGTCAGGTTCAAGACGACCTGGTCGGCCTCGACCTGGCCGAAGTCGGGATTGAAGGTCGCGTCGAGCGTGAGGTTCTGCGTGACGTGCCATTTGACGTCGAGGCCCGCCGAGCCGCTCGCGTCCCAGCCGTTGGCGAGCGTGCCCGAGACTGCGTCGCGACGGCGCACGCGGCCGAGCACGAACGGGCGCAGCTCGAACGGGCCCGGCGGCTTCAGCGCCTCGAGGCCATCGAGCTTGCCGTAATGCGAGACCTCGCCTGCTGCGGTGCGCGGAATGAACGCCCATTCGTCCGTTTCCTGGCGAGCCGAGATGTAGCGACGCGCCTGGAAGCCCCAGCTCTGCTGCGGCAGCGAGTCGAATCGAAGGATGCGCAGCGGAATCCGGAACTCGGCCGACCAACCGTCGGAGCGGCGCGCCACACGCGCGTCCCAGTTCTCGTCCCAATCCGACGACGAATCGGTGTCGTTGAAGCGAATCGAGTCGGACAGAACACCGGCGGCGTTGACCGCAAACTCGAAGGCGCTCGTGCCGGCGCGACGCGAGTCGAAGTCGATCGTGATCGAGTCCGCTTCGATCGGCCGATCGCGGCGCGTGAGCCGGCCGATGATGGGCGCCGTCCGCTGCCGACAATCGACGCCGACCCAGACGGCGTCGCGGTCGTAGACGACACGGATGGTCGTCGGCTCGCTCGGCGGCGTCCCTTCATGCGGGAACTTCTGCACGAACGAATCCATCGGCAACGCCGACTGCCAGGCGGGATCGTCGAGCGTGCCGTCGAGCTTCGGCGACTCCGTCACGCGCACGGCGCGCACGTGCGGCAACGGGCGCTCGGCGAACGCGGCCAGCGGCGCCAGGACCCCTATGACGGCGAGCGCTCTCATCCGCGTTTGCGCGAGAAGACCTCGTAGAGCTGATCGAGGGCGGCGCTCGCACGCGCGAGCCGCTCGTCGTCATCGGCGCTCGTCAGCGCGATGCCGGCGACGAGGCTGGCGACGCCGGCGGTCTCCGGCCGCTGATAACGCTCGTCCTTGATGTCGATGTCGTGGACGATCTCGGCGAGCGCTTGCAGCGCGCGGTCCTTTTGCCCGGTGCGCTGCATCAGCACCTCGAAGCTGCACAGGTTGCCGACGTGCGTGAACTCGGCTTCGTACATGTCGAAGCGCAGCTCGCCGTCCGCGGGCAGGTAGCCCCTGGGCGCCACCCATTTGAACTTCGCCGCGGGATCGATGAAGCGGCGGATCAGCCACGCCGACGCCATGCGGTCGACGTGGATGCCTTTGCGCGTCACCCAGGTGCGACCGCGGTACTTCTCGCGCTCCTCTTCGACGGCGACGACCGGCTCGGCAGCCAGCTTGCAGCGCAGCTCCTCGAGCAGCCCCGACGCGGTTTCGCGGCTCGACGCGTGGAAGAAGTCGATCGCGGCAATCTCTTCGAGACGACGTCGCAACCGCTCGATCTCGGTCTCGAGCTTGCGACGGACGCCGTCCTTGAGCTTGCCGCGCCTGGGGAGGAGCTTGCCGGCTGCGCGAATCTCTGCGACCAGCTCCTCGTAGTCGGCGTCGCGCGCCTTGTTGAACAGCGCTTCGACCTCGACGTCGCGCAGGCCCTGTACGAGGTTCGCCTCGACGAGGGTCGCTTCGCCGCCGCCGGCCACGATCTCGCGCATGACCCATTGCAGGTCTTCGTTGCGCTCCTCGGACCGCGGCAGCGCGTAGACGGCGTTCTTGATGGAGACCGCGCCGAGACGCTGCAAGCGACGCCAGACCTTCACCCGAAGGTAATCGGGCTTCTTCGGAATCTGGTGCAGGAGCAGCAACCAGCGCGGCTCGGCGCGCTCGGTCACGTGGCGCCCCCGTCGGCAACGCTCGCCTTCGCCTTGATCTTCGTTCCGTCCTGGTCCGGATCGCAGACGTGCGCGTTGCCGAGCTCATCGGCGACGACGCAATCAGCGCCGCCGACGGTCGGAACGAGCGCCAGCACCATCACGCCCATCTCGCTCGCGCCCGCATGGTGAAACATGTGTATCAAGCGTGTCGGCGATGTCAATGACCCGTATCGACCCATCGATCATCGATCGCAGACCCGCAGACGCACTTCGATGGGAGGATCTGGACGAAGCAGGCGGAGTCCTCCGCATCCTGCGAAAGCAGGTGCGGAGGCACGTCGGTCCCGTGAGCCGCAAGAAGCGCGCTCCGAAGGAGATCCCGCTCGACGCAGAGCACATCGCGATTCTCCGCGAGGATCGTCAGCGGCTGATGGTGGAGCAGGCGCCTGCACGTTCAACGATCGCGCGCGTCGCGGAGGCGTCGTGGAGCGGGGCGGTGGAGCGCGTCCGCACTCAGGTGCGGACAATGACGCGGACGACTCCAGAAACGACAACGCCCGGTCGGCCGTGGACGGCTCTAACCGGGCGTCGTTGCTGCGGTCTTTCTGGAGCGGGAGACGGGACTTGAACCCGACCCTGGGCTGATCGACCAAACCGAGACGCGACGCTGGCTTGCGCCGTTTTCCTCGGTCATTCAGCCCGCTTGAATCAACTTCGATCTACCCGTCTCCCGCCGTTTCTCACCATCTCGATCGCCGACTTTCCGCGTCCGCGTGGCACTGTGGTGGCACAGATTCTGGCCGGCAAAGGCGTCGAGGACCTTGCTTCATTACGATCAAAGAGAGAGGGCCGGATGAGTCAGACCGACGACGAGAAGAGGTTCGACGTC
>Ga0070681_10006191_pt1 | contig 11630 bp, 10 predicted proteins | sample KBSC83BmetaG_FD_65650 | JGI IMG/M metagenome (GOLD analysis project Ga0070681, IMG submission 65650) | Corn rhizosphere microbial communities from Kellogg Biological Station, Michigan, USA - KBS C8-3B metaG | ecosystem: Host-associated > Plants > Roots > Rhizosphere | place: USA: Michigan...
CCCCGATAGACCAGATGATGGTCACGATCACGCGGCCGCTCGAGGAGGCCGTCAACTCGGTGGAAGGGCTCGAGCGCGTGGTGTCCATTACCAGCCGGGGAACCGCTGAAATCGACCTGTTCTTCTCGTGGAAGGTTGACATGTACCGCACGCTTGAACTGGTCAATGCCGCTCTGGCGCGAGCTCAGTCCACGTTACCTCCAACTGCGAAGATCACAGCCAACCGCATGACGTTCGCCGCTTTTCCGATCATGGGTTACAGCCTCACATCGGATAAGATCCCGCAGACCCGGCTGTGGGAGATGGCTACCTACGAAATCAAGCCCAGGCTCAACCGGATGAACGGAGTTTCGACAGTGGTGGTGCAGGGCGGTCAGGAGCCGGAATTCGAAGTGAAGCCGGACCCGGCCAAGCTCATCGAGACGGCCATGACCATCCCGAACGTTCTCGACGCTATCGGGCGGAGTAATCTCATCGACTCACCGGGCCTGATCGAGAGCAATCATCAACTGGTGTTGAGCCTTGTCAGCGGACAGGCGCGGACACCACAGGAAATTTCGAACATCGTGGTCAAAACTACTCCCGCCGGCCTTCCGATCCACATCGGCGACGTCGCGGCTGTCGCGCCCTCGACCAAACCGGTCTACACGATCGTGACGGCCAATCAGAAGCCCGCGGTCCTGCTGAATGTTTATCGCCAGCCGATTGGCAACACCGTGACGGTGGCCAATGCGGTGCATACCGAGATCGCGAATATCCAGAAAGGCCTGCCGCGTGGGATTGAGCTGCGTCCTTTCTACGATCAGTCCGAGCTCGTCAGCGGTTCGATCAGCAGCGTGCGCGACGCCATCCTGATCGGGCTGGTGCTCGCCTCTCTTATCATGGTGTTGTTCCTGCGCGACTGGGGAACTTCGCTGGTTGCCGGTTTGGTGATCCCGGCAACCATCGCTATGACGTTTATCGCATTGCGCGTTCTCGGCGAGAGCTTTAATCTGATGACTCTCGGCGGTTTGGCGGCGGCCGTGGGACTGGTGATCGACGATGCCATCGTCGTCGTCGAAAATATCGTCATGCACCGCGATTCCGGGCAATCGCGAGGCGAGGCGATCCGCAGTGCCATCCGGGAGATCCGGACACCGTTGGTTGGTTCGACGGTCACGCCTATTGTTGTGTTCCTGCCTTTGATTTCCATCACCGGGGTAACGGGAGTTTTCTTTCGCGCGCTCGCCATCACAGTCGGCATGGCCCTTCTCACTTCGCTCGCCCTGGCGCTCACCTGGACGCCGACGCTCAGCCATTATTTCATCCGTCAGCGAGGAACACGTGCGGGGGAGCACGAGTCCATTTCGCCGCGAATCATGCGGCCCTACGAACGCGTTCTGCGCTTCACTCTCGCGCACCGCCTGCTGCTGGGCGTCTTCACGATCGCGCTGGTTGCGGCTTCCTATCTGTGCTTCCGCAGCCTGGGGACGGACCTGCTTCCGAAGATGGACGAGGGCGGTTTCATCGTGGACTACATCATGCCGGCCGGCTCGTCCCTCGAGGAGACGAATCGCGTTGTATCCGAGGTGGAAAGGATTCTGCGCTCGACGCCTGAGGTGGAAAGCACTTCGCGGCGCTCCGGGTTGCAACTCGGCTTGGCCGCGGTCACAGAAGCCAACATTGGCGACATCACGGTCAAGCTGAAACCCAAGCGGCACCGCACGGGCGACGAAGTGATTGCAGAGGTGCGCGACAAAGTTACCACCCAGCTACCGATGCTGCAGGTGGAATTCCCGCAGTTGCTTCAGGACATGATCGGCGACCTGAGCAGCGCGCCCGAACCCGTCGTCATTAAGCTCTTCGCCCAGGATCCGAATCTCCTGCGGCAGTGGGCGCCGAAGGTCGGCGATACCATCAAGAAAGTTCAGGGTGTCGTAGAGGTGCTCAATGGGATCGACAATACTATTAGCGGTCCTGCTACCGTGTTTCAGGTGGACCCGGCCGTAGTGGCGCGCTCCGGGTTTACGCCGCAAGAGGTTGAACTGGATGTCAGCGCAATTTTGCAAGGGGAGCCCGCATCCACGCCCGTGATTCTCAACGACCGTTCCTATACCTTGCGCGTACGCTTCCCGCAGCAAACGCGGTCTTCAGTGGAAGCGATCAAGAACACGCTGCTCGTGAGTTCAACCGGAAAGATTGCCACACTCGGTTCGCTTGCTACCGTCACCGACCTGCCCGGCCAGACTGAGATCCGGCGCGAGAACCTGCAACGCTACGTGAGCGTAACGGCGCGCCTCGAGGGTCGCGATCTCGGAAGCGGTGTGGCGGCCGTACAGAAAGCTGTCGCCGATCTTCATCTCCCTCCATCGATTCGCGTCTCATACGGCGGGCAATATGAGGAGCAGCAGAACTCGTTCAGGGATCTGGTATTTGTGCTCATTCTTGCCGTGCTGCTGGTTTTTATCGTGCTGCTGTTCGAGTTCGGCAGCTTTGCCGCCCCTCTAGCGGTTGTCGCTTCGGCGCTTCTTTCCACGTCCGGGGTCTTTCTGGCATTGCTGGTCACCCACACTACTTTCAATCTGTCCTCATTCATGGGATTAATCATGGTCATCGGGATCGTGGCGAAGAACGGCATTCTGCTGCTCGACGCCGATCAGCGATTTCGCGCGGAGGGCGTCTCCGCGGAAGAAAGCATGCTGCAAGCCGGCGAGCGCAGGCTGCGGCCCATCATGATGACAGCGCTGGCGACAGTGGCCGGCATGATCCCGCTGGCGCTCGCATGGGGCGCCGGGTCGCAAATGCTCCAGCCGCTCGCGATAGCGGTGATCGGCGGCATTCTGGCCTCCATGGTCCTTTCCCTGGTGGTCACACCAGCCGTGCATTACTATATTGCGGACCGCGGAAGTGAAAATCCTTGAAATAAACCCTGCAGCTCAGTGGAGTAGGCATTCATGCCTGCAATCCAACAAGCTTGTAAACACTGGCAGCGCCAGCCTTCCGGTTGGGGTCAAGTGAAACGCATTCACATCTCGCTGCACTATATTTAACGAGCGGGAGCCCGGCTACCGAATGTTCGGAGGAGAGCTCCACGCGCAGCATGGGACATGCCCCCTGCCTGGTAATGGCTCTTTGCGCGTGCGGCTGAGCATTTCGGCGCCTTCCCGCTCGTTCCATTCTCACCCCTCCTGCATCCCTTTGCGCCGGTGCAGTACAATGCTAGTTGCAACCCAGTTGCTATGTTCCAAAGTCTAGTCATTGCCTTACGCGAGGGCGTCGAGGCAGCGCTCGTCATCGCCATTGCCGTCGCCTATTTACGTAAGATCGGGCGCAGCGATCTTCTCGCCTCGGTTTACAAAGCGTTCGCAGCTGCCGTGTTTGCAAGCTTTTTGGTGGCCGCAGTGCTCTCGCGCCTGGATATCCCCTCGGAGCGCTATGAAGGCCCGATGCTGCTGATAAGCGCCGCTTTCGTGTTCACCCTGGTGCTCTGGATGAACCGCCATGCCCAGGGGCTAAAAGGGGAAATTGAAACTCGTTTGCAACAAGGAGCAGGGGCGAGCGCATCCCGGTGGGGTATTTTTTTGTTCGTTTTCCTGATGATTTTCCGCGAGGGCGTGGAGACCGTCCTGATGCTCTTCGCGTTGCGCTTCGATACCTCCACACTGATGCAATCATTAGGGACTGCGCTCGGGCTGGGCCTCGCGGTGCTGTTCGGAATCAGCTTCGTGCGTGGCACCGTTCGTATCAACATGCGCAGCTTTTTCAGGATGACCACGGCCATTCTGCTGGTGGTGGTTTTGCAACTGGTTATCACCGGCCTGCATGAGCTCTCCGAGGGCCAGATCATTCCAAGCAGCGCCCAAGAAATGGCGCTGATCGGCCCGATCGTGCGCAACGAAGCATTCTTTTTCGTGACCATCCTGGCGCTGGCGGCAACTATGTTACTTCTCGAATGGCGCAGCCGCCGCGCGCCGGACACGAGTCAACTGGCGGGCGCCGCTCTGCGCAAGGCGAAATGGTCTGCCAGCCGCGAGCGCCTGTGGATGGTAGCATCGTGCACGGGTGCGGCTTTATTCATGCTGACCATAACAGCCGAGTTCATCTATGCAAAATCCGCCACGGACCTTTCAGCGGCCGTCCCACTCGCGGTAACGGGCGGCGCGATCCGGATTCCCGTAAACACAGTCAGCGATGGGCAGTTGCATCGATTCTCGGTCCAATCCGATGGCGCAAGCGTCCGCATTATTGCTATTCGGCGTCCCGATCAATCCATCGCAGTAGCATTCGACGCGTGTCAGATCTGCGGAAGTCAGGGCTACTATCAAAAAGGGCCTTACGTGATTTGTAAAAACTGTTCATCCGCTATTAATATTCCGACGATCGGGCAGTCGGGCGGCTGCAACCCCGTTCCCCTGGAATCTAAGATCGAGGGTGATCAGATCGTGATTCCCGCCGAGAAATTACTGCCGGGCGCCCGGCTATTCCGAGCGGGGAGCCGCTGATTTGTTCCTGCGATTCGTTGGCCAGTCGATCCGCCGCGCACCACGCCGCAAAGCCATGGCCATTGGCGCCGTAGCCCTGGGATCAGCGGTTGCGACTGCTATGCTCGGCGCGATGCTGGATGTCGGCGACCGCGTCAATCAGGAACTGCGAAGCCTCGGCGCCAACCTGCTGGTAACACCGAAATCGGCTTCGCTGCCGGTGGAGATCGGCGGTATCCGGTATCAACTCGCGGCCAAAGATGAGTTCATTCCGGAAGCGCAAGTTCCGAAAATCAAATCCATATTCTGGCAACTGAACGTTACCGCAATCGCTCCTTCGCTCGAAGCCCAAACCAAGATCGACGGCCGCAACGTCCCGGTGGCGGGCGTGTGGTTCTCACGAAACTTTCGTCTGCCGGCCGGAAATAGCATTATGACCGGCTTGCGATCGCTCAATTCGACATGGAAAGTCGACGGCCGGTGGATCGACGATCGCGAACCGGATGTACGCGCGGCAGACTGCATGTTGGGCGCGTCGCTGGCAGCCAGGCTAGGGCTTCAGTCCGGGTCTACATTGCGCTTATTTGGCGAAACGTTCCACGTAGCCGGAATTCTATCCACCGGCGGTGACGAAGAGGACCGCGTATTCGTGCGGCTGGAAGTATTGCAGCGGCTAACCGGCCGCGGCGGCCAAGTAGATGCGGTGCACGTAGGAGCGCTGACCAAGCCCGAAGACGCGTTCGCGCGCAAGGACCCCGCGAAAATGCTGCCGGCCGAATACGAACGCTGGAACTGCACTCCGTATATCACGTCGATCGCGCATCAGATTGATGAGGTACTGCCCATGGCCGTGGCACGGCCCATTCGGCGCGTCTCGGACAATGAGGGCCGGGTGCTGACCCGTGTCCGCGGATTGATGCTGCTGATTGCGCTCGCTGCGCTCGCAACCGCCGCGCTGACAGTGTGGAGCGTGATGGCCACAACAGTGCTCGAGCGGCGCTATGAGATTGCCGTGATGCAGGCCACAGGCGCCGGCAGCGGTCTAATTGCTGCTTTATTAGGAGCTGAGATCGTAATGCAAGGTGCGCTGGGGGGACTGCTCGGCGCCATAGCGGGCGCGCAGCTTTCGGGCGCGGTGAGCCAGACGGTATTCGGGATCCGCGGACAGACACCGGCGCTGCTGATCCCCCTGGTGGTTGCAGTTGCGATCGCCGTCTCGCTCGCCGGGGCGGCCCAACCCTTACGCCAGGCGCTGGCGCTCGAACCCGCTGTGATTTTGCGCGAGGGGGCCTGATTGTTCTGGCGATTCGTTTTTGGCGCTGTACGGTTCCGCCGCCGCAGATTGCTCCTGGCATTTTTCGGCCTTGCCGTGGCCGCCACGCTCGCGACGGCTTTGTTCAGCGTCTACTCGGATATCGAACGCAAAATGCGGCGCGAGTTCCGCGGTTACGGCGCCAACCTGATCATCGCGCCGGCGCCGAATTCCCAGACGGTGCCCCTGCAAGCCGTTGAGGAGGCCGAACATTTAGGCGCCTCTGCCGCACCGTTTATCTATACGGTGGGTCGTATTGGCGAGGAACGCATCGTGGTAGCCGGGGTGGATTTCCGCCGCGCCGGACCTCTCACAAGCTACTGGAAGGTGGATGGAGCCAGCGCCGCAGAGGAAGGGGAGTGTCTGGCCGGGAGCGTGCTGGCTGCGCATTTCCGCGTTGGGCAAGGGCAAAAGCTGGCGCTAGGGTCCGGACCGTGCGTGGTGCGCGGCATCGTGACCACCGGCGGCGATGAAGACAACCGATTGATGGTGCCATTCGAACAGGCTGCCGCCGATGCCGGATTACACAACGCGGCAAGCATGGTTGAAGTACGCGCCGATGGGCGAAAACTCGAAGAGATTCGGGCATCTCTCGTGCGCGCTCTTCCCGGAAGTGACGTTCGCGTCTTGCATGCCGTTGCCGAGACCGAAGCCAGCGTAGTCTTGAAGATAAAGTCAGTGGTCTGGCTCCTAGCGCTGGTGATCTTCGCGATCACAACGCTCTGCGTAACGGGGAATTTCAGCGCGCTGGTGATTGAGAGAAGTAAGGAGGTCGGGATTCTCAAAGCGATCGGCGCCGCCGAATCCAAAATCGCCGCACTGTTTCTGTCCGAATCGCTGGTGCTGGCGGTGATTTCGACCTTTGCGGGGTATGTGGCAGGACTTGCGGTAGCCTATGGAATCGGCCGCAAGATTTTTTCCGATAACGCGCAATTGTCTGGCATTGGGGTAAATTTCGCGGTCTTTGGGCCGGTCATGGCGGTGACTCTGCTGGTGGCCGCGGTGGCGACGCTTTTGCCAGTCTCGCGAATCTGGCGGATTGAGCCGGCAATCATATTAAGAGGGGAGTAGAGGTAGGGGTCGGGCATCCGGCCCGATTTGCGCCGCGGTAACATGCCGCCGTTTCTCCAGGTCGATCGCATCTCGAAACACTATCGCGTCAGCGGCGGCACGCCGCTCAACGCCCTCGATGATGTCAGCTTCACCGCGCAGGCCGGCGAGTGGATCGCCATTATGGGGCCATCCGGCTCGGGGAAGACGACACTGCTGAATATTCTAGGTTGTCTCGACCAGCCCTCGAGCGGCTCGGTGCACATCGGTTCCACCGATATTTCAAAACTCACCCGAGCGGAGCTCGTGCGATTCCGCGCCGAGACCGTCGGGCTCATCTTCCAGCAGTATCACTTGATTCCGCATCTGACGGCGCTCGAAAACGTGATGCTCGCGCAATATTTTCACAGCATGACGGACGAATCAGAAGCACGGCGCGCCCTCGATCACGTAGGGCTCGCGGAACGCGCCGGGCATTTGCCATCGCAGCTTTCCGGTGGCGAGCAGCAGCGAGTCGCGATCGCGCGGGCGCTGGTGAACGACCCGAAAATTATTCTGGCGGATGAGCCGACCGGAAATCTGGATGCCGCGAACCAGCAGATTGTGCTCGATTTGTTGAACGGTCTGCATGCGCAGGGCCGCACCATTCTGCTGGTGACGCATGATGAACACGTCGGCCGTTACGCCGACCGGCGCATCAATCTGGACCATGGCCGCATTGTCGAAACCCTGGTCTTTAGCGCCGAGGAAAACGAAGACTTCGACGAAATCCTCGAGGAGCTGTGGATGCAGCGGGAAAGCGCCCTGCACCACGAGGGCATGCATTTTACAGACCTGCAGCGCCGCCGGTTGTTCGCCACGATGTCGCGTATCGGATTGTTGCGGCTGGCAGAAAACCAGGTTCAGTTGACGGATGAAGGGGAGGTGCGGGCGCGCAGCGTCATCCGCCGCCACCGTCTGGCCGAACGGTTGTTCATGGACGTGCTGGCGATCCGTGATGACGCCGCGGTCGAAACCAACGCTTGCACCTTCGAGCATATTCTGAGCCCAGAAGTGACCGACCGCATCTGCACTTTCCTCGGACATCCCAAGACATGCCCACACGGCAGCCCGATCCCGCCGGGCGAGTGTTGCGGGAATGGCGCGCGGGACCACGTGGCAGCGGATCCGAGCAACGAAGTACGCGCGTAGCGCTCGAGTTTGGGAAGAGCGAATTAAAAAGGAGTGTGATTCTTATGAAACCGGACATTTATACGAAGATTATGTTGATGGCGATTGCCATCTTTCTTGGCATTTTGGCCCTGCGCCCACTGATTGCTCCCGGCAACGCTCGCGCGGAGAGCACCGCAGTGTTCGCCCCCCTGCAATTCAGCGAGAACCTTAGTGAGTTCGAATCCAAGAACGGACGCATGGTCGGCAGGCTCGCGATCGACCTTCGCACGGGCAACGTTTACGGTTTTCCTACCGACGGGAATTTCTATCCCCGTAATCCTTTGAAGCCGGGCCCTGTCGTCTCGGACCCGATCCTGCTGGGACGATTCAATCTCGATAAGCTCGTTAACTGAGCCCAGTTTGCACCCAATTTCACGCGCCGTGCGTGTTACAGTAAAAGTTCTTCCCCTGTAAATCATGCCTGTGTTACGAGATGTTGTGATCGTCGGGTCGGGTTGCGCCGGAAACACGGCGGCCATCTACAGCGCGCGAGCGAACCTCAAGCCTCTGGTGATCAAGGGCCACGAGCCCGGCGGCCAACTGTCGCTCACCACGCTGGTGGAGAATTTTCCGGGATTTCCGGACGGCATCAACGGTCCGGACCTGGTGGAGAACATTCGCAAGCAGGCGGAAAATTTCGGCGCCGAATACATGGACGGCGTCGTTGTAGAGGCCGATCTTTCGAAGCGCCCCTTCCGCCTGAATGTCGAAGGCGAATGGATCGAGGGGCGTACTTTGATCATTGCTTCCGGCGCGTCAGCCCGATGGCTGGGTCTGCCTAATGAGCAGAAGCTGATTGGACGCGGTGTGAGCTCCTGCGCAACGTGCGACGGTTTCTTTTATCGCGACAAGAGAATCATGGTGATCGGCGGCGGCGATTCGGCCATGGAGGAAGCTAACTTCCTCACGCGTTTCGGTAAGGACGTAACCGTTGTTCACCGCCGGGGCCAGTTTCGCGCTTCGAAAATCATGCTCGATCGCGCGCGGGGCAATCCCAAGATCAAATTTCTGACAGATACCGTGGTCGAGGACGTTCACGACATCGAAAAACAACTGGTCAGCAAGGTCCGGCTGCGAAATCTTGTGACTGGCGCGGTGTGGGAACAGGACGTGGATGGCTTTTTCGTCGCTATCGGGCATATCCCGAACACGGCTGTCTTCCGCGGCCAGATTGAAACAGACCCGGATGGCTACATCCTCTCGAAAGGCGGCGCGAAGACTAATGTCCCCGGCGTGTTTCACGCAGGCGACGTGCAGGATCGCGTCTACAAGCAGGCCATTACGGCCGCTGGAATGGGTTGCATGGCGGCCATGGAAGCGGAAAGATTTCTCGAAGCGGAGGGACATTAATGATCGAACGAATCACGCCACCGGGAGTACCGGCGCCCAGGGGACCCTATTCTCCGGCGGTGCGCGCTGGCGATTTCATTTTTGTTGCGGGACAGGGACCCATCGACCCGGCCACCAACCAGATGTCGTACGGCGATATCAAGCACGAGACCAAACTCGTCCTTGGAAACGTGCGGACGATTCTCGAAGGTTGCGGTGCGGCGATGTCGGACGTGGTGAAGTGTTCCGTGTTTCTGTCTGACGGCAAAGATTTCGGCGCGATGAATGAAGTTTACGCGCAGTTCTTCGGCGATGCGAAACCCGCCCGGACGACCGTCGAATCAAAGTTCGCCGACCCTAGGATGAAGGTCGAGATCGACTGCATCGCGTATAAACGAAAACGGTAGCAGGACCGCAGGCCGGTCCGAGCATGCTCGGCACCTACAGACGATTGATCAAACTGGCAACGTAGCCTGCGCCAAAACCGTTATCGATATTCGCGACGGTGACGTTACTGGCGCAGCTATTGAGCATGCCCAACAGCGCGGCCAAGCCGTGAAAGCTCGCTCCGTAGCCTACGCTCGTGGGCACTGCGATCACGGGACATGAAACCAGGCCGCCAACTACACTGGGCAGCGCGCCCTCCATACCGGCACACACCACAACCACGCGCGCTTCGGCCAGCCGTGTGCTGCTCTCGAGCAGGCGATGGATGCCGGCAACACCGACGTCATAGATGGATTCGACGGCGTTTCCCATCACTTCAGCGGTGACTTGGGCCTCTTCCGCTACCGGAATATCGCTAGTACCGGCGCAGATGACTGCGATCTTGCCCTTACCTCGCACCGTCTTGTCGCGCCAGAAGCGGATGGCGCCGGATAGAGGAAAGTGCTCGGCGCCGGGCAGATTCTGCTGAATGACAGCCGACGATTCCGCGTTGGTGCGCGTGATGAGAACATTTTGCGAGACAGCCAGCAGCCGCTGCGCGATAGCCAGAACCTGCTGCGGCGTTTTGCCCTGCGCGAGAATGACCTCCGGCATGCCGTGGCGGAGCTCGCGATGGTGATCCACTTTCGCGAAGCCCAGGTCCTCAAATGGCATATGGCGAACACGGGCCATGGCGGCGTCGACATCCAGAGCACCTTCGCGCACTTGCTCCAGTAAGGCCCGGAGCTGGTCCTGATTCATACGACCTCAGAATATCAGAAGGATGATTTCTCGATTTCAGAACGTCAGCAGCTGGTCTGTCTGAATGCCCAGGCGCTTGGCTTCGCCCGCGCGCAGTTCGAGAACGAATTGCTCATAATGATGACCGCCGTACACCGGGCAGTCTTCCGGCTTGGCTGTCGTGCACGGCGGTGTATTGTCTGAAATTTCAACCACACGACGGTTGGCATCCATGAAGACAATGTCGAGAGGAGCCTTCACGTTATACATCCAGTAGCGGTATGGGGCAGGTTTGTCATGGATGAAAAGCATGCCTTTGTCCGGGGGTAAAGCATCTCGGAACATCATGCCGCGGGATACTTCGGCAGGATTGATCATGACCTCAGCGCGGATCTGGCGGCCATCGGGTAAGGTTACGACGCGAGTGTTGAGTGCTTCGAGACCAGCCGTTGTAGGGTCATCACCGCAGGAAACAAAGGTTGCCATGACCAATAAAACGGGAAGCAAAGATCGCATGCGATAAAATGGTAACTTCTTTCAGCCTGTTGTTGCACGTTTGCCTCTCTGATGTTCTGGAAACGAGTCCGGCTAACGCTCGAAATGATCAAGTTCGAGCACTCGGTATTTGCGCTGCCATTCGCGCTGACTGGTGCATTGCTGGCCATCCGCGCGGGCGCCCTGGATCTGCGCTCTCTCTGGCCGAAATTCGTCTGGATCGTGATTGCCATGGTAGGAGCGCGTTCGGCGGCCATGGCTTTCAACCGTCTGGTCGACGCGGAAATAGACGGCCGAAACCCTCGCACGCGCACGCGCCACATTCCAGCGGGTGTTTTATCGAGCGCATTCGGCTGGGGCTTCGTCGCAGTGTCGAGCCTGATGTTCATTTACGCCGCGCGCGAGTTGAATCCGATGTGTTTCAAGCTGGCGCCGGTGGCTTTGGCGATTGTATTTTTCTATTCGTTTACAAAACGATTCACCGCGTTTTCGCATCTGGTGTTGGGTTTCGCGCTGGGCATTGCGCCAGCGGCCGCCTGGATTGCGATACGCGGTTCGCTCGATCCGCGAATTTTATGGCTCACGGCTGCCGTAACGTTCTGGAC
>Ga0070681_10006194_pt1 | contig 11627 bp, 15 predicted proteins | sample KBSC83BmetaG_FD_65650 | JGI IMG/M metagenome (GOLD analysis project Ga0070681, IMG submission 65650) | Corn rhizosphere microbial communities from Kellogg Biological Station, Michigan, USA - KBS C8-3B metaG | ecosystem: Host-associated > Plants > Roots > Rhizosphere | place: USA: Michigan...
CTGATTGCGGGTTCAGCGTCGGGGCGTTTCGCATGCCGCGTGCTGCAGCCCGCGCGACTAGAAGGCTGACGTCCCCGGGGTGGTGTACGAGGGATCTTCGGATCCGGGCTTTTAGCCGCAGGGCGGTAGGGGCGACGCGGCCGTCAGGCCGCGGAGCGAAGGCGGTCATCGTGGTTTCTGGTTAAGGTTGGGTTGCGACACCTTCAACTTTGACCGAGGGCACGACGATGACCACCAAGACCAATATGGCACTGGCGGAGGCTTGACCTCGACCTGAGTGTCCCTGGTCTCTTCTCCTCCGTGTTCGCTGGACCAGAATGGCTGGACGAGCTCGGCCGCATTGGTGGCCGAAAATCCTCTACCGCCAAACAGGGGCCACTGGTTCGATCCCAGTACCGCCCACCAACCAGAACGAGAGCTTAGTTAGGGCAACTCCTTGAGCTTGCTTCGCGTGAATTTGCGACACTTTTGCCGTACCGCATAACCCAAGCGTTTGGTTAAGGGGCTGCTTATCCTGTTCGAGAGGTCTGGATCCGTCTGATGCCCGACTGGATAAAGAAGGAGCTGCGTTCGAACTTCCCTCGGGCCTCTCGCGCCGGGCGGCTTGCAGCGATTACCGAGCCGCGGGCGGCCCGCGTGACATACCGCGCTCAGAAGCATCGAACTCACGAACGGAGCGACCATTCACCGTACCGGTGAAGCTGATACCGAGTCTCAAGGGAGTCAGACCCAAGGATCTCCGAGTAGTCGCAGTCCTTGGTCGCGGCGATGGGCTGGACTGGGAAAGCCTCGATCTCGATTTAAGCGTGCCCGGTCTCGTCTCATCAGTATTTTCATGTACCGCATGGCTGGCCGAACTCGGCCGCCATGGCGGCCGGCGGACTCGGCTGCCAAGACGCTCGCTGCCCGCAGGAACGGGCGCCAAGGCGGTCGCCCTCGGCTTCGACAGTACACAGCGCCCAAGTCGAGCTGACCGCCAGTTGCTCAGACTGCTACGCCTCTCCTTTGAATCTCTGTCTCTTCCTACCCAAATCGGGTACACTCATACCCAATATGGGTAGGATGGCCAAACCTCCCCGCGCGGCCAGTCTGGCAGATGCGCTTTTCTCGACCGTGCAACAACGCGTGCTTGGGCTTCTATTCGGCCACCCGGAGCGGAGCTTCTATGCCTCCGAGCTGATCCAGCTCGTAGGGGCGGGCTCCGGCGCTGTGCAGCGGGAAATCGCGCGGTTGGAGCAAAGCGGCTTGGTGACAATGCATCGTTCGGGGGCGCAGAAGCACTACCGGGCCAATCCGAAATCACCGTTGTTTCGGGAGTTGCGGAGCATCGCGCGCAAGACCGTGGGGCTGGCGGAGCCGTTGCGGGCTGCTTTGGAGCCGCTGAAGGCGCAGATCGCTGCATCCTTTGTCTACGGTTCCGTCGCCAAACGCCGCGATACGGCGGCTAGCGACATCGATCTCCTGGTGTTGTCTGACACTCTCACGTATGGGGACGTCTTCAAAGTCCTAGATCCTTTAAATACGCGCCTGGGGCGTAGTGTCAATCCCTCCGTCTACAGCCGTGCCGAATGGCTGAAGCGCGTGAAGGGTGGCAACGCTTTCGCGACCCGCGTCATCGCGCAACCGAAACTGTGGATCATAGGCGGCGAGCATGACCTCCCCACTTGAGCGTTTGACCGGCACCGGCAAGCCACTTGCGGCGGAACCTCCGGATGCCAAGGAGTTCGAGGGCCTGAAACGTTCAGGGCTCGCGCGGCTCAAGGATGCGACCAATGCAACGAATTCGCTCGAGAGCCGCTTCGACCTCGCCTACAACGCCGCGCATGCACTCTCCCTGGCAGCCCTTCGGCGCCAAGGATTTCGGTCACATCAACGCTACATCGTATTTCAAGTGCTTCCGCATACACTCGGCCTCGGTCCTGAGGTCTGGCGCGTGCTGGACAAGTGCCACCAGATTCGGAATCTGGGTGAATACGAAGGTGACCTCAAGATCGATGAGCGCATCGTTGCCGATCTGATAACGGCTTATCAGGCCGTGGCAGCGAAGCTCGAAACGACCTGACGCCGCCCGTGCCTGCCTTCACGCCATTCTCGGATGAAGACTTCGAGACTCTCGGCAACTGGCTCGTGCGCCGCGCCAAAGGTATCTCCGACATCGTTGAGCTTGAGGGATTTCTGACCGCGATCGTCATCGGGCCCAATACGCTCTCGCCGCTCGCCTGGCTGCCCAAGGTCTGGGGCGGCAAACAACCCTCTGGGTTCAAGGATCTCGACGAACTCAACCGGTTCGTCGCCCTCGTCATGGGCTTCTACAACAGCATCGTCGCGATCTTCGAGGCAACGCCCAGCAAGTTCGCGCCCACGTTCTATGAGAGCAAAGAAAAGGGCAAGAGGGTCTTCATAGTCGACGAATGGTGCGTGGGATTCATCAAAGGCATGCGTATGGATGCAACTGGATGGACGCCCTTGAAGCGCGAAAGACCGGACCTCTTGAGACCTATCAAGCTTTTCGGAACACGGGGTGGCTGGCACGAGTGCGAAGCCGGCGGTGAGGTCAAAATGCACGCTACATGGTCGCCGCGCATTGCGCACGCAGTGACGGATATTCACGCGTTCTGGATACCGTTGCGGCAGAAGGCCCTCGCATCGAATCTTCAGCGCCCGCACTGAGGCGCCCGCCGGCCACGCCAGCGGCGCTGGGACAATTTTGGGACAGTGCGCTCGTGACATCGCGTGATATCAAATGCCGTTACGTGATACTAAGTGCCTGTTGCACCAGGGACCCGCCTCGCATATCGTTGATTCGTAGGCACCCTACCCCCGTTTCACACGGCAGGGGCCACTGGTTCGATCCCAGTACCGCCCACCATAAATCAAACATTTACCTTCCTGGCGGACCATAAAGTACGGCAAAAGTACGGTATAACTTTTAAAGAACGCGCGTGGCCAGGCATCGATGAGCTTGGAACAGTAGAGCCAAATCAAAGATAAGCGAGACACAGGATTCCCGGCGGTCGCCGATGCGCCAATCACCGGCACCGCCATAGTGCGAGGGCCCCTACGTTCACGAGTGAACCGATTCACTCGTCGGTGCACAACTCTCGCGGCTATCTCGCCACCTCCGGGAGCGAGCGGAGTGGCAAAGAACGCTCGTCGAGCCCATCCCTGATACCCGGTGTTGGGTCCGATCGACCGCAAATGACCCCGTAGCTGACGACGGTGAACGTCCGCTAGATGGAAAGGGCGCCGCGCCCAGCATCCTGAAATCACGTGCGCAACGCAGACTTTACAGAACGTGCGCTAACTCCTAAATCTCGAGTAAGTCCTTGCCGACGATTACCGGGCCCGGAAAGTGGACGCGCGCCGCATCAATCCACATTTGATCGGAAATCGCGGGATCGTCTGGAGGAATCAAATGCGATAGCACGAGCAACTTAACGCCGGCCCGCTGCGCTACGCGCCCGGCGTCCTCTGCAGTCGTGTGGTGCGACATGATGCTTTTCTTCAGGGTTACCGCGTTGGGAACGCTGGCGACCAAGCGATCAATCCCCTGCACGTAGAGAGCCTCATGTACGAGAACGTCGGCACCCTGAGCAAGGTCAACGAGATTGTCGGAAGGAGTAGTATCGCCGGAGATTACAATCGATCGATCGGCAGCATCGAATCGATAACCGAACGCTGGCACGACCGGCGGGTGGTTTACAAGTGCCGCCGTCACCTTCACGTTCTCGTCCTGCATCACGGTGCCACCGTGGTTCAGTTCATGGACACGAACCAGGGGGATAAGAGGCACGCGGCCCTCGTCGGCAATACGCGTGTTGATGTCATATGCATTCATCTCGAAGAACAGCCTAGTCATCTTCTGGAGCGGTGGCGGCCCCCACGTGTCGACTCGAGTCTTCAACCCGGCAGTCCATGCCAACCAGATCAGATTTCCATAATCGGCGTCATGGTCGGAATGGTGATGCGTGATGAAAACGTGTCGAAGTGCGGCAAACGGCACCCCGGCAAGGGCAAGCTGGCGCGCGACTCCGTTTCCGCAATCAATCACGTATGCCGTGCCGTTCGCGACAATTACCTGTGCCGATGGCGCGTTCGCCTTCCGTGGGCGTGGTCCACCGCCTGTGCCAAGAAGGATGAGTCTGGTCCTGAGTTTTTGTGCGTCGCTGCGTGTCGGGTACGGCGCTACACCAGCCAACGCCACGGTGTAGGCCAGGAACTTCCGCCGATTCATGTTCATCACCATGTCGATCGCTCCCAGCCAGAACCGTCCTGTCGGCAGCCTACACCCTGAAAGTCCGCTATCTGGGAGGCTAACCAAAAGGCTGAGTAGCCGCTCTGGACCGTTAGCTGCCCGGCAATGCAGCTGCTAACAGAGTGCTGAGGTGAACCCTGTTGCCTACGATGGTACAGGTCGTATGGCGTGGATGAGCGCTTCGATCGGTCAAGACCATTGGACCCCGGTGGGCGGAAGGAGTACGGCAAAATTACGGCAAAGTTCCCCCCGAGATGGTGGGGCGACTTCCGAGATCTGGCAGCGCCAGACTATTCCCGTCTGTTCAAGAGCATAGATCGACGTCCGCCTTTAGCTTGAGCTGGCGCACAATTGCTCTCAGACGGCAGGGGCGGCAGGCCGATCGCGGCGACCGATCGACCAATCGCCTGAGACTCAGATCGGGATCTCGAAGCGCTTACGACCGGCTATGCGGTACACGGAGAAGTCCCGTCGGTCAGTCGTGAGGACAATGTTGGTTTTCGGGTCTTCAGCGAGAACAACCAAAGTGGAATCTTCGAAGTCCATGGGGCAATCTGCATACTGCACCATGAGCTCGCGCGCACGGCGGAGGGCCGCGACGCTTGTCGGCACGAGCACCGCGCCAGCAGACAACACGAAATCAAGACAGGCGACGGCGCCGCCGGACACCCGCGCTAAAAGGCGCGTTGCCTCCGTCAGGACCGCCTCGGTGGTGACCGCCTCTCGCTGCCAGGTTTGAAAGAACCCAACAAATTCCCGGTGACGGCGCTGACTGCGATCGAGCAAAGAGACAAGGGCGCCCGTGTCCAGGAGTAATTCACCTGGCACGCTGCAGAGACTCCAGGATGTACGCGCGATGCTCCTCAGCAAGATCGACTACGCCGGAGTCCACCGAACCGATGAGAGCGCGCACACGTTCCCCCGGCCGAGTATTTCCACTGGAACCGAGGCGCAGGTAATCTCGTAGAGCAGCCCGTACGACTTCGGATGCTCTGCGACCCGATTTGCGCGCAGTACGTTCGAGCGCCGTCGCTAGTTCTGCCGGGAGACGCACCGTGAGTTGCGATTCCATAATGCATTACATTGTAGTGCATTTGCAGTGCATGGGCGAACCGACGAGTGGCGGGCGGGACGAATCGCGACCAATACGTAGGCTTCACATGGCAGGGGCCACTGGTTCGATCCCAGTACCGCCCACCATTCAGAAACGTCGGCGGAACAAGGATCTAGGAAATTTCCTGGACCGTTGTTGTTTTCCGAATGGTCCTTACCTCGAGAACACGACCCCGTGCGCGATCGCCGCGCCGGTCCAGCCGTGCGGCCAGGCGCGATTGTCGAAATCGAATCCAGGGTTACCGCGGTCGTCGTGAAAGGCGGCGTCGATGGCGAGCGCGCCGGTATCCGGATCGAATTTCAGCATGAACAAACGATCTTCCCGGTAGCCCGTCACTGCCAGCCGATGGGTGCTGGCGTCATAGCCCGTCCAGTGCGGGGATATGGCTGGATCAAGCACGACGCGGGCGACCTCGACCGGGTGAGCGCCGTCGTTGATGTCCACCACTACGATCCCGTGCAGTATCGGCACGCTTTGGATCAGGTAATGGGTGACGATGCTGGGCACGCCGCAGAAGGAGCCTGGGAACTGCCAGACCAGCTTCGACCGCGGATGATCGCTCGCAATGTCAGTGACCCGCTCGATCCCGCAACCGGTCGTCTGAACGTAGACCGCGCCGTCCGGTCCGCGACGAGCCTCCTCGGGGTTAATCTCGCCGTAGCGGCCCGGTGGAGCGTCGAAGTCATTCGTCGACAGGCGCTTGAGGTCGTGCAGCCGGAAGATCTGATAGGTGTGTCCGGTCCGGTCCTCATCCCGCATCGAGGAGTTGGTTACAATCACGCGGTCGATGTCGGGCAATGGCAGCAGGCTGTATGCCATTAAGAGGTCGTCGCGCCGGCTTGGATCAGCGGTTGATACAGAGCGCACGGCCCGGCCCTCATCATCAATCTCAACCAGTCCGCCGTGTACGCCCGGCTGCGTCCCCGCGTCTGTCATTGGCATCGCCATGGCCTGGCTATGATCAGCTCCCGGATCCGAGCCGTGCTCCATGTGGCCCTCGACCTGGAAGCTTGCCAGCACGTGGCCGTTCGGCAGCCGCAGGAACGAATGAGGGTGGCTGAAGCCTTCCAGGTCTCCGAACGCTGCGTGCGCGTGCGGACGCAACGGATCGCGGAGGTCGATAACGACGGTCCTGCCCGCCTTGTGATCGTTGGCGAACAGCAGCCCCCCGGCAGGCATCCAGTACTCGGTGTGGTGCACCTGACGAGTGCGGATTCCCGAAGCGGCCGAGGCGATAAGCTTTCCATAGCCAGGCGAATCCGGATCGGCGTCGATGACTGCAATAAAATCCTCGCCGCGTCCAGCCGTATCGCCAGCCCAGGCGAAGAGATAATGTTCCGGTGTCGCGGCCTTGGCTACGCCCGCCACGTACAGGAGCGCGGTCACTGACACGCCCGCCAACCACCGCTTCATCGCAAACTCCCCCTGTACTATTCGAACTCGGCCGAGCTTCGGTGCCGTGTGAGGCAAGCTAGCATGAGGCATATAACGGGCGCCAGGTTCTACCCGAGATCGACCGCGCTAAGTACTAACTCCTTCAGAAAGCAGATATGCGGTCAGACCGCTTCGGGTCATGAGTCGCCCGTCGCGAAAGCGAGCGCTGGGACAATTTTGGGACACTCCGAAAGTGACATTAGCCGACCAGGGGCGGTCACTCGGCTTTGCGCTCTTTAGCGCTCACGGACTTTAATGCAGTGCCTTTCGACAGTCGTTCGCTTGCGCGTTGAAACGCCGCAAACACATCCGCAGACATTCCCGCTCGCGGCAACCCAAACAAATCGACTCACGACGAATGGTCCTACGGGCAGGATAATAAACTCATTGTAAATCCAGATAGCCGGCAACGTAGTCCACGGAAGGAACCGCACATTTCGCCCGGATTTGATCGTTACACCCTCGTCATCAACCGTTCAGGAGCCGCGCGACTCAGCGATTTCCTTGCGGTTGCAACCGCGCTCTGTTGATCGATTCGGCCGCAAGCGTCCTAGCCACATCAAGTGCTTCCTGCGCCGGAACTTTCACATCGGGCTCGACTCCCGTGCCCTCCCAATCTGTCTTGGTGACTGGGTTTACGAAGCGGCCGAAAGGCACCCGAATGAAGAAATGCTCATCAATGCGGTGTGGCGTCACTGTATGAGCGCCGCCGCCCGTGGTTTCACCGACTAACGTCGCTCGCTTGAGGCTCTTGAGGTCGTACGCTAGCTCTTCGGATGCCGAAAACGTTCTCCCCGAAATAAGCACGAACACCGGCTTACCCGTAAACTTCTTGCCCGGCAGATACGGATTGGTCCACAACTGCTCGGTCGTATTCTCCTGGTGATCGTCGATGTCATCGAGATGGATAGGCTCATCGAACAGATAGCTGCAGATCACGGCGACCATGGGCGGCGAACCACCGCGGGCTTCGCGCAGGTCGATGATGAGGGCATCGCTGTCGGCTAGAAAAGTCATGGCTGCAGTCGCTGTCTGTATGCAGCTCTCCGGCTCCGCAATCACCGTGAGCTTCAGATAGCCGATGTTCGGTGGATAGTGCTCCGCCTTGTCGAAACCGCAATTGAGGGCCGCGAGTTGCCGCGGGTCCGGGTGGGGGCGCCGCGCTGGCTCGGGGGGCATAGCCTTGGGGAAATAGTCCACGCCGATGTGCTTGTCGCCACTCAGCAGGACCAGATCATCACCGAGCCGGATGGAAAAGATCTCCGGGTCATTGATCTCGCCGTATTCGCCGCGCTCGCGTAGCACCCTGACCTTCTCTGACACTCTTTTTGCCACGTCAGGAAAGAGATAGAATTTCTCGAGCAGTTTGGCGGCGCCGTTAACAACACGGGTGCGCTCGGCTTTATCCAGCGTGAACTCCGGTGACGGGGCGCCGGGCGCGAGCGACAATAAGGTCACGTGATCGGGATCGTACGACCTGACTACCAGCCTGCCGTAACCCTCTACCGAGCTCGCCCTCTCCTTCGTGTGGAACACAATCCACAGCTTGTTGCTCTTATCGATACTCAGTAGATCGTAACCGCCAGTACGTGCGCGGCGTGCCATTTCTGTGTCGGTCGTCAACCACGGAGCATGCAGCTTTTCGAATGAATCGAATCGTGCTCTGTCACCGCTATTGAACGCATCGAGCCAAGCGCGCAGCGCCTCTCCCGCCGGCGTATCTGGAATCATGGGGTTCTGCGTAACCGCCGAAGCGGTGCCAAAGAGAGCGCCCACCAGCAGCACGATCAGGCAGCGAGTCAAATCGGAGCCCTTCAGCATAGAGAGAGCACCCGGAGCCTCCAGCCGCATCAAATCGGTGGCCTAGTCAGCAGCGGCTCTAAAAATCAAGGTGCCAGCTCGTGTGAGCGGAAAGCCGTCTGAGGTGTGGCGGGTACCGTCGTAAACTGGTACTTCTGAAAAATCGAACGGACTCATCCCCTTAAGGCATGCGACATTGACTCCGTATTGCTTAGGATTTGAACGGCGTTGGTGATGCGTGTAGATGCCACAGCGCGAGCAGAAGTAGTGCTTTGCGGTGTTGGTGTTGAACTGATAAATGGTGAGCAATTCGCGTCCCCGCGTGATGTCAATGCCGTCCAAATCTACGGACACCGCAATCGCCCCGCGCATCCGACAGTACGAACAGGTACAACGTCGCGCGGAACGAAGCCCATCCGTCAGCCTTGCCCTGAACTGCACCGCACTGCAGTGACAGGCGCCCTCTATAAGGTCTGTGGCGACGCTCATCAGCGGCTCCTTGTGTTCGCATGACCGACTATACGCTCAGGCCGCCAGCCGCGAGTCGAGGCAAGGGCCCGGTCTGCTCGCCGCCAATGACCGCTTGCGACAACCGCGAACGAGACTTTTGAGGAAGCGGACCCTCGAGGGCACAACAGTTGGCACCCCATACGCTCCCTGCTCGCGGACGGCGGGTGCTGGCACTCTGCATTACAGAGTACTTGACTGTCGCGGTGTAATAGCGCTACCTTGGCTCTGTGGCCAGCCCCGCGAAATCTGACGCATCAAGGACAAATGTCGTGGAGATGGACACGCATGCGCAGGCGACGCTGCGCTACATCCGATCATCAATGGATGCCGCTGCCTTGGTCGCGACACCAGGCTCTGCCGGCATCGCCATCGGTCTTGTGGGGGTAATTACGGCGCTACTGGCCGCTGGGGCTGGGCGCGCGCACTCGCTGGCGGTTTGGATCTCTGCTGCTCCGCTCGCGAGCTTGCTAGGCGCGACCGTCATGGCACGACAGCAGCGCCTTCTGGGCCGCACCCTCTTCGGGCCTTCAGTGCGGAGATTCGTGCTGTGCTTGGCGCCAGCCTTGCTAGTCGGGGCTGTCCTCACAACAGCAGACCTATATGACGGCAATCTACACGTGATCGCCGGCACGTGGCTGCTTCTGTACGGGTGCGCGTTAATGGCTGCCAGTGCCACGACCATTGGTCTGGTTGCCTGGCTTGGTGGCCTTTTTGTGTTCCTTGGAATTGCCGCGCTGCTATTGCCGGTAAGTGCGCACAATCTGATCCTCGGCGTGGGCTTTGGAGGCCTGCACTTGCTGTTTGGTACATACCTCATCGGGCGGGCGTCGCATGAGTGCTAAACCTAAGGCGCACGCACCGGAGACGACGGGTCCGAGGGGGCGCCCTAGACTGGCCTCCAGCGCGCATCCGGGCTCGGAATCCGAAGATGGCACGTTCGACCGCTTGGTCTATGAGCGCGTGCGTCTCGGCATCATGAGCGCGCTGGCAGTGCAAGACGAGCTTACATTCAGCGAGCTGAAGTCAATGTTCGATGTCAGCGACGGAAACCTGAGCGCTCACGCACGCAAGCTGGAGGAAGCAAAGTACTTAACTTGCACCAAGTCCTTTGAGGGCCGACGACCGAAGAGTGTGTATCGGTTGACGGCCAAGGGGCGCGCTGCGCTGACCCGCTACCTCGATCACGTGGAAGCAGTGATCAAGGCAACTCGCGGCCGATAATTTTTTGCGCATTTACTCTGTATTAACGAGTACTCTGCAATGCATATTGCGATCATCATGGACGGCAACGGCCGGTGGGCACTCAATCGCGGTCTTCCCCGCCGCCAGGGTCATCGCGCGGGCGCAGACGCCGTGGATCGGATTGTCGAGGCTGCAGCGCGGCAGGGCGTTCGCACCCTGACGCTGTACGCCTTTTCGGCTGACAACTGGCGCCGGCCCAAAGAGGAGGTCAGAGGTCTCCTGGAACTGCTGCGTCGCTACTTGCTTTCCCAGACCCGCCGCTGTCTCGAGCATTCAATCCGACTCAATGTGATTGGCCGGCGCGACCGACTGGAGCCTTCGCTGTGCCGCGCGATCGAATGGAGTGAGGAGGTGACCGCAGAATGCTCGGGAATGCATCTGCGCATCGCCGTAGACTACTCATCGCAAGATAGTCTGATGCGGGTCGGTAAGTACCTGTCTCCGACGGAGGCTTTCGATCGCGAGGGCTTCCTGAAAGCCCTGTCCCAGGCTACGCACTCGGTGCCCTCGGCACCAGAAGTAGATCTCCTAATTCGGACTGGTGGCGAGCGGCGACTGAGCGATTTCCTCCTTTGGGAGAGCGCTTATGCAGAGCTGTACTTCACTGATTGCCTCTGGCCGGACTTCGATGAGCAGGAGTTGCAGCGAGCGTTGTCGGATTTCACTCGCCGCCAACGACGCTTCGGAGCTCTGGTGGCCAATGAGGCGGCTAGCCGTGCTTAGTCTGGCGCTCAGGCGGGTGACCGCTGGTCGACAGTTCTTGCCCAAGGATATGTCGACGGCGCCTAACCTGCCTAAGCCGCCTCACGCGCGCAAGGTGGAGCTGCGTCACGCCTTGCTGCTCAATCCGTTCTATCCCAAGGATCCTCGCGCCAGCTATGGCAAGCACGCCCTAACGCCTACCCTTGCACTCACGAGCATCGCTGGCGCCACGCCGCCCAACTGGCGTGTCAGCTACTGGGACGAAAATTTGCTACAGGGACCGCCACCCGCCGACCCGCTGCCGCATGTGGTGGGGATCACCGTGCACTTGACCTTCGCGCGACGTGCGTATGAGCTCGCCACCTGGTACCGCCAACAGGGGTCCATCGTCGTGCTGGGCGGTCTGCATGTGCTTTCGTGCCCGGACGAGGCCTTACAGCATGCCGATGCGATCGCCGTCGGCGACGGTGTGCAGTTATGGCCGTTGATACTCACCGATATTGAGCGCGGCGCCCTTCAACGCCGATACGAGGCTAACTTCTCGCGCCCCTATGCTTTGGATCCGCCAGC
>Ga0070681_10006195_pt1 | contig 11625 bp, 8 predicted proteins | sample KBSC83BmetaG_FD_65650 | JGI IMG/M metagenome (GOLD analysis project Ga0070681, IMG submission 65650) | Corn rhizosphere microbial communities from Kellogg Biological Station, Michigan, USA - KBS C8-3B metaG | ecosystem: Host-associated > Plants > Roots > Rhizosphere | place: USA: Michigan...
CACCCACTTGTCTTCGGTGAAATTCGTGGGCACGGTGAATTGTTCGTATTCGTCGGGGCCCGTGGCGGTGATAGTGTGCGGCTGAATGGCCAGGATCGCGTCCGGCTTTCCGATTTTCCAGTCCGTCGAAAAAACAGGTGGCGCCAACAACCGTGTGCGATCTCCTTCCTTGCTGCCCTCATCGACCCAATCTTTGATCTTGGCGATCTCATCATCGCTCAAGCTCCAGTCGTTCGACCATTTTCCGTAGCGCGAGTCGGCTTTCCACGGCGGCATCTGTTTGGTCAGAACCGCTTCCCGAATGGCGGCAGCCCAGGGCCGGGTTTGCTGATAGGTCAGCAGAGGCATGGGAGCCATGTCATTGGGGTGGTGGCAGGCGGCACAATGTTTGTACAAGATGGGCGCTACGTCGGTGTAGGTGACGCTGGCACAGAGAAAGGGCGTGGCACCAGCGAGGGCGATGCATGCTGCCAGGAGGTGTTTCAGTCCCATATCGACCGCGCTTATTATACCGTCTATCGCGCGACTCTAGACCAGAATCGAACTCACTACATTCCCCGCAATGTCCGTCAATCGGAAATGCCGGCCTTGAAATTTAAATGTCAGACGCGTGTGATCGATGCCCAGGCACTGCAAGATAGTCGCTTGCAGATCGTGGACGTGGACCGGGTCTTTGGTGACGTTGTAGCAGTAATCGTCGGTTGCTCCAAGCGTGAGCCCCGGTTTGATACCGCCTCCCGCCATCCAGACCGTAAAACAGCGCGGGTGATGATCGCGGCCGTAATCGGTGGGTGTGAGGCGGCCCTGGCAATAAACGGTGCGGCCAAATTCCCCGCCCCAGCTCACCAGCGTTTCGTCCAGCATGCCGCGCTCTTTCAGGTCCTGAACCAAGGCGGCGGATGCCTGGTCAACTTCTTTACAACGTTTCGGCAGATCGGCCGGCAGCTTGCCGTGATGATCCCAGTCGCGATGGAACAATTGAATGAAACGAACGCCGCGCTCCGCCAATCTCCGCGCGATAAGGCAATTCGCCGCGAACGTGCCTGGGGTTTTTGCATCTTCTCCGTAAAGGTCAAAGATGTGTGGCGGTTCTTTGGATAAATCCGTCAGCTCCGGTACGGACGTTTGCATGCGAAACGCCATCTCATATTGCGAGATGCGGGTGGTAATCTCCGGATCGTTATACGTTTCGAAATTCGTCTGGTTGAGCTTGTCGAGTGCGTCCAGGAACCGGCGGCGGTCAGTGGTAGTAAAGCCGGTTGGATTCGATAAGTACAGAACCGGATCGCCGACGGAACGAAATTTGACGCCCTGATAGCGGCTCGGCAGAAAACCGCTTCCCCAGAGACGGTCGTAGAGCGGTTGCCCGCCCACTCCTTTGCCCGGCGAGATCATGACGACAAATGCCGGAAGGTCTTCGGTCTCGCAGCCGATCCCGTACGACAACCAGGAGCCGATGCTCGGCCTTCCCGCGATCTGCGATCCCGTCTGAATGAAAGTAACGGCGGGATCATGATTGATGGCTTCCGTATGCAGACTTTTGATGAAGGTGACCTGGTCCGCTACTCTCGCGGTGTGTGGGAGAAGCTCGCTGACCCAGGCGCCGGAGTTTCCATGTTGCTGGAATTTGAATTTTGACGGCACGACGGGAAAGCTCGATTGCGTGGCCGACATCCCGGTAAGCCGCTGGCCCATGCGAACCGATTCCGGCAGGTCCTGGCCGTGAAATTCTTCCAGCCGGGGTTTGTAGTCGAACAGCTCCATCTGCGAAGGGCCACCGGACTGGAACAAATAAATGACGCGCTTGGCTTTGGGGGCGAAGTGCGGCAGCCCGGGCAAGCCGCCATGTGCGGTGGCATCCTCGGCGCGGAGTCCAATTCCCTTTCCCAAAATGCCGGCCAGCGCAGCCAGACCGATCCCGTTAGCGCTTCGGCCGAAGAAATGTCTGCGCGTTAGTAAGAGGCCGGTTTCGTCCATGGGTCCCATGTCACTGCTCCGTTATTGTTTCGTAGCCGTCTCATCGAGATTGAGAATTAAGCTGGCGATGCTCGAGTAAGCGGCTAGTTCGCGCGCGTCGAACTTCGCACTGGATACGGAATCCCCGTGGTTCAGGAATTCCTTTGCAGACCTGGCGTCGCTGCGATACCGCGCCTCGAATCCTGAGAGCGCTTCGAGCACGATTTTCATCTCCACGGGTTTTGGCGGACGCGAGAGCACCACCTCATACGCGAACCGGATCCGTTCCTGCCTCTGGTTGCCGCCCGCGCTGATCATCCGTTCCGCGAGTTTGCGCGCCGTCTCCACGAACGTCTCGTCGTTCATGAGATTCAGCGCCTGCAGCGGCGTATTGGTCCGGGTCTCGCGAACGGTGCACGTTTCGCGATTGGGTGAATCGAAATTCACCATGAACGGCGGAGCCACGGTTCGCTTCCAATAGGTATAGAGACTGCGCCGGTACAGGCCCTCGCCTTTGTCGCGCTTATAGCCGTCGCCTCCGGCCAACTCCTGCCACAGACCCGCCGGCTGATACGGCTTCACGGAAGGTCCGCCGAGTTTTTCGACCAGCAACCCGGACACCGCCAGAGCCTGATCGCGAATCACGTCCGGACCCAGCCGCAGGCGCGGCCCGCGCGCCAGCAACCGGTTCTCGGGATCCTTCTGCAGCAGCTCCGGGGTGACAGTGGAGGCTTGGCGATAGGTCGCGCTCATGACGATAGTCTTCTGTAGCGCCTTCACGTCCCATCCGTTATCCATGAAGTCATTCGCCAGCCAGTCGAGCAGTTCAAGATGCATGGGCCAGTCGCCTTGCGATCCAAAATCCTGCACCGTCTTCACCAGCCCGGTACCGAAATACATCTGCCAAAAACGATTCACGGTTACACGTGCCGTGAGCGGATTTGAGCGATCAACCAGCCAGCGCGCGAGGCCCAGCCGGTTGTTCGGCCAGTCTGCTTTTAATGGCGGCAGAATGGAAGGCACGCCCGGCGCGACCTTCTCGCCTGGATTGTCATATGCCCCGCGTTTGAGGACGAAAGTGTCCATCGGCTTATCCCCTTCCGCCATCACCATCACCGTCGGAATGGAGTTCCAGAATTGCTGGCGCTCGCGCCGTGCGGCAAGTAATTCATCCCGTGCGCGGCGAATCTGTTTCGGCGCGGACTTTTCCAAAAACGCAAAGCGCAGCTTGTCAGCCTCCGCCTTGCTGCGCGTCTCCGGCGTCATGGCGGCGATTTCCCGAATCGACTTGCGGAGTGGAATCACAGCTGCCTGCTCGGGAGTCAGGGCAATTTTGTAAACGCGGACATCACCAATGGCGCCCTTGAAGCGCAGGCCGCCGCCCGCTCCAATGCGGAGCGGCAATTTGAAATCCATGGGCCAGTTCAAATCTTCGAAAAGCACGTTCAACTGCTGCGGCTCGCCATTGAGATAAATGTGGACACCGGAAGCTTTACGCTTGCCGTCATAGGTGACCAGAACATGCTGCCACTGGTTGAGTTTCACCGGATTCAGGGTCTCGACGCGAAGCCCGATGTCCGTCCATCGGAACACCACATGCAGCCGGATTTTGCCATCTATCAGGTAAAGCCCATGGCCCTGGCCTTCGAAAAAATCTTCGTAGTGGGAGAGGATGGCGCCCTTCTCCGTCTCAGGCTTCATCCAGGCCGCGAAGGTAAAAGGCGCAAGGTAATCGAAATTCGCGGGGGCGCCGTCGGATTCCAAATAGCTTTTGCCGTCGAATTGGCGAGCCGGGCCCGCTGGACCTTCGACCACTGGCAAGTCGCAATGCTCGTCTTTCTTGTCGCAACCCGCTACCTCGACTGAGGAGTTCTTTCCGGTGAGCGATTGATGAAAGGTCAACCCTTCCGTGATGGTCCAATCCTGAGATTTCGACCGGACGACATTGTGCTCCCATTTCTGTTGAGCTTGCGCTAACTTTGCGCCGAGAGATTGCCAGCGCTGCTCGGAGGCAACAACGTTGCGGTCAAGGTCGGCCAGGCGCGCCTGCTGATCGGGCGTCGGGGCCTTGATATAGGGTTCTTCATTGCCGAAGTTATAAACCAGCCCCTTTTCGGGAACGTTATTGAAGTACGAAAACAGCTGGTAATACTCCTTTTGCTTAATCGGATCGTACTTATGATCGTGACAACGCGCGCAACCGACTGTCAGGCCGAGCCACACCGTCGATGTCGTCTCCGCGCGATCTGCCACGTACTCGACGCGGAATTCTTCCGGGACGATGCCGCCTTCGGCACTAGTGCGGTGGTTCCGGTGAAATGCGGTCGCGATGCGCTGCTCGAGCGTGGGATTGGGAAGAAGATCGCCAGCCAACTGCTCGATTGTGAATTCATCGAACGGCATGTTGCGATTGAACGCCTGGATCACCCAATCGCGCCAGCGCCACATTTCGCGAATACCGTCTGTTTGATACCCGTTTGTATCGCCATAACGCGCGGCCTCCATCCAGCAAAACGCCATGCGCTCGCCGTAACGCGGAGAGGCGAGCAAGCGGTCCACAACTTTCTCGTACGCGTTCACTGACGAATCGTTGAGGAATGCTTCCACTTCCTCAAGCGCCGGTGGCAGCCCCGTCAGATCCAGGGTGATGCGGCGAATGAGGGTCCGGCGATCGGCTTCAGGCGAATGCTTGATGGTCTCGCGCTCCAGCCGCTCCAGGACAAACGCATCGATGGCGTTGCGCGGCCACCCCTTTTCCCGCACTCCTGGAATTGGCGAGCGCTTGGGTGGAATGAAGGACCAGTGCCGCTCCCAGGGCGCACCCTGTTCAATCCAGCGGCGGATCAGATCAATTTCCGGGCCGGTCAGCTTTTCGCGCCCCATATAGGCGGGAGGCATACGAACGGACGTATTGTCGGACGTGATTCGCCGGTAAACTTCGCTGGTGCCCGGTTCGCCGGCCACAAGAGCCAGGCGGCCCTTGCTCAGCTCGATCTTAGCGCCGCTTTCAACATCCAACCGCAATTTACCCTTGCGGTTTCCAGCATCAGGACCATGACACGTATAGCATTTATCGGAGAAGATGGGGCGGATGTCACGGTTGAATTCAACTGCAGAATCTGCGGCTAGCGTGCATGGCGCGAGCCACGTGCATGCAAATATAACCCCGAACCGTAAGCGAACCATGCGTGTAACGTCTTCAGTGTACTCTTAACGGAATCGCGTGGTTTCTCTACGGCGGTATGCGTGAATATTTGAACCGCACTTGCTGGCAGCCATCGGGGCACCCGGTCTTCCCGAGCCAGCCTCAGGAAACACTACGGGTACTGCTCTTTATAACCGGCGCAGCAATCGTCGAGACTAACCTGCTAGGGTCTTCGCGTTTGGGTGCTGCCGTTTTAACAGCGCCCAGCGCTTCTTAGCTGCCAGCGATAATTTGCGTTTCGCAGCCGCGCTCATCCTCCGTTTACCGCCGCCTCTCTTTTCACTGGCGCCGCCCTCAACCGGGGACGATGTAGTGTCTCGTCGCGCGTTCTGTGTTCCGTTGAGCATAGATCGCAGTTCAGCAATACGCTGTTGCAAATCCGAGATCTTACTCTGGTAGCCGATGATAGCGGCTTCAATAATGTCTTGATTCATCTTTCCTGGCATGTTTCGTTGAATAGTATATGACACTTTGGGGGTATAGAGGTAGTTTTTTGGGGGGCCCAGGACGGCCATAGCCCATGCACTCGCTTTTCCACCTAGAAGTTAAGACGCATCGAGTCGACAGAATGTTGCTAATTACCGCCTAGACTACCTGGCAATATGCGATTCGGTATCTTATCAGAAGACGACTGTATCTTTATTCGCAGCCAGTGCTCGTCGGCGACGATCTTGGGTCTGGAATTGCCGTCGCACAGTCGCGTGAGACCAATTTCGGAAATCAAGAGGGTTGCCAAGCGCAGTCTCAAATTTGATTCGCTCCGGCCGGGACAGGAGGAGGCGATCCTGTCGATTATTGAGGGCCGGGATACGCTCGTGGTGCAGCCTACCGGATCGGGCAAGTCAGCGGTATATCAGATTGCAGGCCTGGTGATTCCTGGGGTAACGTTGGTCGTGTCGCCGCTAATCGCGTTACAAAAGGATCAAGCCGACGCTATCAAGGAGCACGAGGGCGCCAACGCTGCCGTGGTGAATTCCACCTTAAGGAGCAGCGAGATTCGCGAAGCGTTTGAAAAAGTCAGGACTGGCGTGCTGGAGTACATATTCCTGGCGCCCGAACAGCTACGAAAGCCGGAGACGGTGGCCAAACTTCGCGATTCGAATATCTCGCTTTTCGTCGTGGATGAGGCGCACTGTATCAGCGGATGGGGGCACGATTTCAGACCTGATTACCTGTCCTTGGGAAGAGTGATCGCGCAATTAGGACATCCCACGGTGCTGGCGCTCACGGCCACAGCGGCGCCTGATGTGCGGCAAGAAATCATTGAACGGCTGGGAATGCGCGACGCGCAGGTGTTCGTCCAGGGATTCGACCGTCCGAATATTTCGCTTCGAGTCGACCAGTTCACTTCGGAAGCCGACAAAACCGAGGCGCTGGTCCGTCGCGTCCGATGGGCAGACAAACCCGGCATAGTATATGTCGCGACCCGCAACAACGCCGAACAAATTATGAGCCTACTGGCCGGGCAGAACGTAAGAGCGGTTTTTTACCACGCCGGTTTGAAGGCGAAAGACCGTTCGCAGATTCACGAGCGTTTCATGTCTGGGGATGCGGAAGTGATCGTAGCCACTAACGCGTTCGGCATGGGAGTTGACAAATCTGATGTTCGCTTTGTGTACCACTGCGACGTGAGCGACTCGCTGGATTCTTACTATCAGGAGATCGGCCGCGCGGGACGAGATGGGGAGCCCGCGGAAGCGATTTTGTTCTACAGGATCGAAGACGTTGGGGTGCATAAATTTCACGCCGCCAGTGGAAGAATCCTGGCGTCTAGTGTTGAAAAGGTCGTAGAGGCTATCGGCAACGGGGCTGGGAACATGGACACGATGGCGATTGCAGCGGCGACGGGGCTGGGAACATGGACACGATGGCGATTGCAGCGGCGACGGGGCTCTCGGCTCGTAAAGTGTCGACGGTGCTGAACCAGCTCGAAATTCTGGGAGCTGTCGAAATCCTGCCGAGCGGTGAGATACGCCTTACCGACGGCAGGAATCCTCGGGAAGCGGCGCAGCGAGTGGCGGCGAAGAATGCGCAGCGCAAACAGCAGGAAAAGCAGAGGCTGGAGCAGATGCAGGTTTATGCCGGGGCCTCTACCTGCCGGCGGGAGTGCCTGCTTCGCTACTTCGCGGATAACTTCTCGGGGCCGTGCAAGAATTGCGATAACTGCGAAGAAAACGGTGCCGGACTGGCTGGCTCTGCGGGGGTTCGCCAAGAGGTGAGTGCGTGATCTCCGGTTGGCGATGTGCAGGCATGAATGCCTATTCTACTTGTAGAATAGAACCTCGCGCCCATGAAGAACTGGAAAAAGCTCGCGGAGGCGACCGATCTCCGCATCCCCGAATCAGACATCGAAGGCATCGCGCCGTCGCTCGATACGCTTGAATCGGCCTTCCGTCCGCTCACGAAAAAGATTCCCGATGACATCGAGCCCGCCGTCACGTTCTGCATGATTCCGGAGGCTGGCGAGTGACCATCATCGAGGCGGCGCAGGCGCTGCGGCAGCGCGCGGTCTCTTCGGCCGAACTGACCGAAGCCGCCCTTAAGCGCATAGGGGAGCTCAACCCCAAACTCAATGCTGTACTAACAGTGCTTGAAGAAAGCGCGCGCTCACAGGCTAAAGCGGCCGACGAGGAGCTGGCGCGCAGAGCGGACCGAGGTCCGCTGCACGGCATTCCGATCGCGGTGAAGGATGTTTTCGAAACGCGCGGCGTACGCACTACCTGCGGCTCGGTGATTTTCATGCATCACATTCCGGACCGCGATGCAACCGTCGTCGAAAAACTTCGGGCAGCCGGCGCAGTACTCCTAGGAAAAGCCGGCATGCACGAGCTGGCATACGGGATCACTTCCAACAACCCACACTTCGGAACCATTCGAAATCCCTGGGACGCGGATCGCATCCCCGGCGGATCCAGCGGCGGCTCGGGTTCGGCAGTCGCATCAGACATGGTTTTCATGGCGATGGGCAGCGATACAGGAGGATCAATCCGGATTCCGGCGGCATTTTGCGGAACCGTGGGATTGAAACCGACCAGCGGCCGGGTCAGCCGGTACGGAGTGATGCCTCTCGATTTCAGTCTCGATCATATGGGGCCGCTGACACGCTCGGTGCGCGACACTGCGATCACTCTTGAAGCCATTGCGGGTTTCGATCCGCGCGATGAGACATCCTCGAAGGAGCCGGTGGGCAACTACGTACCTGAGCCGGGATGTTCGATCCGCAACGTGCGCATCGGTTTGCCACAAAATTTTTACTTCGAGAGGCTCGACCCGGATGTAGATATGGCCGTACGGCGTACGGCAGCTGCGGCCGAGGCGCTGGGCGCGCGAATTATCCCGGTGCGTGTTCCGGATATTGATGCGCTGAACGTGGTAGGCCGCGTAATCCTGCTGGCTGAAGCCTCGGCGTTGATGGAGAAATACGTCGACAATCGCGATCAGTTTGGCTCCGATGTTCTCGCATTGTTCGACCAGGGCCGGCTGTTGCCCGCAACTGACTATGTCAACGCACAGAGGCTGCGCCGCATGATGCAGCGTGAGTTTGCGCAATTGTGGTCGCGTATCGATTGTCTCTTTACCCCCACAACTCCCATGGCGGCGCCGCGCATAGGCGATAGAACCGCTACCCTGGGCCCTTTCACAGAAGATGTGCGGCTGGCTGCGACGCGGCTGGTGCGCGGCATCAACGTGCTTGGCCTGCCGGCGATTTCCCTGCCCTGCGGTCTTGACCGCCGCGGCCTGCCGGTCGGGCTGCAGATCGTCGGGCGTCCATTTGATGAGGCGCTGATCCTGCAAGTGGCAGCGGCCCTCGAGGACAGTGGAATAGGCATTCCCGCCTGTCAAACGGCGGTGGAATAGGCATTCCTGCCCGTAAACGAGCTGTGGCGTAAATGCGTCACGAAACATGACAAGAATGCCTATTCCACAAGGACGTATAATTGAATCACTTTTATGAATTTTGACCGCCGCACTTTCCTTCAGACTGGCGCCGCGTTTGCCGCCGGGCAGTTCCTGAAGGCCGCTCCGAACGATCGCATCGCTGTGGGCCATATAGGGACGGGCGCCCGGGGGCACGAGCTGATCCGGGCAGTGATGGCAAATCCCAATACCGAAATCGTGGGCGTTGTGGATGCCTATACCGGCCGCGTCGAGCGCGCGGTCGAGCGCACCAATGGCCGCGCGAAAATCTATAAGACCCATCACGACCTGCTGGCCGACAAAGCCATCGATGCCGTTGTTGTCGCGACTCCCGACCACTGGCACAAACAAATCATCATCGAGGCGCTGCGCGCGGGCAAGGACGTCTACTCGGAAAAGCCGCTGACCTACCGGTCGCCCGAAGGTGTCGAGATTATTGAAGTCGCGCGACAGACCGGGCGCGTGGTACAGGTCGGCAGCCAGGGAGTCAGTTCCGCGGCCGAACAGACGGCCAAGGAGTGGATCAAGGCAGGAAAGCTGGGTAAGATCACCATGATCAGCGCCAGCTATAACAGGAACACGGCGGAGGGCGCTTGGATTTATCCGATTCCGCCCGACGCCTCGCCCAAAACAGTGAATTGGGAAATGTTCCTCGGCCCTGCGCCAAAGCGGCCTTTCAGCCTCGAGCGATTCTTCCGCTGGCGCTGCTTCCAGGATTACTCGGGCGGCATCGCGACGGACCTGTTCGTCCACCTCTGCACCACCATCCATTACCTGATGGATGCCAAGGTCCCCACGCGCGTCATGGCGATGGGCGAGCTTTACCGCTGGAAAGAGTCGCGCGATGTCCCGGACACCCTGAACGCCATTCTCGAGTATCCGGAGGGTTTCACCGTCAACCTCAGTTCGAGCTTTAATAATCAGTTCGCTTCGGAGGCCGGGTTCAAGATTCTCGGGACTGAAGGCACCCTGACAATCGGGGATGGCGCAACTTTCTACGCCGAGAAACCTGTCGAGAACAATCGATGGATCGTCGAGAGCTGGCCCAAGTCGTTGGAAGACGCATACTACCGCGATCCGAAAGTCATCGCGACCGAAATCGAGCCCGCGAAGGACAATACGAAGCCGGAGCCGCAACATTTTAAAGATGACGGGGTCGACCCCACGGTCGCCCACTTCGGACACTTCTTCGATTCCGTGCGCACACGCAAACCATATTGGGAAGACGCGGTTGCCGGACACCATGCCGCGGCATGCGCGCACCTCATCAACCTCTCCGCACGCGAGAAGCGCCAGACGGAGTGGGACTTTAACCGCGACGATATCAAAACCTAGGCGGACTACCCCAGAAGGGTCGCAACAGTCCTCATTAGATTTCCGATTTCTGGAGATGAATCGACCTTTTGTCCCATCTTTTGGGTGAGAACCGCTCCCACAGGGGTGAGTCGGACAAAATGCCAAATGTGATCGTTTTATTTTTTTTCTTTCCCCTTCCAAAAATCATATTTAAAGCTTCCGAGGGAAGGATTCCAGTTTGCGTGTTGGCTGTAAGCTACTCAAAACATGTGCCTATTATTTTGGTTCACCACATGCAGGGGGTGCCATTACGATGAGAGGACAAATTATGCGCACTAGCACGCTCTTTGCCGCCTTTTTGGCTCTCCTGACCGCCGTCGTATCAATGAGCTTCGGACAGGCAACAGACTCGAGCCTGGTGGGGTCAGTGACTGACGCCACCGGGGCCACCGTCCCCGGGGCCACCATCGAACTCAAGAATGAGGCGACGGGCGTCCGTTTCACCACGACGGCTGGATCGAATGGCGAATACCGATTTAACAATGTGCCCGTGGGCCATTACGATGTCACCGCAACCGCAACCGGGTTTACCGCCGCAACCCTGAAAAACGTTGCGCTCGAATTAAACAAGATCGCTACGGCTAACCTGGTGGTTCAGGTTGGTACCGTCACGACCACCGTCGACGTGAGTGAGGCGACAGTGGCGATCGATACCACGACAGCGCAAGTGCAATCATCGTTCGACGCCAGGCAGATCGTGAATATGCCCATTATCGAGAATTCTGGTCTCGGGCTTTTCGGCGCGCTGAACCTTTCGCTGCTGAGTTCCGGCGTGGCGTCGAACGGCGGCGTGGGCCAGGGAATAGGACCCTCGGTTGGCGGCCAGCGGCCCATGAACAACAACTTCACCATCGAAGGCGTGGACAACAACAATAAGACTGTCACAGGCCCCCTGGTGTACGTGCCAACCGAAGCGACCGCGGAATTCACGCTGCTGCAGAATCAGTTCGCGCCGGAGTACGGGCATTCCACCGGCGGCCAATTCAACACCATTATCAAGGGCGGAACGAATGACTTGCACGGCAGCGTGTACGAATATTTTCAGAATCGCAATTTGAACGCGGTCGATCAGGCGTTTGCCCGGCAGGGCTTCCGCAGCAATCCACGTTTCGATCAGAATCGCCTCGGGGCGTCCATCGGCGGCCCCATCCTCAAGAACAAGTTGTTCTACTTTGGTAACTTTGAATATG
>Ga0070681_10006196_pt1 | contig 11625 bp, 9 predicted proteins | sample KBSC83BmetaG_FD_65650 | JGI IMG/M metagenome (GOLD analysis project Ga0070681, IMG submission 65650) | Corn rhizosphere microbial communities from Kellogg Biological Station, Michigan, USA - KBS C8-3B metaG | ecosystem: Host-associated > Plants > Roots > Rhizosphere | place: USA: Michigan...
CAGGGCAACCTGATCGCGCAGCAGGAGACGCTGCAGCAGCAGCTCGTCTTCGCGAAGCAGGTCGAGAGCGCGAAGGTGGTCGAGCCGGCGGCCGCGGTCAAGGCGGCGGCGCACACGAAGTCGACGTCGCTCGTCGTCGGCGGCCTGATCGGCCTCATCCTCGGCGCGATCGTCGCGATCGCGGGCGAGGGCCGCTTCCGCAAGGTCTGAGACGTGCTGGAGGCGAAGCGCGTCGCCGTCGTCGTCCCGGCGCACAACGAAGCGGAGCTGATCGTCGGGACGCTGGAAGGCATCCCCGGGTTCGTCGACCATGTCTATGTCGTCGACGACGCCTCGACCGACGAAACGGCGGAGCGCGCGCGGTCGGTCGACGACCCGCGGATCGAGGTGATGGTGCACGAGCGGAACCGCGGCGTCGGTGCGGCCATCGTCACCGGCTACAAGCGGGCGCTCGCGGATCGCGTCGACGCGACCGCCGTGATGGCGGGCGACAACCAGATGGACCCGGACGAGCTGGAGGAGCTGTCGCTGCCCGTCGTGCGCGGCGAGCTCGACTACGCGAAGGCGAACCGCCTCTTCACCGGCAGCGCGTGGACGCTCATCCCGCGCAGCCGTTACCTCGGCAACGCTGTGCTGAGCTTCCTGACGAAGATCGCCTCCGGCTACTGGCACATCGCCGACTCGCAGGCCGGCTACACGGTCCTGTCGCTGCGGATGCTGCGGCTGCTCGACCTCGACCGCATCTACACGTCGTACGGCTTCCCGAACGACATGCTCGTGCACCTGAACGTGTGGAACGCACGCGTGCGCGACTTCCCGTCGCGGCCGATCTACGGCGTCGGCGAGCGGTCGGGCATCAAGATCCGCCGCGTCGTCCCGCGCATCTCGTGGCTGCTCTGGAAGGGCTTCTTCTGGCGGTTGCGGGAGAAGTACGTGATCCGCGACTTCCATCCGCTCGTCTTCTTCTACGCGCTCGGCTTCCTGATGACGACCGTCGGTCTCGCGCTCGGCGTGGTCGAGACGGTGCAGCGCATCGGCGGCCACAACATCCCGGCCGCCACGATCGTCCTCGTCGCGCTGCTCCTGATCTCCGGGAGCCAGTTCACGCTGTTCGCGATGTGGTTCGACATGGAGTCGAACAAGGACCTGCGCTAAGCGACGCGCTTAGCCTTTCTGCCGTGGTCGATGTCCCGCCGCGTGGCCGCGCCGCCAAGTGGTCGAAGACCGTTTCGCCGCCGGCGGCGTGGCTGACGGGGATCGTCGCCTCGTCGATCCTGATCCGAATCGTTCTCGCTCGGCATGTTGCGGCGCCGTGGATCTTTGCCGACGAGCTCATCTACTCCGAGCTCGCGAAGTCGTTCGCCGGCCACGGCACCTTTTCGATTCGTGGTGTGCCGACGCACGGCCTGGGGTTCGTCTACCCGATCGTGATCGCGCCGGCGTGGCGGCTCTTCGCGTCGATGCCGCACGTGTACGTGGCCGCGAAGACGATCAACGCCGTCGTGATGTCGTCGACCGCCGTCCCGACCTATTTCCTCGCCCGCCGTCTCCTTCGGCCGCGCCCGGCACTCGTCGCAGCGGCGTTGACGGTGACGGTGCCGTCGATGCTCTACACCGGCATGGTGATGACGGAGAACGCCTTCTACCCGCTCTTCGTGCTCTTCGTTCTCGCACTCGTACGGATGCTCGAGGAGCCCACGCCGCGCCGACAGGCGGCCGTGCTCCTCGCGTTCGGGCTCGCGTACCTCACTCGCGCCGAGGCGATCGCGTTCGTGCCCGCCGTCGCGATCGCTCCGTTGCTGCTCGCGCTGATCGAGCAGGATCGGCTCAGACGCGTCTTGCGTCAATACGTGACGCTCTACGGAATGCTGGTCGGCGGTGTCGCGGCAGTGGTCATCGCCACCGCAGTCCGCGGCCGTTCAGCGAGCTCGCTTCTCGGGGGTTACGCAGCCGCGACGAGTCCCGGCTATTCGGCACATGACGTGCTCCACTATCTCCTCTACCACGTCGCGGAGCTCGACCTGTCGTTCGGCGTCGTTCCCTTCGCGATGCTGCTCGCAATGTGGTTCTCTCCCCGCCTGCCTTCGCGACCGGCCCGGGTGTTCGTCGCCGCCTCGCTTCCGGTCGTCGTCTTCCTCACCGTCGAGGTATCGGCGTTCGCATCCGAGAATGCCTTTCGCATCGAGGAACGGGACCTGTTCTACCTCGCGCCGCTCGCCCTGATCGCGATGCTTCGAGTCGGTGTCGACGGGGACGCCGTCGTCGGCCGGCGAGCCGTTCTCGCGGCCGCACTCGTGGCGGCCGGCCTGCCGTTCTTCCTGCCGTTCCGACGCTTCGTGACGCCCGACGCCGTACACGACAGCTTCGCGCTCTTGCCCTGGTGGTGGTTGCACGACCAGGGAGTCGCGTTCGACAGCCTGCGGTGGGCGGCGCTCGGCTTCGCGGCCGCCTGCGCCGCACTCGCTCTCCTGCCCCGGCGCTACGCAGTCGTCGTGCCTGCTCTCGTCGCCTCGTACTTCGTCGCCACCACCGTGGTCGTCGAGAGCGGCTCGCACAGCATTCGGGCCGCGTCGCGCGACGCACGAGAGGCGGGAATCGGCCGAGCGGATCCGGACTGGGTGGATCGAGCAGTCACGGCGAACGCCTCGGTCGCCTACGTGCGAACCGGGTTCGGGAGCTTCTACACGATCTGGGAGAACGAGTTCTTCAACCGGAGCATCGGCTCCGTCTACAACCTGATCGGGTCGTCCGTCGACGCGCTGCCGGAGACGGTCGTCGCGCGGCGAGCGGACGGAACGCTCGTCGAGGACGGCCGGATCGTCCGTGCGGCGTTCGTTCTCGCCGACGCGTCGGCCGGAGTCAAAGGGAGAGAGGTCGCCCGCGACCCGGCGGTTGGGGCAGTCCTCTACCGCACCGACGGACCGGTCGTCCTGCTCGCCGACATCACGGGGCTCTACCCCAACGACACGGCTTCGGCACCGCCGTGGTCTGGCCGCACCGTCCGCTACACGCGTCTCGGGTGCAGCGGGGGCACGCTGTCGGTCCGGATCGCGAGCGACCCGGGCCTCTTCCAGAGTGCGCAGACCGTCGTCGCAACAGCGGCAGGGAAGCGTGTGGGCCGTGTTCGGATCGACCCGACCGGCCGCCCCACGTTGAGCGTGCCCGTCATCCCCGCTCCCGGCACAGACCGCTGTGCCGTCCGCTTCGACGTCGAAAGGACGCTCGTCCCGGCTCAGGTCGAACCGGGCAGCACCGACACCCGCGCTCTCGGCGCCCTGTTCGTGAGCTTCGACTATCGCGCCGCGTGAAAAAGGTTCGTAAGGAAACGCAGGATTTGGCGGCGCCGCCCAGTACGATCGTGCGAATGCCGACGTCTGTCGTCACGGGGGGTGCCGGGTTCCTCGGGTCGCATCTCTGCGACCGCCTCCTTGCGGAAGGGCACCGCGTGATCTGCGTCGACAACCTCGAGACCGGGTCGCTCGAGAACATCGCGCACATCCGCGACGCCGGCTTCGAGTTCATGAACCACGACGTGATCCAGCCGATCTCGATCGACGGGACGGTCGACTTCGTCTTCCACCTCGCTGCGCTCGCGAGCCCGGTCGACTACATGCGCATGCCGCTCGCCTCGCTGAAGGTCGGGTCGTACGGCACGCACAACGCCCTCGGGCTCGCGAAGTGGAAGCGGGCGCGGTTCCTCATCTCCTCGACGAGCGAGGTGTACGGCGACCCGCAGGTGCACCCGCAGCCCGAGACGTACTGGGGGAACGTCAATCCGATCGGGCCGCGCGGCGTGTACGACGAGGCGAAGCGGTACGCCGAGGCGATGACCATGACCTATCACCAGCAGCAGGGCGTCGACACGACGATCGCGCGCATCTTCAACACCTACGGCCCGCGTATGCGCCGCAACGACGGGCGCGCGTCTGTGAACTTCATCCATCAGGCGCTCGAGGGCAAGCCGCTCACGGTCTACGGCGACGGTTCACAGACGCGCTCGCTCTGCTACGTCGACGATCTCATCCGCGGCCTCTACCTGCTCGCCATGAGCGGAGAGCACCTGCCGGTCAACCTCGGCAACCCCGATCACGAGGTGACGATGCTCGAGCTCGCCGAGACGGTGATCAAGGTGACGGGCTCGTCGAGCGAGATCGTGTTCGAGGCGCTCCCGACCGACGACCCGCAGATCCGGCGACCCGACATCACGCGCGCGCGCCAGGTCCTCGGCTGGCAGCCGGAGATCGATCTGGAGGAGGGGCTGACACGCTGGCTGTCCTCCTTCGGCAGGACTCCGGTGCAGACCTAAGGGTGCGGCGCCTCGGGGTCACCGTCGCCGTCGTCGTGACGGCGCTCGTCGGTGCGACCGCGCGCCCCGCGCATGCGTCCCGCTTTCTGCGCGTCGGCATCTACGACGAGGCGCAGACGCTCTACGGGCCGGTCGACCAGACCTTCAGCCTCTTCAACCAGCTGCACGTGCAAGAGGTCAGGCTGAACCTCTACTGGGGTGGTCCCTACGCAGTGGCGAAGACCCGCCCGGCCCACCCGACCGACCCGACCGACCCGGCGTACGACTGGGCGCTCTACGACCGCACCGTGAACTACGCGCAGCAGGCGGGCGTGCACGTGCTCTTCTCCATCTACGGGACGCCGAGCTGGGCGAACGGCGGGAAGGGGCCGAACGTCGCGCCGAAGACCGCAATCGACCTTCGCAACTTCGCCTACGCCGCAGCGAAGCGCTACAGCGGCAAGATGATCGGGACCGACGGGCGGCTGCTGCCGGCCGTCAAGGAGTGGCTCGCGTGGAACGAGCCGAACAACCCCGTCTTCCTGACTCCGCAATGGAAGAAGAACTCGGTCGGGAAGTTCGTCATCGTCAGCGCGACGAGCTACGCCAAGATCTGCAACGCGGTCTTCAGCGGTGTCCATGCGACGCTGCAGCCGAACGAGCGCGTCGCCTGCGGCGTGACCGCGCCACGCGGGAACAACAATCCGAAGAGCTCACGGCCGTCCGTGTCGCCGCTCGCGTTCCTGCGCGCGGTGAAGGCGGCCGGGCTCAAGACGTTCGACGCGTGGGCGCACCATCCGTACTACGCAGGCCCGTCCGACCAGCCGACGACGAAGCCCGTCACGGCCAAGGGCGCGCCGGCGACGGCGGTCACGCTCGGAAACATCAGCGACCTGATCAAAGAGGTGACGCGCCTCTACGGGAACAAGCGCATCTGGATCACCGAGTATGGCTACCAGACGAACCCGCCCGACAGGCTCTACGGCGTCACGTACGCGAAGCAGGCCGCCTACCTGACGCAGGCGTTCGCGATCGCGCGCAAGAACCCGCGCATCGACATGATGCTGTGGTTCCTGCTCAAGGACGACCCGAACGTGAACGGGTGGCAGTCCGGCCTGATCACCGCCCGCGGAGCGAAGAAGCCCGCATTCGCCGCCTTCATGAAGATGGCGAAAGCGGCTCCGTAGGGTTCGCGAGACTCGCGAGGCAGATGCCCGCCCCGAGCCAGGTGAGCGCGTCGAGCGGGATGCCTGCGACGATCCCGAACCCGTTCCACACGCCGAGTGCGAGCAGCACGAGTGCGCCGCCTGCGACCGCGGCCGGTCGCGACCCGCGTCGCAACGCCAGCGCGACGGGCGTGAGCGCCGCCGCGAGGAACAGCAGCGGGCCGAGCACGCCGAGGTCCGCGAGCAACTGCACGTAGGCGTTCTGCACGCCCCACGGATGCGCGGGCGACGGGAACGCGACCGCCGGCTGGTCGAACCTCTTCTTGGCGTCGGCGACGTACGGCGCGTACGCGAAGTGATCGCCCGAGCCTTCGAACCCGACCCCGAGCGCGGGATGGTCGAGGAAGATGCGCCCGCCGATGTAGGCGAGCAGGACGCGCTGGCGGTAGCTCTGCACGTTCGTCGACGCTCCGCCGTTGCCCTGCTTGATCCCGAGGAACTTCAGGCCGTCGGCCACCGCCTGCCCGCGGATCATGATCGTGCCGAGGAGCACTGCGAGCGCCGCGCCGGCGATCAGCGCGACGCGGCGCGGTTCGCGCACGCGGCAGGCGACGAGGATCAGCGCAGCGCCGAGCACCAGGCCGAGGACGGCATCGAACGCGCCGCCGATCACCATCCCGAGCACGCCCGATACTGCCGCGACGACCGCGATGCGCCGCGGCCCGCGCCCGGTCGCGACCACGAGCAGCGCCAGGAGCAGCACCGCGGCGGAGAGCGCCGAAAAGTCGTGGTAGTCGAGCAGCGAGGGCTTGCGCCGCCCCGCGGGCGTGTGGTCGAGGTCGCCGACTGCACCGAAGAACTGCAGCACGCCGACCGTCGTCGCGACGACGCTCCAGGCGACTGCCGCAAACGCCGCAGGCATCAGGTCGCGCGGACGCCGGACGATCAGGGCGACCGCGGGCACGAGCAGCATGTATTCGATGAACTTGCCGGCAGTGACGAGGTGCGTCCGCGTCGGGTAGCCGTCGAAATGCGCGCCCCACGCCGTCCATGCGAGCACCGCGAATGCGAGGACGGCGACGACCGCGACCGCTCCGCGCGCCGCGCGGGCGACCGGCGCGCGAGTCAGCACGGCGGCGATGCACACGGCGCCGACGGCGACGTCGGACAGGTTCACATCCGCGCCGCCGAACGCGACCGAGGGCTGGTAGTGCCGGTGCAGGAACAGAAACGGCACCGCGGCGGCGAGAACGAACGACCCCGCTCCAGAGCGACCCTGCGGTGCGGAGATAGCCAACGCGCGGACTATACTGGCGCCCTCAGATGCGCAGCCGCGTCGTCTGGCGGCGTGTCGCGACCGCCTTTGGGATCTACGGCTCCGCGTTTCTCGGCGTCCTCGCATCGGTCGTCGCGAGCCGCGAGTTGACCAAGGTCGACTTCTCGCGCTTCGCGCTCGTCTTCGCCGTCACCGGCCTCCTGCAGATGTTCCTCGACCTCACCGTCGAGGAGGTCGTCGTCAAGTTCGGCAACCGGTACATCGCGCGCGACGACTGGAGCCGCTTCCATCGACTGCTGCGCGTCGCGTTCGTCGTGAAGATGGCGGGCGGCGCGCTGGGCACGCTCGCCGTCGTGGCCGCCGCCGGGATCGCGCCGTGGATCTGGACCGTGGGCGGGGTGCAGGGGGCGATGCTCGTCGCCGCGCTGATCCCCTTCCTGCAGGCGCCGGAAGGAATGGGCAGTGCGATCCTGCTCCTCCGCAACCGCTACGACGTGCGCGCCTGGCTGCTCGCCTGGTCGATGGGCCTGAGGCTCGCCGCCGTCGCGATCGGAGCGTCGTTCGGGCTCGTCGAGACGTTCGTCGGCATCGTGGTCGCGCAGGTCGTCTCGACACTGACGATGGCGGTCATCGGCATCGCAGGCCTTCGCCGCTTTCCCGAAGCGCCGCCGAGCGCGAACCTCGGCGACGACCGGCCCGCGCTGCGCGCGTTCGCGGTGCAGTCGACCGTCGCCTCGGGTCTCGCGTCGCTGCGCGGTCTCCTGCCGACGGTCCTCGTCGGCATCGTCGCGCGTCCGGTCGACATCGGCTACTTCCGTATCGCGCAGGCGCCGCAGACCGCCTTCGCATCGCTGTCGGCGCCCGTGCGGCTCGTGCTGCTCGCCGAGCAGACGCGCGACGTCGAGCAGGGCCGCGCCGACCGCGCGTTCACGTTCCTGCGCCGGTACATCGGCGGCACCGCGGTGCTCGGCCTCGTCGGCGTGCCGCTCCTGTGGCTCGCAACGCCGACGCTCGTGCGCTGGGTGTACGGGAGCCGGTACGTCGGTGCGTCGAACGCGGTGCGCCTCATGCTCGTGGCCGCAGCGATCCAGCTCGTGTTCGGCTGGTCGAAGTCGTTCCCCGTCTCGATCGGACGCCCCGGCCTGCGCACGGCCGCCCAGGTCGTCGAGCTCGTCGCGCTCGTGCCGCTCGTCCTCGTCTTCGGCGCGCTCTACGGCGCGACCGGCGCGGCCGCGGCGCTGATCGGCTCGTCGTCGGTCTTCGCGGCGTTCTGGACGTTCCAGCTCGTCAGGCTGCACGGCACGGCGTTGGAGGCTCCTGCATGAACATCCTCGTCGTCTCGGGGATCTGGCCGCCCGACGTCGGCGGCCCGGCCACGCACGCACCGGAGCTCGCGTCGTGGCTCGTCGCCCGCGGCCACCGGGTCGAGGCGGTGACGACGGCCGGCGCGAAACCTGCCGCGCAGAGCTATCGCGTGCACTGGGTCTCGCGCCGGCTCCCGCCGGGCGCCCGCCATGCAGCGGTCGTGGCAGCGGTGGCGGCGGCGGCGCGGCGCGCGGACGTCGTGTATGCCACCTCGATGACCGGCCGCACCGCCGCCGGCGCCGCGATCGCCAGGCGGCCGTTCGTCGCCAAGCTGACGTCGGACCCGGCATTCGAGCGCTCACGCCGCCGCCGTCTCGTCGGCGGCGAGACGGTTGCGTTCCAGGCCGGCGGCGGGGGTCCCGGTGCCGGCGCGCTGCGCTCGATCCGCGACTGGGGCGTGCGGCGGGCCGCCGCCGTCGTCTGCCCGAGCGCCTACATCGCCGAGCTCGCCGCGCGCTGGCGCGGGACGAGCGACGGTGTGACCGTCCTGCCGAACCCGGCGCCGTCGCCGGGAGAGGCAACGGCCGTCGACTTCCCGGGCGAGCGCCCGCACGTCGCGTTCGTCGGGCGGCTCACGGCAGCGAAGAACCTCGGTGTCGCGATCGCGGCGATGCGCGGTCTCGAGGCGGGCACGCTCGTCGTCGTCGGCGACGGAGAAGAACGTTCGCGTCTCGAGGGCTCGGCGGGGCAGCGTGTCCGCTTCGTCGGCGCGCGCCCGCGCGGCGAGGCGCTCGGGTTCCTCGCCGCGGCCGACGTCGCCGTGCTGCCGTCCGCCTGGGAGAACTTCCCGCACGCGGCCGTCGAGGCGCTCGCCATGGGGACGCCGGTCGTCGCCACGCGCGTCGGCGGCGTGCCCGAGATCGTCCACGACGGCGAGAACGGCCTCCTCGTCGAGCCGGGCGACGGGCCCGCGTTCGCGGCGGCGCTCGCGCGCGTCGTCGCGGACGACGAGCTTCGCCGACGGCTCGCCGCGGCGGCGGCGCCGTCGGTGAGCCGCTTCGCCGCCGACGCCGTGTACGGCGAGCTCGAGCGGATCCTACGCGAGGCGGCGGCATGAGCGCGAAGCCGCGCGTGCTGTTCGTCGGGCGGACGCGGTACGCGTTCCCGCTCGACGAGGCGCAGCGGCGGAAGTGGGACGCGCTCGGCGAGGTGCTCGAGCTGCGTATCCTCGCCTCGGGACGCTCGGACGACGCGCGCTTCGACCTGCTGCGCTCGGTCGGGACGAATCTCGCCGACGCGCCGATCTTCTACGGCACGCTGACGCTGCGGGTCGCACGTGCGCTTCGCACCTTCAAGCCGGATGTCGTCATCTGCCAGAGCCCGTACGAGACGGCGCTGGTGCTCGCCGCCCGCAAGCTCGCGCGGTCGCGTGCCGCGATCGTCGCCGAGATCCACGGCGACTGGCGCACGCTCACGCGCCTCTACGGCTCGAGCGCACGCCGCCTCGTCGCGCGGCCTGCCGACGCGGTGGCGCGCTGGGCGATCGGGCACGCGGACGCGACGCGGTCGCTGTCGGGTTTCACGAGCTCTCTGGTCCGCGAGCTCGGCGGTGAGCCGGATGCGGTGTTCCCCACGTGGACCGACCTCGGCGTGTTCGCGGAGGCGGAGCCCGAGCCCCTACCCGCCGAGCCGCGCGCCGTGTTCATCGGCGCGCTGCAGCCGTACAAGAATGTGGAAGGCGTCGCCGCCGTGTGGCGCCTGGTCGTGCAGGAGGTTCCGCACGCGATGCTGCATGTGATCGGCGACGGCCCCCAGCGGGGCGTCGTGGAGGCGCTGCTCCGCGACCACTCGACCAACGTCGAATGGTCGCCGGCGCTGCCGGCCCGCGACGTGGCCGCTGCGCTCGACCGCGCGCAGTTCCTCTTCCTGCCCTCACGGCGCGAGGGGCTCGGCCGCGTCGTGATCGAATCGCTCGCACGCGGGCGCCCGGTCGTCGCGTCACGCCAGGGAGGCATTCCCGACCTGGTCCGCGACGGCGAGAACGGCGAGCTGTACGACCCGGAGGACCACAGCGGGATCGCAGCCGGCATCGTCGCGCTCTTCCGCGACGAGGCACACCTGGCGCGGCTCGCGGCCGCCGCTCGCCCGTCGGTCGAGTCGTGGCTCTGGACACCCGAGGAGTACGCGCGCCGCGTCCGTGAGCTCGTCGACCTGGCGGCGGCACGCGTGTGAGGCTCGTCTTCGTCACGCAGGTCGTAGACGCAGACGACCCGACGCTCGGCGCGACGGTCGACAAGATCGCAGCACTCGCGCCGCTCGTCGACGAGCTCGTGGTGCTCGCTCTCACAGCGCGCCCGACGGAGCTGCCCGCGAACGTGCGCGTGCGGACGTTCGGCGGCGGCACGCAGCTCGGACGCACCGTGCGGCTCGTCACCGCGCTCGCGCGCGAGCGGCCTTCGGCAGTTCTCGCGCACATGGTCCCGATCTACGCCGTCCTCGCCGCGCTCGTGACGAAGCCGCGCCGCGTGCCGCTCCTGCTCTGGTTCACCCACTGGCGCGCGTCGCGACTGCTGCGCCTGGCCGAGCGGCTCTCGACGCGCGTCGTCAGCGTCGACGAGCGCTCGTTCCCACTGCGGTCGAAGAAGCTCGTCGTGGTCGGGCACGGGATCACGATCGGCCCTCCCGTCCCCGCGCGGCCCGACGACGGCGTGCTCCGGCTCGTCGCGCTCGGACGCACCTCACCGGCGAAAGGCCTCGAGACGATCGTCGCTGCGGTCGCGTCGCTCGACGGCGTCGGGCTCGAGATCCGCGGGCCGTCGCTCACCGACGAGGAGCGCCGTCACCGCGCGCAGCTCGTCGCGAGCGGCGCGCGCGTCGAAGAGCCGATGCCCCGCTCGAGGATCGGCGAGGTGTACGCAGCGGCCGACGTGCTCGTGAACAACATGCGCGCCGGCGCGCTCGACAAGGTCGTGTACGAAGCTGCGGCCGCCGGGCTCCCGGTCCTCGTCGCGAGCGAGGGATTCGCGCCGCTCGTCGACGGCATCGAGCCGCCGCTGCGCTTCGCGCAGGACGACGTGGCGTCGCTCGCCGGCCGGATCGAAGGTCTTCGCGCCGCCGGGCGCGAAGGTCGCGCCGCTGTCGGCGCCGAGCTGCGGCGTCGAGTCGCGCGCGACCACTCCGTCGAGCACTGGGCGGAGGCGATCGTGGCGGCGGCGCGATGACGCGGGTGCTGCACGTGCAGAAGGTCTCGGGCGTCTCGGGGTCCGAGGCGCACCTGCTGTCGCTCCTGCCCCGGCTGCGGGCGCGCGGGCTCGACGCGGGCATCGTCGTGCTGCACGAGCGTGAGCCGGGAGCAGCCGAGTTCGTCGAGCGGATGCATGCCGCCGGCGTGCCGACGGAGGCGTGGCGCATGCGCTTCGACCTCGATCCGTCCGTGCCGGCGCGACTGCTGCGGCGGCGACCGGATGTCCTGCACACCCATCTCGTCCACGCCGACCTCCTCGGGCTCCCCGCCGGCGCCGCTGCGCGCGTCCCGCTGCGCGTCTCGACCAAGCACGGCTTCAACGAGTTCCGCGGGAACCCGCTCGTCGCGC
>Ga0070681_10006199_pt1 | contig 11621 bp, 7 predicted proteins | sample KBSC83BmetaG_FD_65650 | JGI IMG/M metagenome (GOLD analysis project Ga0070681, IMG submission 65650) | Corn rhizosphere microbial communities from Kellogg Biological Station, Michigan, USA - KBS C8-3B metaG | ecosystem: Host-associated > Plants > Roots > Rhizosphere | place: USA: Michigan...
GCTGCTCGGCGTGAGGAACCCGGTCACGCTGATGAACGCGTTGTTCGACTTCGGGTCCGTACCGCCCACGTTGATCGAGACGTTGTCCGGCAGCGCCATCGTGGTGTGCGACCACGACCCGTTAGGCGCGCGCGTCGCGACGAGCACCCTGCCCTTCACGTTCTGCATGATGTCGATCAGGAGCTTGTCCCTGGTCGCGGAGACGCCCTGTACGGCTTCACGCGGACCTGGCTCGAAGACCACGACCGGCGCCAGCGCGTTAGGCGTCTTGAGCGCCGTGTTGCCGTCGAATGACGCCACCGAACCGGCCTTGATCGTCGAGCTGCCGTTCTTCCAGTCGTCATAGAGGTGGACGATCACCTGACCATCGATCGCCTCCGACAGGTTGCCCTTGGCCGGAATGGCCAGCCGAGCGACGTCCTTCGGCCTAACGATGTAATGCTCGGCCTCGAACGTGCTGGTCGGCCGGACGATGAAGCTGAACCGATGTCCGGCGGCATCGACCAGGGTCTGCGGCGATACGCCGTAGCCGCCGTCGTTCTTCGACCCACGGAAGATCTCCACCGCGTTCGCGAGCTGCTGTCCTCTCGCGAGCTTCTTGACGATGAACGCATAGCCGGAGCTCGTCACGTCGCCGGGATTCCATTCGCGGGCGACGAGGATCGTGTCCTGGCTCGTCCACGCCACGCGCTGCTTCCCTTTCGGGAGATAGAACCCGTCCTTCACGAACGAGCGCGTCGCGAGGTCGAACTCCCGGATCGTGCTCGCGTCTTCGCCGCCGTCGGACAGGTCGATGAGGCAGCGCTTTTCCGCGGGCTGCTGACAGGTGTACCCGTGGAAGACCCAGTTCGCCTTCTCGGCTTTGGCGAGGGCGTCGAGGTCGAGCACCGTGGTCCACTTGGGCGACGCGGTGCGGAAGCTCTCGAGCGTCGTCTTGCGCCAGATGCCGCGGACGTGCGCGGAGTCTTCCCAGAAGTTGTAGAGCTCACCGCCGATGTAGTTGACGTACGTGAGCCGGTCCTTGGCCTGCGCCATCGCGAGCGAGGCCTTGTAGATGCCGTCCCAGCGCGGATCCTTCTCGAGAACGGCGGCGGTCTTGGCGTTTTCGGCCTTCACCCACGCCATGGCGCGCGCACCGTGGACGTCCTCGAGCCAGAGGTAGGGGTCGGTGGAGTCCGCTTGGGTTTTTTGGGCGAAGGCACAGGCTGGAAGTAAGACTGCGCAGGCAGCAACGAGGATGTGAGATCGCATGGTTGAGGTAACCCGACGGCAAAGGTGTACGACAACCTACGAACCGGGAGCGCTTCTGTCGAATCGCACATCGATGCCGTGCGCAGCCGTGCGCCGCCCAAGACCGTCGGTCTACGAGTGATGCTCTTGCCCTCGATGGGACCAGACGACCTGGTGGACTTCGAGGCGCGGGAATCGTGTTGTGAATCGTCCCACAGAGTAACGCTCCGCTCCAACAGCTTGGCGCGCCGTTACCTAACGACTGGTTGTTCGATCCACCGCGCGCGGACAGTCCAGCTTGCGTTGCTACCGGGAAGGAGAGAGAGCGGCTGCGTAACCTGATCGATCGCGCCTTCTCGTCGGCCGGCGCCAAGCGTCACAACCCCGCCGGTTCCCAATTGCGACCGCGTCGGCTTGAAGGTTCGCCGACTCATCGCGGGGACGTCACCAAGCTTGAACCGCACGCCACTATGAATGATGTAGACCACGACGTATTCGAGCCGATCGTTCGTGACCTCTATCACTGGCGTCGCAGCCCGCGTGGAGCCGACGTCAGTGATCGGGCGCGGTGATGTGCAAGCGATCGCGGCAAGTAGGGTGGCCATCGAGAGACAGCGACCGCGTACCGCGCATACCGGGCGTATGAACCAAGACACGGGAGTCCCTCGCGGATGGTTGTTGCGCCGCGCAAATCACAGCCGCGTTGCCGTTGTGGGTGAGTGACGCCCGTGCGCGATACGCATGCATCGCGTGGACGGGATCCGTAATCGGCGGTACGTTTGCGCCAGTCTACGGGCGCACGGTAATTCGCCGGTAACTGGTGGGTTTCCTGGAGCAGCCCCGCGCGATCAGCAGCATTTTTTCCGGTTAGGCATCCATGATCGAGCTCCGAACACTCGGTGCCATCGAGCTGTGCCACCCGGACGGGAGCGCAATCAGCGCGGTGCTCGCCCAACCGCGCCGACTCGCGCTCCTCATCTACCTGGCGAAGGCTGGCGCCGGTCCGGCCCCCGCCTTCCACCGGCGTGACGCGCTGCTCGTCCTCTTCTGGCCCGACGCCGACAACGAGAGCGCGCGGAGCGCGCTGAAAGTGGCGACCCACTTCCTCCGCCGTGCCCTGGGCGAGGGAGTCATCGTGAGCCGTGGCGCTGGCGAGCTCGGGATAGCCACCGACGCGATCGCGTGTGATGCATCCGCGTTCGAACACACCGCTCGGACGGGAAGACTCGCTGAAGCCGTAGCTCTTTACCGCGGCGACTTCGTCCCCGCGTTCCACATATCAGGCGCTCCCCAATTCGAGGAGTGGATCGAACGCGAGCGCGGGCGGTTGGCTGCACTCCATCGTCAAACGCTGGAGCACCTTGCACGCGCCGCCGAGCAGGCCGGTGATACGGCGGAAACGTTGGCGCTGTGGCGGCGGATGGTGGACTCGGCACCGCTCGACACCGCCGCGGTGCTCGCTCTCATGCGTGCTCACGACCGCGCCGGGGACCGCGCTGCGGCGCTCCTCGCCGCGCGTGAGCACGAGCAGCGCGTTCGCGCCGAACTCGATGCGGACGTGGATCCGTCGGTACGCGCGTTGGGACACGAGCTTCGGCGCGGGCGACTGGAGCCGGACGTTCGTTCGGCACGCGTGGTTCCAGTCATCCCCATCACCGAGGAACGACCCTCCGTCGATACGACCGAGCCGCTTGACCAGACACCTGGGGAGCCGGCGTCGGACGGGCCGATGCATACCACGGACGTCGCTGCTGCGAGCTCTCGTGCCACACGTCAGCCGTGGTCGCGTGCGATCGGACCTCGGCGCACCGTCGCCGTTGGCGTCGCCGCACTGGCGGTTGCCCTTGCCGGCGCCGCGTTCCTCAGATCTCGGACGCCCTCCATGGCGACGGCATTAAGGCGCGAGCGCGTGCTCGTGGCGCCGCTGGAAAACCGCACGGGCGACTCGCGGCTCGACGCGCTTGGGGAAATGGCCGCCGACTGGATCGCGCAGGGACTGCAGGAAACCGGGCTCGTGGACGTCGTCGATCCATTCAGCGCAATCGCGTCGCGACGCCGGTTCGACGGCGAGGCGTTAGGCACCGGCCTCACCCGTGCCAGCACGCTCGCGCGGGCGGCGGCCGCCGGATCAGTCGTATGGGGTGCCGTATACCGATCGGGCGATTCGATCTTCTTCCGCGCGCAGGTGAGCGACGTCGCGGCCGGCAAACTGCGCGTCGCGCTCGAGCCGGTCGCGGCGAGCGCGCGGGACCCGCGAGCTGGCGTGGAGCGGCTCCGCCAGCAGGTCGCCGGAGCTTTGGCGGCGCAGCTCGACCGCCGCGTATCGTCGGTCAGCGACCCGGCAGGGCGACCGCCGACGCTGGAAGCCTACCGGGAGTACGCGCTGGGGTTGGAGAAATTCGCCCGGGAGGGGCCAGAAACGGCAGAAACGATCCCACACTTGGCCGCGGCGACGCGACTCGACACGACGTTCTATTCACCGTGGGTGTGGCTCGCCTTCGCGTTTGACGGCAACGATCAGCCAGAGCAAAAAGACTCGGTGGTTGCTCTTCTCGCGGCGCACCGGACACAGCTCGCACCGCTCGACCGCTACGCGCTGGACTCCTTCGAGGCAGACGCACGTGGAGATACTGTTGGCTCCCGCAAAGCGGCGATTGAGGCGGCGCGTTTGAGCCCCGGCTCGGAATGGAGCTATCACGCAGCCCGTGCCTTTTTCGACGAGGGTCGGGTGCGCGCGGGGCTGCACTATTTGGAGCAGGTCGATCCCGAGCATGGCTGGGCTCGCGAGTGGTTCTGGTACTGGACCGAGCTCCTTTGGACGTACCATTCGCTCGGTGAATACCGCCAGGAACTGGCGGCCGCCAAACGCTTCACTGCGATCAATCCTCAATCCCTCACCCCGCGCTTCTTTCAGGCACGAGCGCTCCTGGGCCTCGGTCGCTCGAACGAGGCGGAAATGCAGGCGCGTCCCCTGTTGACCAATCCTCCGGGGTTGAAGGGTCCTGGACAGCAGGACCGACGACCACTCGTCTTTCCGCTTGTGCTGGGCAAGGAGTTCTTAGCTCACGGCTTCACGGCGGAGGCTCGACGCGTGTTCGAGTCAATCGTAGCGTGGCCGGGCTCCCCCGCTGGCTTGGCGTGGGCCGACAGTCGCGCACGGGATGACACATCGCGACGTTGGACCCGAGGCGACCTCGCGTTGGCCCTCTACGAGCTCGGGCGCTGGGATGAAGCGCGAGTGATGTTCGAGCAAGTGGCGGCAGTCGAGACGACCGATGTCGGCTTGCGTTTCCTCGCCACAATCGCGGCTGTGCATCAGGGCGACCGTTCGGCGGCGGCAGCGTTCGGTCCGTGGTTGAGCGATGCGAAGGCGCGTGGGCCGCTCGCGTCACAATGGATTACGCTGACGCCGGAATACCTTGACGCCCACCTTGCGCTCGTCATGGGAGACACCGCAGCTGTCCTGCGCCACCTGCGTGCTTTGCGGGCTGACAGGTTTGGCCAGGGAGACCTGGACCTGATCCACACCGCACCCGACTGGCAAGCGCTGCGCGACGACCCCAGGATACAGGCACTCGTTCGCCCGGTGGGCGAAAAGTCCCGATAATCGCCGCAAATCTTACATCACGCGCGGCTGGGCACCTAACGTCTGGGCGCAGCGCGTCGCTCGGAGTTCATGAAACCAATGACTGACATCATCGGCCTTCATCGCATTCTGTCGCTCGGCGTCTTGGTGCTCGCTCCCGCCCTGCTCGCGCAAGCGCCCTCGAAATCAACGTCGGCCGGCGATACCGGACGCGTGCGGTTCGACACCGCCGCGATCCTCGCGAGCGCGCGCCCGGAGATCGAAGCGGCGAACGCCGCCTGGCTCCCTGGTCTCAAGCAGCACGACGCGAAATCGATCGCGGCGCCTTACTCGGACAGCGGGCTGTTCATCGCCGGCAACGGCACCGTGACGCGAGGCCGAGAGGCCGTGGCGCGCATGTATGAGGCGCGGTTCCCGAAGCTCCGGCCGATCCGCGCCGGCGGTATCGCGCAGGACGGCCTCGCGGTGCTCGCGCCAACGCGCATCATCGAGTGGGGCCGTGGGTGGCTCGAGATGGAACCCGAAGGCTCAGGAGCGCCACCCATTCGCAGCGGCGGCAGCTATGTCACCATCTGGGAGCGCCAGCCCGATGGGCACTGGCGCATCGTCCGCAACATGGCATTCTAACACGATGCCTTCCGCTCTCCCCCGCCTTGCGCTCCTGCTCGCGCTCGCCGGCACACGCGTCGGAGCCCAGGGCCTAACGATCACGAACGCGACGGTGGTCGACGTGTCGACCGGCGCGCTGCACCGCGGCACGACCATCGTCGTCGACGGCAACCGGATCTCCAGCGTCGAACCATCGTCGAAAACCGCGGAGGCACACGGGCACGTCGTTGACGCAAAGGGCATGTACGTGATCCCCGGTCTCTGGGACATGCACACGCACGCGTACTTCGGCTGGCCGCGCGACTTCGGCGACAACTATGTACTCCCCCTCTTCATCGCGAACGGGATCACCGGCATTCGCGACATGGGGAGCGACCTGGACGCCGTGCTAGCAGCCCGCGCCGAGGTGGCGAAGCACGCGCTCGTCGGCCCGAGGCTGGTGGTGTCGGGGCCGATGCTCGACGGTCCGAAGGTGTCGTTCGCCGCGTCGATGGCGATCGCGACGCCAGACGATGGTCGCAAGGCCGTCGACACGCTCGCCACGCGCGGCGTCGATTTCATCAAGATCCAGTCCGGCGTGCCGCGCGACGCCTACTTCGCGATCGCGGATGAGGCGAAGAAGCGCGGCATCATCTTCGAGGGCCATGTGCCCGACGCCATTCGCGCGTCCGAAGCCGTGGCAGCCGGGCAGCGTACGTTCGAGCATCTCATCGGCATCTTCGAGGCGAGCACACCCGACGAAGATTCCTTCATCACGCGCCGTTACGGCGCCGGAGGCGACTCGGCCGCGAACAAATACCTCGCGGCGTTTCTCGATCGGTATGACGCGGGGCGCGAGGCGACCGTCATCAAGCTCCTCGCGACGAACAAAGTGTGGCAGTGCCCTACCCTCTTCTGGGAGCGCGGGCAGTGGCTGGTGGACGTGATCGACTACACGAAGGACCCGGATATCGCGTATACGCCGCACACGTGGGTCACGAAGAAATATCCGGAGATGCAGAAGGCGATCGCCGGGAGCATGGACACTGACCCGTTAGGCGTGCGCCGTCGGTTCGTCGAGCACGAGCTCGACATCGTGCGCAAGCTGCACGCGGCGGGCGTCCCGCTGCTCGCGGGTACGGACACGCCCGCGGGCGTGGATGTGACGCCGGGTATCAGCCTCCACCTCGAGTTGCAGCGGTTCGTGGCGGCAGGGCTCACGCCGCTCGAGGCGCTGCAGACGGCGACGGTCAATCCGGCCCGGTTTTTCGGCAAGACGTCCGAGTTTGGAAGCGTGGAGCGGGGACGCATCGCGGACCTTCTGATCCTGCGCGCGAATCCGCTCGAGAACATCGCGAACACGCGCGCGATCGCCGGCGTCGTCGCTGATGGTAGGTATTGGTCGCAGCCGGAGATCGATAAGCTGCGTGAGCGCCTCAAACGGGAGGCGGCCGCGCGGTGACAGAAACTACTCCGCTCGAGGTGCGACTCTGAACCCTAAGCGGAATGACCACGAACGCTGAACGCACAGACGGCGCTACGCGCCGGCGCTGAGTACGCTGGACGGCTCGCGAGTCCGGCTCTCTCGCCAGCGGCGAATGACTTTCACAACTGCCCCCGGACGCTTCACGGGGCTGCTTGACACGATTCCGTCATCAGGGCTCAGCGGGTTCCGCGGCGGCGCGCAGCGCCGTCAGCGTATTCAGCGTTCGCGGTTCGCACGACGTCCGGCCCGAGAATCTCCGTAGACGATCGGTTACGGTGGGCGCACTCGAGAACTCACCGCAATAGCAGCTCGAAGTATGCGAGTGGGTCGCCCTTGTAGACGACGTGCCCGCGTTCCGCATACCCGCACTCGAGATAGAACTCGCCGGCGCCCGCGGCGTGATCGTACGCGTCGAGCCGAATCGCGTCCGCGGGCCAACTCTCAGCGACAGCGTGGGCGTCGTCGAGTGCGAGCCGTCCAAGCCCGTGTCCCTGATGCGTCACGGCGACCGCCATTCCCGTCAGGTACAGCGGCCGCTTCACCGGCGTGAAGTAGGAGACGTCGATCGCCCAGGGCTTCTTCGTGGCGAGACGCAATACCGTGAGGATCCGCTTGCCCTCTCGGCCCACGCGGACGCGCGCGTGGCGCTGCGCGAGTGCGGCCGAGCGCTCGGACCCAAGCGTGGACCAGTGCCCGACGCCGAAACGCGCCGTCAGCGCACCGGCTGCGGCGTTGTGAAGCGCGGCGATCACGGGGACGTCGTCGAGCGTCGCGTCGCGAAACTTGAGGTTCACTATGTATTCAACGTTGCGTCGGCGAACGTGCCGAGCCTAACGAAAGTACGGAAACTCATTGACCCAGCGGAACCCACGCTTGACCAACAGGTACGAGTCCTCTCGGCGACGAGTGAACGCGATCTCCACGGAGTCCGAGCCCGTGCGCGCCCGGATGACGAGGTGCGAGGAGTCCGGGAACACGTACGATCCCACGAGCCTGTTGAGCGTATCGGGGTACGGCGTGAACGTCGTGACGTGCGTGCTCGAGTCCGTGTGGATCCGGTAGGGCACGAGTGAATCGTTGACGAGCCTGACTCTCGCGCCATACGTCGCGACGGCGAGCCGCCTCCATCGCGAGACGTCGGTCAACAGCGGCGGCTGCGTCACGCCGTTCTTCACCACGTTGTCCACCTCGTAGATCCCGTAGAGCGGCTCACGTGGCGCCAGCCGCCCGTACTGGTGGAGTCCCTGATACTCACCGCGCACATCCTGAACGATCATGCACGCCACGAGAAAGGCGCCGAACAATCTCGCCGCAATGAGTGACCGGCGTGTGGTGAACAGCTCGACGAATCGCGGTCCATCCGCAGCACGCTGGCGCACGAACACGTTCAACAGTCGATCGGCGTCATACACGATCAGCACGATGCACATGAGCAACAGATGCCCGGAGTACTGCTTCACTGGGATGTCGAAGCTCATGTTCAACATGAAGACGTTCGCGAGCGTCGCCGCGCCGATGACCGCGCCGAGCGTCGACGTGCGACGAAACACCAGGAGGCTCGCCGCGAGCGTCTCCATTGAGCCGGCGAAGATCTCGTACGGGATCGAGAAGCCGAGGAAGCTCCAGGCGAACCCGCCGGGCGATGCTTCGCCAAAATACTGGGTGAGGCGCAGCGGGTTCATCGGCTCGAACTGGTTCGGAAAGATCTTGTCGAATCCGTAGCTGAAGAGCGTCGCCGCGAGCTGGAACCGCAGATACAGTCGGAAAGCCGCCGCGAGCCTCACATGCGAGCGAGGCTTTCGGTCGAAGAGGGTCCACGCCCCGGCCGCGAGCATCGCCAGCACCAGCATCGCGAAGATCTGCACCCAGTCGAACATCTTGTCGCCGCTGCCGGACGGCTGAAGACTGATCGGGTGTGATAGATGAAGGACATGCGCACCTATCCACGGCACCAACGCCCGCCATACAGTGTCAGCCGGCTTTCCGAGGACATCGAGGTACGGGACCTGGCCGATCGGCCCCGGAAAGGTGTAGAGCAGGAAGTAGATGACGAGGAAGCGGAAGCTGAAGAGCTGGAGACGAGACCATGGCTCGGGAGGCGCCGTGACGATCAGGTCGCGATCCGAGGACGGCGAGTAGGTCGGTGCAGAGGTGGTGGCGATGGGAACGTGGGTCATCGCGATCGCTTCGTTGGCGTGGGCTGCACTGCGACATCGATGGGAACGTGTCAATTCCGGGCGCGGACGTCTCGCCGTCAAGCGGGCGTCTTCTGTACCTCATCTCGACGACTCGATTCGATCGGGCCAATTTCTCGATCGTGCGTGAGTCCACCTGTTCTCGAGCGTACCAATGTCATTTCGGCGCGGCTGTCTACTGATTCTCCTCGCGGGTTGCGCGGCCCGGCCTGGTCGAGGCACAGCATCGAACGCGCCCCGTCATTCGCGCACGCTGATGGCGGTCTTCGCACACCCGGACGATGAGACCCTCGTTGCGCCGGTGCTCTCGCGCTACGCGCGCGACGGAGCGCGCGTCGTTCTGGTCATCGCGACTGACGGCCGTCGCGGCGCCGCCGAGTGGACCGGCGTTCCCGCCGGGGACTCGCTCGCTGCGGTTCGCGCGAACGAAGCCCGCTGCTCCGCCCGCGCGCTCGGGATCGAACCGCCGATTCTCCTCGGCTTCCCCGACGCGGGGCTCTCGGACTTCGCGCCGTGGCCCGGCAAGCGGCTCGACACGCTGGCGGTGCGCATCGACTCGATCCTCCGCCTCGTGCGCCCCGACGCCGTCATCACGTGGGGGCCTGACGGCGGGTACGGGCACGCCGATCACCGCCTAACGGGACAGGCGGTCACGCAGGTGTTCCAGGCCGGGAAGCTGCCCGCCAACGTTCCGCTCTTCTTCCCGGGATTCCCCGAGACGCGAACGGCGCCGGCGCCTCCGTGGTACGGCCAGCATCTGCACGCGGTGAGCCCAGCACTGTTGACCGCGACCGTGTCGTTCACGGCAGCCGATCGCGAAGCGGCGTGGAAGTCCATTGCGTGCCACTGGTCGCAAGCCACAGCGGAAGAACAAGCCCAGAACCGGGCGGCACTCGACTTCCTCTGGCAGGGGACAGTCACGTTCCAGCAGTGGGGCCGGGGTTCGAAGCGGGCTTCGCTTTTCTAGGCACACATACAGAACGGCGTGGGCGTTTAGATGAGCGGCATGAGGCCGTTCACCCAAAATCCCCGGCTCGTTGTGGTACCACGTCAGGCGATTCCGGGAGCGATCCGGTTGATCCGTGGCATCCTGAAGCATCAGAAATGGCGAGATGGGGAAACCCTGGTGTCCCGAGTCGTTGAACAGAAGAATGCGAGACCCGACATGCCGCCGGAGCTGTGACTTCACACGGAGCAAATCTGTGAACATCGGCGGAATCGATGTTCGAAATCCGCGTTAGGTCTTGCCGTTACCCGTCCCTCCTGATTTTGACGCCCGGGTTGCGAAGCGATGCCGACCCATTGATGCGTCTCCGCTCCGAGCCATCATGACTGTTCGCGCAGCACGTCGCCGAGTATTCGGGTTGCGGCGTGCAACCGCTGAGGCGGGGCACAACCGAATCCCAGCAACAGCCCCTGTCTCCGAGTCGGCCCGATGTAGGCGTTCGAGAGCGGTAGCGCCGCCAGCCCGCGACGACCCAGCCGTGCGACAACATCCTGATCGTCGAGCCCCTCACCCAGCAGCACCGCGACGTGGAGGCCAGCGTCCGAGTTGTGGACCTCCACGAGGTTATCGCAGTGGCGTTCCAGGCCGCGAAGCAGAGCATCCCGCCGCTCGAGGTACGCGCCCCGCATGCGCCGAAGGTGACGCGCGAAGTGACCCGTCTCGAGAAATTCCGCGAGTGAACGCTGATAGAGCGTCGGCGCGAAGATGTCGAACGCGAATCGCGACTCGAGAAATCTCGTCCAGAGCAGCGGCGGGACCACCACGTAGCCTACACGCAGCGCCGGAAAGAGCGCCTTGCTGAACGTACCCATGTAGATCACCCGATCGCGCGCATCCATGCCCTGCAGCGAGCCGACCGGACGACTCACGTACCGAAACTCGCTGTCGTAGTCGTCTTCCAGAATCCACGACTCGTGACGCGCCGCCCAGTCCAGCAACGCGAATCGGCGGCGCGCCGACATGGTCATGCCTAACGGGTACTGATGCGACGGCGTCACGTACACGGCGCGGATCTTCGCCCCGCGACGCTGCAGCGCGGCGACGTTCAAGCCCTCTGCATCCACCGGCACCGGAACGAGCTGCGTGCCGGCAGCCCGAAACGCGCGATGCGCGCCGAAGTAGCCGGGCTCCTCGATCGCGACGCGGTCGTTCGGCTCGAGCAACGTCGACGCAGCCAGTCGGAGTGCGGCCTGGGATCCGGGGACGATGAGGATCTGATCGGCCACACACCGCACCGCCCGCGAAGTCCGCAGATGCTCGGCCACCGCAACCCGAAGGCTGCGCAGCCCCGCCGGGTCGCCATACGCCAACCGCTCCGGCGTCTCGGCGCGAACTTCCCGAGCGACCAGCTTTGCCCACGCCGCCTGCGGGAACAGATCGAGCGCCGGAAGCCCGATCTGAAATGGCACCACCGGGAAGATCCAACTCGTCGTCGACGACTGATTGCGCACAGCACTCTCGCGGGTGCCCACCACCGGACGCGCGCGCGGCGTTAGGCGCTCGGTCGTCCGGGATCGCATCAGATCGTCG
>Ga0070681_10006203_pt1 | contig 11618 bp, 10 predicted proteins | sample KBSC83BmetaG_FD_65650 | JGI IMG/M metagenome (GOLD analysis project Ga0070681, IMG submission 65650) | Corn rhizosphere microbial communities from Kellogg Biological Station, Michigan, USA - KBS C8-3B metaG | ecosystem: Host-associated > Plants > Roots > Rhizosphere | place: USA: Michigan...
GAGGCGAACGCTCTAATCCACTGAGCTACGCGGGCTTGATTGAAGGAGAAGATTAACATTAGCCACAAAGAAGCACAAAATAATGAGCCGCTTTAATTGGCAAGCCTTGCAAAGTGGAGACGATCAATTGGAAATCGGGCTAGCGGTCTAGTTCGCGCGACGGGCCCGTAACTGAAAAACGTCTTTCGACATAACCGGTCGTACCCGCGTCGGCGGTGCCTGTAAAGCCCGGTTGTTTTCCCCCAACCGTCACCTTGAACTCACCCGGCTCGACCACTGTTCGACCATCATCTGTAATCACCGCCAGTTGACGCGGCTCAATCGTAAACCTGATAACGCGGCGCTCGCCTGGCTTTAAATATATTCGTTCAACCCCGGCAAGCGATCGAATCGGTACTCGAACGGACGCTGCCTCGTCAGTCAGATAAAGCTGAACCACCTCTTCGCCTGCCCGAGTACCTGCGTTCTCTACAGCCGCACTCACAGTAACCTTTTCTGCCGCCGACAAACGCGACGATGACACGCTGAAGTCCGAGTATTTAAATCGCGTGTAGCTAAGTCCATGACCAAACGGATAGAGCGGCTCGCCCTTAAAGAATCGATAGGTCCTTCCGTCCATGGAATAGTTTTCAAACGGCGGCAACTGATCAACCGATTGATAGAACGTAACCGGCAGTCGCCCAGCCGGGTTGTAGTCACCAAAGAGCGCGTCCGCAATGGCAGTGCCTCCCTCTTCACCCGGATACCACGCCTGCACGATCGCGGCCGCGTGCTCGTTGGCCCAGTTGACGGCGACTGCACTTCCTGACAGCAATACGACCACCAGTGGCTTACCGGTCGCCGCGACGGCTTCCAGTAAACCCTGCTGACGCGCAGGGAGTTTAATATCAACTCGATCTCCACCGAGGAACCCCGGCTCACGTACATTCATCTCCTCGCCTTCAAGACGTGAAGAAAGACCCAGCACGAGCACCACCACATCTGCTTGTTTGGCCGCGTCAACTGCCTCGGCATATGGCGCTCTGGTATTTACTACAGGAGGCTGCCACACGAGTTTAGCAACTGCACCGATCTTGCTCTCGTAGTACTCCATCTTTATATCGTAGCTCCTGCCGGCCTCAAGTGTGACTTCGCCCGTGACAGTTGCCGGCGCGTGCTCGGTCCAATCTTCCGCGATCAACTTGCCATCGAGATACACGCGCACGCCATCATCAGCGATTGCTCCCAACTGATATTTACCAGTCTTGTCCGCAACGAGCTTGCCGGTCCAACGTGCAGAAAAATCATCGCTTGGAATGCCCGGCGCGGGATTTGACAGGCCCCAGTCGAAATTCACTTCTCGATCCACGCGGGTTAGGACTGGCGCACCCTCGAGTGTCTTGTTTGCAAAATACTCTGCTTTGAGACCGCGTTCGCCATTCGCTTCGAGCAAGGCGGAAGCCGGCACGGGTATCGCAGAAATATCCGTGAGCGGCGTGCCTAACGCATACAACACTTTTGTTCTTGATGACACGTGTTGGCGAATGCCTGCGAGCGGGGTCGTTGCGTGCGATGGTTGACCGTTGTAATTACCAAGCAGCACCTGCACGTCATCGGCGTTTGGTCCAATTACGGCGATCGATTTCAGGTCTTTTCGCAGCGGCAGAGTGTTGTTTTCGTTTTTCAGCAGAACGATCGATTCGCGTGCAGCTTCGAGTGCGAGCTGACGGTGTGCGGCTGAATCGTTTACCGAAAATGGGATTTTGGCATAAGGCACCAGCTCGGGTGGATCGAACATTCCGAGGCGAAAGCGGGCTTCGAACAATCTCTTCAAGGCGCGATCGATCTCAGTTTCTGAGATTAACCCCTGCTTCACAGCGTTCACTAGTGCTTTGTAACTATCGCCGCATTCAAGATCGGTTCCTCTCTTGACGGCCAGCGCCGAGGCTTCTTCAGCCGTCTTCAGGAAGTTATGCCGCTTGTAGATGTCGTCGATGGCGCCACAATCGGAAACGACGTATCCATTAAAGCCCCACTCGCCACGCAAAAGATCGCCGAGCAGACGTGTATTAGCGCAGCACGGTTCGCCGTTCGTGCGGTTGTACGCGCACATTACCGACGCTGCACGAGCCTCCATGACAGTAGCGCGAAAAGCGGGCAAGTACGTCTCACGCATGTCGCGTTCGGTTGCGGCAGCGTCAAAGCGATGACGCTCAGGTTCTGGACCAGAATGGACCGCGTAGTGCTTTGGAGTTGCAACCACTTTCAGATATTTTGGATCGTCACCTTGTAGTCCTTTAACGAATGCCACACCCAGGCGACTTGTTAGATACGGGTCTTCGCCGTATGTCTCCTGTCCGCGTCCCCAGCGCGGGTCACGAAATATATTGATGTTTGGCGACCAGAATGTAAGACCGAAAAAACGGTTGTAGTTACCGCGTCGTTGAGCTTCGTGGTACTTGGCCCGTGCTTCGTCAGAGATCACACTGGCAACGCGATGAACTAGTTGAGGATCGAACGTCGCTCCTAATCCGATCGCCTGTGGAAAAACGGTTGCGACGCCTGAGAACGCGACGCCATGCAAAGCTTCGTTCCACCAGTCGTATTGCGGAATGCCGAGCCGCGGAATAGCGGGCGCAGAGTTCATCATCTGCGAGACCTTCTCCTCAAGCGTCATACGCGAGATCAGATCGTCAACGCGCTGTTCAAACGGAAGTTTTGGGTTGAGGTACGGTGAGCTCGGATCAGGTGGTTGAGTCGATGCGGGAGAAACGACGAGCAGCAGGCAGGACAAGAGTGTAAACACACAAAAACTTGCGCGAAAAAGGGACATGGACGCTCCTTTTAATTTGTCTCGATGCTCCTGACATTTAAGCACAAGTCGTTACGAGGCAACCGGTTTTATTTAACTGGCGAGACGGTGCAGGGTGGAGACGAGCCAGTAGGAGACGGCGGCGACGAGAGCGTGCTACAGGGGGCAGGCAATCGAATAGCGTGGCATCCGTCAATTAAAGAGATGACAAGCGAAAATCTATGCGGTAGAGTGGCGTGACCCACCAAAAAGAAGCGGGCCGACTTGTGCGACGAACACAAAATCGACCCTAGACCATCAACCTTCCTAAGAAAGGATGACGATCATGGCCAAGGATAGTAGCGCATCACCGCGCGAACCAAAATCTCACATCTACGCTTCTCTCAAACGACGCGCTCGATTACTCATAACCAACAGTTCAATACCAACACAAACTCGATCGCTGATACGGTACGCATTGGAAATAAAGGATCCGTACCTTGCGCAGGTGGTACGTCGTGTTGAGGCAGGCGAAACGACTATCGATCACGTGCAGCTTGAATAACCTGTGCGAATGCTCGGCATCTCTTTGCGTTTCTCGCAAAGATGCAAAGGGATGCCGAGATCGTAACACGCACGGGTGAATGCATAACTTTTTTTGGCTCTCGCTTCCTGAGATCTGTTTAAAGCAAGCTTGTCCGAGACAAGATCCTAACACGCACGGTCGAATGCATGATTGTTTTTTGCTCTCGCTTGACGAGATCTATTTAAAGCAAGCTGGTCCGAGACAAAAACATGCTTGAATTCGATAAAAGCAAGTCACGATCGCTTCCAATCCTGTCAAACTTAGCAAGAAGCTAGATTGCATACGGGCCGCGCTATTCAGCTCTCGAAAGATTCAATCTTGCACACGCTCAAGTTTGACTGGAACTGCTCGCAATGAAGTTTGATCTTGGCCGATCTAGTTATTTTCTCGCCGAAACAATCTTGTTTCGCAAGGCGCGTGACGGGTGGCTGGGAAGCGTCAAATATTTTGTGTAAACGATCGGTGGTTGTTTAGGTCGGCTGCTTTTCATTTGATTAATTATTACTAGTACCAGGGGCTGTGGGAACGGTGGAAAAACGTAGTTTGTTTTTCCACGGTTTCCATAGCCCGGATTTTGTCTGGTAGTTCATTCTTGGCGCACGTGGTCTATTCAACCGGCAGGCGGTTTTCGTAAAGGATGGCAAAACGGTTGAGCGCAGCTTTCCAGTCCGGCACCGACCTGGTCCACTTTTTCGCGATGTTGCGCAGCGCCAGATAGAGTAGTTTGAAAACCGCCTCATCGTTCGGGAAGGAGCCGCGCGTTTTGGTCACTTTGCGCAGGGACATATTGAGCGACTCAATCGCGTTGGTCGTGTAGATCGCCTTCCGAATCTCCGGCGGTGCGCGAAGAATAGAATCACACGGACCCAGTTGCTGCGCCAGGACTTAGCAATGGTCGGAAACTTCGCATCCCACTTCAGACTAAACTCAGTCAGTCTTTGTTCCGCCTCCGCTGCGGTCGCGGCACCATAGATTTGAAGACGATCTATGGTGCCGCGACCGGTGGCTGCCCGCTAAGGAAGCATCAGGACACATTCTAAGTTCAATCCTGCGCGTCACCTAAGATCTTTGGTAATTTTGATTTTTTAGGCAGACGAGCGAATTTTGAGGCAAACGCGATTTTATTAGGCAAAGCCAGTTGAAGAAGTTGTTCTTAACGGCAGCATTGTGGAGGATTATGCTGATGCCCAAAGAGTGTTAGTAGGAAGACGAAGGTAATGTCAGCCACAGAAATCTACTTGCACTTCGTGTGTGAATACGCCGATCCTGTTTACATTGAATTCGTGACGGCTTACATTCCGGACGAGCAAGCATGCGAGAGTCCTCGGTTTCGTCGACGCAAACAAAAGAAGTAACGAGTATGACCAACCAATATCGTTGACGTTTCGACAGGTGACGCAGAAAAGATCGAACCTCGCAAGAAGGATTCTGCCGCCGTTGAACTAGGTCGCCGAGGCGGTCTCAAAAGCGCTCAATCCCGTTCTCAACGTCTCACTCCCGCCAAACGTAAAGCAATCGCCAAAAAGACCGCGAAAGCTCGCTGCGCAGCAACAGCGAGGACTTAAAGTAAATTGTTAGGTAAATAGCTATCCGCTATATCTGCGTCCTGCCTCACTGTAACTTCCCGCGCGTTAAATCTTGGCAGAATAACTACTTAACCCAATCGAGCAAACGAATTCCACAGTGTTGTGTAAATTAGCTACACTTACCAGCATCGGCCCTTCGAAGCCTTAAAGGGCAAAAAGGCTATTGACTGATCTTTGCGGGCGGTCTATTCTTCCCTTCCAAGGTCATTATCTCGCATGGCAGTGCGGTAGTAAGGAAAGTTGGCTGTGATAGTAATCCAGTATCGAGCTATTCAAATCATGTGTGACACGCCTGCTCAGGCTGCTGAGATCGCCAAGGCTCTGGCAGGCGGTGGCCCTGCACCAGCGGAGGAATTGCGACTGCCATTTCCAAAAAACGGAAATGGGCATGAGCAACAACCCACCACAATAAAAGCACTTATATCCAAGCTCGGCCCCCGACAAAAGAGACTTTTAAAGGCTCTCGTAAATCACAACGGAAGAATGCGAGATGCTGATTTGGTTAAAGCCGCCGGGGTGGACTCCGTCAGTGCTTTGGGAGCCTGCTTAGGGCCTATTTACAAGCTGACTAAGGCTGAAGGACCTACACGGGACTTTTTTAAGCGAGAGGAAGAAACGGACGAAAATGGAAACAGACAGCGTGTCGATTACGTGATCTCAGACTCGGCGCTCGAACAGGTCCGGGAGGGAGTAAATATGTGAATTGAGTTTCCCTCGAAAGAGGGGAAGCGGGGCGGCAGCGGTTGTAGCGATCATGGTCGCCCGTCTAGGGGACGGGAGAGGTCAGACTCAAAACTTCCGCTGCCGCTCAGTATTTAGTTGCGCAGTCGCGCGAACGACTGCCTCAGATTTCAAGAAACCGGAGGAATACAACCAAAACGCCCACATTATAGCCACAAAACACAAATTTTAAAATCATTTCTTTTGCTAGAGCGCTGATAGGGGTTAAGTGTACTCACTAGACGCCCTTGGGCGATCGCCGCAGTACGCCTAGAACATTTTCACGCGCCGCCGATCTGGCGTGCCTAGCAATTCAGGGAAAATAGTAGGTTTTAGGATGTATCCGACAGCCTTGTCGAGCAGCAAGGGTTCTCCCTGATTGTTTTTCAAATAGGGCTTGCCATTCTCGTCCAAATCAAGGTCTAGGCTTTCTGTCTGATTCTCATAATTAGTACCGGTAGGGTCGTGAATAATTCTGCGAGAGACATCAATCGTAGTTGGGCCACGCCTGTGAGGTCAACGGCGGGGAGAATGTGCCTGTTGATCTCGACACGATCCGTATATCCAAATTGGCACTCCAATTGTCCGACACGCTGTTTAATGTCGGGGTCTGCCTGCATCTTACCCGCAGCATCTTGCAGAATGACTTTAATATCCCCAAAACCCGGCCAGTGTGAGTTTTGAATAAGTCAAGGCGTTCTGCTTGCGACTTCTGATCGGCCTTTGCTTGTTTCAATTCGGCCACTACATCATTGAGCCATTCATTCACGGTCGTTAATCTCCTGCTCGGTATGTTTAGAGTGTGCGAGGTCGGACGTGATGATAATCTTAAAGGCCCATGCGAGGCATTATCTCGAATCGAGACGGTTTAAACAATGTCTCGCTGAAACTGCATCACTACCAACTCGTGCTTTATGCAGCGTCGAAATACAACTTAAATACTCTAATAATAATTAACCAAAAAAAGAGGAAGTATGTCACTAGCCCGTAAAGGCCACCCGGAAAGCTTGTAATTAGCTTTACAGCAACGAAATTTCTTGCATAGCGCGGCAACTCACGACGTACAACGACGTAGAAATCCTTAGAAAGATCAAATAAAGAACCCAATCGCCAAAAGAAATTAGTGTATGTTACTCCCGCACGCAGTAATACTAATGATGCCACTATCTCGGGCAGAGAATGTTTAGCTCTTTCAGGCAGACTTTTAAAATACTCTTCCAGATTCCCAGCCTGATTCTTTAAGCTGGCATTCATACTCTCCTGCACATTTTCAATCAAATCCCGAACAGGCTGGGTTAGAGCTAGTCGCTCACTCATTATTGATCCCCCGATAAATATCGCGATGAAGATCTCCAGAAAAATGGAAGCTGATTCGAGAGTCGCCTTTCCAATACTGGCGTTTGTCTTCAACCACACATGAAAGTCAGGGTATGTACCTAAAATAAAGGTTTGTATAAATGGAAGACTTCCAGCAGCTACAAGCAAAAGCAACAGAAAGCTCAATGCGAACCAAGGCCTGCGTAGAGAGATGCTATAGTCACGCTGTGCGGGTAAAAAGAGGCGTTCCGATAATTTATCTATCACTCTTTGAGGGATATTCGGGCTGGCGATTGTGAGATGTTGAACAAGTGGATATGAATCAGATAGAGCTGTCCTTGATGAAGCTGGTGCTTGATCTTGTACGGCCAACTCTCGCTGACTATCGTCGTTAGTTTTCATGCTGATCTCTTGCCCTCATTATCTAAACGTGAGGTCAAAGGCAAAACCAGTAGGAAATTAATCACGCGCAAAATATGACCGTGCGCGACGAATGTCAAATAGTTTTTGGACTTATAGATCGGGAAAAAGACTTCGTTTGTGTGCCTTTTGTCGCTAATTGGCGAGACGGTGCAGGGTGGAGACGAGCCAGTAGGAGACGGCGGCGACAAGGGCGGCGGCGGGGATGGTTAGGATCCAGGCCCAGACGATGCGTCCAGCGACGCCCCACTTCACCGCCGACAATCTACGAGTGGCGCCCACTCCGACGATCGAACCAGTAATCGTGTGTGTGGTTGAGACCGGAGTGCCGGTGAGTGTGACGTACGCGAGTGTGAGTGCTGCGGCGCTCTCGGCGCAGAAGCCGCCGACCGGTTTCAGTTTCGTGATTCGCGTTCCCATCGTGCGCACGATGCGCCAGCCGCCGGAGAGTGTGCCTAACGCGATTGCCGCGTGCGCTGATAGAACGACTGCCGTGGGTATCTTGGGCAAACTGCCATCTGGTCCATACGCGAGGCCCCAAACACCGCCGGCCGTGAGCACTGCCGTGATAATTCCCATCGTCTTCTGCGCGTCGTTCCCGCCATGGCCCAACGAGAAGGCCGCGGCTGACAAGAGCTGACCTTTACGAAAGATCTTGTCAACACGTGACGCTGAAAAACGCCGGAAGATCCAGTAGACCATCACCATCAACGTGAATCCCAACAACATACCAATCAACGGCGACAGCACGATGAACTTGAGCGTGCGCAGCCACACTTCAGTCTTCAACAGACCACTGATGCCGCCGTATGCGGCAATGCCGGCGCCCGCGTAACCGCCAAGCAGCGCATGCGAACTCGACGTCGGCAGTCCGAGATACCACGTGATGAGATTCCAGACGATTGCACCCAACAACGCGGCAAGCAACACATACAGACGCAGCTCGGGCGTGATCAGATCCATGCGCACGCCGTCGCCAATCGATTTAGCGACGCGTGTACCAAAGACAGCAAACGCAACGAAGTTAAAAAACGCCGCCCAGATCACAGCCATGCCCGGCGAGAGCACGCGCGTCGAGACAACGGTCGCGATTGAATTCGCGGCATCGTGAAATCCGTTGATGTAATCGAAGAGAAGAGCCAGTAAGACGAGAATGATGACGAAGGCCAGGGTTGCGCTCATAATCAGATTGCCGATTGCCAATTGCCGATTGCCGATTTTGTCCTCTGCGCCACGAGCTTAAAAATCGGCAATCGGCAATCGGCAATCGGCAATATCAACTAAGTATGCTTAATAATCACACTCTCAATAATGTTCGCCACGTTCTCACAACGATCGACTGCGGCTTCAAGCTTCTCGTACACCTCTTTCCACTTCAGAACGGTTAAAGCATCAGGCGGGTCGTGAAATAGTTCGGCAATGGCAGCGTGATAGATGTCGTCACCTTCATTCTCCAGACGATGTATCTCCACCAAACGCTGTGTGACGTTCTTCGGCCGCTGGAGTGTGGAAACAATCTCCCTAAGCTGCTCGGCCATGCGCTCCAGAACATCGGCAAAGTCGCGCGCGTAGTCGGTGATCTCCTTGATATCGAAAATGATGATTGCACGAGCCGCGTCATCGACGAGGTCAACGATATCGTCGAGGGCCGTCGACATCATGTAAATGTCTTCGCGATCGAACGGCGTGATGAACGACTTGTTCAGACGAGTCGAGATATTATGGGTGAGCTCGTCGCACGCGTGCTCGAGTCCCTTGATGCGCTGCGCATACTCGCCGTAGTCGTGGTTCTTGTCGGCAAGCATCTCCTTCAGCTCGCGCGTGGCGGCGGAGATGTAGAGCGTCATCTGCGTGAACAGGTCGAAATATTGATCTTCTTTGGGGAGCAGGCTTATCAGACCCATGGCACACCCGACGTTGTCTGGACTTTATCTGAACGAATGCCGGACTATAACTTACCAGTCGCCGACTTGCAAAATGTAATGCTCGTCGTATATCAAAAGGCCGGAATGACCCAAGACCACCTGAGCGACATTCAGCAACTTCTGCGCATCGAGTCGGAGGCAATCGCGCAAACAGCCACGCGTCTGGACGAGAACCAGGTCCGGCAAGTGGTCGACTTGCTGGCGAATTGCACAGGGAAGGTCGTGATCCTTGGAGTAGGGAAGTCGGGGATTATCGGCCAAAAGATTGCGGCGACGATGACCAGCACGGGCACAGCGGCGCTTTACCTGCACCCGTCGGACGCGCTACACGGCAGTCTTGGGATTGTTCAGGGTGACGACGTGGTGATAGTGCTGAGTAACAGTGGTGAGACTGACGAACTCGTAGCGATGCTGCCGTATCTGAAGAATCGCGGTGTGCCGATCGTGGCGATTGTCGGAAATCTCAACTCAACACTCGCGCGCCGCGCTGACGCAGTGCTCGATGCTTCAGTTGATAAAGAAGCGTGTCCGTTAAATCTCGCGCCGACGACGAGCACCACGGTTGCTCTCGCAATCGGTGATGCACTCGCGATGACGGTAATGAAAGTAAAAGGCCTGACGTCAGACGATTTTGCTGTGAATCACCCGGCCGGGCGCCTGGGAAAGAGACTGACGCTGCGTGTCGCTGACCTGATGCACTGCGATGGTGAGAACCCGACGATTGCGACTGGATCTTCCTGGGTTGACGTAGTGCGAGCGATAAGCAACGGCGGATTGGGCGCAGTGTGCGTGGTTGATGCTGACGGGCGTTTGGCGGGAATCATCACAGACGGCGATCTGCGCCGGGCGATTGAGCGAACGAGTCATGAGTTACTCGCGAAACTGACGGGTGATGACTTCATGACGCGAAAGCCGGTGGTGGCGACGCCGGAGTTGCTGGCGTTTGATGCGTTGCGCTTAATGGAAGACAGGCCGAGACAGATCGCAGTGCTGCCGGTGGTCGATCGAGACCAAAAGTGTGTGGGGTTGATCAGGGTGCATGACATTGTGCGGAGCGGGTTATAAACTACATGTCCACGATGTCCCACGCCGACCGGACGCGAAGCAGCTTCGACATCAATCCTGCGTGCATGATGTGCCCACTGCGTTCGGCGACAACCTTGCCGAGAATAGGCATACCCAGAAGCGCGAGATCGCCGATGATGTCCAGAATCTTGTGACGTACGAACTCATCTCGAAAACGTAAACTCGTCTCATTCAACATTCCTTCAGGCGTCAACACGATCGCATTGTCGAGCGAACCGCCGCGAATCAGGTTTGCACGTCTCAGCGCTTCGATCTCGTTCGTAAACCCAAACGTCCTCGCCGCGGCGATGTCACGACTGAAAGCGCCGTTACTGAGTTCCACAAACAAACTCTGCACGCCAATCATCGGATGCGAGAAGTCGATCAGGCAGTCGATCTGATACGTATCCGCGGGTTCGACACTAATGCGTCGATTTCCTTGTTCAAATGAAACTTTCTCTCGGACAAGCAGGGCGCGACGCGCGAGCGGCTGCTCGACAATGCCCGCGCGCTCGATGATCTCCGCGAAGTTTTCCGCAGAGCCGTCCATAATCGGAATCTCGAGATTGTCGACCTCGATGAAGACGTTATCGACGTTGAGCCCGCGTAGCGCAGCCAAAAGATGTTCGACTGTCGAGAGCATCACACCCGTGCGCATGAGCGTGGTGGCGTAACCGCAGTGCGCCACTGACTCGACCGTCGCCGGAATCTCGAAGCCGCCGAGATCCGTCCGACGAAAGACGTATCCAGTGTCAGGAGGTGCCGGGACGAGCCGGACATGAACCGGGACAGCAGTGTGCAGTCCGATTCCGTGAGTATCAACGGCACTGCCCAGGGTGGTCTGTTTCATCAACTGTCGGGAAACCTTATCTCAGACGTTCGTTCATGTTTCGCGCCCTAAGAGCAACCGATGTGCCGACGTAAATCCTAGATTTTAAGAGGCCGGTTGTTGCACGCCTGCCACATCAACGTAAAGCTCTGGAGACCTGCCGCCACACTTTTTCACAAAAAATTTGAATAGAGTGCATTGCTGGAGTACACTTCACGCCAATTAAACCGTCGGGGCCCAGCTTTTCGGCGTAGCGTTTTAGAAAACAGCGCTTTCGGCCCACAGTCGTGGATGAAAGGAACGCAACGCCAGCGCTCCGAAGAGCAAGAGAGTGAAAGTCCTCTTGTCACTCTCGTGGAGAAACCGCGATGCCAGACCTTGAAATTACGTGTTCGGAGTG
>Ga0070681_10006214_pt1 | contig 11607 bp, 11 predicted proteins | sample KBSC83BmetaG_FD_65650 | JGI IMG/M metagenome (GOLD analysis project Ga0070681, IMG submission 65650) | Corn rhizosphere microbial communities from Kellogg Biological Station, Michigan, USA - KBS C8-3B metaG | ecosystem: Host-associated > Plants > Roots > Rhizosphere | place: USA: Michigan...
GTTTCGATAATCCGCTTCACGGGTATCCAACCGCGTCCATCCGCTACGATCACGGGGCAGTGGCACGCACGGCGACCGCATTCACCTGGGGACGCCTTCGTATCGACGGTTTTGGCGATACGGCGGTCGTAGCCGACGTGGGTCGGTCGTCGTCCACACGGCTGTATCCCGGAGCAGGGCTGGGCGTCGAGTCGGGTGCACCGTTCAGGACGCTCGTGTCGATCGACTGGGCGTACGGATTCCGCGCCCCATCCGGCAGTGGCGTCACAGGAACGCAGACGCTGCGGCTCACGGTGTACAAGCCTTTTTGAGCGGGTGTAGGATCTGAAGTCCGATGCCGACGCGCGCGATCCTTTTCTTCTTGACGGCATTCGTGGCGACCTCGGTATCCCTCGTCCGGGCGCAGACGCCCACGTTCCGCACGGGCATCGACCTGGCGACCTTTGGCGTGACCGTGGTCGACAAGAAGGGTGAGTACCTCACGGACCTCAAGGCGGAAGACTTCGAAGTCCTCGAGGACGGTCAGAAGCAGACGCTCAAGTATTTCTCGCGCGGAACGGATATCGAGAGCGGTCCCGAGCTGCACGTCGGCCTGCTGTTCGACACGAGCGGCAGCATGCTGGAAGACATCAAGCTGTCACGCTCGGCCGCGGTGAAGTTCCTCAACACGCTGAGCGAGGCGAAGGATATGACGCTCGTGGACTTCGATACCGAAGTCCGCGTGGCCAAGTATCCGCAGCGCGATTTCCCACGCATGGTGGAGCGCATTCGCAGCCGGAATCCCGACGGCGAGACCGCGCTCTACGACGCCATGGGTGTCTATCTCGACGGCGCCTCGGAAGACGAGGGCCGCAAGATCCTGGTCCTCTACACCGACGGCGGCGATACGCACAGCACGATCAGCTTCGGCGACCTGATGACCCTGATTCGGGCGTCGGATGTGACCGTCTATTCAGTCGGATTCCTCGAGCATTCACGCGGCCGAATCGAGGAACGCTCGCACCTGCAGCAGATCGCGGAGGCCACCGGCGGCCAGGCGTTCTTCCCGACGACGATGAAGGATATTGAAGCGTCGTACGACAAGGTGGTGGCGCAGATCCGCGCACAGTACAGCCTCGCGTATACCTCCACGAACACGAAACAGGACGGCGCGTGGCGGAAGGTGGAGATCCGCGTGACGCGGCCCGACCTGAAGGGCTCGAAGATGCTCGCCCGCCGCGGCTACTTCGCGCCGTACCAGGAAACGAAGAAATAGCTTCCGCCGAACCTCGGATCCCGGATCCCCGATCCCGACGGCATCATGTCGTCTCAAACCGCCCACCAAGCGTCCTACGTGGTACGATCAGGGATTTCCATGCCTTCCGTGTACGACCGCTTTAGCCTTGTCACCGATTTCGAGATCCGCGGCGATCAGGTCCGCGCTATTCCCGAGCTGGTGGAAGGCCTGCAGCGCGGCGACCCGCATCAGGTCCTGCTCGGCGTGACCGGCTCCGGCAAGACGTTCACGATGGCGCAGGTGATCGCGACGGTGAACCGGCCAACGCTGGTGATGGCGCACAACAAGACACTGGCCGCGCAGCTGTATCAGGAATTCAAGCGGTTTTTCCCCGGCAACGCGGTCGAGTACTTCGTCAGCTACTACGACTACTACCAGCCCGAGGCGTACGTGCCGGCGACGGACTCGTACATCGAGAAGGAAGCGACGATCAACGACGAAATCGATCGCATGCGGCTGTCCGCGACGCGATCGCTCTTCGAACGCCGCGACGTCATCATCGTCGCCAGCGTCTCCTGCATCTACGGTCTCGGCTCGCCCGAGGCGTACTACGGCATGCTGCTGCCGCTCGAAGTGGGGCAGCGCATCGGCCGCGACCAGATCCTGCGGAAGCTGGTCGAGATTCAGTACGAACGCAACGACAGCGAGTTCGGACGCGGAACATTCCGCGTGCGCGGCGACATCGTCGAAGTCGTGCCGTCATACGAGGAGCATGCGCTGCGGATTGGGCTGTTCGGCGACGAGGTGGACGAGCTGGCCTGGTTCGACGCGCTCACCGGCAAGGTGATTCGACGGCTCGACAAGGTGGCGGTCTATCCGAAATCGCACTTCGTCACGTCGCGTGACAGGACCAAGCAGGCGGTGGAGACGATCAAGCAGGAGCTGGAGTGGTACCGCGGGCAGCTCGAATCGGAAGGAAAGCTCCTCGAGGCGCAGCGACTGCATCAGCGCACCATGTTCGATCTCGAGATGATTCGCGAGATCGGCTACTGCCACGGCATCGAGAACTACGCGCGACACCTGACGGGTCGTGCCCCTGGCGACCCGCCGCCGACGTTGCTCGACTACCTGCCCGAGGACGCCCTCGTCGTCGTCGACGAGAGCCATCAGACGGTTCCGCAGGTTCGCGGTATGTATGCCGGCGATCGTTCGCGGAAGGAAGTCCTGGTGGCCTACGGTTTCCGTCTGCCGTCAGCGCTGGACAACCGGCCGCTGAACTTCGCTGAATGGGAGGAACGCGTCCACCAGGTGGTCTACGTGTCGGCCACGCCTGGTCCCTACGAGTTGTCGAAAGCGGGCGGCGTGGTCGTGGAGCAGGTGATCCGGCCTACGGGCCTGATGGATCCGCCGATCGAGGTCCGCCCGGTACGAGGACAGGTGGACGACCTGCTCACGGAGATTCGCGAGCGCGCCAACCGTCGGGAACGCGTGCTCGTCACGACGCTGACGAAACGAATGGCCGAGGACCTGACCGCCTATTACCAGGAGCTGGGCGTCAAGGTCCGCTATCTGCACTCGGATATCGATACGCTGGAGCGTATTGAGATTCTGCGCGATTTGCGGCGCGGCGCGTTCGATGTCCTGGTCGGCATCAACCTGCTGCGTGAAGGGCTCGACCTGCCGGAAGTGTCACTCGTCGCGATCCTCGATGCCGACAAGGAAGGTTTCCTGCGCTCGAGCGGTTCGCTGATTCAGACCTCGGGGCGCGCCGCGCGAAACGTCAACGGACGCGTCATTATGTATGCGGACACGATGACGGAATCCATGAAGTCGGCGATTGCGGAAACCGAGCGGCGGCGAGCGCTGCAGGCGGCCTACAACGAGGAACACGGGATCACGCCCGAGTCGGTGGTACGCGCCATCGAAGACGTGATGTCGAGCGTGTACGAGCGCGACTATGCCACGCCGGCCGTTCGCGAGCCGGCCGACACGTTCCACACGCAGGCAGAGATGGACGCCGAGATCGCGCGGCTCGAGCACGAGATGAAGAGCGCCGCAGCGAACCTCGACTTCGAGCGGGCGGCAACGATCCGTGACACGTTGAAATCGCTGCGCACGCGGGAGCTCGGTCTGACGAGCCTGCAGGCTGGACGCTGACGCGTGCTGCGACTTCTCACGAACTGGCTGAAGAACGCGATCTTCGCGATCCAGGAGTACGTTCAGCTGCAGGCGGCAACGATTCGGGGCGTCTTCTCGCGGCCGTTCTACTTTCATGACGTCATCGAGCAGCTCGATTCCATCGGGCTCGGCTCGCTCACCGTCGTCTTGCTGACCGGGTTCTTTACGGGCGCCGTGCTCGCCCTGCAGAGCGGGGTGACGCTCGATCAGTTCGGCGCGCGCCCGTTCGTCGGCCGGCTGGTGAGTGCCTCGATGATCAAGGAGTTAGGCCCGGTGCTGACGGGGCTGATGCTCGCCGGCCGCATCGGATCGGGTATTGCGGCAGAACTCGGCTCGATGGTCGTGACGGATCAGATCAACGCGCTGCGCGCGCTGGGAACGGATCCCGTACGGAAGCTCGTCGTCCCGCGGGTCCTCGCCGGGTTTCTCATGACGCCGGTGCTGACGGTGATCGCCGACACGGTCGGCATTCTCGGCGGCTGGATCGTGGCGGTCTATCAACTGCGCGTCGCGTCGAGCCTGTACTGGCAATCCATCACGGAGGCGCTCTACATCAACGACGCGTGGATGGGGATCATCAAGCCGTTCATCCTCGGTTATGTCATCGTCACGATCGGCTGTTACGTCGGGCTCAATACCAAAGGCGGCACGCAGGGCGTCGGACGCGCGACGACGAACGCGGTCGTGGCCGCATCCGTCGCGGTGATTGCCGTTGACTACTTCGTGACCCGGCTGCTGTTTACGCTGTTGTATTGATGGCCACCATCGCGATTCGCGACGCGCACGTGCCCGAGCCGCCGTCCACGCCGGACCGCGCCGTGGTGGTGTTCCAGCACGTCTCGCTGTCATTCGACGAAAAAGTTGTCCTCAGGGACGTCAGCTTTACGCTGCTCCCGGGGCATACGAAGATCATCCTGGGCGCGAGCGGCTCGGGGAAGTCGACCATCCTGAAGCTGATTCTCGGACTGCTGAAGCCGGATGCCGGCGAGATCTGGGTGCACGGCTCGCGCATCGATCGCATGGGGGAAGACCAGCTGATGGCGATCCGACGTCACCTGGGAATGGTGTTTCAGGAGGGCGCGCTGTTCGATTCGCTCACCGTGGCGGAAAACGTCGGCTACAAGCTGTACGAAGAAACGAACGAGCCGCTCGAAGACGTGCGGCAGCGTGTCGAGCAGGTGCTCGGCTTCGTGCGGCTCGGCGATCAGATCGACAAGCGGCCGTCGGAGTTGTCCGGCGGTCAGCGGCGGCGCGTGGCCATTGCGCGCGCGATGGCGTACAAGCCGCCCACGCTGCTCTACGACGAGGCGACCACAGGCCTGGACCCGATCACCGCGACCACGATCGACGAGGAGATGGTGAAGCTGCGGGACGTCGAGAACGTCAGCTCGATCATCGTGACGCATCAGCTGCGGGACGCCTTTTTCGTCGCCACGCACGAAGCGGTGCGACACGGCGATCAGATCGCCATCACGCCGGCGGATCAGGACAAATCCGATCAGGCCGAGTTCATCATGCTGAGAGACGGCCTGATTACGTTCGAAGGCAATGCCGCGGAGCTGCGCGCCTCGACGGATCCCTACATTCGGAGCTTTCTGTCATAGAAGGATAAGCAATGCCACGCACGCGCTCGCTCGCATGGTCGGAGTTGAAGATTGGAATCGTGTCGATATTCGCCATCGCCATCGCCGGCGCACTCATCTTCATGGTGAGCGGCGAAGGCGGCTTTTTCTGGCAGCGCTACTCGCTCAAGACCGTCTTCGCGGACATCGAGGGCCTGAAGGAAGGCGCGCCCGTCCGGGTTGCCGGCCTCGAGGTGGGCTCGGTGAAGGAGATGAACTTCATCGGCGACAAGGTGGAAGTCGTGATGGAAGTCAGCGAGGACCAGCAGTCGCGGATCACGAACCGGTCCGTGGCCTCGCTCGGTTCCGTGTCGCTGCTCGGCGAAGCCGCCGTGGACATCACGGCCAATAGCAGCGGGACGCCCATTCCGCAGTGGGGATATGTGCAGAGCGGCCCCGCGCCTGGATCGCTGTCGACGGCAGCCGAATCGGCGACCAAGACCCTGGAGACGACCAACACGGTACTCGAGGAAGTACGTGCCGGCCGCGGAACGCTGGGCAAGCTGGTCGCCGACGACACCTTGTACCGGCAGCTGAACGACTTCGTCGCCTCCGCCGAGGCCGTGACGCGCGGCATCAATTCCGGCCGCGGGACGCTCGGTCATCTTGCGACTGACCCGGCTGCCGCCAAAGCGCTGGAGGCGTCGCTGCAGAACCTGGAAGAGGTCACGGCCCGGATCCGGAACGGAGAAGGCAGTCTCGGACAACTGCTGAACAACGATGCCTTGAGCAAGTCCGTTACATCTGCGACGACCAACCTCGATGCGATCACGGGTCGCATCAACAAAGGGGAAGGCACGGCGGGGAAGCTGGTGACAGACGCGGAACTGTATAACCGTTTGAACTCGATGGCCGATCGTCTGGACAAGCTCACCGCGGCACTGAATCAGGGCGAAGGAACGGCCGGACAGCTGCTCCACGACAAGCAGTTGTATGAGAACATGAATGGCGCCGTCACCGAGTTGCACAGTCTGGTGAAGGATATTCGTGCGGATCCGAAAAGATACTTGAACGTGAAAGTGAGCATCTTCTGATGGCCAAGGACGACATGGGAGCCGGAGCTGTGCTGCTGGCGTTCGTGGTCGGCGCCATTGCAGGCGGCGCCGTCGCGTTGCTGTTCGCACCCGCGACCGGCGAGGAAACCCGCGAGTTCCTCGGACAGCGCGCGCGAGAGGGCCGGGAAAAGGTCGTCGATGCGGCCCGCCAGTTCCGTGCCGCGGCGGAGTCCGAGGCGTGACCAATCTGTTCCTGGGCATCATCGCCGTCGCCGTGCTCGTCATGGCCATCATCCAGGTGGCGGCGGTGGTGTTCGCGATGGCCGCAGCCCGGCGCATCGGTCAGGTCGCCGATCGCATCGAGCAGGACCTTCGGCCCGTCGTCACGAACCTCCAGGCGATGACCTCGGAAGCCGCCCGCGCCAGCCGTCTGGCGGCGGCGCAGATGGAGCGGGCCGATCGGATGTTTGCCGAGGTCAGCCGGCGCGCCGAACAGGTCATGACCGCCATTCCTTCGCTCCTGGGGCCTGCTGGTAAGGGGTTCGCCTTCCTGAACGGCATCAAGGCGGCCATGGCCGCCATCCAGGAACTGCGCCGTTCGCCGCGCCGCGGCGGTGGCCACCCGGACGAGGAAGACGCCCTCTTCATCGGCTAGCCTCCCGTTTTCCCCCGATTGACGCGCTCCGTTGCTGGTGGTACAAGTGCGCCTACACTTCACCAGGGGGGATCATGACGCTCTCGCATGGTCGTCTGAGTGGTGTCGCCCTTGCCGCAATTTTGATCCTGACGGCAACCGCGGCTTCTGCCCAGGATTCCAAGTCGTCGGCTTCCGTCACCGAACTCGTCAAGATGCTCGACACGATGAAGCTGGATAGCTTCGCCGTGAAGGGGGCTTCGCCGAACGAGTATGTCGGCGCGCTCTACTTTCCAGGCACGCAGCTGTTGGTCGTCAGCGCAAAATTCGACACGCCGTATCGTGCTGATTCGCTGCTCGGCATGAAGAACTATCGCGATCTCTACATCGAGCTGAACAGCGCGTCGCAGCCGAACACGAAAGTCTTCGTATCCGATCTCAGCGCCAACGGGCTGCACGCCAAGAAGGACGGCAATCTCTACGACACGGCCGACGTCGGAGGAAAGACCTTCAACTTCGACGGCGACTGGAAAAAGGCCAAGGTGTCGGAAGATGATTACACCAAGGCATTCTCATCGACCGACGATCAGTACACGCAGATGATCCAGGTGCTGATCGCCGGCTTGAAGAAGTCCTCGTAGCAGGCGCTTCGGCGCCATCGCACGAGGCAAAAAAGGGCAGTCCGTCAGGGCTGCCCTTTTTGTTTGTGCTGCGCAGTCCGTCAGGGCTGCCCTTTTTGTTTATACTGCGCGCGCTGGAGGCTTCGATGAGCGTTCGACTGATCGGACTCGTATGCCTGGCGATGTTGGTTGCCGCGGGGCCGGCGCTGGCCGCACCGTGCGACCAACTCGCAGCCCTCGCACTCAAGGATGCTGCGGTCACGTCGGCCGCTCTTGTCGCGGCCGGTCAGTTCGTGCCGCCGGGTCGCGCGGACGCCAACGCGGCGAATTCCCTCAAGACGCTGCCGGCATTCTGCCGCGTGGCGGCGACGCTGAAACCGTCGAGTGATTCGGACATCAAAGTGGAAGTCTGGCTGCCTGCAAGCGGATGGAATGGAAAATTCCAGGCGGTCGGCAACGGCGGATGGGCAGGCGTTATCAGTTATGCGGCGATGGCGGACGCCGTGCGTGCCGGCTATGCGACCGCGTCCACAGACACCGGTCACGTCGGCAGCCGGGGCACCTTCGCACTTGGACATCCGGAGAAGTTGATCGATTTCTCGTGGCGCTCGGAGCACGAAATGGCCGTCAAGGCCAAACAAGTGGTCGAGAATTTCTACGGCATGGCGCCGCGGCTGTCGTACTGGAATGGCTGTTCGACGGGCGGACGACAGGGCCTGAAAATGGCGCAGATGTTCCCGGATGACTACGATGGGATCATTGCTGGCGCTCCGGCAAACCGGACCGCAATTTCCCTATGGATCGCCGATGCGGTGCTGAGGGATCCGGCCAGCTACATCCCTCCGAGCAAATATCCGGTCATTCACCAGGCGGCGGTCGCCGCGTGCGATGCCAACGATGGTCTGAAGGACGGGCTCATCACCGACCCGACGACATGCAAGTTCGATCCGGGTGTTCTGCTGTGCAAAACGGACGATGGTCCTTCATGTTTGACCGCTCCGCAGGTGAAAGCCGCCCGGCAGATTTACACGCCCGCGAAAAATCCGCGCACGGGGAAAGAAATGTTCGCGTCGCTGGTGCCGGGCACGGAACTGGGTTGGGGCTTTCAGGCACGAGGTCCGGAACCGTCGGCGAACATCTATGACCAGTACCGGTATGTCGTCTTCAAAGATCCAAACTGGGATTGGAAGACGTTTAACTTTGACAGCGATGTCGAGCGCGGCGACCGGCCTGAGAATCTGATCATGAACGCCACGGACCCGAACATGAAGCCGTTCTTCTCACACGGCGGAAAACTGCTGCTCTATCACGGTTGGAGCGATCCGAACGTGGCGACCGTCAACACGATCAAGTATTTCAAGGACGTCGTGAGCGTCATGGGTGGTCCGTCACAGGCCTCAGAGAGTGTCCGGCTGTTCCTGGAGCCCGGCATGGGGCACTGTCAGGGAGGGGATGGTCCGGATGTGTTCGACAAGGTCGGCACGCTGGAGCAATGGGTCGAACACGGCAAGGCGCCCAACGCCATCGTCGCGTCGCACATGAAGGACGGCAAGGCAGACCGCACGCGTCCGTTGTGTTCGTATCCGCAGGTCGCGAAATACAAGGGAACCGGCAGCATCGACGACGCGGCCAATTTCGCGTGCTCGGCGCCGTAACTGTGCGCCCTTCGCCGCGATAGCGGCACAGCGATCACCGTTACTGACGATGCGCGGAAACACGTTGGGGATCCAGTGTCCGCTGCCGATATGCGCGTGTGCATAACTGATCCCACAGCGACGCCGCTGGCGAGCCGTCGTGGCGACGACACAGATCGGGCCGGCAAGACGACGTGTTCGCGTCACTTCGGCACGACAGACGATTTGATTGCGTCGAGCACTCGATCCGTCAACGTCGACACCGCGGTGTTCAACGCCGATTGAGCGTTCCAGAAATCCGGGCCATCTGGTGGCTTCGCGGTCGGATATTGCTGTCGGAACGATGCGCTATTTGCCACTTTCAGCGACAACACCTTGTCCCACTTCTCGGCCACCTCGTCTGCGGCGGTAACGAGCTTGTTATAGGCATCGACCGGGAAGGCGTTCAAGGTTCGCAGCATCGCTGCACTCATCGTGACGCTGTGGAGGTACCCAGTCATTTTTGGCTTGCGATCGCTGATCTCCTCTTCCCGCCATTCGTACTTGGCGAGGTCGGCAATCGTGCTGCTGTCTTTCAACGCGGAAAACAGGGTATCTTGATGACGAGCGATCAGGTCGCGTTGAAACGCAGTGAATGCCGTTTCTCGCTGAAGGTTGGTCCGCAGATTTTCCATCGCGTGTTGCGACGCATCTGCGATCGCGTTCTTGACGCGCTCTGTCTCGAACGTCTTCGCAATCTCCTCCTGTAAGCGCGCGGCGAATGCCTCCTTTTCCGCCCGACGTTCGGCCACCTTGCTCAGGTACGCCCCGAAATAGGCGCCGAGCCCAGCGGCCACAACGGAAATGAGCGCCGTCCACAATAACTGCGCCGTCAGTTGATTGCGAATCAACGAGGTCAGCGAATCGAGAACCTTTTCGTCCATTCAGTGATCAGCGCAGGATTTCGTTGACGATGGTCAGGAACACGGTCGCAGCATCGCGCCGACGTGCGTGGGAATCCTGGAGCGAAGGTTGGTGGACGCGGATAGATTCGAACTATCGACCCCCCGCGTGTGAAGCGGGTGCTCTACCTCTGAGCCACGCGTCCAACCGAACGTTCAGTCTAGCAAACTCTCAGGTGGTTCCGTACAGCCGGTCGCCGAAGTCGCCCAGCCCGGGCACGATGTACTTCTGCGCGTTCAACGCACTGTCAACCACGGGGGTATAGATCGGCACCTCCGGATGGTGCCGCTCGACGAGCGCAATGCCCTCGGGCGCCGCGACGATGCAGATGATGCGCAGTGTACGAGCGCCAGCGGCCTTCAGCAAATCGAGCGCGGCCACCGCGCTGCCGCCGGTTGCCAGCATCGGATCGATCAGCAGCACAAAGCTGTTCTCCAGATCGGAAGGCAGCTTCGTGTAGTACTTCGACGCAAGCGCCGTCGCCTCATCCCGCTGCAACCCGATGTGCCCCACGCGGGCCGCGGGGAGCAGCTCCAGCACCGCATCCAGCATCCCCAGGCCGGCGCGCAGAACCGGCACCACCACGACATCTCCCGCCACCGCCGTGCCGTAGGCCGGCCCGAGCGGTGTGTCAACGGTATGTGGCCGTGACGGCACGTCTCGAAGGGCCTCCGCGGCGAGCAGCACCGAAATCCGGTTGGCCACGCGGCGGAAGTCTGGCGGACGGGTGCGCACGTCGCGCAGCACCATCAGTGCATCCTGGACCAGGGGATGGTCGATGAGGTGAACGGACACGACGCAATTTTAGGTTCAATGTGGTTCAGAAGGCCGCGAACCTCGAACCACCGAACCCCGAACCGTACCCCCGGAAGCTACGTAGAATGCGGACATGCGGGTGACAGCGGCGGCGGCATTCCTCGTGTTGGCGGGGATCAGCGTGTTTGCGCAGGGGCCGCGTCAGGTGTCGCTCATCATCGCCAACGGGATTGTCGTCACCGTGGACGGGACCAACCGCGTGCTGAACCCTGGCAGCGTCGCAATCGACGGTACGGACATCGTGGCGGTTGACACGCCGCAGAACATCAGGCGCCAGTTCCGTGGAGGCGACACGATTGATGCGTCCGGTCAGGTAGTCATGCCCGGTCTCGTCAACACGCATACGCATGCCCCGATGGTGCTGTTCCGCGGCCTGGCGGACGACCTCGCGCTCGACGAGTGGCTGACGAAGTACATCTTTCCAGCCGAGGCGAAGACCGTCTCGCCCGAATTCGTGCGCGCTGGCACAAGACTGGCCGCGCTCGAGATGATCGAGTCAGGGACGACGACGTTTGTCGACCAGTACTACTTTGAAGAGGAGATCGCGAAGGAGACGAAAGCCGCCGGACTTCGCGGCGTGCTCGGCCAAACGATCATCCAGTTTCCCGTCGCCGACGCGAAGAGTCCCGTCGAGGGGCTGGCACGTGCCGAAGCATTCATCAAGGCCTTCAAGGGCGATCCCTTGATCACACCAGCGGTCGCGCCGCACGCTATCTACACGAACGACAGCGCAACGCTGAAGGCGGCGCGCGAGCTGTCGATGCGACATGGCGTTCCGACGCTCATCCATGCCGCCGAAACGCAATCCGAAGCGATGACGGCAAAGGAACGCGGCTTCTCGACCGTCGTCAGCTACCTGGACTCGCTCGGATTTCTGGGCCCGGGCGTGCTGCTGGCCCATGCCGTCTGGGTTGACGACGCGGATATCGCCGTACTGAAATCTCGAGGCG
>Ga0070681_10006215_pt1 | contig 11606 bp, 10 predicted proteins | sample KBSC83BmetaG_FD_65650 | JGI IMG/M metagenome (GOLD analysis project Ga0070681, IMG submission 65650) | Corn rhizosphere microbial communities from Kellogg Biological Station, Michigan, USA - KBS C8-3B metaG | ecosystem: Host-associated > Plants > Roots > Rhizosphere | place: USA: Michigan...
CCGAGCGGAATCGCGAGCAGTGCGGCGAACGTGAAGCCGAGGCCGACGCGCGCCATCGAATAGGCAAGCTGGATGCCGATGCCCTTGTCATTGGGGCCGTGGTCGTAAAACGGATCGGTCACGTTGGTCCATATCGTTCGGGCTATCATGGCAGGCGAGGGCAAGCCCGAGGTTTTGCCGCCGCCGACCATCTTCGCGTATTCCGGATCGGCATGCACCGCTTTTTCGACCGGCAGTGTCGCGACATGCCAGATGGCAAGACAGAACGCAAGAATGCATAGCGACAACAGCGCAGCGCGCAGCTTGAGCGTGCCCGGCATGATTACATCGCCTTTTTAAGCGCGAAGCTCGCGACGTACGCGTCGGGCTTGGCAGGATCGAACTCCTTGCCCATTACCTTGAACTTCGCGTAAGCATTGGCCGGCGCTTTTTGACCGAGATCCGCCATGCGCTTGCGGGCGTCAGTCGCGAGAAACACCTGCTCGGCAATCTGCCTGTAGTTGACGTCGCCCTTGACGTATCCCCAGCGTTTCATCTGCGTCAATATCCAAACTGCCATCGATTGCCATGGGAACGGGTCGAAATCGATGCGCTCGGGCACCGTTTTGATTCCGCCGAGACCGTCGGCGAATTTTCCGGTCAGCACTTGTTCCAGAACCGGCACCGGCTGGTTGAGGTAATTCGGAGGAGCGATCACGGTGGCGATCAGCGACCGGTTTTTCGGTTCGCGCGCCATCGCTGCGGCGTTGAGCACCGCGCGGTAAAGCGCGGCGAATGTGTTCGGGTTTTGTTTGATGAAATCGCCCGCCACGCCAAACGCGCAGCACGGATGGCCGTCCCACAGCTCCTTCGACAGAATGTGGATGAAACCGATTTCGTCATAGACCGCGCGCTGGTTGAACGGGTCTGGCCCGAGATAGCCGTCGATATTGCCCGCTCGTAAGTTAGCGACCATCTCCGGCGGCGGCGTGACGCGGATCTGAATGTCTTTGTCCGGATCGAGTCCGTGCTCCGCCACATAATAGCGCAGCAGGAAATTATGCATTGAATAGTCAAAGGGCACCGCGAACACCATGCCTTTCCACTGCTTGGGATCGCGTTTGTCCTTGTGCTTGTTGGCGAGCGTAATCGCCTGACCGTTGATGTTCTGTATCGTCGCCACGTTCATCGGCTGCGCGACTGAGCCCAGACCCATCGAAATCGCAAGCGGCATCGGTGACAGGAAATGCGACGCGTCGTGCTCCTTGTTGAGCATCTTGTCGCGGATCAGAGCCCAGCCGGCGGTCTTGTTAAGCGTGACGTTCAGTCCCTGCTGTTCGTAGAACTTGAGTGGACCTGCCATGATCAGCGGAGTGGCGCAGGTAATCGGGATGAAACCGATCTTAAGATCCTTCTTTTCGAGCGGCGCCTTGTCCTGCGCCATCGCGGTCAGTGCCCCGACCGGCAGCAAGCTGCTGATCGCAGCCATCGCGGTATTGACGCCGACTGCCTGGATGAAGCGGCGGCGCGTGGCGTCTTGCGGAAAAAGTGCGCGCACCAGCGATGACTCGACAAAGCGCTGGCTCAGAACTTCCGGGTCGCTGCTGCGCTCGACCGGATCGGCGACTGCATGTTCGTGCTCAACTGTATGCGGACCGCAACCACAGCCGGACAAATCGATATTAGGGTCGTACGGGTCCTTGAAGCCGGCCATCTGACGCTCCGCTGTAATGATTTATTCCCTATGAGCAGAATACATACCAGGACTCGCCTGACTACGCGAAGGAAGACTGAGAAATACTGTTTCTATTGGCGAATTCGTCGACATTTCTAATCCGCAGCGAGACCGGCCGGCGTTTAATGCGGTAACTCACGCACGTATGTGGTGCAACGCGCACCTAAATCGGGCGCGCAAGTGGTTCTTTAATGCTCGAACCGCTAGAATTACGGCGATGAAATCGATAGAAGCCAACGCGCTGATATCAACTTTTCTAAAGCTCAAGGCGCAGCCACTGCCAGAGAACGCAGACACAGTCCAATCTCGCGCGCTGTCCATCGTTGGGTAAAATGCGGTGCGCCTGCGCCCGCGCCCGCGGAAACGGCTGGCACGTCAGCGGCCCGACGCGCGGCCGAAAACAACAAGTCATCAAATAATGAATCAGCTCACGACACTTGAGGTTACGCAATGGAATCAGCCGCACGATGCGGAGAAAACCCGCCAGGTCACGCGTGAGCTCGAGGCCGGCAATATACTGTTCCTGCCGCGCCTCAATTTCATCCTGAATCACGACGAAGCGCGCTTTCTGGCGCCGCGCTGGTCGGACGGTAAGTCGAAAAACGTAAGCTATGACCCGAACGCTGCGCAAATACGGCACACGTCGGCGCAGGACGACGATCGCCGGCAGCTCGCGGCTATGATGGCGCGCTATAGTGAGCGTGCGCGCGAGCTGGTAATGAGCCTGTGCCCGGGGTACGCGCTGCATTTACACTCGGGGCTCACGAGTTTTCGGCCGGTCGAAACTCGCGGCCGCGAGAGTTCGCGCCGCAAAGACGACTCGCGGCTGCACGTCGACGCGTTTGCCTCACGTCCCAACCACGGCATGCGTATTTTGCGCGTCTTCTGCAACGTCAATCCGCACGGCGCGCCGCGCGTGTGGGAGCTGGGTGAACCATTCGAGGCGGTTGCGCAGCGCTTTCGCAGCCGCGTACCGCGGCAGTGGCCGGGTAGCGCGCGGCTGTTGGAGCGGTTGCGCATCACCAAGGGGTATCGCAGCGCTTATGATCATGTCATGCTCAGTCTTCACGACCAGGCAAAGCTCGACAACGGATACCAGATAAACGCGCCGAAAACGCGCGTCGAATTTCCGGCACATTCGACCTGGCTGGTATTTACCGACCGCGTGATGCACGCGGCACTCGCCGGCCAGTTCGTGCTCGAGCAGACGTTTTACCTGCCGGTCGCGGCAATGCAGGATGAGCGTTATTCACCGCTGCGCATTCTCGAAGCGCTTTATCAGCGTCAACTCGTCTAGCAGGAAGAATCGAAACCGCCGATGACAAGAATATGAAGCGACGTTTGTTTGGATTTATCCGCGCCTATCGGCGCTCGAGCAGTGGCTGCTAATAGTTCGATCATGACGCCCGCAAGTGGCAAAGGAGCAGCGCCGTCGGTTGCGCTCATTTGGATATGCGTGCTGGTCGCGGCGTGGCTGCTGCCGGGGCTGATCGGTCACGATCCGTGGAAACCCGACGAGGCCTATACCTTCGGGCTCGTTTACAGCCTGCTTAAGGATGGCGGCTGGGTCGTACCGATGCTCGCGCACGAGCCGTTCGTGGAAAAACCCCCACTGTTTTATCTGAGCGCGGCAGCGATCGCGAAGCTGTTTTCTCCGCTGCTACCATTGCATGACGCGGCACGCCTTACCACCGGCCTCTACATGGCAGGCACCTTTGCGTTTGTCGCCGGCGCGGCGCGCGAACTCTACGGCAGCAATCGCGGCTGGCTCGCGATTCTGATGCTGATGGGGTGTCTGGGAATATTGATCCGCAGCCATCAGTTGATCACCGATATTTCTCTGCTGACCGGGTTTGCCGCCGCTTTCTACGGCTTCGCGCTCGCGTTGCGGCGACCGGTACTCGGCGGTTTCTGGATCGGCACGGGCATCGGCATCGGGTTCATGTCCAAAGGAATGATCGCGCCCGGCGTGCTCGGCATCATCGCCGTGCTGTTACCGCTGTATCCTGCGTGGCGCCAGCGTAGTTATCTGACCTGCCTCGCCGCGGCCGCCATCGCCTGCGCGCCGTGGATCCTGGTGTGGCCGCTCGCGCTCTACCACAAATCGCCGGCGCTGTTCGACGAATGGCTGTGGGTCAATAATTTCGGGCGCTTTCTCGGCACCAACGAGCTCGGGCCGCCCGCCGATAGCGCGCACTACCTGCGTATTCTGCCGTGGTACGGGCTGCCGGCGCTGCCACTTGCGGCGTGGGTGCTATGGCGCACGCGCCTGAAGGCCATGCTCGCGCCGCCGATAGCGCTGCCGCTCACCGGTTTTGCCGTTATCTTCGTGGTACTGAGCCTGTCAGCCGATGCGCGCGAGCTCTACGCGCTGCCGCTGCTGCTGCCGCTCGCGCTGCTCGCCACGCCGGCGACCGACACGCTGCGGCGCGGCGCGGCGAACCTCATCTACTGGTTCAGCGTGATGAGCGGCGGTTTTTTTATCATCGTCGCCTGGTTCTACTGGTTCGCGCTCGAGCTTTCGCTGCCGCCGCGCCTGCACGACCATCTGCTCGATTTGCAGCCGGGCTATGCGACGGGATTTAAATGGCTGCCGTTCACGCTTGGCGTGCTCTACACCGCCGGGTGGATTGTGCTGCTCGCACGGCTGCAAAAAAGCCGCGAGCGGCCGGTGATCGCGTGGGCCGTAACCATGACAATGGTGTGGGGGCTGCTTGCGATCCTGTTCATCGGCTGGATCGACGTCGGCAAAAGCTACCGCTCGATGATCGCGGATATGCAGCGAGCCCTGCCGCCGAAATATGCATGCATCGCGAGCCAGAACTTGGGCGAGCCGCAGCGCGCAATGCTGCATTACTTCGCCGATATCATCACCTACCGCCTTGATCAACCGCAGCGCCGGCGCGATTGCGACCTGGTCCTGGTGCAGGGCGTGGCGAGCGAGGAGTTCGTGCCGCTCGGCCCGTGGCAGAAGATCTGGGAAGGCGCGCGCCCGGGTGACAAAGCCGAACGCTACCGCCTTTACCAGCGCACGAACCCAAAACGAAAAAAAATTTCGAGCCGATGATGATGCGCAAAGCTGCCAGCCGGCTGAAGGCATCTACACCAAAGATTGTTTTAACAACCACGACGAAAGGCAGTCATGATGGGTGACTACGACAAACGCTTCAAACGCGGCTACGCATTGCTGAAGAAAATGGGACGGGAAAAACTGATGCTTGAGCAAAAGGCCCTGTGTCCGGAGATGTATGAGATTTCGGTCGGGCATTTGTTTGGCGATATCTGGGCGCGGCCCGGACTAAGCCTGCGTGAACGGCAGCTCGTTACGCTGGCGGCCAACATCGCATGCGTGCGCCCCAGCGGCAACCATTCGCATTACCGCAGCGCGCAGCATATCGGCATCACGAAGCAGGAAATCTGCGAAGTTATCTTGCAGGTTGGCCACTATGCGGGATGGCCGGCACTTTCCCACGCGACCCGCCAGTTTACCGAGGTGCTGGAAGAAGATGCGAAGACGAACAGGAAAAAAGAAAAGAAAAGACGCAAGTAAGCGCGGCATATTGCTGATATTTTTAAATCCGAGAGGAGCGCAACGATGATGCGGGTGATGCGATACGGAATCGGCACGTACGCGATCGCGATGGCATTCGCATCGGCGCTTTGGGTGATGCCGGCTGTTGCTCGGAATTATCCTTCGAAGCCGATACGGCTGATTGTGCCGTCGGCGCCGGGCGGATGTCTCGGCTCTCGGCGAGGGGGTTGGTGTTGGGGCGGAGACGGGACAGTGACGCCCGGCCTATGGCACTGGATACAACGATGGTCAGCAGTTGCGATGGTGCTGCTGGCCTCGCTTTGGGTGATGCCGGCTGTTGCTCAGAATTATCCTTCGAAGCCGATACGGTTAATTGTGCCGTCAGCGCCGGGCGGCGGCACTGATATCGTCGCGCGCGTAATCGCGCAGGGACTGAGCGAAGCGTGGGGACAGACCGTCGTAGTCGATAATCGCGGTGGTGCGGGCGGCCTTGCCGGCGTGACGGTCGTCGCCAAGACATCGGCTCCCGACGGTTACACCTTGCTGCTCGGAAGCAACGGCCATCTGTCGTTTGCTCCCGCAGTCAATCGCCAGCTCCCCTATGACCCGCAAAAGGATCTCGCGCCGGTTTCACTGGTTGCGGCGCAACCGTTCGCGTTGGCCGTGTCTGCGGGGTTGCCAGTCGCCACGATGAAAGAGTTCATCGCTTACGCGAAAAGCCATCCGCGCGCCATTAGCTACGGATCCGGAGGCACCGGTACGGCGTCTCATCTTGGCACCGAACTATTGATGCTCAGCGCCGGCTTCTCAATGCTGCACGTTCCGTATAAAGGCACCGGGCCGGGAATGGTCGCGCTGATGTCCGGCGAACTTCAGTTTCTGATGGCGGGACTCGCGACCGTCATGTCCCAAAGCAAAAGCGGAAAAATCAAGGTGCTCGCGGTCACCGGCGCGCAACGCTCGCGCGTGGCGCCCGATATTCCTACGGTCGCCGAAGCGGGTGTGCCGGGCTACGAGTTCATCGTGTGGTACGGAATAATGGTCCCGGGCGGAACGCCGCGCGCGATTATCCTGAAGCTAAACGCGGAAATTGCGCAAGTGCTGAACTCGCAAGCGACGCGCGAGCGCTATGCCACCGCCGGCCTCGAGCCGATCAGCAACTCGCCCGACGAATTCGCCGCCCTGCTCAAGCGCGAAATCCCGAAATGGAAAAAGATCGCGAAGGATGCCAACATACGCGTTGAATGAGAGTTAGCGCCCGGCGTTTCGCGCTCTGGCCACCGCTCATGTGCTGGAGTAAAATGATCCCCTTTTTCCTCGGAACAAAGCTCCGGATTCCCCGGACTATTTTCCAGCTGATTTTGACTTGAGGAGATGACCATGACCAACGGACGCGAAGTCGTTGTTGTAAGCGGTGTGCGCACTGCAATCGGTGATTACGGCGGCAGCCTGAAGGACATTGCGCCTTCCGATCTCGCGGCGCAGGTGGTGCGTGAATCCGTCAAACGTGCCAAAGTCGACCCGCACGACGTCGGGCACGTCGTGTTTGGTAATGTGATTCACACCGAAGCCAAGGACATGTACCTGTCGCGGGTAGCGTGCATCAAAGGCGGCCTGCCGCACGAAACCCCGGCGCTCACGTTGAACCGTCTGTGCGGCAGCGGCCTGCAGGCGATCGTCAGCGCGTCACAGTCGATCCTGCTCGGCGATGCCGAAGTCGCGGTTGCCGGCGGCGCCGAATCGATGAGCCGCGGCGGCTACACGCTACCCAGCCTGCGTTGGGGCCAGCGCATGAACGACGGCGGCGCGGTCGACATGATGGTCGGTGCATTGACCGATCCGTTCGACACCACTCATATGGCCATAACCGCCGAAAACGTTGCCGAAAAATGGAAAATCTCGCGCACGCAACAGGACGAGCTTGCAGTCGAAAGCCACCGCCGCGCGATCAATGCCATCGAAAAGGGCTACTTCAAGGAACAGATCCTGGCGATCGAACTGAAGACGCGCAAAGGTACCGTCGCATTCGACAAGGACGAGCACCCGCGCGCCGACGCCAGCCTCGAAAGCATGGCGAAGCTGCGCACGGTGTTCAAAAAGGACGGCTCGATCACGGCTGGCAATGCGTCGGGAATCAACGACGCCGCCGCAGCCGTGGTGCTGATGGAAAAAGGCGCCGCCGCGAAGCACGGCGCGAAGCCGATGGCACGTCTCGTGTCCTATGCGCTGGCAGGTGTCGATCCTAAGTACATGGGCATAGGTCCCGTGCCGGCATCCCGGAAAGCGCTCGAGAAAGCCGGCCTCAAGATCGAAGACATGGACGTGATCGAAGCCAATGAAGCGTTCGCCGCACAGGCGCTTGCCGTTGCGTGCGACCTCAAGTTCGACATGAAAAAAACCAACCCCAACGGCGGCGGTATCGGTCTCGGCCATCCGATCGGCGCCACCGGTTGTATCGTCACGGTGAAAGCGCTCTATGAACTGCAGCGCACCGGCGGCCGCTACGCGCTGGTTACAATGTGCATCGGGGGCGGTCAAGGTATCGCTGCGGTGTTTGAGCGACTGAACTAAGCACCACCTATAGGTCATGCGCCGGAAGTCGTTGTCGCAGCTCTTGCAACTGTGCCAACCCGAAGTGGGTGAACGCGAGCCCGCTTAATACCGGAACCAGCAAATTGAGCAGCGGCACGTAGTAGAGCAATGCGAGCATGACCCCGAGCAGATACATCCTACCCCAGCTCGCTTCGAGTATTGCGCGGAATTCTTCCGGACTCGCGTGTTCCGATAAGGCGTCATAACGGAACAGCCGCTGGTTGAGATATGCCGCGAGCACCAGTGGAAGTACCGGCACGAGTACGCCCGTCAGCCACAGCGGCAAGGTGACGATCCATAACCCGGCGAACACCAGCACCGCGACAAGCGCGTTGCCGATGCTGCCCAGCACCGTACCGCCGCGCCGTTTTTCGAGCGTAGGATAATAACGCGCGGCGACGAAGCTCACGATCAGCGGCATCTCCAGCACCGCCGCGATCAGCACCGCGGTAATCAGGATCATCGGTGCAAGCAGCAGCCACAGCAGCAGCAGCACCGAGTAGTGTATGACGCTGGAGTAACCATGCTGCTGCAGCCAGCCGCTGATATCCGATTGCGCAATGAGAGCGCTCAGCCACTGCGACCAGCTGTCCCAGTAAAGCCAGGCCAAGCCCAGCCATAATGCGAGCGCGGCCAGCATCGGCCAAATCGTCAACGCCAGCATGCGTGGATGCAGCAAACTCCCGAAGGCGCGCCCAAACGCGCGCAGCACATCATTCATGGCCGGACCTGGGATTGGTAAGCTGCATGCCGTGTCGTGCGCATCGGCTCATTTTAGCGGAGTTAGGCATGCATCTTGAAAATCAGTAAAATCGTAAGTGCTGGCAACACGCCGCGACGACGAGTCACAACTGCATGTCGACCCTCACCCAATCCGGCGCATGGCTGGCGCTTAGAGTGCACCGGCAATCGATGGCCGGCGCCAACATCGCACAGCTCTTTGTCGATCGCGAGCGCTTCGAGCATTTTTCGCTGCGGTTAGGCGAGCTGCTGCTCGACTATTCTAAAAACCCGGTTGACGCTGACACAATGAAGCTGCTCGCGACACTTGCGCGCGAGCGCGGCGTGGGTGAGCAGATGCTGCGCATGTTCAGCGGCGAGAACGTCAACACGAGCGAAAACCGGCCCGCGCTGCACACTGCGCTGCGCGGCGCGCTGCCGGTGATGGTGGACGGCGCCGATGTGATGCCGCAGATCCAGACCACACTCGAGCGCATGCGCGAATTCAGCGACGGCGTGCGCAGCGGCAGCGTTACCGGCCACGCCGGCAAGCCCTTCACCGACATCGTCAATATCGGCATCGGCGGCTCGCATCTGGGCCCGGCGCTCGCGGCACGTGCGCTTGCGCCTTACGCAAGCACCGGTCTGCGCGTGCACTTCGTATCGAACATCGATTTCGCCGCCTTGCAGCGCGTTCTCTCCACGCTTGATGCAGCAACAACGCTGGTTATTATCGCGTCCAAGACATTCACAACCGTCGAAACGCTCGCCAACGCGCGTTTAGTGCGCGACTGGCTTGGCCAGTCCGTGGGCGCGGGCGCAGGAAATCATCTTGTGGCGGTTACCGCGAACACGCCGCTTGCGCTCGATTTTGGCGTTGCGCAAGAGCGCGTGTTCCCGTTCTGGGACTGGGTCGGCGGACGTTATTCGCTGTGGTCTGCGGTCGGCCTTCCGGTTGCGCTCTTGATTGGCATGGACAACTTCGATCAGCTGCTGTGCGGGGCGCGCGCAATGGACGAGCACTTCCGCGACGCGCCGTTCGAGCGCAGCATGCCGGTCATTCTTGCGCTGCTCGGCATCTGGAACAACAATTTTTTTGGCGCCGCATCGCATGCGATCCTGCCTTATGACGAATCGCTTGCACTGCTGCCGGCATGGATGCAGCAACTTGACATGGAATCAAGCGGCAAGCGAGTGACGCGCGACGGCGAAGCGGTGGATTACGATACCGGCGCGGTCATCTGGGGCGCGCCCGGCACCGATGCCCAGCACTCGTTTTTTCAACTGCTGCATCAGAGCACGCGCCTGATACCCGCCGATTTTATCGCGATGTGCCGGCCGCAGCATGCGCTCGAGCAGCACCACGCAATACTGATGGCAAATTTTTTCGCGCAGACCATGGCACTCATGAACGGTGCGCCGGAGGCAAATGCCGCGCATGACATATTTCCGGGCAACCGACCAACCAACTCCATACTGATCGAAAAGCTGACACCGCACTCGCTGGGAATGCTGCTTGCTCTCTACGAACACAAGGTTTTTGTGCAGAACGCGGTTTGGGGTCTTAATGCATTCGACCAGCCTGGCGTCGAGCTTGGCAAACGCCTTGCGGAGCGTATTCAGTCCGACCTCGACGGCGGCGACCCGGTGACAAATTACGATGCCTCAACCAACGGCCTGATAAATTTCTACAAAGCCAACCGTGATGCCTGAATACCGCAACGCGCGAAAAGAGATGAATGGCGAGGGCCCTCATCCTTTCCGCGGCCGCTCGTCTGTCTCGTACTTCAGACCCACAGAAGGAAAAAAACCATGAACGAAGAAACTTTCAATATGAGCATTCGAAAATTCCTGAAAATGGTCGGCGTGCGCTCGCAGACCGAAATCGAGCACGCCGTCGCCAAGTCCATTGGCGACGGCAAGCTCAGCGGCAACGAAGCACTTCCTGCGCGCATGCGGCTCACGATCGGAAAAATAGACCTTGATCTCACGCTCGACGGCGAAATCCGGCTCGAGTAATTCGGTAGATGGCTAGTTTCCATCCGGCGCGCGCAGCGTCAACTGATCGCCGCGCTGGGTAAGTTCGAGCCGCTGCAGGAAATTCATTCCGAGCAGCACGGTTTCGCTGTCCATGCCATTGGTGACGAGCGCGCTGACATCGCGCATTTCGATCGGTCCGAGTCGTACGCGGTCGAGCCGGGTCTGATAAGCGGTGGCGGGGCCGTTCGCAGTCTGCAGCGTCACTTCAGCGCCATGCTTCAGGCCAAGTTCGCGCCCGAGCTGGGAGGAGAGCGCAACCCAGCTTGCACCGGTATCGACTAGGAACGTCACGTGCCGGCCGTTGATCTCGCCAGCGGCGATGTAATGCCCGGCGCGATTGCGCGCGAGCTTGAGCTCGCCGCGCTGTTGATCGAGCACGCGCGCGGTATTGGGGTTGTTCTGCTGCGCGTCCCACCCGTTGAAGAACCAGTAAAGCCCGCCCATGACCAGCAGCCACGCGGCTATAAGCATTAGCGTGCCGCCGCGGCGATGGGGATTGGGGTTCTGTTCCATCCTAAAGAAGCTTTGCCGCGAAGGACGCCAAGGATGCGAAGTAAGACGATAATCCCCGCAGATTCAAAACAAAATGTAATTTCGGTTGTGTTTACTTACATTGAAGGGGTCTTGCTTTTCCTTGGCGTCCTCCGCGTCCTTGGCGGCAACGCTTTAAAGCCTCAGAAAATGCTCGCGGTAGTACTTGAGTTCGTCGATCGATTCGTAAATGTCCGCCAGCGCCTCGTGCTTGCCATGCTTGGCGAAGCCGGCCGCGAGCTCGGGTTTCCAGCGCTTCACGAGCTCCTTCAGTGTGCTCACGTCGAGATTGCGATAATGAAAGAACGCTTCGAGCCGCGGCAGATGCCGCACCATGAAACGGCGATCCTGATGCACCGAATTGCCACACATCGGCGACACGCCCGGCGGAACAAACTCCTGCAGAAATTGCAGCAGGCGAGCCTCCACGTCGGCTTCGGTCAGCGTAGAAGCTCTGACGCGATCGATCAGACCTGA